>Ga0268299_1004230_pt1 | contig 11563 bp, 9 predicted proteins | sample NOBtaG_FD_193484 | JGI IMG/M metagenome (GOLD analysis project Ga0268299, IMG submission 193484) | Activated sludge microbial communities from bioreactor in Nijmegen, Gelderland, Netherland - NOB reactor | ecosystem: Engineered > Bioreactor > Aerobic > Activated sludge | place: Netherlands... | reverse complement strand
CCTTTGGGCCGGGGTACCCAAGGGCCGTGCGCGGTGTTGCGCCGCTTGCCCGGGCGGCCAGCCCGGGCTGCGCACCGCGCCTTGCGCACGGCCCTTGGCCACCCCGGCGCGGGCACGCCGGGTTCGTTCACAGCTTCTCAGGCCTGCGGCGGCAGCTTCTTCACGGCTCGCGCCAGCGTCTGGCGCGACCGCCAGTAGCCGGCCCAGGGGTCGGCGGTGACGAACGACAGGTGCTCGCGCGCGTCGGCGATCGACCATTGCGCGGCACCTCTCAGCGACGGCAGCGTGTCCCACGACACCGGCATCGAGACGCCGAGCCCGGGCCGCGCACGCGCCGAGAAGGCGGCCACCGTCGTGGCGCCATGGCTGTTGCGCAGGTAGTCGACGAAGATGCGTCCGACGCGGTTCGCCGCCCCGGCGCGGGCGACGAAGCGGTCCGGGATCACCTTCGCCAGATGCTGCACGACCGCGCGCGCGAAGACCTTCACCGCCGCGGTGTCGAGCTTCGGCGCCAGCGGAACGACAACATGCAGCCCCTTGCCGCCGCTGGTCTTCACCCAGGCGTCGAGCGAGAGCTCCTGCAGCAGCGTACGCACCAGCAGCGCGCCTTCGATCACCCGCGGCCACGGCACGCCGTCGCCGGGGTCGAGGTCGAAGACGACGCGGTCGGGTTCGTCGATGTGGCGAACGCTTGCGTTCCAGGTGTGGAACTCGACCACGTTGAGCTGCGCCGCGGCGGCGATCGCCTCGGCGCTGGTCACCTCGAGCAGCGGCGCATGGCGCGGCCACAGCTCGCGCGGCAGCTCCTTCACGCCGGTGATCTGCAGCCGGTCGAGATGCTTCTGGAAGAACAGCTCGCCCGTCACGCCATCGGGCGCCCGCACCAGCGAGCAGGGCCTCCCCTTCAGGTGCGGCAGCAGCCAGCTCGCGACGCTCTCGTAGTAGCGAACGAGGTCCAGCTTCGTGAGCCCGGTGGCAGCGTCGATCACGCGCCCGGGGTGCGTGACGCGGGTCTGGGCCGCGGGGGCCGCCAGCGCCGCGCGCGAAGCCACCTCGCGGCCGACCTGGCGCGCCGGCTTGTCGAGCCGCAGCCCTTCGAAGCGCGCCTGCCGCACATGCCCTTCGGGCGTCCATTCGGCGAAGCTGACCTCGGCCACCAGCTCGGGCGTCACCCAACGTTCCTGCCCGGCGTTGCGGCGCGACCAGCGGCTGCCGCCGCGGGCCGCCGTGGCCAGCGTCTCGGCGGCGAAGGGTGTTTGCCCGATCTCCCTCGCCGCCAGCGCCGCCTTCAGCTCGGCCGCTGTCGCCGCGTTCCAGCCGGTGCCGACGCTGCCCGCCGGCAGCAGCCGCTGCTGCGCGTCGTAAACGCCGAGCACCAGGCTGCCGACCTCGGCCGCTGCGGTGTCGCCGCCGCGGTCGGTGAAGCCGGCGATCACGAACTCCTGGCGCAGGTGGGTCTTCAACTTCAGCCAGGTGTCGCTGCGGCGGCTGACATAAGGGGCATCGGCCCGCTTGGCCATCAGCCCTTCGAGGTGCAGCCGCTGCGCCGACTGCAGCAGGCTCGCGGCGTCGGCCTCGAACACCGCGCTCTCGCGCACACGCTCGCCGCCGGCACGCAGCAGCGTCGTCAACAAGGCACGCCGGTCCTCGAGCGGGCAGCCGCGCAGGTCGTGGCCGTCGAGGTAGGGCAGGTCGAAGGCGAAGTAGACGATCTCACCCGAACGGCGATGGTCGAAGGCATTCTGCAGCGCGTTGAAGCTCGGCAGCCCGTCGGCGCCGAGCACCACCGCCTCGCCGTCGACCCAGGCGCTGCGGCAGTGGAGCCGCGACAGCTCGTCGGCGAGCTGCGGCAGCTTCGTCGTCCAGTCGTGGCCGCCGCGCGTGAACAGCCGGGCGCGGCCGCTTTCGATGCGCGCGAGGATGCGGTAGCCGTCGAGCTTGATCTCGTAGAGCCAGCGCCCGCCTCGCGGCAGCACGCTGGCGGCGGTGGCGAGCTGCGGCGACATCGTCGCCGGCATCGGCGCCGCGACCGCGCCGCGGGCTGCGGCAGGCTCGGTCGGCAGCGGTGCGGTGCGGTCCGTGCCGACACCCGCTGCGGCCCGTATCGGCAGCGGAACCGCCACGATGCTGTCGGGCAGCGCCGACAGCACGTCGTACTCGCCTCGCGGCCGCGCGAAGGCATCGCGCTTCTTGAACAGGATCCACGACGGCTGCCGCTCACCCGGCTTGGCGATTCGAACGAGCTCCCACTGCCCCGCGAGCTTGCTGCCGAACAGCGTGAACAGCAGCTTGCCCTCGGCCAGGCCCTGGTGGGGGTCGGCATCGGGGCGCCACTGGCCGCGGTCCCAGACGATGACACGGCCGGCGCCGTATTGGCCTTTGGGGATCTCGCCCTCGAAGCTGTTGTACGAGAGCGGGTGGTCCTCCACCTGCACCGCGATCCGCTTGTCGGCGGGGTCGAGGCTCGGGCCCTTGGGCACCGCCCACGACCGCATCGTGCCGTCGAGCTCGAGCCGAAAGTCGTAGTGCAGCCGGGTCGCGGCGTGCTTCTGGATCACGTACGCAAGTGCCGGCACCGTCGTCGGCAGCGGAGCCTCACCCACCGGTTCGGGGGTGCGCGCGAAGTCGCGCTTCGCGCGGTAGTCGCGCAGCCGGTCGCCGGCAGGTTGGTCACGATCGTTCGATGTGTTGCGCGGCACGGGCCCCCGAACCCGGCCTGCAGCGGCCGGCGGCGTGGACGATACACGCCGGCGTCGCCGCCGACGGCCATCAGGCCGCCGTCGCCTCGTGGCCGTAGATGCGGCGCAGCTTGCCGCTGCGGCCGCGCGGAAGCGGGGGTGCCCGCGCGACCACTTGCACCCGCGGCGACACCACCCCCTGCCCTGCCAGGAAGTGCCGCAGCGCCGCCGCCGCTCGTTCCTTCTCGGTGGGCCCGGCGCCGCACAGCTGCAGCCGGAGGCCATGGCGTCCAAGCGGGGAGACGCGGAAGTCGAACACCCCCCCCTCGTCCTCGAGCACGGTGGCCAGCGCCAGCGGCGACAGATGCACCGCCTGCCCTTCGGCACCGTCGAGCGTCAGCACGTCGTCGTCGCGGCCCTCGACCTCGACCACCGGCAACGGGCTACCGCAGGCGCAGCGCCTGCGGTGCAGCCGAACACGGTCGCCGAGGTCGTAGCGCAGGATGGGCTGCACTCGATTAGCGAGGTAGGTCAGCAGCGTCGTCGCGCCGGTCTCGCCAACAGGCACCGGCCGCGCTTGCTCGTCCACCGGCTCGAGGATCACCCAGTCGGCATTGAGGTGCAGCGCGCAGTGTACGCAGGCTTGCGCGATCGACAGGCACTCGCTGGCACCGTAGCTGTCGTGCACCGGGCAGCCGAACGCGGCACCGATGGCGCGACGCCATGGCGTGCCGAGCGTCTCGCCCCCGGTCCACACCGCACGCAGCGACAGCTGCAGCCGCCCGCGGCGCTGCATCTGCGCCAGCACCCAGGCCATGCTCGGGTAGGTGGCCAGCACCGTCGGGCGCCAGGCTTGCAGCTCGGCCGCCAGCGCCTCGGGCGGCTGCAGAAAGGAGAACGCCTTCGTCGCCCACGCGGCCCAGGGGTTCAAGCGGCGCAGCCGCTCGAGCGAGACCACGCTCGCAAAGGCTCCGCCCACCGCACCGACGAAGGCCACCCGTGCGGTCGCCAGCGCGATCGGCCCGTCGGCCAGCGCCGCCAGCAGCGCGAGCGGCCCGCGTGTGGCCTCGAGCGCATCACCGACCGCCAGGCTCAGCGCGTCGTGGACGAACAGCGCCGGCTCGCCGCTGCTGCCCGAGCTCTGCCACACCGCATAACGCCCGAGGTAAGGCTCCCCGCCCCCGGCATCCTCGTCGACAAACCGCCGCAGCGCCGGCAGCGCGAGCGCGGGGTCGGTGACCCAGCCGCCGAAGTGCGCCATCGACTCGCGCCGGGTCGCCACCGGCACCGCCTGCAGCAGGGCAGCCACCGTGCCGGCGCCGAAGTCGACATCCCGCAGCCGCTTCCTCCACCAGGCCGACCCGTCGCGCGCGGCGGTGAGCAGCGCGCGCAGCCGCTCGACCCGGTGCCGCTGCCACAGCAGCGGGGCGCCGTGGCGCGTGGCCAGGGCATCGCCCCAGGCCCAGGCGTTGAGCCAGGGATTGAACATGCGGCAATCATCGTCCGGCTGCCGCCGGCACCAATGCTTGATCGCGCGCAAGCCACCCCGCTGGCGACTCGGCCGGCCATTGCCGCCCGGCCCCCGCGAAGGCAAGATGCCAGCACACAAAACGTTCCGCGTCATGAAGACCGATGCCCCGCGCCCCCGTCCGCTGCGCCGCCGCGGCGCCGCCCGCGTGATCCCCGCCACCGAGAACCCGATGCCCGACGACGCCGTCGTCGAGCACCCGGACGGCTGGTACTGGACGGCCGCCGACGGCCATCAGCAGTTCGGCCCCTTCCCGACCCGCCAGGCCGCAGTGGCCGACCGCGACCGCGGCGACGAAGCCGCCCCCGCCGTCGGCGAGACGATCGAGGAGGCCGAAGCCGAGATCGGGCTCGCCGGCTGGATCGACCCCGAGACCGGCGAGCCGGCCGAGGGGCAGTCGTTGCCGCGGATCGAGGAGCGCTAACGCGTGCGGAGCGACGGGCTCGGCGTGCGAAGCAGCCGGTCGAGCGTCGCCAGCAACCGCCCGATGTCGAGCGGCTTGGTGAGGTAGTCGGCAAAGCCGGCCGCGCGGCCGCGGTCGACATCGGCCGGCATCGCGTACGCGGTGACCGCGACCACCGGAACCGCGACGCCGCAGGCACGAACGCGTGACAGCACGTCGTAGCCGTCGGACCCAGGCAGTTGGATGTCGAGCAGGATCAGCTGCGGATCGCGAGTTCGCGCAAGCTCGATGCCGGCGGCGGCATCGGTCGCCGTCAGCAGCTCGATGCCGCCGCGGCGCTCGACGATCGACGCCATCAGCCTCAGGTTGGCCGGGTTGTCTTCGATGTACAGCACCCGGTCTGCCGCGCCACCGGTGCTGCCGGGGCACCCCGTCGCGGCCGGTACGGTCTCGTCCCGCGCTGCCGGCAGCGGGGCCGCCGCGGCAGGCAGCCGCACCCAGAAAGTGCAGCCTTCGCCGGGCTGGCTCGAGACGCCGATGCGCCCCCCCATCAGCTCGACGAGCCGCTTGCACAGGCTCAGCCCGATGCCGGTGCCCTCGACGCCCGAGGTCTCGCGCCCCAGGCGCTCGAACGGCTGGAAGAGCCGCTCGATCTGCACCGGTGTCAGCCCGGGGCCGTCGTCGCTGACGCTCAGCTCGAGGCTGTGCGGGTCGGGGCTGTGGCTGGCGACGACGACGCGGCCGCGCGGACGGTTGTACTTGATCGCGTTCGACAGCAGGTTCAGCACCACCTGCTTCAGGCGGCTGCGGTCGCCGATCATCGGCCGTTCCTGCATCGGCAGCACTTCGATCGCGACTCCGGCCGCCTGGGCCGCAGGCCCGACGAGCGCGACACATTCGCGCACGACCTCGGCCACGTCCAGCGGTTGGGGCGCCAGCCGGACATGGCCGGCCTCCACCGCCGCCAGATCGAGCACCTCGTCGATCAGGCCGAGCAGGTGGCGGCCGGCCTTGACGATCTCGTGCAGCTGGTCGGCCTGCCCCGCCGGCAGCCCGCTCATCTGAAGCAGCTGGCCGAAGCCCATGATCGCGTTCATCGGCGTGCGAAGCTCGTGGCTCATTCGCGAGAGGAACTCGCTCTTGGCGTGGTTGGCGCGTTCGGCCTCCTCCTTGGCGGCGCGCAGCTCGCGGTGGCTGCGCAGCCGCTCGGTGATGTCGCGGACGAACGCGAAGAACCGCGTCTCGTCGCCCACCTGCACCCAGCTGGCGCTGATCTCGACATCGACGATCGCCCCGTCCGCGCGGCGGTGCCGGGTGTCGAAGCGGTCGAACCCGGTGCGCCGGATGCGCTCGAGGCGCTCCGCCACCTGCTGGGGGCCATGCTCGACGTCGATGTCGGTGATGCGCTTCGTCAGCAGCTCTTCGCGCGTGCTGCCCAGGATGCGGCAGTAGGCGGGGTTGACGTCGACCAGCCGTGCGTCGGGGCCGACCACGCAGAAGCCCTCGATCGCGGCGTCGATGATCAGCCGGTGCCAGCCGATCTGGCGCTCGAGCTCGTCGGTGCGCTCGCGCACGCGGCGCTCGAGCTCCTCGTTGATCGACCGCAGCCGCAGTTCGGTGTGCTTGCGCTCGGTGATGTCGACCAGCGCACCGACGGTGCGCACCGGCCGGCGCGACTCGGCTTCGCCTTCGAAGAAGGTCACCGCGCGCATGTCCACCCAACGCACCTCGCCATCGGGGCGCACGAGACGGTACTCGACGTTGAGGTCGCCGCTGCTCCCCGGGTTGTGGCACTGGCGCACCGCGGCCAGCACACGCTCGCGGTCTTCCGGTGCCACCGCAAGCCCGAACTCGGCCACCGACGGCACCTCGCCGTCGACGAGGCCGCGGATTCGCCGGTACTCCGGCGACAGCACCTGCGCGCCGGTTCGCAGGTCGTGGTCGAAGATGCCGACATCGGCGACCCTCACTGCCTGGCGCAGCCGCTCCTCGCTGGCGTGCAACGCCTCCTCGGCCAGCCGGCGCTCGGTGACGTCCTGCACCGTCCCGATCGACAGCAGCGGCCGGCGCTGCGCGTCGAAGGTCGTGCTGCCGCGCTCCTCGACCCACTTGATGCGGCCGTCGGCCATGCGCAGCCGGTGGCCGACGAAGTACGGCTCGCCGGTGTGCAGCGAGCCGGCATACGCGGCGTCCACCGCGGACCGATCGTCCGGGTGAATGAGCGCGAGGAAGCCCTCGTACGAGGCCTGGAAGCCGGCCGCGGGCACCTCGAACAGGCGGTAGACCTCGTCGGACCAGTCGAGCCGCCCCGAGACATGGTCGAGCACCCACGAGCCGATGTGGGCCACCGCCTGCGCCTGCCGCAACTGCTGCTCGCTGCGCGCGAGCCGTGCCTCGGCGGCCCGCCGCTCGGTGACGTCGACGCCGATCGAGACCATGAAACGGCGCCCGCCGACGGGGTCGGCGATGCGGGTGTTGGTCCACTCGAGCAGCCGCCGCGAGCCGTTGCGGTGCACCCACTCGTTTTCGTAGTGCGTGATGACGTCGAGATCGGCAGCCGCCATCGCACGCGCGAACGCTTCGGAGCGAATGGTCTCGGCGGCCTCGGGCGGCAGCACGGTGTCCCAAGGGTGGCGGCCCAGGACCTCGTCGGCGCGCCAGCCGCTGGCCTGCTCGCAGGCACGGTTGAAGCGCACGAAGCGGCCCTCGTGATCGAGCACGGCGAAGAGCACGCCGGCGGCCGCCACCACCGACTCGAGGAAGCGCCGGCCCTCACCGGGCGCGCCACCGGCGTCGATCAGCGCGCCGACCGGGCCCGCGGCAGGCGCAGGTGGGGATGCGGCTTCGATCGGCTCGGCCATCGTCGGCTTCGTGGTCGGGCCGATTCTGACACCCGGCCGGGTACGACAGCCGGGATCGCCGCCGAGACAGGTTCCTTGCCTCCACTGACGCAGCGCGCCCTGCACGAGGTGGATCGACATCCCGATCGGTTGCGGCAGCAGTGCTGCAGTCGGGACAAGCGGTCAGGCTGGGAGGTGATCGACGGACGCCGGCCCACCTGCTGATCTTGCTCGGACCCCGACGCGGTGCTAGTCTGACCAGCATGACCAGATCCTCCTCACAAGCAAGCGCGCCCGTCGGACAGCCCTCGCGCGACCGATGGCGCCTGCAAGATGCAAAGGCGCGTTTCAGCGAGCTCGTTCGCCGCGCACACAGCGATGGCCCGCAGCACGTCACGCTGCACGGCCGTGATGCAGTCGTCGTGATCGACGCCGCCGAGTTCAAACGCCTGCAAGGCCAGCGCACTGGGCAGTTGCTGATCGACGCGCTGCAAGCGTCACCGCACCGCGGCACCGAGATCGCGCCCCGCCGCTCGGCGATGCCTGTGCGCGCCGTCAAGCTGTGAAGGGCTGGCTGCTCGACACGAACGTCATCTCCGAGTTGCGCCGCGCGCGCCCGAATGCCCGGGTGCGCGCCTTCGTCGCAGCCCAGCCGCTGGAGCAGCTGTTCGTCAGCACGGTGACCTTTGCCGAGATCCGCTACGGCATCGAAGCGATCAGCGACCCGATCCGCCGTGCCGAGCTCGGTGACTGGCTGGTGCACCGCGTGCGACCGATGTTCGATCAGCGCACGCTCGAAGTCTCGGAGGAAGTGATGCTCAAGTGGCGCTTGCTGGTGGAGGATGGTCGCAAGGCCGGCCACACCTTTTCGCAGCCTGACCTGATCATTGCCGCCACCGCGCTCCACCATGGGCTCACCGTGGTCACCCGCGACACCGAGGACTTCGCGCTGGCCAGAGTGCCGCTGCTGAATCCTTGGGTCGAGGCCTGACGGCAAGGGCCCCGCGGCCGGCAGTCGCCGGCGCGCACGGAGCGAGCTGCGCGCCGAGCACCTGCGTGTGGTGTCGCCGACATCACGCCGCAGGGGCCGGATGGGCTGTTCAAGCCCGCGGAGCTCGACGAACAGATGCGCAGCCTGGATTCAGTGAGGGCAGCGGCAGCGGCAGAGGCGGAATAGGGCGGGATTGGGCTCGCCGCCCCATTGCCTCACTCTTGCCCCACAAGAATCGAGGAAGGCGCCGATCGGCGCCATGACTCATTGATTCTTCGGTGATTCCTTGGTGGGCAGTGCAGGGTTCGAACCTGCGACCCCTGCCGTGTGAAGGATGGGGTACGGACCGCTTGTGGTGTCATGCGGATCCATTACACCTATGAGAGAGACTCCGCATGGGACCGCAGAGTTGCGCTAGACTTTCTAGCACTCGTCTAGCACTTCAGGACCGAGCGCCATGGCCCGCCGCATCGACACCGTTGACGCCCGCAGCAAGCTCCCGGATCGCCGAGCCCCATACTGGGTTCGCCTGTTCGAAGGGTGCAGCCTCGGCTACCGCAAGCTCTCGCCCGGCGCGGCCGGCACCTGGCTCGCCCGGGTGTACGACCCCGCGACTCGCACCGACACGTGGCGCAGCTTTGGCGCGTTCGACGAGCTGCCGGCGCACGACCGCTACCGCGCCGCGAAGACCGCGGCCGAGGCGCTGTGCGAGCACATGGGCCGTGGCGGTGCCGCCGAAGATGTGACTGTCAGGCAGGCGTGCGAGCGCTACGAACAACACCTCCGCGACGAGGGCAAGTCCGACACGGCGGAAGACGCCGCAGCGCGGTTCACACGCTGGGTCTACGGCACGAAGCTCGCGGGGATCGAGCTGCGACGGCTGGCGCCAGCCCACGTGCGCGCATGGCGGCAGTCGATCATCAAGGCCCCCGTCGTCGAGAACCCTCACGCCGAGGAAACAGCGCAGCGCCAGCGCGAGCGCTCGCCGGCGACCGTCAACCGCGACATGACTGCCCTTCGCGCAGCGCTGAACCAAGCGCTCGAAGCGGGCGCGGTCACGACGGACGCGGCTTGGCGCGTGCCGCTCCGCCCCATCGAAAACGCCGACCGACGCCGAGAGCTGTACCTCGACCGGAAGCAGCGCGCCGCGCTGATCGCAGCCGCACCGGCGGACGTGGCGGCGCTGTTGCTTGCACTGGCCCTCGTGCCGTTGCGCCCGGGTGCCCTGGCTGCGCTGACCGTGGCCAGCTTCGATCGCCGAATCGGCGTGCTGACGATCGGGAAGGACAAGGCTGGCGGCGACCGCCGAATCAAGCTGCCGCCGGCGACGGCGAGCATCTTCACCGAGCACGCGCGAGACAAGCTGCCGACGGCACCGCTTCTCTCTCGCGCGGATGGCAAGGCGTGGGACAAGGATGCCTGGAAGAAGCCGGTCAAGGCCGCCGCAGCCGCGGCGAAGCTGCCGGCAACCGTGACAGCCTACAGCCTGCGGCACAGCGTCATCACCGACTTGATCGCTGCAGGCTTGGACGTGCTGACCGTGGCGCGTCTGAGCGGCACCAGTCTCGCGATGATCGAGCGACACTACGGGCATCTGCGGGCTGAGCACGCTGCGGCAGCGCTCGCCACCCTGGCGCTGTAGGCAGTTGGTGCAACAGCGCCGCCGGCTCACCAAGGGTTCAAGGGTGATCTGACGGCGGCTTTGCTTCCAGTTGCGGAACACAAGAGCGGCCACGCGATCCGCAATCTGTGAGATTGCGTCCCCATGTGCAACTTCATGGGGTCGTCATGACCGCACCCAAGGTCTCCGCCAGCATCTCAGCCGGCTACCGCAAACCGGGTCCCTCTGAAGCGCCGGGCGCGCTCGCTGACGTGGCCCTGCTCGACGCTCGGGCCTGCGCAGCAGCCGTGACATGCAGCGCCAGCCACTGGCACGCCGAGGTCGCTGCCGGCCGCGCGCCGCAGCCTGTGATCAGGCGACCACGCTTCACGCGCTGGCGGGCAGCCGACATAAGGTCGTACCTCGTGCGACTGGCGGAGCGAGGCAGCGACCCAGAGGACGCGAAACGCCTCATCTCGCAGGCCCGCACGGCAAGCAAGAAGGCGCAGGCGAAGCGCCGGGCCGCCCGGGCGCAGGTAGGGGCGTGACCCATGACCACGCGCTACAAAGTCGGGGCCGCAGCCCCGGGGCTGGTCCCGCCCAGAAGTGACAACGCCCGGTTGGCCCCGGGCGAAGTCGAAGAACACAGAGCAGCAGACAGCAGCAATTCTGCCACCGTCGACACTGACGGCAAGGAGTTCGCCACGCTGGTGGCCCGAGCAGCTCGTCGGGGTCTGGTCGTGCACGAACTACCCGGAGGCGCGTTCTTCATCGCGCGGTCCTGCTGGTCACGCGAGCTGCCCGACGCGGCGGCCCTTGAGGACTTCCTCGATCGCTGGGAGGGGCGAGCATGAGGCGCCCCGTCATCCCGCGCCTGCAAACATGCGCCGGCGGGAGTGCGTCATTGACTGCGCCCGACGCCTTCCGCATCGCGGTACTGACCGCGCTCGGCTCGGCGCCGGACGAGATCGAGCCAGGTAAGCTTCACCGCTTCAGTGTCAACGGCAAGCGCAGCGACACCGCCGGGTGGTGCCAGCTGTTCGCCGACGGCCGCGCCGGTGTCTTCGGCGACTTCCGCAGCGGCATGTCGTCGGTGTGGACCGCCAGCGGCTTGGTGTCGCGCGGCGACCGCGCCGAGCTGGCTCGCCGGGTCGCGCAGGCGTCGAAGAAGCGTCGTGACGCTCAGGATGCCAAGAGTGCGGCGCAGGCGCCGCGCCTGGCAAGACTGTGGGCCGCGTGCCGCGAAGTACGCGCCGATGGCAGCGGCGCCGACCCGGTGACGCTGTACCTGCGCCGTCGGCTGGCACTCGCGCCCGATGAACCGCTGACCGTGCCTACCGCGATCCGCCTGCATCAGGCGTTGCCCTACCACCATGACGGAGAGCGGGTCGGCACTTGGCCGGCGATGGTGGCCGCGTTGACAGACCCGGGCGGCGACAGGGTGACCCTGCATCGCACCTGGCTGACCGACGACGGACGCAAGGCGCCGGTGCCGGGGCCGGTAAAGAAGCTGACGGCGAGCG
>Ga0268299_1004229_pt1 | contig 11567 bp, 10 predicted proteins | sample NOBtaG_FD_193484 | JGI IMG/M metagenome (GOLD analysis project Ga0268299, IMG submission 193484) | Activated sludge microbial communities from bioreactor in Nijmegen, Gelderland, Netherland - NOB reactor | ecosystem: Engineered > Bioreactor > Aerobic > Activated sludge | place: Netherlands... | reverse complement strand
GGGGTGTGCTCCCGGATGATCGGGATCCAGTGGGCCGGGACCGGCGGGTTCTCCCAGTAGCGGGGGTCGCTCCGGCTGCCGCTCTGGGTCGGCACCACCACGGTGGCCGGGGCCAGGGCATCGACCAGGGCGTCGACCACCACCGAAGGCCCTCCCGCCACCCAGCCGATGGCCGACAGCGACGAGTGGACGATCACGGGCCGCCCCGGCGGGATCTCCAGCGCCCGCAGGTCGGCGACCATGCTGCTGTAGGTGACGGGACCGCCCAGGGCCGCCTCGGTGCGGGCAATGACGTCGGCCTCGCGCTGCGCCTGGTCGTTCATGGGGCGAAGCGTAGGCGGCGGCGCCGCTCGGCTGCTGCGATGTATCTACCGGCGCTCCTGCCGACTCGTTGTGGAACGCGGAGCAGCGGCGGAAGGAGGGTCGACGATGAGGTGTGGAGGACTGCGTTGCCTGGTCATGGCCACCATGGTGGGACTGGCTCCCCTGGTGGTCGCGTGCGAGGAAGGCGGTACGTCAGCGGACGCCACGGTCGTGGTCCCGGCTGCCGGCGGCGTCGACGGGGAGGGCCGGTCGACGGACACGTCGCCGAGCTCCGACAGTGACAACCCGGTTCCGTCGGACGCCGACGACGACAGCGACCAGGACAACATCCGGGCGGCAGACGACAACTGCCCCAGCGTGTTCAACCCGGACCAGTCGGAGGATGCTTGTGACGGTACGAAGGACGAGTTCGACGACGAGAACCCGTGCGGCTTCTCCGCCGAAGCCCAGGCGATGAGAGACAACGGGGACGAGTCGACGAACACGATCGGCCTTCTCTGTCGGCCGGCCGAGGGCACGCTGCCGCTGGATGGGTTGGGTGCGGTCATCTTCGACGACGGGAAGTTCGTGTTCATCGACGTGAGCGACGACGAGCTCGACACGCTGCGAGGCAACGGCGTGCACATCGAGGAGGTCGACACGGTCGGAACGGTCACACCCGAGATCTTGATCGAGGCTCGGATCAAGCTCGACCCGGCCCACGCCCTCGCGACCGCCGACACCGACCACCTGGCCGAGGTCGACCCGGAGGTGCTGCTCACGGTGCCCGACGACGTCATCGCCGAGTTGCCGGACGACACCCTGGCCGCTCTACCCGCCGACTTCTGGACGAAGGCCCGGCCGTCGACCATCGACGTGGTGGGCAAGGACCGCCTCGTCCGCGCCAACCCCGACGTCACCCCTGCAACCAATGGCTGATGTCGTCGTCGCTCCCACCGGCGCCGGCCCGGCCGAGACGGGGTTGTCGCAGGCCAAGAAGCTGCTGGAGCTGGCCGGCTCCGCAGCGGCCGCCCTGTCGATCGTGGCGTCGGCCCTGTCCTACTTCGGGGCCCTCAGCGCGCAGACCGAGGCGCTCTTCTTCGGTCTCGACGCCCGCATCTACGGCTACTCCACCCAGGATCTGATCACCCGCAGCGTGGCCCCGATGCTCGGGCCCCTGGCGCTCGCCTTCCTCGGCGTGCTGCTCGTGATCTGGGCCAACGATGCGCTGGGGGACCATCGGGGTGCGCCCAGCCGCCTGCTGTCGGTCCGGTGGCAGGCGGGAGCTCTGGCCGGCGGCATCGTGCTCATGGCGACGGGGGCCGCATGGCAGCTGAGGTACGGCGCTCGGCACAGCTACTGGTCGCCGCCGATGCTGATCGTCGGTGCACTGCTCACCGGTACAGCCCGGGGCATGCTGACCCTTCGGCGCACCGCCGGGGGCAGGGGTCGAACGGCACGAGCGGCCCGCCGACGCCCGGTCACGCCCATGCAGGCTCTCGATCCCGGCACCAAGCTCGTGCTGGCCTTCGTCGTGCTCTTCGCCGTCTTCGGCTTCACCGCCAAGCACGCTCAAGCCACCGCATGGGACCGGGCGCGGGCGATCGCCAGCAACGTCGAGCTCCAGCCGGAGGTCACGGTCTTCACCGAGCAGCCGCTGGCGCTGACCGGTGACGGCGTGGCCTGCTTCGAGATCAGGGATTCCCGCTTCACCCGGCGGTATCTGGGGTTGCGTCAGCTGTTCCACGGCAACGGCTACTACGTGCTGATGCCGGCCGGCCTCGATGCCGCCAACATCGTCACCTACGTGATCCCCGAGGACGACACCCTCCGGGTGCAGTACGACGCCACGCGGACGGCGAGCGGTTCGACCCCGGCGAGGGTCACCTCGCCGCCCGGCGTGATCTGCTGAGCCGCCGATCCCGATGCCTGCTCATCGGTTGGCGGTCGGGAGGGCGGGCGTCGCCGCTGGTCAGGCCTCGCCCCGGAGCTGGGCCAGGAAGCCGCCGCCGTCGGACACGATCCAGCCCTCGGCCACCTTGCCGTCGCGCACCTGGAAGAAGGCGGCCGACGGCCGGGTGACGGCCCGACCGGTGGGCGACACCCCCAGGAACTCGCCGGTGTGGGTGCCGTGGAAGGTGTAGCGCACGGCCAGGGTCTGGCGGTCGGCGTCGGCCACGATCTCGTGGATCTCGAAGCGGGCACCGTCGAAGGCGTCGTGGCGGGCCTGCAGGTCGGCCACGTGCTCGGCCAGCGAGCCGACGCTGGGGCCGCCGAACCCGTGCCGGCGGTAGTCGGGATGGAACGAGGCGTGGACCACGCTCATGTCGGCCCGGTTGAACCCGTCTTCCATGATGTGGCGGATCAGCTCCCGGAGCTCCGCCGCCCCCATCGGTCCGTCCGTCATCAGCCGCCCCCGATCAGCTCTGCCATGGGCGCAGCCTAATCGGCCCGGGCTGATCGGTTACGGCTGGCGGCGGAGGTGGCGGTTCAGCTCGGTGGCCACCGGCGTGAGGTCGAAAGCCGGTCGGGTCCAGGGGGCGCGGCGGCATCGGGGGTGGTGTGTGTTTCACTCGTGCGATGCTGATCACCTCGGCCCCAGCGGGAGCGGACACCTGGCGGCACCGGTTGGACGAGCGGGCCGGTGGGCACGCCCACCTCCGTCGGCTCGACGGCGCCGGGCTCGAACCGGCCACGGCTGCGCTGCTGGGACCGTCGGTGGCGATCTTCCAGCTGGGCGAGTCGGGGACGGGGGAGCATCTGTTCGAGGCGGCGCGCCGGGCCGGGGCCGATGCCGACTACCAGCGGTGCCTGGAGCGGTTCGTGGGCGAGGAGCAGGAGCACGCCCGCCTGCTCGCCCTCGTCCTCGACGCGCTGGGTCAGCCGGTGCGCGAGCGCCACTGGACCGACCAGGTGTTCGTGCTCATCCGGCGGGCCCACTCCCTGCGGACCGAGGTGCTGGTGCTGATGGTGGCCGAGGTGCTGGCCCTCAGCTACTACGGGGCGCTGGCCGAGGGCGTGGCCGCCCCCGAGCTGGCCGACGTGTTCGCCCGCATCCACGCCGACGAGGTCGTGCACGTCGCCTTCCACGCCGACACGCTGCCCGATCAGCTCCGCCGGTTCCCCCGGCCCGTCCACGCTCTGGCCCGGCTGGGATGGTCGACGCTGGTGGTGGGGGCGGCGCTCATCGTGGCCAAGGACCACGGCCGGCTGCTGGCCCACCTCGGGCTGCCCCGCCGGCGGTTCCTCCGCCAGGTCCTGGCCGACCGCCGCCGGATCGGAGCGGCCCTGTTCCGCTAGATCCCCGTCGCCGGCGCCGACGGCTCAGGGGTGGGTGAGCTGGGCGGCGGCGGCCAGGACGGCGGGCACGATCCGGTCGACGTCGTCGGGCGTGGTCCCCGGATGCATGAAGCAGGCCCGCAGCACCTCCTGCCCGTTCACCACGGTGCCCCGGAGGAAGACGTCGCCGAGGCGATCGAGGGCCGACGGCAGGGCCCGGTTGATGTCGTCCCCCGCCCGGTGCCGGAAGGTGACGACGTTGAGCGTCGGGGACACGACCACGTCGAGATCGGGTTCGGCGTCGATCCGGTCGGCCAGCCGGGCTGCGAGGTCGATCGTGGCGGTGATCCGCCGGGCGATCTCGGTTCGACCGGTGCCGGCGACGGTGGCCCACAGCTTCAACGCCCGGAACGGGCGGGTCTGGTCGAACACGTACTCGGAGAACCAGGGGTCCTCGCCCGAGCTGGCCCGCAGGTACGGCGGGACCAGGCTGAAGGCGTCGCGGAGATCGTCGAGGTCCAGGGTCAGCACGGCGGCGCAGTCGACCGGCACGCCGAGCCACTTGTGGGGATCGACCACGATCGAGTCGGCCCGCTCCATCCCCTGGTACAGCGGTGCCCGGCGTGGATCGAGGACGCCGAAGCCACCCAGCGACCCGTCGAGATGGAGCCACAGGCCCTCGTCGTCGCAGAGCTGGGCGATGTCGGCGATGGGATCGACGGCCCCGGTGCTGACGGCGCCGGCGTTGGCCACCACGCAGAACGGCAGGAGGCCCGCTGCCCGATCTTCGCGAACGGCGGCGGCCAGAGCGGTCGCGTCCAGGCGGCCGTCGGGGTCGGCGGGCAGCAGCCGCAGGCCCCGGTCGCCCAGGCCCAGCAGGTGGGCGGCCTTGCGCTGGCAGCTGTGGGTCTCGGCGCTGGCGTACAGCCGGAACCGGCCGGCCGCCTCGCCGGTGAAGCCGTCGGTGCGGTCGTTCCATCCCTGGCGGACGCTGGCCCGATGGCGGGCGGCGGTCAGGGCGGTGAGCGCCCCGGCCGCCCCGCCGCTCACCAGCACCCCGTCGCCCGGGTAGCCGATCAGCTCCGCCAGCCACCTCACGGTGCATCGCTCCAGGTACACCGCGGCGTGGTCGCCGCCGGCGCAGCTCGGGTTCATGGCCGCCGCCAGCAGGTCGGCCAGCACACCCTCGAGCGCCGGGGGCGAGTTGCCCCAGGCGAAGAACCGGGGGTGGCCGTTGCCGAACGGGTAGGGCATCACCAGGTTGGCGCTGACGTCGATCAGCTCACCGAACGGCCGGCCCTCGACGGGAAGCTGCTGATCGGCCAGCTCGGCCCGGACCTCCGGGGGGACGGGGCGCCAGGGCGGGCCCTGGGGGAGCTGGTCGAGGTAGTCGGCCACCAGCTCGACCATGGCGTGCCCGTGCAGGCGGAACTCGTCGATGTTCACCGGTGCCGCCTCCTCGACGTCCACTGCTCGTGCCGGTCGACCGGGGCCGTCCCGGCATCGACCGGGAGTCTGAGGCTCAGTCGCCCGACTTCTGGGTGCCGACCTTGAGGTCCTTGAACGGGACCTGGACGTCGACCGAGATGTCACGCGGCAGGCCGAGCACGCGGTCGCCGATGATGTTCTTCTGGATCTCGTCGGTACCGCCGGCGATGTTGGCCGAGAAGCTCCGCAGCACGCTCTTGGCGTGCTTGTCGGTGTCTTCGGAGTCGGCCGTCCAGGCGATGCCTTCGGGGCCCGTGATCTCCAGCACCAGCGAGCGCGACATGCGGGCGATGCGCCCGGCGTGCAGCTTGCCCAGCGACCCACCGGGGCCGGGAGTCTTGCCCGCCTTCAGCTCGTCGCGCGTCCGCATGGCCACCAGGCTGCGGGTGGTCTCCTCGCTGTAGAGCTGCATCAGCCCCTGGCGCACCAGCGGGTCGGCGCTCTTGCCCCGCTGGGTGGCCTCCCTGGCCAGGTACTTGTAGGTGGGTGTGGAGATGCCGCTCTTCGACCCCGTCCCGATGGCCACCCGCTCGTACATGAGCATGGCCGTGGCCAGCCGCCACCCCTCGTTCAGCGGGCCGATCTGCCAGCTCTTGGGGATGCGGACGTCGGTGAAGAAGATCTCGTTGAAGTGCCGCCCGCCGTCGATCTGGTTGATGGCCCGGATCTCCACCCCCGGCGCCTTCATGTCGAGGATGAACATCGAGATGCCGCGGTGCTTGACCTGCTCGGGGTCGGTGCGGGCGATCACGATCCCGTAGTCGCACAGGTGGGCCAGCGTGGTCCACACCTTCTGGCCGTTGATGATCCACTCGTCGCCGTCGAGCACGGCCCGGGTCTGGAGGCTGGCCACGTCGGACCCGGCCCCCGGCTCGGAGAACATCTGGCACCACAGGGTGCGGGCGGCGATGTTGTCGGCCAGGAACGCCGCCTTCTGCTCGTGGGTGCCGTACTCGGCCAGCATCGGCAGGCACATGCCGTGGCTGATCGTGAGCTGGGTGGTCATGTCGGGGTACTTGCCGTACTCCTCCCGCCAGATCCGCTCGTGCGCCTTGGTGAGCCCGGCCCCGCCGTACTCCGCCGGGTAGGTGATGCCGGCCAGCCCGGCGGCCGCCGCCGCCTGCTGGAACACCTTGTTGATGGCCAGCTCCTTCTCGGAGCGGGGGTCGGGGCCGTCGATGGTGTAGCCGGTGGCGTGCTCGTCGAGGAAGGCCCGGCACCTGGCCCGGAACGCCTCCGCCTCCGCTGCATCGAGCACAGTCTCCAGATCGCTCACCGCTGTCTCCTGGTCCGTCGTCGACTTGAGGGTTGGGCCGGTCCCAGAGCTTAGCGGCCGGCCGCCGAGCCCTCGCCAGTCAGGAGAACGCCGTTGTGGGGCGGGGCTGGGGCTCGCCGTCCACCGTCACGTCCACGTGCTCGTCGTAGAAGCACAGCAGCCCGGCGATCGGGGCCGACTCCCGCACGGGGCTGGGATACGACCACACCAGGTCCCGGTGGACCGCGCCGCCGGGCAGGTGCACGCTCCAGTACACGGCCTCGCCCTTGTAGGGGCAGCGGGTGCGGGTGGGCGACGGTCGCAGCAGGTCCATCCGCACGTCGGTCAGCGGCAGGTAGTGGCGGCGGGGGAGCGACGTCTCGAACAGCATCGTGGGCCGGTGGCTGTCGGCCACCACCGTGCCGTCCACGCTCACCACCACATGGCGGGTGCTGCGCAGGATGTCGACCCGCTTGTAAGGGTCGCGGGGATGGACGAACACCTCCTCGTCCTCCTCCAGCCAGTGGTCGAACGCCGGCCACCGCAGGGCCACGTGCCCGGCCAGCTCGGCGGCGGGATGGGTGTAGGCGGCGTCGCCGGCGGCCACCGCCGGGTCCACCGACTCGAGCGGAAAGTAGTAGGTGGGGTAGTTGGGGCGCTCCCACACGAGCAGGGGTCTCGCCGCATCGGCCACGAAGCGGCCGTCGAGCATCACCCGCACCCGCTTGGCCGAGGTCTCGATCCGGGGTGTCGTCATCCCTGCCCCAACCGCTCGGCCCTCCGGGGCCTTCCCCCGCCCACTATCGTGAGCGTCGTGGCCAGCGGCGCCTCCTCCCGATCCACCGACAACGGCTCCAGCGAGCCGCCGCCCCAGACGCCGCCCCCGTGGCGGGTGGAGGGGGCTCCCCCAACCGAGAACGACACGGCCACGCCGCCCCCCAAGCCGCCCAACCCCATGCGCCGTCCCCGGTGGTGGCTGATCCTGCTGGCCGCCTTCGCCCTGAACTGGCTGATCGCCTCGCTCGTGGTGCCCAGCAACGAGCTGGCCACGATCAACTACACCCGGTTCCGGGCCGAGGTCGACGCCGGCAACGTCAAGACGATCAACGCCAAGGGCGACACGATCCAGGGTGAGCTCAACACCCCGATCGAGATCGACGGCACCGAGATCACCGACTTCACCACCGAGCGCCCGTCCTTCGCCGACGACGACCTCTACCAGGCCCTCACCAGCAAGGGCACCGAGGTGTCGGCCAAGCCGATCGTCACCGAGCAGCCGCTGTGGGTGATCCTGCTGGCCAACTTCGGCCCCACCCTGCTTCTGGTCGGCCTCCTGGTGTTCGCCACCCGGGCCCTGCGGGGCGGGATGGGGGCCGGCATCGGCGGCATCGGGCGCTCCAAGGCCGTCCGGGTCGACGAGACCGAGGGGGCCAAGCGCACCACCTTCGAGGACGTCGCCGGCATCGACGAGGTGGAGGAACAGGTGGTCGAGATCGTCGACTTCCTCCGCCACCCCGACAAGTACCGCCGGGTGGGGGCCCAGCTGCCCCGCGGCGTGCTGCTGTCGGGCCCTCCCGGCACGGGCAAGACCCTCCTGGCCCGGGCCCTGGCCGGCGAGGCCGGCGTGCCCTTCTTCTCCGCCTCGGCCTCGGAGTTCATCGAGATGATCGTGGGCGTCGGCGCCAGCCGGGTGCGCGACCTGTTCGAGCAGGCCAAGAAGGTGGCCCCCGCCATCATCTTCATCGACGAGCTCGATGCCATCGGCCGGGCCCGGGGCGGCGGGGCCAGCCTGGGCGGGGTCGACGAGCGGGAGCAGACCCTCAACCAGATCCTCACCGAGATGGACGGCTTCACCGGCGCCGAGGGCGTGATCGTGGTGGCCGCCACCAACCGGCCCGACGTGCTCGACCCGGCCCTGCTCCGCCCCGGCCGCTTCGACCGCCGCATCGTGGTCAACCCGCCCGACATCAACGGCCGGGAGGCCATCCTGGCGGTCCACACCCGGGGCGTACCGCTCGCCCCCGACGTGTCGCTGGCCACATTGGCCGCCGCCACCCCCGGCATGGTGGGTGCCGACATCAAGAACCTGGTCAACGAGGCCGCCCTGCTCGCTGCCTCCCAGGGCGAGACCGAGATCAGCTTCGCCGACTTCACCAACGCCCTGGAGAAGATCCTGCTCGGAGCGGAGCGGCGGATCACGCTGTCGCACGAGGAGCGGGAGCGCACCGCCTTCCACGAGAGCGGCCACGCCCTGCTGGGCATGCTCATCCCCGGCGCAGACCCGGTGCGCAAGGTGTCGATCATCCCCCGGGGCCAGGCCCTGGGCGTCACCTTCCAGGCTCCGTCGGCCGACCGCTACGGCTACGACGAGGCCTACCTGCGGGGCCGGATCACCGGCGCCCTCGGCGGGCGGGCCGCCGAGGAGGTGGTCTACGGCAACGTGACCACCGGTGCCGAGAGCGACCTGGAGCAGGTCACGGCGATCGCTCGCCAGATGGTGGGGCGCTGGGGCATGTCGGAGGCCATCGGCCCCATCACCGTGCTCCCCGGCGGGAGCCAGGGCGACACCTGGTACCCGGGCGACGCCCGCCAACCATCGGAGACCACCCGCGAGCTGGTCGACGCCGAGACCCGCCGCCTGGTCGACGAATGCTACGACGACGCCCGCCGCCTCCTGCGGGAGCACCGCCCCCAGCTCGACGCCCTGGCCACGGCCCTGCTGGAGCGGGAGACCCTCGACGAGCTCGACGCCTACGCCGCGGCCGGCGTCGACCATCCCTCGGTGGAGCCCCTGCCCTGACCTGGAGACAGCCGTGAAGAAGCTCGCCATCCTCAACGACTACCAGCGGGTGGCGCTCACCGCGGCCGACTGGTCGGGGCTCGGCGGGCGGGTGGACATCACCGTGTTCGACCACCACATCGCCGACCCCGACGAGCTGGTGGCCGCGCTCGAGCCGTTCGAGATCGTGGTGGCCATGCGGGAGCGCACGGCGTTCCCCCGCCCGGTGCTGGAGCGCCTCGGCAACCTGGAGCTGCTCGTCACCACCGGGCCCCGCAACGCCGTGATCGACGCCGCCGACTGCGCCGCCCTCGGCATCACCTACTGCGGCACCGGCGGCAGCGTGCACTCCACCGCCGAGCTCACCTGGGCCCTGATCCTGGCCTGTGCCCGCCACCTCCCGGCCGAGATCGCCAGCGTGCGCGCCGGCGGCTGGATGACCGGTGTCGGCACCGACCTCCACGGTGCCACCCTCGGCCTGCTCGGCCTGGGCCGCATCGGCGCCATGGTGGCCCGGGTCGGCCAGGCGTTCGGGATGGACCTGATCGCCTGGAGCCAGAACCTCACCGCCGAACGGTGCGCCGAGGTCGGTGCCCGCCTGGTCACCCGGGACGAGCTGTTCGCCGCGTCCGACTTCCTCACCATCCACCTCGTCCTGTCCGACCGCACCCGCAGCCTGGTGGCCGAGCCCGAGCTGCGCTCGATGAAGCCCACGGCCTGGCTGATCAACACCAGCCGGGGCCCCATCTGCGACGAGGAGGCGCTGGCCCGGGCCTGCGCCGAGGGCTGGATCGCCGGGGCCGGGCTCGACGCCTACGGCACCGAGCCGCTCCCGGCCGACCACCCGTTCCGCACCCTGCCCAACGTGCTCCCGTCGCCCCACATCGGCTACGTGTCGCAGAACGTGTACCGCGCCTTCTTCGCCGACATCGTGGAGGACGTCGCCGCCTTCCTCGACGGCGCGCCGGTGCGGGTGATCACCCCCTGACGCCCCGCCGTAACTTTCCGTGGCACCGCCGTTCGGGCCACGATGGTCGCCATGGATGCTCGCCGTTCCGATCGGCCGAGGCCGCCGTTCCATGGTTGGCGGATCGTGCAGGGAGGGTTCTTCATCCAGGCCCTCCACAGCGGCCTCGTGTTCAACGCCTTCGCCCTCACCGCCGTGGCCCTCCAGGACGAGTTCGGCTGGTCGGCCAGCGCCCTCGGCCTGGCCTTCGCCCTCAACCGGGCCGAGAGCGGCCTGCTCGGCCCGATCCAGGGGTGGATGAACGACCGGTGGGGGCCCAAGCGGGTGCTGCAGCTGGGCGCCGTGATCATGGCCCTCGGCTTCGTGCTGTTCGCCACGCTCGACACCCTGGCCGAGTTCTACGTCTACTACCTGCTGGTGGCGCTGGGCTCCAGCCTCGCCGGGTTCCTCGGCATCACCGTGGCCATCGTCCACTGGTTCGAGCGCAAACGGTCGAGGGCCCTGGCCTACGCCCAGATGGGCTTCGCCGTGGGCGGGGTCTTCGCCTTCCTCGTGGGCACCCTGATCGAGGCCGTCGGGTGGCGGGCCACCGCCCTGATCTCGGCCGCCCTCACCCTGGTGGTGATCCTGCCGCTGGCCCAGGTCTTCCACCGCGACCCGGCCGAGGTCGGCCAGTACGTCGACGGCATCGCGCCCGACGAGATCGACGAGCGGGCCGACCCCCTGCCGGCCACGGTGAGCCGGGTCCACTTCACGGCCAGCGAGGCCCTGCGGTCCCCTGCGTTCTGGTACATCAGCATCGGCCACGCCTCGGCCCTGCTGGTGGTGGGGGCGTCGATGAGCCACCTCGGCCTCTACCTCGACGAGGAGCGCAACTTCTCCAGCCTCCACACGGCGTTCGTGGTCGGGGCGCTGCCGGCCATGATGGGGGCCGGGCAGCTCCTCGGCGGCTGGCTCGGCGACCGGATGGACAAGCGCCTGCTGGTCACGATCGCCATGCTGGGCCACGGCCTCGGCCTGCTCCTGCTGGCCCTGGCCACCAGCTGGCCGCTGGTGTGGTTGTTCGTGGTGTTCCACGGCCTGGCCTGGGGCGTGCGGGGCCCGATCCAGTCCTCCATGCGGGCCGACTACTTCGGCGCCACCGACTTCGGCAAGATCATGGGCTGGTCGTCGATGGTGGTGATGTTCGGGATGGTGGCCGGGCCGGTGCTGGCCGGCGTGCTGCGCGACGTCACGGGCAGCTACGTGCTCGGCTTCATCATCCTGGCCGCCTTCGCCGCCCTGGGAAGCGTGTGGTTCCACCTGGCCAAGCCGCCGGCCCTGCCCGAACGGGCCGAGGTCCCGCCGGCATCGGCCGACGGCTCGACCCTGCCCGGCCTGGCGTCCTAGGGTCCCTCCCCATGGACGAGGTTCAACCGCTCGACATCCGCATCGGCGAGGTCCGGGTCACCAAGATCACCGAGACCGAGGGGCTGTGGAGCCCGGCGCAGCTCGTG
>Ga0268299_1004228_pt1 | contig 11568 bp, 11 predicted proteins | sample NOBtaG_FD_193484 | JGI IMG/M metagenome (GOLD analysis project Ga0268299, IMG submission 193484) | Activated sludge microbial communities from bioreactor in Nijmegen, Gelderland, Netherland - NOB reactor | ecosystem: Engineered > Bioreactor > Aerobic > Activated sludge | place: Netherlands... | reverse complement strand
GCCGGAATTGTAGCCCCACACTTCCCGGAGCAGCTCTTCGCGCCCGACGGGCTTCGCGCCTGAGCGATAGAGGTATTTGAGGATCATCGTCTCCTTGTCGGTGAGACGGATCTTCTTTTGCTTCTGATCGACCAGCAGCTTCATGCCGGGGCGAAACTCATACGGCCCGATCGGGAAGACCGCGTCTTCGCTCGCTTCGTGGCTGCGCAGATGCGCGCGAATGCGCGCCAGCAGCACGGAGAATTTGAAGGGCTTCAGCACGTAATCGTTCGCGCCCGCGTCGAGCCCGGCGACTTGATCTGCTTCCTCGCGCGCCGCGCCCGTGAACAGGATCACCGGCGCGCGCACGCCCACATCGCGCATGCGGCGGCACGCTTCGACGCCGTCCATATCCGGCAAGTGCACATCGAGCAGAATGAGCGCGACGCCTTCCTGCGCACGCGCGAGGCCATCAGCCGCCGTGCCGGCGCCAACGGCTTCGTAGGCGCCGTCGAGCTCCAACTGCTCTATGAGAGCCTCGCGTAGATCCTTGTCGTCATCGACGATCAGGAGCGTGGGCTTGCGTGCGATCAACTTATCCTCGCCGTTGGGCGCTGGTCTTGTTTTGAAAGACCGGGCCATTCCATGAGATCGAGATAGTGTTGGCAAGGTTTTGCGCTACCGAGGCGGACGCGCTTCTGACCGGGCCGGGCGGCTTTGCCGCACGCTGCGCGTTCGGCCGGGGCGGGGTGCGAAACGGCAAGCGGGAGGGCGATGGCGCCACGCCCGCCGGAATCTGGCCGCTGCGGCGCGCGCTGTTTCGCCCCGATCGAGAACCGCCCCCGGCCACCAAACTCCCCCTCACGGCGATCGCGCCAGACGACGGCTGGTGCGATGACCCCGCCGACCCCGCCTACAACCGACCTGTGAAACACCCCTACGCTGCAAGCGCGGAGCGAATGTGGCGGGAAGACCGGCTCTACGATCTTGTGATCGTGCTCGGGCACAATGACGCGCCGGTCCTACCAGGGGCGGGTAGTGCGGTCTTCCTCCACCTCGCCAAGCCCGATTTCGGGCCGACGGAGGGGTGCATCGCGGTCGCCCGGTCAGACTTTTTGGTCCTACTCGGCTCCGCTGAGGCGGGCGACGCGCTCGAAATCCGGTCTTACCGGTAGTCCCGAGCTCCGAAGAGCGCAGAGCCCACACGGACCATCGTGGCGCCGAAACGGATTGCGCTCTCAAAATCGCCGGACATACCCATCGATAGCTGGGTCAGACCGTTTCGGGCCGCGATTTTCGCCAAAAGAGCGAAATGGGGTCCGGCCGGTTCGCCTTCTGGGGGAATACACATCAGCCCGGAGACCGGCAGGTCATACCGCTCGCGCGCCAGCTTCAAAAAGGCGTCCGCCTCCGCTGGGAGCACGCCCGCCTTTTGCGGCTCCTCGCCGGTGTTCACCTGCACCAGTATCTCGGGAGACCGGCCCGTTTTCTGGATCGTTTCGGCCAAGGCGGCGGCCAATTTCTCCCGGTCGAGCGTGTCGATCGCGTCGAATAAGTCGACGGCTTCCCGGACTTTATTGGTCTGCAGTGGCCCGATCAGCCGCAGTTCGAACGCCTCGCCGGCGGTCCGGCGGTCGGACCAGCGTGCGGCCGCCTCCTGCACCCGGTTTTCCCCGTAGATCCGATGCCCGGCGCCCCACACCCGGCCCACCGCCTCGGGCGGCTGCGTTTTCGATACCGCGACCAGGCGCACCCCAGCCGGGTCGCGCCCGGCTGCGCGGGCGGCTAGATCAATCCGGGCGCGAATCGCGGCCAAGGGAGTGAGTGTCTCGGTCATGGGGTCTGCGCTTCAGGTGCTAGCGGGCGTGGGCCGCCGGCTCAATCGGGACGCGGCAGCCGGGCCGCTTCCCGGCCTGTGGCTCGTCACCGATCCGGCGCGGACGCCCGACCCGCTCGCCGCCGCCGCGCGCCTACCGCAGGGTGCCGGCGTGATCTACCGCCATTTCGGCGCGCCTGACCGGCTCAAGATCGCAACAGCGCTGGCGGCGCTGGCGAAGCGACGGAGGCTGACACTGCTGATCGGCGCTGACCCCGCCTTGGCCGCGCAGGTCGGCGCGGCCGGCGTGCACCTTCCAGAGCGGCTTGCGTGGCGCGCGCGCCCGATCAAAGGACGCCGCCGGCGCTGGATCGTGACGGTTGCCGTGCATGGCGCGCGGTCGGTCGCGGCGGCCCGTAGCGCGGACGCCCTCCTCCTCGCGCCGGTGTTTCCAAGCCGTAGTCCGTCTGCGGTTCGACCTCTCGGACCGCTGCGGGCAGGCGCGTTGGCGCGAACGAGCAGCGCGCCAGTGATCGCGCTCGGCGGCGTGAATGCGCGCACGGCGGCGCGGCTTCAGGGGCGCGGCTTTGCGGGTTTGGCGGCCGTTGACGGCCTCAGCGGCGCTTAGAAGCGGAACGCCGATTCCAGGCGGACGTCCGCGTCCCGCTCATCAACCGGGGAGTTGGAGAGCGCAGGCCGCTCAGGCGCGCGGAGGCTTACGCCCGCGCCGACGCGGACGCTGGGCGTGAACTGGTAGAACGCGCCCAGGGTGGACTCGTTCGGGTTCGAGGCCTGATCGCTGCTCAGGCGCTCAGCCTGCCGGACATCCACCGTTACGCCCCAGCGCTGGCTGAGAGACCAGTTCGGCTGCGACGTGCGGTCAGACGGGCCAAGGCCTGTCATGGTTTCGGAGGGGCCGTGGCTGTAGGTGAAACGCTCGTACCATGGCACTTCGGCCCGAACCGCCGCGCGCTCGGCCACAGCCGATGCGGCCGGCGATTGCGCATGCGCCGCCCCGGCCGTCATGACGACGGCTCCCATCAAGGCGAGTGCGGCAGGCCGAAACAATTCAAGAAGCCCCTTAGGATCCCAAGGCGTTAAAATAGACGGAGTCTTTGCTAACAAGCAGTAAAAATTCGGTCAGGCCCTACAACTACAGGGGACATGTGGCCCCGGCGCCGCAGGCGCAAGCCTTGGCCAGCCGCGGAACGGCAGAACCGGCTAGCCGACGCAAGGCGCGGTGTTATAAGTCCGCAAACCGGGGGCGAGTTTCCCCCCACGAACGAAGGACGAGACATGAGCCAACGCGCGATCCTGTCAGCCGCCATGATTTTCGCGGCGATGGGCGCCCTCACGGCCTGCTCGTCATCGGGGGCCCAGGAATCCCGCGCGGTCAACGAGTCCGAGGGCGGCCTCTTTGGGATGTTCGGCGGCGGCGGCAATGAGCGCGCGCAGGAAGCCGCTCAGGGCCAGATCGGCGTAAACTCGTTCTTGTGGCGCGCTTCGCTCGACACGCTGAACTTCATGCCGCTCGCCTCGGAGGATCCGTATGGCGGCGTGATCATCACGGATTGGTACACCGACCCGCAGCGCCCAGCCGAGCGCTTCAAGGCGACGGTGTACATCCTCGACACGCGCCTGCGCGCCGATGCGCTGAACGTTTCGATCTTCCGCGAGATCAATCAGGGCGGCGCCTGGACGGCGGCGGCTGTCGATCCCGCGACATCGATCCAGATCGAAAACGCGATCCTCACCCGCGCACGCCAACTGCGACTTAGCACCTTGGGCAACAACTGACGCGGCCACTCGCCTTATCGAGACCGGCCGCGAACACGCGTACATCGCTCCAACGGTCGGAAGTCTAAGTCATGTCCCGCTTCAATCACCGCGAAATCGAGCCCAAATGGCGCGACGCGTGGACCCGCGCCGATATCTTCCGCGCGCTCTCGCCCGCCGAAGCCGGCGGCAAACCCAAAGCCTACGTATTGGAGATGTTCCCCTACCCTTCGGGGGACATCCACGTCGGGCACCTGCGCAATTACTCGATGGGCGATGTCGTCGCCCGCTATCGGCGCGCCGGCGGCTACAACGTGCTGCACCCGATGGGTTGGGACGCGTTCGGCCTGCCGGCGGAAAACGCCGCGATCGACCGTGGCGCGCATCCGCATGCGTGGACGCTGCAGAACATCGCCAACATGGCTGGGCAGATGAAAGCGCTGGGGCTCGCGATCGATTGGTCGCGTGAGATCGCGACGTGCCTGCCCGACTACTACAAGCATCAGCAGGCGATGTTCCTGGCGTTCTGGGACAAGGATCTCGTCTATCGCAAAAAGCAGAAAGTGAACTGGGACCCCGTCGATCAGACGGTGCTCGCGAACGAGCAGGTCGTCGATGGCAAAGGCTGGCGCTCCGGCGCGCCCGTCGAAACGCGCGAACTCGAACAATGGATGTTCCGCGTCACAGCGTATGCGGACGATTTGCTGGAAGCGCTGAAAACGCTCGATCGCTGGCCCGACAAAGTCCGCACGATGCAGGCGAACTGGATCGGCAAGAGCGCGGGCGCGCAGTTTCAATTTCAGGTGTCGAGCGGCGCGCCGGCGGGCTTCGAGCACGTCGAAGTGTTCACGACGCGGCCGGACACGTTGTTCGGCGCGAGCTTCGTGGCGCTCGCGCCCGATCACCCGCTGACCAAGGCGATCGCGGCGACGCGGCCAGACGTCGCGAAGTTCATCGCCGACGCAGCGCATCTCGGCACGTCGGAAGCGGACATCGAAGCGGCTGAGAAATTCGGCGTCGATCTCGGCGTGCGCGTGAAACATCCGTTCGACGACAGCTGGGAGCTGCCAGTCTGGGCGGCGAACTTCGTGCTCTCGAGCTACGGCACGGGCGCGATCTTCGGCTCGCCCGCTGGCGATCAGCGCGACTTGGATTTCGCCCGCAAATACGGTCTCGCCGTCAATCCGGTCGTGTTGCCGCCGGGCGCCGATCCGCGCGAGCACCGCATCGATGATGTGGCCTACACCGGGACGGGCACGACCTATAACTCGCGCTTCCTGGATGGACTGCCGACGACTGAGGCGATCGCGCGCGCCATCAGCGAACTGGAAACGCGCGGCGCAGGCCGCGGCACGACGCAATATCGCCTGCGCGATTGGGGCGTTTCACGCCAGCGCTATTGGGGCTGCCCGATCCCGGCGGTGCATTGCGAAAGCTGCGGCGTCGTGCCGGAGAAGCTCGAAAATCTTCCGGTGCTTTTGCCGAACGATGTGAAGATCGACGGCGCCGGCAATCCGCTCGCGCGGCATCCGACATGGAAGCACGTCCCCTGCCCGCGCTGCGGCAAGAACGCGACGCGCGAAACCGACACGCTCGATACCTTCGTGGATTCGAGCTGGTACTTCGCGCGCTTCGCCGACACGGCGAACGAGACCGCGCCGTTCGATCCGAAGGTCGCGGGCTATTGGCTGCCGGTCGATCAATATATCGGCGGCGTCGAACACGCGGTGCTGCACCTGCTCTACTCGCGCTTCTTCTCACGCGCGATGCGGGACTGCGGATTTCTGGATTTGCCGAGCGGCGAACCGTTCGCCGGGCTCTTCACGCTCGGCATGGTCACGCACGAAACCTACAAGTCGACAGACGGCGCGTGGCTCTCGCCTGACGAAATCGAAAAGCGCGAAGGCGGGGCCTTCATGGTTGGTACGCAGACGCCAGTGATCGTCGGCGCGGTCGAAAAGGTTTCGAAATCGAAGCGCAACGGGCCGAACCTGCAGACGTTCCTCACCGACTATGGCGCGGACGTGCTCCGGTGGTTCGTGCTGTCGGATTCGCCGCCGGACCGTGAGGTCGAGTGGTCGACCGCGGCGGTCGAAGGCGCGTGGCGGTTCACACAGCGCGTGTGGTCGTTGGTCGATGCGCACGGAAAAGTCGGCGCGGCGCCTGGCGCAGATGCTGCCGGCGAAGCGCTCGCGCTCCGGCAAGTGGCGCATCGCGCGATCGGCGCGGTGAGCGACGGGATCGAGAACTTCCGCTTCAACACCTCGGTCGCGCGTTGTTACGAGTTGGTGAACGCGATCGCCAAGCACCGCGACGCGACGGACGCCGGCATCGTCGCCGCGCGCGGCGAGGCGTTGAGCATCCTCGTTCAACTGATCGCGCCCTTCACGCCGCACCTGGCCGAAGAGTGCTGGGCCGCCCTCGGCCGCGACGGCTTCGTCGCGACCGCGCCGTGGCCGAAAGCGGACCCCGCGCTGACCGCAGAAAACACCGTGGTTCTGCCGATCCAGGTGAATGGCAAACGCCGGGGCGAAATCGCCGTCGCCAAAGGCGCGGCGGAGGATGACGTGAAGGCGCTGGCGCTCGCCCAACAGGATGTGGCGCCTTTCCTGGCGGGGGTGAGTGTCCGCAAGGTGATTGTCGTGCCCGACCGGATCGTGAATATCGTCGTCGGCTGATAGCGGAGCTGCTCCAGAATGCGCGTTGCGACCGCCCTCCTCTTCGCCGCCCTCGTGGCGTCGTGCGGCTTTTCGCCGATGTACGCGCCAGGGCCCGGCGGCGGCTCAGGCCCGATCGGGCCGGTTCAGGTGACAATGATCGAGGGACGCGCGGGCCATCACCTGCACGCGGAGCTTGAGCGCGTGCTCGGCCTCGGCGTGGGCGATGGGCCCGCTCAACGGCTCGACATTACGTTGGCGGAATACGTCGTCCCGCTCGGCTTGCGCCTCGATGCTTCGGCGAGCCGCGCCGAGTTCCAACTGCATGCGAACTACGTGCTGACGCAGCCAAATGGCGAGCAAATCCGCGGCTCGCAATCGAGCATCGTGAACTACGACATCCCGCCCGCCGCGTTCGGCGCCATCGCAGCGCAGGACGATGCGCGCGAGCGCGCGGCCGAAACATTAGCGCAACAGATCCGCGCCACGCTCGCCCTGCGGCTGACACAAGCCCGCCGGGCGCGCGAAGCCCGGTGACGCAGCGCAGATGAAACTGACCGGCGCTTCCGCGCGGCGGTTTGTCGATAAGCCGGATGCGCAGATGCGCGCGGCCCTCTTCTACGGGCCGAACCGTGCGATGGTGGCGGACGCGAGCGCGGCGATCGCGAAGTTCGCGCTCTGCGGCAGCGACGATCCATTCGCCATTACCAAGCTCTCCGAAGACGAGATCAAAAAAGATAAAGCGCGGCTCTCGGATGCGCTGAGCGCGCAATCGCTGCTCGGCGGACCGACGCTGGTGTGGGCGCGCGTCGATGGCGAGGGCGCGAACGATTCGATTCTGTTCGCACTCTCTGAAATCGAGAAGGGCGCGCCGGGCGGCTTCCTCGTGATCGAGGGCGGCGAGCTTTCGGGCAGCGGCAAGCTCGTGAAAGCGTTCGAAAACGCGAAGCGTGCGGTGGCGGCGGCATTCTATGAGGAGAGCCAGGCAGAACGCGCGGCGTTCGCCCGCGAACTGCTGGCCGAGCTCAACGTGAAACTCGACCGTGCCGCCGGCGAAAGCCTGGCTGACCTCCTCCCCTCTGACCGTGGCCTGGCGCGCAGCGAACTCGAAAAGCTCGCCGCGTACGCGCACGGATCGGACGGGCCGCTGGTCGCGGCGGACATCGAAGCGCTGATCGTCGGCGAAGGCGATGAAGCACTCGACCAGGCGGGGATGGCCGCGCTCAGCGGCAAGGGCGACGACGCGGCTGAAACACTCGCGCGGATCGACGGGCTCTCGGGCGTGCTGGCGATCAAGATGTTGGAGCGCCGGCTGCTACGGCTCGCGGATGCGCGCGGGCGGGTCGACAACGGCGCCGCGCCGCAGGACGCGATGCAACGGCTGCGCCCGCCGGTGTTCTGGAAAGAGCGCGACGCGTTTCTGGCGCAGCTCCGCAATTGGTCTCCGCGCGCGCTGGTGCGCGCGCTCGACATTTGTTGGGCCGCGGAAGTGAGCGCTAAGCGCGCGGCCTCACCGCACGAGATACTGGCGGCGCAAGCGCACCGCGACGTCGCGAAACTGGCCGGACGCTGAGATGGCAGACATCATTGCACTCGGCACTTTAGCGGCTGCAGTAGCGACTGCTATTGTCGCGATTGCCGGTCTGTTCGTCGCCATGCGCCAGATTCGATCGTCACGAGAAGTCGAGGCGCTCAACGCTTACGAGAAGTATCACCACCTTTGCCTCGAATATCCGGAGTTCGGCACGGGGGATTTCGACTGGGCGTCTGCTGAACCGGTCGAACGGCGACGGTACTTTGTGTTTGTCCTATCGGTTCTACTCACAATCGAACGCATCCTCGTTCTCTTTCCGCGAGATCGCGTTTGGAGAGCCGCTTTCCTCGACGATTTGGACTGCCACGAGCGATTTCTGCGCTCTGATGAGTTTGTGATGTATCAGCCGGCAATCGACAAAGCTGTCCTACGACTCGTAGAGGAGTCTCGGCGTCGACAGGATCTGCGCCGATCGGTCTCGGTTCAGAGTTAGCTTGCTTTCTTCTGCTGCGCTTCGAACACCGCGAGCTGTGCGGCGAACGCGCGCTTGTAGGCTGGCCGCGCTTGGCCGCGTGCGACATACGCCGCGAGGTTCGGAAATTCCGCAAGGATCGGGGAGCTGGCGAGGCGGCGCAGCACCTGCACCATCAAAACGTCCGCCGCGCTGAAGTCACCGTCGAGCCAGTCCTTGGCGCCAAGTTCGTTCGAGAGTTCGGCCATGCGCGCGCGGATCCGGTCTTCGACGATCGCGAGCCGCTCGGCATGCCAGGGTTTGTCGCGCTCAAGGAAGATCGCCGTTTCACGCTGTACGACGACAGGTTCGACCGAGCTGACGGCGCAGAACATCCACGCGATCGCACGGGCGCGCGCGTTCGGATCGGCCGGCAGCAAACCCGCATGCGTTTGTGCGATGTGCAGCACGATCGCGCCGGATTCGAAGATCGTGAGGCCGCCCTCCTCGTAGCTCGGGATCTGGCCGAAGGGCTGGCGCGCGCGGTGCGCGGGCTCCTTCATCTCGGCGAACGAGACGAGGCGCACGTCATAGGGCTGGCCAACTTCCTCGAACGCCCAGCGCACAGGCATGTCACGCGCGAGGCCCTGGCCGCGATCTGGGGAAGCTGCGAAAGCTGTGATGGTGGGCACGAGCTGCTCCTATGTGCGTCCTATTGCCCAAGGACGCACAGCGAGCCGCAAATCCGACAATCGTGAAACTCTTAGAAGCTCGACCCGCTCAGACGACGCGCCAGATCGTCGAGTTGTTCGAGGGTGCGGTAGTTGATCTTCAACTCCCCTGCCCCGTTCTTGTCAGCGATAGTGACCGCGAGACCGAGCGCGTCGGAGAGGCGTTTCTCCAGCGCGCGCGTGTCGGCGTCTTTCTCAATCGGCGGCGCGGACGGATGACCGCCAGCGCGCGCGCCGTGCTTTTCATCTTTCGCTTGCTGCGCCAGACGCTCGATCTCGCGGACGCTCAGCCCTTCCGAAATCGCACGCGCGGCGAGCGCGCGCGGATCGGGCGCTGTGAGAATGGCGCGCGCATGGCCAGCCGAGAGCCGACCGTCCTTGACCATTTCTTGCAGCTCTTCCGGCAGCGCGAGGAGGCGCAGCATGTTCGCGATGTGCGGACGGCTTTTGCCGACGACATCGGCGATGTCTTGTTGCGTGCGCCCAAAGCGATCGATCAGCGCTTGGAAGCCGAGTGCTTCTTCAATCGGGTTGAGGTCCGCGCGCTGGACGTTTTCGATGATGCCGATTTCCAGCACCTCGACTTCGTCGAGCTCACGGATGACGGCCGGGATCGCGTGCAGGCCAGCGCGCTGCGCGGCGCGCCAGCGGCGTTCGCCGGCGACGATCTCGAACCGGTTGCCCGCGATCGGGCGCACCAGGATCGGCTGCAACACGCCGTGCGCCTTGATCGAGTCGGCAAGCTCGGTGAGCTCGGCCTCGTTGAAGGTGCGGCGCGGCTGGTTCGGATTGCGCTGAATGAGATCGATCGGAAGGTTCCGCGCGCCCTCCCCGGCGGCCTGCTGTTGCTGGGCCGGCTGGTGTTGAGGAGCCGACGGCGCGGCAGGCCCAGGCGCGGACGCGAGCGGCTGCACCGGGATCGGCTGCTGCGGCACGGCCTGGAGTTTGGGCAACTCAACGACGTTGGCGGCCGGCGGCTGGGTGATCGGCGGAGCCTGCATGATGGGCGGAGCGGCCGGCTGAGGGGCCGTGGCTGCGGGCGCGGTCGGCCAGGCGGCCTGCTGGGGCGCGGGCTCTACCGGGCGCGGATCGCCAAGGAGTGCGGAGAGGCCGCGGCCTAACCCCCGTGGTCTGCCGAAATCGCTCATTGACCTGCTCCCGTCGCCCGACCCGATTCGTCTTAGCTTAATTTCTGGTGGGTAATTCTTACCCAGTTGTTGCCAAGCTTGCCTCCCCGGCGAGTCAGCAGGCGATTCTTCCCACAATCGGTTCAGGATCGTCGCCGGGGCGTTAGCCATACGCTGCCCTCCCTCGGGGCTCCTCTCGGCAGCAGCGCGCCTCACAGCTTCGCCACGATCCTCGGCGCTGATCGCGGGCAGGGAGAGAGACATGCGCGTTTTGAGGATGGGCGCCCGCCTGGGCGCGGCGATGGTGGCGCTTGGCGCGGTGCTCGCGCTCGGCGCGTGCGGACAACGTGAAACGCTGCTGAGCGTCTACGCAACGGCGACGGAGCGGGCGACGCCGGACCTCGCGATCATAACGCTCGGCGTCGTCGCGCGCGGCGCGACCGCGAACGCCGCACAACAAGCGCAAGCGCAGCGCATGAATGCGGTGATGGCGGCGGTGCGCGCGGCGGGCGTCGCGGAGACAGAGGTGCAGACGGTCAACTATGCGCTCGAGCCGCAATACACGTATGCGCGCGGCGCGCCGGCGCGGATCAGCGGCTACCTCAGCCGCAACACGGTCGCGATCCGTGTGAGCAATCTGCAAGCGGTGAGCGCGCTGATCGACGCGACCGTCGCGGATGGCGCCAACGAGCTGCAGGGCATTCAGTACACATTCGCCGACACCGAGGCCGCGCACGATGCGGCGCGCGCGACGGCGGTTGAAACGGCGCGGCGGCGCGCGGCGGCGTATGCGGAAGCGGCGGGCATGCGCGTTGGGCGCATCGTGGCGATCACCGAGCCGGGCGCCGCGCCCCCGCCCTACCCCGTGCCGGTCGATGGGCGTTACGGCGGCGCGCTCGCAGAGCAATCGGCGGCGAACGCGCCGCTCATGCCGGGGCAAAACGATACGCGCAGCAGCGTGACAGTGATTTTCGCGCTGAAGTGATTAGGCGGCGAGCAGGACTTGCTCGCGCGCGATCATCTCCTTCGCAAGCTCAAGATACGCTTTCGAGCCGGACGCGTTTTGATCGTAGACGATCGCGGGCAGGCCGTGGCTCGGCGCTTCGGAGAGTTTCACGTTGCGCGGGATCACCGTCTCATAAACGAGGTGCGCCATGTGCGTGCGCACGTCGGTTGCGACCTGCTCAGAGAGCGCGGTGCGCTTGTCGTACATCGTGAGCACGATGCCTTGGATTTGCAGTGACGGATTGAGGTTCTGCTTCACGGCTTCGATCGTTTGTAGAAGCTGCGTCAAACCTTCGAGCGCGAAGAACTCCGTCTGCAGCGGCACGAGCACGGCGTCCGATGCGGTGAGCGCGTTGACGGTGAGGATGTTCAGCGAGGGCGGGCAATCGATCAGCATGTAATCATAGCCCGCGCCCTGCTCTTCCGCGCGGAACGCGGCGAGTGCGTCTCGGAGGCGATGCTGCGGGCGAAGCGCGGACATGAGTTCGGTTT
>Ga0268299_1004227_pt1 | contig 11577 bp, 8 predicted proteins | sample NOBtaG_FD_193484 | JGI IMG/M metagenome (GOLD analysis project Ga0268299, IMG submission 193484) | Activated sludge microbial communities from bioreactor in Nijmegen, Gelderland, Netherland - NOB reactor | ecosystem: Engineered > Bioreactor > Aerobic > Activated sludge | place: Netherlands... | reverse complement strand
GGAGCGAACCGGCCGCCGTCTCGGCCGGCGCCGGCATGGCCTCAATGGAGCCAGGCCCGTCGGTCCGCTCGGGTGCCGGAGCAGGCGCGGCCTCCGCCTTGTGCGTCGGCACCGGCTTATGCGGGCCAATACAGGCTGTCAGTGCGACGAGTGTGAGCACGACCGACAGAAAACGGGATGCGGCTCGACCCCACGAAGACACCGTGAGACCGGCCATGCGGATTCGAAAACGCGACCTTGTAGCGTGTGACATAACTTCCTCTCCTGCGGCCCCCTGTCGAAACAGAGCCCGCAGTCTGTGTCCGCCGGAGACAACCCGCTGGCCACACGCCCTTCAGAAGGCGTGCGAAACCGTCGTCGCACACAGCCCGTCTTGGCCTGCGCGGATCTCCGGCGCGTCAATGGTGTTCGATGTGATGACGGTGCAGTTAGGCACGCGTAAGAGGAGGTCCGCGGCCGGTGGCGGCGATGAGGGAGCGATCGCGAAAGGGAACCATCAGCAGAACCGCTACGGCAAGGAACGACACCACCAGAAAGAGCTGTGGCACGTCCGGCAAGACAACGGCGGGATCGTCAACCGTGACGGCACAAGCCCATTTGACCAGTGGATGCGCCGTGGCCCTTCCGTGGTGGCAGGGATCGAGATCGCCCCCGCCGTGGAGATGAAAGGATCGGGTGTCCGGGCGTTCGATCTCGTTGAAACAGGTCGAACAGACAAATCCGGCTACCAGCCGGATCGTAATCAACAGCAGGGCCAGCAACGCCACGGCTTGTGCACTGCGGCTCACAGGAGCGGACTGATGGATGCATCGAAACGGAACCTTCACGAATCCTCTCCAGGGTCTAGCGGCGCGCTCACCCTACGGAACCGCACGGGGAATTGTCTACCGACGCCTGCTCACGCTTGCTACAGGCGCGGCCCAAGGAGGGAGGTTGCCGAACCGTTTGAGGGCGGTCCGGCAACCGGTCTGCTGGCATCAGAGGGGCGGACTCGATTGATCGGGGTCCGCTCAGTACGTCATCGAATAGCCGATCGTCGCCGTGGCGCCACGTGCGGCATAGTGGAAACTGTTCAAGAAGGAAATCTGGTTGAACGCCGCCACATATTTCTGGTTCAAGAGATTCTCGATGCCGAATCGTAACGTGCCCGGCCCGGCCTTCACCGTGCTGATCAAGTCCACCAGGAAGTATTCCGTCATGGAGAAGGGATCTGCGGTCGGGTCGATGCCTGAATTGAAGGCCGTCAACGACCGCGTCCGGCTGCCCGAATAGAGCACTTGCAGGCGGTTCCGCCAGTTCCATTCCGGCACCGTCAAATGTTCGAGGTAGGCGGTGATCTTTTGCGGTTGGATGCTGAACCCGTTGAGCGGCACCCGCACGTCGGGATTGAACCCGATCGTCTGATCGCCCTCCACGAAGGTGTAGGTCCCGCCGACCTTCCAGCCCTCATACGGCTGCACATCCAACGTGGCTTCCACGCCGTAGATCGTTTGCGGCGCGCGCTGCAGGGAATTGGTGAACTGATCGAAATTCAATCCGAGATTCGATTTGGAAATGTACCCTGACACCGACCCCTGCACCTTGCTCCAGTTGCCGCGCAGACCGATCTCATAGTTGTTCACGCGCTGCGGCTGCAAATTGGTGAGGGCGATGGTCGTTCCCGGCGTCACGGCGAGCGCCGAGTCGATCGAGCCGACCGGCACGTTGAAGCCCTGGCTGAAATTGAAGAAGAGGTCTACCGGATCGGTGATATGGTAGACAAACCCGCCGTTGAACACGGTGGTGTCGAATCGGATGTTGCTGGCAGGAGAAAAGCTCCCGACACTGTCTGTGAAATTGCTGGTCGAAATGCCGATGCGTTCGTAGCGTACGCCGCCACGCAGAACAAGGGCGGGGATCGGTGTCCATTCTCCCTGCGCAAAGGCGGCCGCGGTTTCAAACACACGACTTCCCACCAAGGGAGACTGTCCGATCTTACTGAAGACCCGCCCTCCCGACGCATCCAGCACGGCCGGATCGTAGAGATTTTGGTTCTGAATCCCGTGCTGACTGGAGAAGTCCATCCCCCACGTCACCTGAGGCTTGCCGTAGAGCGGAATCGGCGTGGTGATATCGACCCTCGTTCCCAGCACATCCGTTTGCGGGAGACCCTGGACGACTTCCGTGCCGCCGAACGGCCGGACATCGAAGGTCGGAAACGTGGTCTTCTGAGTGCGATAGTAGCCTTGGATGTGCACGCGGCTGTCGAGGAACAGATGAGGATGCGTGTAATCCGCGCTGATCTGGGTATTCGTCAACTTCGGTTGGTCCTGCAGGGCCAGTCCCGGAATGAAGCGCGCCGTGGTGCGCGGCAGGCCGTCGATCGCCGGATCGACGATGTAGTTCGTATCCTGCGCGGTTTGCTTGCGATTGAAGGTCAGTTGAAACCGGTGCTCGCCGAAGGTGGCGCCGAATTTGCCGAGGATGTTGTAGGTTCTCGTATCCGCATACCCGCCGACGCTGTTGGTGCCCGGCATGGTCCGTGAGCCTTCGGCATCGAACATGCCGCCCTGTTGATTGAACGTCCCGACGATGTTGTAGTCGAACCAGTCCTTCTTGCCCTGGAATCCCTGTACGACCGTGCCGCTGAGGCCGCGCAACACCCTGGTCAAGGATCCGCTTCCCTGGACTTCAGTATAAAAACTGGGCTTTCCGTCGCCCGCCTGCTTCGTGATGATGTTGATCAAGCCGCCGGTCGCGCCGTTCCCGTAAATTGCCGTGGCGCCGCGGACGATTTCGATACGCTCGATGGCGCTGGGGTCGATGTGCGCCAGGTCCAACTGCGACGCAGGGCTGCTCAATTGCGGGACGCCGTCGATCAGCACCGCGATCTGGCGGCCGCGCATCTGTTGCGACGTCCCCGAATCCAGCGATCCGTCGTTTTGGGACATGCCGGGAACGAGCTTCGGAAGGATCTGACTCAAACTTCGTCCCGGCGAAACCGCGATCTGCTGCTGAATTTCCTCCTCCGTGACGATGGTCACCGACTGATTCACGCTCCCGATGGATGTGGGGGTCCGCGTCGCGGAAATGAACACGTCGGGCGCATTCACTTCCGGGATGGCATCGGTTCGTCCCTCATCCGCAGGATCTTCCGCCGAGGCGGGCAATACAGGTGCACAGAGTCCAAACAGCAATGCGCCGATGACAGAACCCCGCAAGAGCGGGTGGTAAAGACTGGTACTCATGACGGTCACAACATCCTTTCCTCGGGGCGCCTCGCACCCTTCAGGGCAAAGGCGATTCGCACCCGCAGCCGCCCGGGCAGATGCGTCGAGGAGAGCGTTCTCCCGACAAGACGCACACACCAGGCGCACGCGCAGGCGTTCGGCCTCTGTGGTTCAACAAGCGTATGGGTGAATCGTTACGAAAGAAGCGACTGCAGCGGCGGGGAGCGACCTTTGCCGGCAAGCAACAGGCTGTCCCGGCGGGAGATACCGAGGAGAGTCAGCGGAACCAGGAACGACACGATAATCGACAACGGGGGACTATCCGGTAACACGAAATCCGCATCGTCCTGCGTGACCTCACAGGCCCACGCCACCCACGGGCCCACCGGCGCCCGACCATGATGACAGGCATCATGATCGGTTCCGTCGTGAAGGTAGAATGCGCGCGACGTGGGGGTTTCGAACTCGTCGAAGCAGGTGGAACAGACCCCGACGGCAATGATACGGATGCAGGCCAGCACACAGGCCAGCCACAATAGGACACGGCGCGGTTGAGCTGTCGGCGTCGAACGAAAGAGGTGGTCCACCGGAATTCCTACAGAGTTAACGGGGCTCCACCCTATGCAACCGCACGAAGAATTGTCTACAGACGCCTGCTCACAGGTGCTACAGTCCACACCGCGTGTTCGCGATGCGGACTGCGCTCCTCGACGGCGATGCGAACGTCTTCGCCTGCCTACATTTCACGTTTGACGTCCCGCGCCTCACCTTTCACGTTTTACGCCCTAGAATTCCATCCGGATCGACCCCATGAAGAAACGCGGCATACCGGGCATGATGAAATACGGCCCTCCGATGGTGCCGGCGTAATAGGTCTTATCGAACAGATTGCTGACATTGAGCTGAGCCGTCATTTTGGTCATCCCCATCCGCCATTCGTAGCTGGCCATGGCGTTCGCGATGGCATACCCCGGGAGTTGAAAGAGATTCCCCGCATCGCCTTGCCGCTCTCCGGCCGCCTGCATCCCAGCTCCGATCTTGAGGCCACGCAGCTTCACGCCACGGAGTTCCTCATCCTGAAACGCGTAGGTCGTCCAGAGACTCCCCATGTTCCTGGTCGTATTGAACAGCCGATTACCTGTATTGCCGGGGGTGGCATTGCCGGCGCCATCGTCCCCCACATCGTTGGTGACCTTGGCAAATGGCATGTAGGTGTAGGAGGCAATGGCGCTCCACCCCGGCAGAATTTCGCCGCTGACGTCGAGTTCGATGCCGCGTGTCTGCGCCTCTCCGATCGCACGGGAGAAGAGCGTCCCTGGCACCGGCACAGCAATATTCTGCTTGGTCAGATCGAAGTAGGCCACAGTCGTTCTCAAGCGGCCGTCAAAAAACTCCGTCTTGACGCCTGCTTCAAATTGCTGGGCCGTTTGAGGAGGCAGAGGCTGCCGGCTTGCATCGAAGGCATTCTGGAGTCCGAAGTTCTCCGTGTAGCTACCATAGAGCGAGAGCCAGGCCATCGGTTGCCACACCAGGCCGACCCGCGGAGACAGGCGATGATCCTTTCCGGTCTTCTCGTTCAGGACCGTGTCGTGCGACACGGCATCATCGTATCGAGCACCCGCGAGCGCATGCAGGTTGAAGGGCAGCTTGACCTGATCCTGCACATAGACTCCGTGCCACGACCGTGACGACCCGAACGGGCCGTTATCGGGAATTTGATCGAGACTCGGAATTCCCAGGCCATAGACCGGATTGAACACATTGATGGGGAAACCGGTTGCCGGATCGGTATCACAGCATTTGGCCACGCTATATTTGTCGGTCTGATAAAGAAAATCGTACCCGAACAACAACGTGTGCTTGACCATCCCTGTATCAAAATGGCCGATCAGGTTGAGGGAGCTTTGATAGCGGTTTTCCTGCTGTCCCGGCGGAACGTCGGCCAGAAAACGCTGAACGGTGCCATCCGGTTGGACGGAACTAAACGGCACGATCTCTCGATGGCCACGGCCGTGAATGAACTCTCCGGATAGCCGATGCGTGATCTTCCAGTCATCATTGAACTCGTGCGACCAATTGAGACCTGTGAAAAACCGTTCATTGGCGCTTTTGCTGAAGCTCGGTTCATCCAAGTACCGACTGATCGGAATCGGAGCCGGCCGGTTGCCAAGCGCCGGAAGGAGACCATCCGATTTCGTATTGATGTTGTGATACTCCATCTCCGCCGTGATCTGCGTGCGGGGACTAATGTTCCATTTCACGACCGGGGCAAAGAAGATCGTCTTCCGATCGACGAAGTCTCGGAACGATTCCGAGTTCTCATAGGCCAGATTGAACCGGTAGAGAAGACTCCCGTCTTTGGTGAGTGGGCCGGTCGCATCACCGGTCGTCCGGAAGAAATTATACGACCCGATTTGCTGTTGAAACGAATAATAGGGCGTGGCCTGCGGTTGCTTCGTAACCACGTTGATGATGCCGCCTGGGTCTGCCCGGCCATAGAGAATCGACGCCGGCCCTTTCAACACTTCCACCCGCTCGATGTTCGAGGTTTCGACCATGTTGTTGGTAGGTCTCAATACGCCGTTTCGATAGTACGCCAAGGAGTCGAAGCCCCGGATCATGTAACTGTCGGTCCCCTCAATCGAGCTCGGGAACACGCTGACGCCGCTCACGTTCTTCAGCGCGGTCTCCAAACGCACAGCCTGCTGGTCCCTCAAGACCTGCTGCGGCACGACCTGCACCGAATAGGGCGTTTCCATGATCGGCGTGTCGGTCCTCGTCGCCGTGGTGGCACGGTCCACCTTGTAGGATTCATGCTGCGCCATGACATAGACCGGCTTGACGTCCACTACCGGCACTTCGCCACCTGTCGGCGCCGAAGCCTGAGCGGGCGCCTCCTCGATCGGCGGGACAGGAAGCGGCACAGGAGGCACTGTGGAAGGCGGCGGCTCAACCGATGCCGATTCCGGAGCTGTGGACGATTCTGCGCTTCCCGTAGGGTGAGATGCGGCCTCTTGCGTCCGTTGAGTCGGCACCGGTTTATGGGGCCCGATACAGGCCGTGAACGCCATCAGCATGGCGCAGGCCGCGGCGATCCTGCCGACGGGCCACAGATTTGGACAACATCGACGTACTGCTTGCACTAATTCGACTGACTTCATGACAAGACTCTCCTCCCTGTTCACTCCGGCATGCGGCAATGACAGGCTGACGTAGCGCCGGCGGACCGGTACCGGGTCCGCGACCGGGCCTGCGGGTGAACAGCGACGATCTGAAAGCAGACCGCGCCCCGCTCATATCGCAAGACATGAGCGCCACGGCACAGACATGGCCCAAGACTCAACCGATGGCGGCTGGTGTTTCGTTGTGACGGTGTTGCGTGCTGAGCTAGCAGGCGCTGAGGGGAGGACCCCGGCCATTGGCCGTAATCGGTATGAGACTACGATAACGGACCAATAGGAACACGAGCGGGACGAGGATCGACACGACGACCGGCAAGCGGGGAATCTCCGGCAGGACAAACGCCGATTCATCTTCGTTGACGGAGCAGGCCCAAACGATCCACAGGCTGGCCGGAGCGAGGCCATGATGGCATCGATCACGATCCCACCCACTGTGGAGATAGAACGCCCGCGTCTTCGCCTGCTCCCAGTCGGTAAAACAGGTCGAACAGACGATTCCTGCCGCGAAGCGAATCCCGATAAGCAGGCAGGCAAGCAGAGCGACCAGCCGCGAGGTCCGGCCGGATCGATCGGTCGCATGCATGGCGCGAAGAAAATCGTTCACGGAATATTCCTACATAAAAAAGCAGAGTAGGCTACGACACTGCGTAGGGCATGGTCTACAGATGCCTGCTCACGGATGCTACAGTGCGAACTCCCACCACACCGTTTTACAGCACTGGTCATGCCACCCTAGCAGGTCGATAGCCGAGCGGCGACTCGTCCCCCCACTGATCAGAACAATCCCAACGTCACCCCTCCATAAATGGCCCGCCCGTAGCCTGCGAAGAACAAGGTCTTATTCGCATCGGGCGTGCTGTCGGCGATGACGCCGCCGGAGCCGACGTACCGTTTATCGGCGATGTTGTCCAATTGCAGATAGAATTTCGCGAACCGGAACCAGGACGTAGGACTGAACTCCACGGTCTTGTGTAGATTCGCATTGAGGAGCCAGTAGGCCGGCGCGCCGACGGTATTGTTGTTGTTCAAGAAATAGCTGTTCCAATAGGTCGTCTCGAACCAGCCGCCCCAGCCTGAGGAATGCTCGTACTCTTCCTTGAAATTGAGCACGTCTCGGGCCACATTGGGCACCTGCTTGCCGTCGCGTAGAATCTGGGTGATCGGGCCAGACCCGTTGACGCGGAATTGATCGGCAAAATTGATGTACTGCGCGTCGATATGGGTGTAGGCCCCGGATAAACGCCAGCCAGGCGCGGGCCGCCAGTCGTAACTGGCCTCGATGCCCCGGTATTGTGAGGAGTCGGCGTTGATCGCAAACGATCCGGCCGTCGTCGAATTCACCTGGGTGATGATCTCGTCTTTCACCAACACCCAGAACCCCACCAGTTGGACGCCGAACGTGCTATGCAGTTTCGTATCGGTCCCGATTTCGAAGTTATAGTTCTTCTGCGGCTTGATGGCGAAGTTCGTGCCGGCCAATCCATCCAATCCGGTCGTCAGGTTCGCGAATCCCGGCACCGAATAGCCGGTCGACGCGCGGGCCCAATGTCGCTGAGACTCGGTCGGTCTCCAGGACAAGGACACCTCCGGCGCCCAGTTATAAAAGGTGCGATCGGCTCCGGGAGTCGAGGCGAGCGCTCCGGCCGTATAATTAATCGTCTGCACGCTGATCTGCGACTGTTGGAAGCCGACACCGGCTGCCAGGGTCCACTTCGGGATGAACTCCAATTCCTCTCGCACTCGTCCGCCGATGTTGCGGATGGTGCCACGACTATTTTGCACCAGCGTGCCGCGCGTGCCGCGAAAGTCGCCGAGATTCTCGAACGTTTGCGATTCCTGTTCCATGTTGTTGGCGAAGAATCCCACATAACTTTTGAGCGGCATCTCACCGAGACGGCCGTCGTGCCGAAGGTCTGCATACCCCTTGAAGTTCGGGTAGAACGCATCGTTGATCTGCGTAAAGGTTTGATTGATATCGCGCACGTCGTAGTCGGCTTCCAACGTGAATACGGTGTTCGCATCGACTTGACGCTCGTACAACCCGCCGATGACCGTCCGTCGATCAAGTCGCCGCTGAGCCAGGCGTAGCGGATCATTGCCGAGCCCCGTGCCACCGGCCTGCCGGGAGTCCGCGTTGAATTGTCCGATCGTCAGGCGAGTCGGAACATTGGCGTTCAAGGCATTCGTCACGGCCTTCACATAGAAATTATCCTTGTCTCCCAACTTGAATCGAAAATTCAGATTCACCGTTTGCGTGTTGTAATCGCTATGCCGGAGATACCCGTCTTCAGCAACCTGGCTGGCGAAGACCGCCACATCCACATCGCTGTATTCACGGCCGATCGCCACCGCGTATTTTTGGTACCCGAACGAACCGCCGCTTAGAAACGTTTCGAGGCCGTTGATGTCTCCGCCGCGCCGCGTCTTGAAGTGAATCATGCCGCCCAGCGCCGCGTTGTCGTACAGCGACGAGGCGGCGCCGCGCGTAACCTCTACGCTTTGCATGAACCAAGGATCGTGCATGTCCAGCCGGGAAAACCCGTCGGATTGCGTCTGGCCGATGCCGTCTTCGTAAAACTTCAGATCACGCACGACGCCGGTCGTCTTGACGCCGGAGCCGCGAATCGACACGCCGAAATCGCGTGGTCCGTTCGCGGAACGCAGTATCACGCCTGGCAGCGACTCCATCGATTCCTTCATCGTGCGCGTCGGTTGCGAATCGGTTTCCGTGCGCGGGGTTGCCGAGAAGGCCAGCCCCTCCGGATGTTTCTGCACCCGCTTGCTCACGATGCTGATATCGGCCAAGTCGTACACCGGAACCGCTTCGGGCGCATCGACCCCATCGGACTGAGGCACGGCTGCCTCCTGGTAGCGCTGGGGTTTCTCATTCGACGGCAAGGCCTCCTCGCGGGTGCGGCCGAGATCCTCCAACTGCTGCAGCAACTGTTCTCGTTCCCGCACATTCTGTTGAAGCCGTTCGCGCAGGACCGCCTCCGACTCTATCGTCCCCGGCGCCGCTGAGAGCACGTCGCTCTGAGCCCAGGCGGAACCCACGAGCCACCCGCACACCAGCATGATTCCCGCCGCCCCGTGCTGCACGATTCTCCATGACCTCATCTGATCCACCTTTCATCACCGGCACGCTTGCTTACGTCCGCACCACCTCCAAGCTCACCTGCTGAAAACCCATCGTGCGCACGCGATCCACGATCCCGACGAACCGTTCCAATTTCGTCACTTTGTCTGCGCGCACCAGCACGGGCGACTCCCGTCCGCGATCCTGGAGCGCCGTTTCCAATGCCGCATCGACCAACGGATGGTCATCGACAAACAAGCCGCCCTCCGCGGTGACGGTCACGATGATCGGCCGGTCGTGCCGCTCGCTCGCTGAACTCGCTTTTGCCAGATTGACCGGAATCTGCCCCGTGGTGATGAACGTCGCCGTGGTCAGCACGATGACCAGCAGCACCAGCATGATATCCACCAGCGGAATCACGTTGATTTGATCGACCTCACGCTCCATGGTGCGCCTTGTACTGCGCGAGCAACTCGCTGACGCGCCGCCGGAGCACATTGTTCATCACAACGCAGGGAATCGCGACCACCAGTCCCGCCGCGGTCGCCTTCAACGCGAGACTCAGGCCGATCATGATCGTCGTGACGGCCAGCGCGCCCGACGTGCCCATGGTGTGAAACGTGAGCATGATGCCCAACACGGTTCCCAGCAGCCCGATATAGGGCGCATTCGCCGCCACAGTCCCGATCACCACCAGCCGTCTGGTCAACGCAATTTCACATTCCTCGATCGAGGCGAACCCTCGCACATCGATGTTCCGGTAGCACCACCAACGCTCGATCGCCACGGCCAGCGCCCACAGGCTCAACCCGATCAACAGTCCGATCACGCCGTACTCGACGGCTTCTTTCAATCCCTGCATGCAGCATCACCTTCCATCTCGTCCGATTGATTCATGGTTCGACCGTCCCGCCCAGGGCTTCTCCCTGACTCACGGGCCGAAGATCCTACACAGCACTGCGCGGCACCCTGCGTTTTCGCCGCCAGAGATACCAGCCCGTGACAAACAGGAGCGGACAGATCAGGCCCGAGACACACACGATCCAGCGCCCGGTCAGGCCGAAGATCTGTCCCGAATGCATCGGCCATTGCCATTGAATGAAGTGGTCCCCGGCCGTGCCGCGTTCCGGACTTTGCACGTGCACAATTTCGCCGCTATACCGATCCGCCACCACGCATCGCCGGCTCAGGACCAGGCTGATCCCGGGAACATCGCGCCGGCAGATCGTATAGGTGCCGGTCGGTTTCTTCGGCAGGTAGAGCCATTCCGGCCGCCCTCCCGGGTACTGCGTCTCCACGGTCTGCATGACCTGTCCCAGAGAGACGGATCCACGGCCCTCGGCCGGTTTCGAGTGAATGTCGTATCGGTCGATGGTGGGGGAAAACAGCCGCACGACCGCGTGGAACGGCGCCCGCAGGTTGAGAAAGACCCCGGATACAAAGATGGCCAGGAAGATAAGCGAGCAATACACTCCCGCGGTCTTGTGTAAATCGAAATGGAGCCGGCGCACATGGGCCCGGCGTTTGATCGTCAACGCCGCACGCCACCCGCCGTTCCGAGGCCACCAGAGGTACAGACCCGTGAACAAAGACACGATGAGCACCATCCCGATGACGGCGACAACCGTATCCCCGAACGGCGGGTCACCGAAGCGCGGCAACAGCAACGCATAGTGCAGCGCAAACACGAAGCCGACGAACGTACGAGGCACGGCGCCGCCGAGGCCCGCCGGCCGGACCAATCGGGAGCCGATGACCTCGGCGCGATACGGATCGACGAACACGTGGTGCAACTCAAAATCCATCGGTGACGTCGCGTCCGGCCCGGTGGGCACCGACACGTTCCACCGAAAGGCGATTCCGTCATGACGCGGGTATTGCCCGAAGACCAGCTGCCCCCCCTGCGGCATGATGCGCAGCGCAGCCGCGGCCATCTCATCCACCGGACGATAGACCGCCGAACCACCGGGCTTCGGTGCCACGCGGATCAGGTCAGGGTTCAGCCACTCGTCGATCTCCAGATGAAACACGAGGATGCTGCCCGTCAGCCCGATCAGCACCAACAGGGCTCCGGCCGTGAGCCCGAGGTATCGATGAGCCAGCAACCAAC
>Ga0268299_1004226_pt1 | contig 11581 bp, 11 predicted proteins | sample NOBtaG_FD_193484 | JGI IMG/M metagenome (GOLD analysis project Ga0268299, IMG submission 193484) | Activated sludge microbial communities from bioreactor in Nijmegen, Gelderland, Netherland - NOB reactor | ecosystem: Engineered > Bioreactor > Aerobic > Activated sludge | place: Netherlands... | reverse complement strand
CCTAACCCCCTAACCCCCTAACCTCTTAACCCCCTTCCTCCCCCACCCTTGACCCTCCCCCGCCTTCGGGGCACTCCTCTACCGCGCGTAGAGGTTCTGGCCCCGAAGCAATGGCCGTCGAGTTCGATGCATCAGCCGCTCGTTCACCCGGGCACGTCTTCGCCGGGCGGGAACGGGAGATGGGGGAGTTGCGCCAGGGCCTCGACGAGGTCCTGGCGGGGCACGGTCGCGTCTTCCTGATCGTCGGCGAGCCCGGCATCGGCAAGACCCGCCTGGCGGAGGAGACCGCACGCCTGGCCTCCGAGGCCGGTGCGCTGGTCTGCTGGGGGCGCTGCTGGGAGGGTGGCGGCGCGCCGGCTTTCTGGCCCTGGGTCCAGGTGCTGCGCCACCTCGCGCGCGAGCTCGATGGCGCGACCCTCGCCGCCGCCATGGGCGACGGCGCGGCGCGCATCGCCGCCCTCGCTCCCGAGATCGCCGCGACCGAGGGAGCCACCGGCGCGACGACCACCGCGCGCTCGCCCGTGATCGCCTCCGAGCACGAGCGCTTCCCGCTCTTCGACGCCTTCACCGCCTTCCTGCGCCGGCTCTCGGCCGAGCGACCGCTGGTGCTGGTGCTCGACGACCTGCACGCCGCCGACGATCCCTCCCTCCTGCTGCTCGAGTTCCTGGCGCGCGAGATCCGCGACGCCCGCCTGCTGGTGCTCGGCACCTATCGCGACGTCGAGGTGCAGCGACAGCCCGAGCACGCCCGCCTGCTCAACGCCGTCGCCCGCTGCGGCCAGCGGCTGCCGCTCGGCGGACTGACCGAGATCGACGTCGAGCGCCTGGTGCGCGCCGCCCTCGGCGCGCCGGCGTCCGAGGAGCGCGTCCACCGCCTGGTCGAGCGCGTGCACCGCACCAGCGAGGGCAACCCGTTCTTCGTCGACGAGATCCTGCGCCTGCTGTTGGCGGAGCCCCCCAACGCCGCCGGCGAGCCACGCATCCCCGCCGGCATCCGCGAGACGGTGCGCGAACGCCTGCGCCCACTCGCCGCCGAGTGCCAGAAGGCGCTCGGCGCCGCTGCCGTCATCGGCCGCGAGTTCGACCTCGCCCTGCTGCAGGCTCTGGTCGAGCGCACCTGGAACGGCGAGGGCGCCGCCGCCACGCTGCTCACCACTCTCGGCGCCGCCGAGGTCGCCGGCGTGGTGACGCGCGCGGCGGGCGCGGTGGCGCGCTGGAGCTTCTGCCACGGCCTCCTCCGCGACACCCTCTACGAGGATCTGCCGCCGGCGCGCCGCGCCCAGCTCCACTGGGAGCTGGCGGAAACCCTCGCGACGGAGAGCGCGGGGGCGCGCGACGCCGTGCCGCTGGCGGAGATCGCGCACCACTACCTGCGCGGCGCCGCCGTCGGCGATGCCCGCAAGGCGGTCGAGTACGCGGCGCGCGCCGGCGAGCGCGCCATGGCGCTGCTCGCCTACGAGGAAGCGGCGGCGAGCTTCCAGAAGGCGCTCGAAGCGATCGCCCTGGTGCGGCGCGAGGAGGGCGACGCGCTCGACGTGCGCCGCGTCATGCTCCAGCTCGCCCTGGGCGAGGCGCAGGGCCGCGCCTGGAACACCACCAGCGCGCAGCAGACGTTCACCCGTGCCGCCGAGCAGGCGCGCGCCCTGTACGAGCATGCGCCCGAGGCGGCCGCCGCCCTGGTCGCGCGCGCCGCCCTCGGCTTCGGCGGCACCGGCCTGGGCGTGCCGCGCGGCAACACCAGCGACCCGGCCCTGGTCGCCCTGCTCGACGAGGCGCTACGCCTCCTCGGCGACAGCCAGCCGGCGCTGCGCGCGCGCGTGCTGGCGCGCTTCGCCGTCGAGCTCTACTTCTCGGGCGAGACCGAGCGCCGCATGGCACTCAGCGAGGAAGCGGTGCGGCTGGCGCGCCAGGAGGGCGACGTCGCCACGCTCGCCTACGTCGTCTGCGCCCAGCACTTCGCGCTCTGGGACTCGCCCGACGTCGAGCGCCGCCTCGCCCTCGCCTGCGAGGCGATCGAGCTGGCGCAGCGCGCCCGGGATCCCGACGTCGAGGCGGCCGCCCGTCTCTGGCGCGTCCTCGATCGCATCGAGAAGGGCGACGGCGCCCGCTGGGAGGCCGAGCTCGACGAGCTCGACGAGTTCGCCCGCAAGCTGCGGCAGCCGCGCATGCTGGTGTTCGCCGCGACCCTGCGCGCCACCCGCGCCCTCTGGCGCGGCCGGCTGGCCGAGGTCGAGGCCTTCGGCCAGCGCTGCCTCGAGATCGGCCAGCGCGCGCAGGACAGCGGCGCGACCCTCAACGTCGCCATCCAGCGCTTCGCCCTGCAGCGCGTTCGCGGCGAGCAGGCGGAGCAGATGCCGCTGGTCGAGATGTGGATGCAGCAGATGCCGAGCAACGCGACGCTGCGCTGCATGCGGGCGCTGCTGTGCGCCGACCTCGACAGGCGCGAGGAGGCGCGCGAGGAGCTCGATCGCATCGCCGCCAGCGACTTCGCCGACCTTCGCCGCGTCAACGGCCTGCCCGGCCAGCTCGCCTGGCTGTCGGAGGTCTGCGCCTATCTCGGCGACCGCCGCCGCGCCGAGCTGCTGCAGGCCTACCTCCGCCCCTACGCCACCGCTTTCCTGCTCGGCGGCCCGCGCATCGTCTTCGGCCCGGCGAGCCACTGGCTCGGAGTGCTCGCCGGTGTCCTCGGCAACCTCGACGAGGCGCTCGAGTATCTCACCGCGGCGGCCGAACGCAGCCGCGCCCTCGCAGGCGCGCCGGCGGCGGCGTGGTCGGAGTACGAGATGGCGCGCCTCCTGCGCCGGCGCGGTGCCGCCGGCGACCGCGACCGGGCCGCGGTGCTGTGCGAGCGCGCCGCATCGACCGCGGCCGAGCTCGGCCTGGCGTTTCTCGCGCGCCGCATCGAGCAGGAGGAGCGCACGCCCGCGCCGCAGGACGAGCGCGCCGCGCTGCGGGTCGCCGCCGGCGGCGGCGCGGCCGAGGCCGCGCCCGGGGGCGGGCGCGGCGCCAGCGGCGGGCGCGTGCTGCGCTTCCCCGGCAAGGCGAGCGGGCGCGGCACGAGCCAGGCGCCGCGCTCCGGTGCAGCGACCTACACGCTGCGCTGCGAGGGCGAGTTCTGGACGGTGAGCGACGGCGAGTCGGTGCTGCGCCTGAAGGACACCAAGGGCCTGCGCTACCTCGGCCAGTTGCTGCGCCACCCCGACCGCGAGTTCCACGTTCTCGACCTGATCGCGCCCGAGCGCGACGCCGGCGACCGGCCAGCCGCGGGCATGAGCGGCCTGAGCGAGCGCCAGCTCGGCGATCTCGGCATGCACAGCGCTGCCGATGCCGAGTCGGGCGAGAAGATGCTCGACGCCCAGGCGCGCGCCGCCTACCAGCGCCGGCTGGAGGATCTGCGCGAGGACCTCGAGGAGGCGACCCGCTTCAACGACACCGAGCGGGCCTCGCGCGCCCGCATCGAGATGGAGTTCCTCGCCGCCGAGTTGGCGCGCGCCGTCGGCCTCGGCGGCCGCGACCGCGCCATGTCCTCCGGCGCCGAGCGCGCCCGCCTCAACGTCACCCGCGCGATCAAGGCCGTCGTCCGTCGCATCGCCCGCAGCAACCCCAACCTCGGCCGCTACCTGGAAACGACGGTGCGGACGGGGACGTTCTGCAGCTATCGGCCGGATGCGCGGATCGGCGTGAAGTGGGTTCTGTGAGAGGCAGGTTGTTCCTCTTCTACTCCCCCCTCGCCTTGAACTGCTCCGCATCGTTCCGCAGGCTGCTGCCGTAGCTCGCGCCCCAGCACGAGGTGTCGTTGAGCAGTTGCACCTGCACGGCGTCGTCCTGCTGCAGGCCGAGGTCGGGCATGGCGAGCGGATGGGCCTTGCCCTTGACCAGCACGCGGGCGGCGCCGTCGGCGCCTTCCTTGAGCAGCACCGAGTAAACGCCGCCGGCTTCGAGGCGGGCGTCCTTGTAGCGCCAGCCGGAGGTCAGCTCCGTCCACCTGCCGCCCGCCGGGATGGCGAGCGCCATGATGCGCTGTGGGACGCCGCCGCTCTGGTCGTAGACGCAGAGGGCGTAGTCGGTCGCGCCGCCGGGGTCGCCGAACTCGGCCTTGACGGTCTGCGCCCCGCGCAGCCACTTCCACACCAGTCGATCGCCGCCGTTGGGACTGCGGTCCTTGAGCTGGAAGTAGGAGCGGCCGGCGAGCACCGGGGCCTTGCACGAGAGAGCCGGCGCGCTGCCGGAGCAGGTGCCCGACTGGCAGACGTCCGGCTGGCTGCAGCGGTCGCCGTCGTCGCACGCGCTGCCGTCGGCCACCGCCGCACCGCCGCAGGCGCCGGCGGTGCAGAGGTCGGGCGCGGTGCAGTCGTTGCCGTCGTCGCAGGAACTGCCGTCGCTGACCGGCGCGCCCGCGCACGCGCCTGCGCTGCAGACGTCGCCGTTGGTGCAATCGTTGCCGTCGTTGCAGTCGAGTCCGTCGTTCGCCGGCAGCGCGCAGTCGCGGCCGAAGGTGGTGATGGTCGCGTGGTAGGCGCCGGCCCCCGAGGCGCGCACCGCCTGGGCGTACCAAGCGCCGGCGGCGGGGGCGGCGATCTCGCAGTAGCCGAACTGATTCGGACCGAGGTCGCGGCAGTCGTAGACGGCGGCGGTCGGCGGTGCGCCCTGGCGTAGGTAGAGGTCGAAGTCGCTGCCACCGTCCTCGCTGCCGGTGAGCGCGACGCGCAACGTCGTCGTGCCGGGCGCGACGTCGAAGGCGTGCGTCACCTGCGGCGTGCCCGCGCCGAGCGCGCCGTCGGCGGTGACGACCCGCGCCAGCGGCTCGCCCACCTGCGGCAACGGGCCGCACGCGGTGGCGGCGAGATCGGCACCGCCGGCGCTCTGGACGAAGGCGAGTTGCTGGAAGACGTCGGTGTCGTAGCTGAGGTCGCTGGCGCGGCAGTCGCCGCTGGTGCCGCCCGAGGTGACGCCGGCGACCACCTCGCCGGCGCCGAGGTCGACGAACAGCGGGCCGCCCGAGTCGCCGTTGCAGGTGTTCGAGTTCGATCCCGCCGGGCCGAGCGGCGGCAGGAAGCGCCAGCAGACGGAGCCGGAGTAGAAGGAGGAGGTCGGGCAGGCGTGGGTCTCGACCGCGCCGCGGCGCTTGAGGCCGTAGTCGTACTCGTCGCCGCCGGCGCGGCCGAAGCCGACGACGGTGCCGGCGGTGCCGGCGGGCGGGGAGGCGGTGGTGTTGAGGCGCGAGGGCGCGATCCCGTTCACCGGCGCGCTCAGCTCGAGCACGGCGATGTCGGTGACGGGAAAGTCGTAGGAGGGGTGGAGGTCGATGTCGGCGACCGCGAAGAATCCCGCGCTCGGCAGGAAGACGGTGAAATCGCCGGGCGACATGCCCTCGACGCAGTGACCGGCGGTGAGAAAGGTCTTGCAGCCGACCAGCGTGCCGCTGCACCACATGCCGGCGGTGTCGGGGTTCGCCCCCAGCAGCAGGGCGCCGACGGTCGGATGGTCGGCGTCGAGCACGCCGTTCACGATGCGCGCCTGCGGGCCGCGCAGGCGCGCCTTGACGGCCGCGAGGGACGCGCCCTCCTCGGCCGACACGCCGCCGCCGAGCCCGAGGGTCAGGGCACACGTGAGCCAGAGGACACGCCGCATGACGGCCTCCACCGCTAGCAGACCCTCGCCCCCGCGCGCCAGCGAAAACGCCCTCGCCGGCGCCCGGCGCGCCGGCGGAGCCGTGGTGCTCGATCTACCGGGGCGGCAGCGCCGCCTCCAGCCGGTCGATCAACTCGCGCTGCGCCTCGATCATCAGCGGGCGCGCCTGGTGCAGCGGATAGAAGCGGCAGACGTCGTTCTCGCCGTCGGTGGTGCGACAGCGACCGCGCTCGTCGAGCGCCGCCTCGCCGCCCGGCTCGATCTCGGCCCAGAAGGCGTGCACCGTCTTGCCCGACTTCTGCCGCACCGTGCCGAGGTCGCCGCGCACGACCACTCTCAGACCGGTCTCCTCGAGCGTCTCGCGCACCGCCGCCGCCTCGGCTTCCTCGCCCTCCTCCAGCGCGCCCTTGGGGATGCCGAACAGCGGCCGGCGGAAGGTCGCGCCGCGCGGGTGGACGAGCAGCACCTCCCAGCCCTCCGCGCCGCGCCGCACCACCAGACAGCCGGCCGAGAAACCGCCGCGCGGCACGCTCAATCGTTCGCCGGCAGGCGCCGCATCAGCTCAGCGAGCGGCTCGTTCTCGCCCGCCAGTGCGGCCACCACGCCGGCGCGGTCGGCGGCGCTCTTGTTCTGGTTCAGCTTGAACTTGCCCTCGAGGCGCGCGATCGGGATCTCGAAGGCGACGATGGCGCGCAGCAGCTTGTCGGTGAACTCCGCCGGCACCTCGTCGACCGACCACGGCCGCTCCAGGCCGCGCTCGTACTCGTCGGTCAGGCGCCGCACGACCTCGAGCGCGACGGCGGCATCGTCGATCACGCGCGGCGTGCCATAGGCGTGCACCACGGCATAGTTCCAGGTCGGCACGTTGGGCGCGCCGGCGTACCAGCGCGGCGAGACGTAGCCGTGCGGCCCCCAGAAGACGACCATCGCCTCGCCCGCGAAGCCGCGCCACTGCGGGTTGGCGCGCGCCAGGTGCCCCACCAGCGTGCCGTGCGGGCCGCGCTCGGCGTCGAGCAGGAACGGCACGTGACTGGCCACCGGCCGTCCCTCCTCGACCGTCACCAGCGACGCGAACGCGTTCCGCCGCATGAACTCGTGCAGCGTCTCCCGATCCTCCTGCGCGAAGCTCCGTGGGATGTACATGGCGAGCTGCCTCAGCTCTCCGTGAAGCTCGGCGCCCGCTTCTGCAGGAACGCCACGATCCCCTCGCGGAAGTCGTTGGTGCGCGAGCAGAGGATCTGGTTGCGGTCCTCCATCGCGATCACCTGCTCGAGGCTGCCGGCGTCGAGAGCGGCGTTGAGGCACTCCTTCGTCAGACGCAGGCCGAGGGGCGAGTTGCGCAGCATCTCGCCCGCGAGCGTCTCGGCGGCGGCGGCGAGCTCGGCGTCGGGCACGACGCGCGACACCAGCCCGAGGCGCTCGGCGCGGGCGGCGTCGATGAAGTTGCCGGTCAGCAGCAGCTCGGCGGCCACCGAGGCGCCGACCATGCGCGGCAGGAAGTAGCTCACGCCGACGTCGCACGCCGAGAGGCCGATGCGAATGAAGGCCGCGTTCATGCGCATCGACTCGCCCGCGAGGCGCACGTCGGCGCCGAGCGCGATCGCCATGCCGCCGCCGCAGGCCGCGCCCTGGACGCAGGCGATGATCGGCTGCGGCGCGCGCCGCATCAGCATCACCAGCTCGCTGATGCGGCGCTGGCCGCGCAGGCTCGCCTGCACCGAGCCGTCGCCGCCCTGCGCTTCCTTGAGGTCGAGGCCGGCGCAGAAAGCGCGCCCGTTGCCGCGCACGATCACCAGCCGCGTCTCCTGGTCGTCGGCGAGGCCGGAGAAGAAGTGGCGCAGCTCGGTCACCATCGTCGTGCTGAGCGAGTTGAGCGCCTCCGGTCGGTCGAGCGTCAGCCACAGGATGTGGTCGCGCCTCTCGGTCCTGATCGTGGTGTAGTCCATGACCCTCCCTTAGCGGCGGAGATGAACGGAGATCAACGGAGATGGGGCGGGATGGCGGGTGCTCTCGTCGGCTCGCGTGCGCCCATGGCGGTGTTCGCCGTCACGAGCCGCGCAGACGGGATGCCCGTGCTGGGACGATCCCGCGTCATCTCCGTTGATCTCCGTTCATCTCCGTTCCAGGCCTGCCTTCGCCCGCGCCGCGACCAGGCGGCGGAAGGCGGCGAGGGGGCCGGGGAGCCAGCGCTTGGCGTAGTAGAGAACCCAGGCCTCGGGCGAGATCGGGGCGACGGCGCGGTTGCGGTGGATCGCCTTGAGCACGTTCTCGGCGACGCGCTCGGGGCCGTAGTTGCGCCGCTCGTAGACCCGCACCACCCGCGCCCGCGCCTCGGGCGAGTCCGCGATGCCGCGCATCGGCGAGGTGCGGGTGATGGCGGTGTTGATGATGCCGGGACAGACGGCGGTGACGCCGATGCCGTGCGGGTGCAGTTCGAGGCGCAGCGCCTCGCTCAGGCCGAGGACGGCGAACTTGGTGGTCGAGTAGGCCGCCAGCTCGGCGGTCGCGACGTAGCCCGCCGCCGACGACACGTTCACCACGTGGCCGCCGCGAGCGCGCTTCACCATCGCCGGCACGAACTCGTGGCAACCGTAGACCACCCCCATCAGATTGATCCCGACGATCCAGTCCCAGTCCTCCAGCGACGAGTCCTGGAACAGCGCCCCCAGGCCGACGCCGGCGTTGTTCATCAGGATGTCGACCGCCTCGACGCGCGCGTGCACTGCGTCGGCAAAGGCCTTCATTTCGTCGCGCTGCGACACGTCGACGCGCCGCGCCAGCACCTCGCGCCCCAGCGCGCGCGCCATCGCCTCGGTCTGCGCCAGCCCTTCCTCGTCGCGATCGCACAGCGCCAGATCCGCGCCCCGGCGCGCGAACGCCAGCGCCGTCGCCCTGCCGATGCCGCTGCCCGCGCCGGTGACCAGCGCCGTCCTGCCGGTGAGAGTGGTGGTGTCCATGGCGCGGAGGGTACTCGGAGACGAGTGGGAACCCAAGGTGGGTCTCGCACCCCACCCCCATTTCCGCTACCACGCCCCCATGCCCGAGCCCGCGATCCGCGCCGAGGGATTGTCGCGCCGCTTCGGCGTGGTGACCGCGCTCAACCAGTTGAGCCTGACGGTCGAAGCGGGCGAATCGGTGGCCGTGTTCGGGCCAAACGGCGCCGGCAAGACAACCTTCCTGCGGCTGTGCAGCACGCTGCTGCGGCCGTCGTCGGGGCGGATCGCGCTCTACGGCGTCGACCTGGCGCGCGGCACATCGTCGGTGCGACGGCGGCTCGGCGTGCTCTCGCACCAGAGCTTCCTCTACCCGGATCTCACGCCGACCGAGAACCTCGAGTTCTACGCTCGCATGTACGGCGTCGCCGAGGCGGCGGAGCGCGTCGCCGAGCTGATCGCGCGCACCGGCCTCGGCGGCTGGGCCCACCGGCCGGTGCGGACGCTGTCGCGCGGGCTCGAGCAGCGCTGTGCGCTGGCGCGGGCGCTGCTGCACCGGCCCGAGCTGCTGCTGCTCGACGAGCCCTTCAGCGGCCTCGACGTCGAGGCCGGGCAGCAGATCGAGGCGCTGCTGGGCGAGGAGCGCAGCCGCGGCGTGACCCTGGTGCTGACGACCCACGACCTCGAGCGGGGCTTCGCGCTCTGCCAGCGCGGCGTGGTGCTGCGGCGCGGCGAGCTGCGCTGGGACGGACGGCTCGCCGATCTCGACCGCGGCCGCGTCGAGGAGCTGGTGAGGGCCGCCTGATGCTCGCCATCCTGATGAAGGACGTGCTGCTCGAGCTGCGTACCAAGGAGACGCTGGCGGCGCTGCTGACGCTCGGCGTGCTGACGCTGCTGGTGCTGTCCTTCGCCTTCGACCCCACCAGCGAGCTGCGCCCGCTGGCCGCGCCCGGCTCGCTCTGGGTCGCGGTGGTGTTCGCCGGCGTGCTGGCCGTGAACCGCTCCTTCCTGGTCGAGCGCGACAACGGCTGCCTGCAGGGCCTGCTGCTCTGCCCGCTCGACCGCGGCCTGATCTTCCTCGCCAAGGCGCTGGCCAACTTCCTCTTCATGCTGGCGGCGCAGGCGGTGCTGCTGCCGGTGTTCGTCGTCTTCTTCAACCTGCTGCCGACGCTCGCCTTCCTCCGCCTGCTGCTGGTGCTGCTGCTCGGCATCCTCGGCTTCGCCGGCGCCGGCACGCTGTTCGCCGCGATCTCGGTACGCACCCGCTCGCGCGAGGTCATGTTGCCGCTGCTGCTGCTGCCGCTGGCGGTGCCGGTGCTGATCGCGGGCGTGGTGTCGAGCGCGCGCATCCTCGCCGGCGGCGACCTCGGCGAGGTGTCGCAGTGGCTCGGCCTGCTGGCCGCCTACGACCTCGGCGTCCTGGTTGTCGGCTGGCTGGTGTTTGAATATGCTGTCGAGGAATGAAGCGCGCCCTGGTGTCCAACGTCCTGCCGCTGGTGACCCTGACGGCGATGATCGTCGCCCTCTGGGCCGTCTTCGTCTACGTCCCCAATGAGCGCGAGCAGGGCGTCGTCCAGCGCATCTTCTACTTCCACGTCCCCTGGGCGGTCGGCACCTTCGTCTGCATCGGCCTCACCGCCTTCGCCAGCGTGATGTTCCTCTGGCGCGGCGGCGCCGCCTGGGACCGCCTGGCCGAGTCGGCGGCCGAGGTCGGGCTGCTCTTCTGCAGCATCGTGCTGACCACCGGCCCGATCTGGGCGAAGCCGATCTGGGGCACGTGGTGGACCTGGGACGCCCGCCTCACCACCACCCTCATCCTCTGGCTGATCTACGTCGCCTACATCATGGTGCGCGCCTGGGCGCCGTCGCGCGAGCAGGGCGCGCGCTACGCCGCCATCCTCGCCATCGTCGGCGCCCTCGACGTGCCGATCATCAACAAGTCGGTGCACTGGTGGCGCACCATCCACCCGGCCGTGCTGGTCACCCGCGAGGGGACCTACGGCCTGTCCGACCCGCGTATGCAGCTCACCCTCCTGCTCAGCTTCATCGCCATCTTCCTGCTCGGCGCCTGGCTGGTCTGGATGCGGGTGGAGAGCGCTCGCCTGCGCGACGAGGTCGAAGCCCTGCGCCTGCGCGCGCTGGAGGCCTGACCATGGCACGCCTGGAGTACCTGTTCGCTGCCTACAGCGCGATCTTCGTCCTGATCTTCCTCTACGTGCGCGTGCTGGCGCGGCGCAACCAGCGCCTGGAGAAGGAGATCGAGGAGTTGAAGGCGCTGCTGAAGTAACGCCCGGCCGGCGTCAGGCGCGCACCGCGCGCGCGACGCGATGGCGGACGCGCCCCTTGTCGTCGGTGATCTCCTCGACCAGGTTGCGCGCGCCGCACTTCGGGCAGGGGAAGAAGCGCACCGGCCCGTCGACCACCGCGGTGTGGATCAGGTCGACGTAGAGCACGTTGTCGCTGTTCACCTCGTAGCCCATCAGCGCCCGGCAGCCCGGGTTGAGGCAGCGCAGGACGTTGATGTCCGCGCCCTTCTTGGCGGGCGGCTTGGCGGCGGCGGTCTCGCTCATGGGGCGACGTCCTACCAGAGCGGCATCCGAACGGGAACAGAGATGAACGGGGATGGGCAGGAGGATGGCGGTGAGCCCCCTGCATCTCGACCATCCCCGTGGTCAGCGCTGCAGGCGCGTTCGGCGATGCCACCCGAGGGCGGCGAGGAGGGCGAGCGCCGCGAAGGGAATCCAGGCAGACAGCGGCGACTCGCGCACCGGCGTGCAGGTGCCCACGCTTCCCGGCGCCGCGCACGACTCGTTCGGCTCCGTGCAGGCGACGTTGCAGCAGACACCGTCGACGCAGAAGGTCGAGGCGCACTGATCGCCCGTGTCGCACGGGACGCCGAGCATGCCGGGCTGACCGGTCGGCGTGATCGTCGGAGTCTCGGTGACGGTAGGCGTCTCCGTGGCCGTCGCCGTCTCGGTGGCCGTCGGCGTCTCCGTCGCGGTCTCGGTCGGAGTCGG
>Ga0268299_1004225_pt1 | contig 11584 bp, 8 predicted proteins | sample NOBtaG_FD_193484 | JGI IMG/M metagenome (GOLD analysis project Ga0268299, IMG submission 193484) | Activated sludge microbial communities from bioreactor in Nijmegen, Gelderland, Netherland - NOB reactor | ecosystem: Engineered > Bioreactor > Aerobic > Activated sludge | place: Netherlands... | reverse complement strand
CCGAATCCCTTTGTTGGATTGCTGCCCGCCGGCGCCATCGCGGGGCTGACCGCTACCAACATTGGGCGTGAACGCCTGCTGCGGCCTTACCCACAGTTTGACGCCGTCAACCACGCGCGCTTCGACGGCTACTCCTGGTATCACTCGGCTCAACTGCAAGTGGAAAAGCGCTTCTCGCAGGGCTACACCGTGATGTTGAACTACACCTTTTCGAAGTTCATGCAGGCGAGCGAAGTCTTGAACCAGGACGACTTGCGGCCCGTCGAGGTCATCTCCGACGTGGACCGTCCGCACCGCCTCACGGTCAGCGGTATTTGGGAACTCCCCTTCGGACGCGGAAAGGCGTTCGGGGGAGATTTGAAAGGCGTCGCCAATGGAATCGTGGGCGGCTGGCAACTCTCCGGTATCTACACGATGCAGAGCGGCGCGCCGATCAACTTCGGCAACATTATCTTCAATGGCGACGTGAAGAACATCAGGTTGCCAGGCGATCAGCAGTCGCTGAGCCAGTGGATCAACGTGAACGCCGGCTTTGAGCGCAACGCGTCGCTCCAATTGGACCGCAACGTGAGGACTTTCCCCTTGCGCTTCGGCTTCATCCGCGCCGACCAGATCAACAACTATGACTTAGCGTTGATCAAGAACACCCGGTTTGGGGAGAATCTGAACGCGCAGTTCAAGGCTGAATTCCTCAACGCCTTCAACCACCCGTTGTTTGCGGCGCCAAACACGACTCCGTCTGTGGTGCAGTTCGGCACGATCCAGACATCAACGCAGGCCAACTACGCGCGGCGTATTCAACTTACGGCAAAGTTTATTTTCTGACCGTCGTCGCGCTGCCTGGAGATTACGGACAACAATAGCTGAAACCGGCAAGCGCTTCGCCACCACCGTTGGATTGTGGGCGGCGAAGCGCTTGCGCGCTTAGCCTGACTTGCGCGCATTACTGCCGTGGGGTTCGGCTGGAATTCTGCGCGCCGCCGTTCCTCGCGCCCATCTCATCGACGTGATCGGATGGCCGGACTGAGGCGAGGAGTTACGGGTAGGGTTACGCGTAGCCAAGGGTTGCGCGTAGCCATTGTCCGCGGCGGCGCACGATGGTAGAGTAGCCCGCCATGACGAAGAAAATCATACTGGGCGGACTGGCGGGGAGCCTCATCATCTTTGTTTGGGGCTTCTTGACGTGGGTGGTGCTGCAGTGGCGTGCGCCGGAGTTTTCAAAGATGCAGCAAGAGGAGACGGTGACCGAGGCGCTGACGAAGGGCGCGCCGGCCGATGGCGTCTACTATCTGCCGTGGTCGCTGCCGGGGCCCGGCGAAGACGCCGCCAAGGCCGAGGCGGCGGCGATGAAGAAGATGCGGGAGGGGATCTTCGCGTTTGTCGTGGTGAAGCATCACGCCGGCATGGACATGGCCGGGCCGATGCTGGCGCACGTCGCCATGCAGTTCGCCGCGTGTGCGCTCGTTATGTGGCTTCTGCTGCGTAGCGCATTCGTCACGTTCGCGGCGAGGTGGTACTTCGTGTGCATCTTTGGCCTCGCGGCGGCGATCGCCTGTTATGGGCCCGAACTGGTCTGGTGGCATTTCCCGGTGGCGTGGACCATCGGGGGAATTGGCGAAATTACGGTGGGCTTTGCCCTGGCGGGCCTCGCAATGGCTAGAATTGCCAAATGACGAGACGGACGTTCGCCGGCGCTCTCTGCGCATTGCCTACGATGCAGGCGCAGACGCAGTGGACCGATTTTCAGATGGCGTGCATGACGCTGCCGTACGCGGCGGTTCCGTTCGAGCGCTCGCTGGAAGGCATTCGCGGGGCGGGGTACACGCACGTGGCGTGGGGGCTCACTCATCCCGATTCGTCGGGCGCCCGCAAGATGCTGCTTGACGTCAATGCCGGCGCAGCGGCGGCGCGGGCGCTGGCCAAGCAGTCGAAGGACGCCGGGTTGCCGCCGGTGATGATGTTCACGAACGTGATGCTGGAGGCGGCCGATGCCGTGGACGGGCACTTGCGGCGCATCGAGCAGGCGGCCGAGGCCGGCATTCCGTACCTGCTCACGTTTGGGAGAACGGCTCCGGGCCAATACGAAAATGCCATTTCGTGTTTGAAACAAATCGCCCCCAGGGCGCGGGCGTCGGGTGTGCTCGTCGTCATCAAGCAGCATGGAGGCAACACCGCGACCGGAGCCGATTGCAGCAGGATGATCCGCGAGGTGGCCGATGAGGGTGTGCGCATGTGCTACGACGCGGGGAACGTGCTCGACTACGAAAGCCACGATCCGATCGCGGACATTCGGACTTGCCTGCAGGACATCCGGGCGTTTGCCATCAAGGACCACCGCGACTGGCCGAAGGACGAAGACTGCGGCCCTGGCTTCGGCGAGATCGATCACTACCGGCTGTTCGAGCCCGTGATGCGGACGGGGAGGACGATACCGCTGGCGTTTGAAAACATTTTCGAGCCGCTCAAGCCGAGGCCGCGGCGCGCGGAGGATATAGACGCCCTCGCGCGGCGGGCGCGCGAGTTTGTCGAGAGCGTAATCGCCGGACTACGGGCGCGAGGGTGAGCCGGGGCTGCCGCGCTCGTACATGACCTTGCCGCCGACAATCGTGTAGAGCACCTCGGCCTTGAGGATCTCGTCGCCAGGGATGGTGAGGATGTCTCTCGACAGAATCGTAAGATCGGCGAGTTTGCCGGGGCGGAGCGACCCCTTGTCGTTCTCCTCGAAGGCCGCGCGGGCGGCGTTGATCGTGTATGAACGAAGGGCCTCCATGCGCGTCATGCTTTGCGCCGGATAGAAAGTGGAGCCGTCATTGAGCTTCCGTGTGACCGATGCGTGAAAGCTGGCGATGGGATCGATCTCCTCCACGGGCACGTCGGTGCCGTTTGTGACGAGCGCGCCGGAATCGATCAGCTTGCGCCAGACGTAAGCGCCCTCCTCCGCGCGTTGCGGACCGAGGCGGGCTAGGACGTATGGGGCATCGGACGTGCAGTGGATGCCCTGCATGGAGGCGATGACGCCGAGCGAGGCAAACCGCGGAATATCCGTGGCGGCGATGTGCTGCGCGTGTTCGACGCGCCAGCGCGCATCGACCGCCTTCTGGTCGCCTCGAAACGCAGCCTCGAACAAGTTAAGCGTCTCGCGGTTTGCGCGGTCGCCGATCGCGTGCACGCAGAGTTGGAAGCCGTTGGCGAGAGCGTACTGTGCCGTAGCGCGAACCGATTCGAGCGAGGCAGTGTTTAAACCGGACCGGTCCGCCTGATCGGAATAGGGCTCCAGTAGCCATGCGCCGCGCGAGCCGAGAGCGCCATCCAGGGCGCGCTTGATCGAGCGGACGGTGAGGCGGTGTTTGTCAGAGTCGATAGTCCGGTATTGCGCGCCCTTGGCCGCCAGCGCTTCGTTCGACTCGCTTAGCATCACCCAAAGCCGGACGTCGAGTTTGTTTTCCGCGCGCAGGGCGCGAAACAAATCGACTGTTTCAAACGAGGAGCCGGCATCCTGAAAACTGGTAATGCCATTGCGGAGGCACTCCTTGAATGCGGAGGCGGCTTCGGCGCGGGCGTCCGCGATCCGCTGCGAAGGCGGTCTTCGCGCGAGGTAATCCCCATACGGTCTTCGGGCAAGAGCCTGAGCCCGTTCGTTCAAAAGACCGGTAGGTCTGCCCTGCGCGTCGCGCAGTATCTCGCCTCCTTCGGGGTCCTTTGTATCGCGAGTGATCCCGGCGAGTTCGAGCGCCTTGGCGTTCACCATCGTCGCGTGACCCGAGGCGTGGATGAGTTGGACGGGGTTGTTGGGCGCGGCTCTGCTGAGTTCGTCGTGAACGGGAAAGCCCTGTACGGCGGGAGACGGTGGCGTGGTCCACTTCGATTGATGAAAGCCGCGGCCGACTATCCAATCGCCGGGTTTCGCTTCCTTCGCGGCGGCGGCGACCATCGACGTGATCTCGCCCCACGAGCGGGCGTCGCGAAGATTGAGGTTGCGCTGAAATTGGCCGAGGCCCATGAAGTGGCCGTGACCTTCGATGAATCCGGGAATCACGAGCGCGCCTTTGGCGTCGATCGTCCGGGTGTTGGGTCCGGTGAACTCGGCCATGGCGGCGTTGGCGCCAAGCCCGATGATACGCTCGCCTTTCATCGCGATCGCCTGCGCCGTGGCGGGCGACTCCAGGGTGACGATCCTCGCGTTGCGAACGATCAAGTCCGCTTGCTGGCGGACAATTTGGGCGGGAAGGAGCGTTACGGCAAGGAGAATCGTGAGGTTGGCGCGGGGCATTGGGTCAGAGCGTCTGGCCGGTCTTCAGTTCGATTTGCTTACCCGATTTCCGATCGACGAGGATTAACTTACCCGACTCTAGCCGGACGTCGTCCACCTGCTCAAATCCGGCCGGGGTGTGGGTGTAGAACATAAGGAACCGAGTGGAGATCTTCGACTTCGCTGGCAGCCAGCGGTAGGTGGGAACGTCGAACATCTTGCCCATGTCGATCATCGCGCGGCGCGGCAGGTCGTAGGGCTGAGTGCCGAACTCGAGGCCCCGGGCAAGGTTTAGCGGGTGTGTGTAATTCATCCACTCCTGAAGCCACGGGTACTCTTCCCGGCGCAGCAGGTAGCCGAAGACGAGGTTCTTGTCCTTGCGGGTGGCGGTTACAAAGACGTGCTTCCGCGAAGGATCGAACGCGCAGCCGGTGTGATCCATCGAGTTAGGCTGCGCGGGCACGGCGCGGAGGTTCGTCGTGCCTCCAGCCTTGATTGGCGCGTTGGGATACTTGAATTCCTGCGCGCCGATCAGGCGGTTGTTGTCCGGCCGGCGGCTGTCGCCTTCGCGCGGGCGAGTTTGGCAGCGGCCCACCGAGGCGTCGACGACCGTGACTTCCGGTGAAAGAAACGGCGAACCGATAGTGGCGTGCTCGGCCCAATTCACGGGACGGTCGAAGGCGAGGAGACTTTCGAGTTCGCTGTCGACGGCGACGACGGATTCGCCATCGAGCAGCGAGACCTTGCGGGTCAGAACCTCCTGCACGATGGGGAGCGTCACGCGGTACGTGACTTGCGCGCCGTTGCCTTCGCGTCCGGCGGAAGTTTGTTGCCACGGCAGGCGGTGGGCCTCGCCGTGGCCCATGAACCCGGCGGCGGCCTCTTCCTTCGATGTGCCGCCGAAACCGTCGACGCACAGGAAATGTCCCGTGGAGTCGCCGAAACGGGCGGGTTGCCCGGTTGCGCGCGCTCCGGCGGCGGGGTTCCACATCGCGTTGAGCTTGTCCGCGTCGTCCTTTAGCGTGAGGCTCGCGAACGCCCCTCCCTTGGGGAAGATGAGCAGTTCGATCTTCTCATTCTCGATGGCGATGGCTTCGCGGTTCTCGAATTGGGTTGTGCGTTGGGCGCTGATCAGCGCCGCGGAGGCGGCAAGGAGGACGAACGTTCGGGTCAGCATAGGCGATTCAGCTTATCGATAGAATCGGACGTTGTCGAGTTCGAGCCAGGTCTCTTCGGTAGGTGGACGGCTGATGCCGAAAGAGAGTTCCTGAAGGTCCCGTCCTGTCCACGCGGGAGCCGTCGTGGCTCGTGGCGTTTTGAGGGAAGAGAAGGGAATTCGGACGGCGGTCCATGCGGCGCCGGCTTTGAACTCGGCTACGGGGTAGGCGTAGTCCCGCACGGCGGCGCGCTGAACAATGAGCTTGTAGCGGCCATCGCCTCGGGCTTCGAACTCGATCCCGGTGAAGGCGGAAGCGTCGACCGGCTCAACGCCGCCGGGGCTCAGAGGGAGGACGACTGAGGCCTCCGGACGGGCCTTGTCCCCCATTCGAGCGATGGCGGCGAGCGCATGGCCCGTCCCTCCCGAACGCGCAACACGGGTAAAGACGACCTTGCTATGGTCGTGCCCGCCGTCGGTCGCGTTGACCCGGAGCGTCCCGAGGCTGGTGCGGCCGTTGTTGGATTCGAAGTCGTCGATCAACGCCACGGCGGGGCGCGTGGGCAGCGCCGTCGCTCCGTCGCTCGTGAATGCCTTCGCGAGCGCGGCGCGGTCGATCTCATTTCCCCCGATCCATACGCGCGAGGTGAGTTCGATGTCTGCGATATTCTCGTCGGGGCGGCCGTCGATCAGGACAAGGTCCGCGAGTTTCCCCGGGGCAATGAAGCCTCGGTCCGCGTCGGCATGAATGGCGCGAGCGGCATTGCCCGTGGCGGCGGCAAGAGCCTCGATGGGTGTCAGGCCGGCGGTCACCATCAGTTGGATCTCGCGCAGAGTGGACCAACCGTGCCAGGTTCCCGTCACGCCGGCGTCCGTGCCAGTGCCGATGTTGACGCCGCCTGACCTCAAGGCTCCGGTGTTGAAGAGAAGGCGCTGCCAGCGGCGGAGGCGGGGAGTGTCCATGTTGCTCTCCGACGGCGGCGCGTTGCGCGATTCGATGCGGCGCTGGACGCCCGCGCGGGCCGCGGGTTCCAGAAGCGCGGCGAGCAGCGGGGGCATCGCGGGGAACTGGCGCGGTTCATAGACGGCCATCGTCGGCGCGTAGGTTGTCCGGTTGCGCTTCATCAGGTCGATGACCTCGATGTCGGCGTTCTCGTCTCCGATGCCGTGAGCGATGACGTCCACGCCCGCGCGGGACGCGAGTTTGGCCTTCGAGAGCGTAACGGTATGCGTGAGTACTTCCACTCCCCGCGCATGAGCTTCGTCGACAATGACTTTGAGTGTGGGCTCCTCCATGGACGTCATGTCGGGCGCGGCGCCGTAGCGCCATCCGTCCGTAAATACCTTGATCGCGTCGGGCTTGTAGTTGAGCCACTTCCGGACGGCGGTGCGCGCTTCTCGGGGCGTAAGTACTTCGGCGGTGTGGAAGTCTCCGCGGCCGCCCTCCAGGCCGTGGCCCCCGGGAGTAGACATGCGGGCTGCGAGATGGAGCCTCGGTCCGGCGACTGCGCCCGTGTCCCAAAGGCGCCGCATCGGTTCGAACATTTCGGGATAAACGCCGAAGTCGACCGCGGTTGTCACGCCGCTGTGCAGATACGCCTTCAGCACCTTGGGCCAATCTCCACTGACGCCCGCGACCGCGGAGTACGGCAAGTGGGTGTGCAGATCGACAATGCCAGGCATCAAAGTCTTACCAGAGGCGTCAACGACTGTGGCGCCGGAGGGGACCGCGACGGCGGAACCGATCTCAGCGATGCGTCCGCCTCGAATAATGACAGTAGCGACCTTCGGAGGCTTGGGCGTTCCGTCAAAGACTCTCGCATTCTTGATCGCGAGAATCGATTCCGTTTGCGCGAAGGCAATGAAGGAGAGGAGCGCCAAGGCGATGGCGCAGCGGTGAAGCATGAGAATAATGATAGCAACGGCTAACCGCCGAACTACCGTCTCTAAGCGGACTGCCCTTTGATTCTGGAGGGCGGGGTGGCGTTGAGCGCCACCCCGGTATTCTCAAACCTTCGCCGGAACGATGTAGGGCGCGCGGTAATTGCGCGTGAGCATCTTATTCGCTTCGGGGTCGTTCTTGACCGTCCAGGTCTTTTCGTCCCAATGAAGTGTGCGGCCCAGGCGGTAAGACACGTTTGCCAGGTGCACCAGGATGCATGACAGCGCGCCTTCTTCGATCTCGGCCGTAAGACTGCCTTGCTGGCGGCTGCGCACCGCTTCGATGAAGTTCTGAAAGTGCGTGTCGCGCTCCGTCCGCGCCGGGCCCGGCTTGCCTTCCTTGCCCAGGAAGCTCCAGTACTTGTTGTAGCCGTCGATTACGAGATAGCCTTCCGATCCGTAGAAGGTGTTACCGATCGTGTTGCCTGGGCGCTCGCCGCCGATCCCGGCTTCGTGGTTGCTGTACCAGTGACGGACCTCAAAGGTCATCATCTTCGTTTTGCCACCCACTTCGAACTCATAGGAGGCGGTCATCGTGTTCGGCGTTTCCTGGTCGTCGTCGAACATAAACTTGCCGCCGACAGCGCTCACCTTTGTGGGGTGTGTTACGCCCAAACCCCAGCGGGCGATATCGACTTCGTGGATGCCCTGGTTGCCCAGGTCGCCGTTGCCGGTGTCCCAGAACCAGTGCCAGTTATAGTGGAAGCGGTTCTTGGTGAAGGGCCGCAAAGGCGCCGGGCCTGTCCACATATCGTAGTCGACGCCGGGCGGAACGGCCTCGACTGGCGTCTTCCCGATCGTGTTGCGCGATTTGTAGCACAGGCCGCGAGCCATGTAGACGTCGCCCAACTCACCGGCGCGCATCTTCTGTACGGCTTCCTGAAGAGCGGGCGAGGAACGGCTCTGGCTGCCCTGCTGCACCATGCGGCCGTACTTGCGCGCCGCGGCGATGATCTGCTTCGACTCGAATACGTTGTGCGAGCACGGCTTCTCAACGTAGACGTCCTTGCCCGCCTGGCAGGCCCAAATCGTCTGCAGAGTGTGCCAGTGGTTGGGCGTGGCGATGGACACCGCGTCGATGTTCTTGTCGTCCAGCACCTTTCGGATATCGCGGAAGGTGGGCACCGGTTTTAGGTTCTTGCGCTGCAACGTGCCGATATACCGCTCGGAATGCGAGTCGTCGACATCCACCAGCGCAGCCAGTTCCACGTTTGGCATTCCCGTCCAAGCGCTCATGTGGCTGTTGCCGCGGCCGCCACAACCAACTACAGCGACGCGTACTGTGTCATTGGGACTTTTCTGGGCGCGCACCGCCTGGGTGGCGGTGGCCGCCGCCGAACTCATGATGAAGTAACGACGATTCATTGGTCTCCTTTGCGTAGCTAACTTAGCCACTGCCTGATGAATTATACAGCGGCGAGGTTCCCAGCGGAATCCGCGAACGCGGTCACTCCGGTGCGCCGGGAGCCAAGCGCCGGTACTCGATTTTCCGTAGACCGGCCGTGGTGGCATAGGCGGCAAAGCCGAGCGGCGTGCACAGGTCGATGTCGTCGAATCGCAAGCTGAGTTGACGTACCTTTAGATCGACATCGATCACAATCGCCTCGTCGATCCAGGCCAGCAGCCGGCTTTCGGTGACGGACAGCCGGAAGGCGTACCAGCGGCCTTTGACAAAGTCCCGGTTCGTCGAAGTATCGTTTTCCGAAGCGTCGTAACCGTCGACGTTGGACAACCCGACGACTGTGCCGTCCCATCCACCGTTGATCCATGAACAGTGGGCATCCTTGAACGGGAAGGTGAGACCCGCGAAGAAATCGTTTCCCTCGATGCGCATCGCCTCGAACCGGATCTCGTACCCGGAGCGCGGGAACCCTGAGGCCCAGGTGATGCCCGTCATGTAGCCCTTGCCGAGCATGATCGTACCCGCGCGCACCTCGACCTTGCCCCGTCCGTTGAACGGCGTCTCCTTCCATCCGGCAAGTGACTTGCCATCGAACAGCGAAATCCACTCACCGCTAGTCCGTTGAGGAGCGAGCACCTGGGATTGTCCAGAGCGGACGCCACCAGCCCCGCCGGCCCACGCGGCGGCGATCGCTTGGCGCCTGGAGATCCTCATGGCTCCATTATGCGTAACGCGCCGTCCGGGCGCCGTCTAAGCGCAACTCGCATCGAGCATATCCAGGATCTCCGTTCGCCCCATTTTGAGCGCCCACGCCCTGGGAGAGGCCCAAGGCTCGGCATCGCGTTCGACGGGGTCCGCGCCGTGCTCCAGCAGCAGGCGAACCACTTCGATTCGCCCCCAGCGGCACGCCCAGCCGAGGGGAGTGCTTTGGAGGAGGTCGTCTCGAACATCGGTGCGGGCGCCGGCTTCGAGGAGGGTGCGGGCGAACTCGGCGGTCTCCACGCCAGTGACCCAACTGCCGGTGGCGGCGACGGCGTGCAGGGCTTTCCGGTTAAATGCGCCCGTGGGGTTGGGGCCGGAGCGGGCGAGTATCAGGCGGAAACCGGCGAGGTAGCCTTCGCGGTCGAATTCCTTGTTGCCGGCGTAGAGCCAGGGAATGTGGTGCCAAAAGCAGAGGGGATTTGTGAGATGGCGGAACCAGCGGGGATCCTCGCGGGGCCAGTCGATTCGATCGAGGGCCATGCGGACGATTTCGGTGGCGCCCGCGTCGGCTGCGAAGCCGAGCAGTTCCTCCGCGAGCGGCCTGTCGCTTGTGCATATCCCCGCCCGTAGTGCACCGCGAGCGTCGTCGTCGAGCATCTGGCGGACGAGCTCCGTTTTCCGATAAATGGCGGCTATGTCGGCGCTGACGATACCGCCGTGCCGCACGAGGAGTTCGGCCATGGGCCACTGCCTGTGGCTGTAAGCGCTGTAGACGGAGGAGCCCGAGGAGTCGACGTGAGCATTGGGGTCGGCGCCGTGAGCGAGGAGCGTCGCTGCCATTTCGAGCTTGCCGGCGGCGGCGGCTTGCCAGAGGGGGAAGCCTTGAGAGTACGAGATCCAATCGCCTTCGCCGATGGAGGTGCGCTCGTTGGGATCGAAACCGAAGCCGAGGAGCAGTGCGAGTACTTCGGGCTGGTCGTGGGTTACCGCGGCCGTGAGGAGGCCGCCTCCGTCCCAACGAACCGGGTTGGTGAAGCCGCCCGAAGCGTGGCGCGAGCGGAGCCATTCGATGTCGCCAGAGGCCACTGCCGCGCGGGCCTCCTCGTCGCCGTGGAGCGAGGGTGGCGCGACGGAGTCGCTTGGGGGCGTGGCGCTGGACGCCCGGCGGCGCTCCTCTTCTTCGATGATGGCGGCGATGTCGTCGTAGCCGCGTTCGATGGCGAGCGTGATGGCCTTGGTCGCCTCGCGATGTGGGTGAATGCCCGCTCGGGCGTCGGCGCCAAGTTGCATCAGCAGACGGACGAGTTCGGGCGAGCGGCGCATCACGGCGAAGTGGATGGGCTGGTGTTCGTCGCCATAGGACAGGCTCATGGTGGCGAGTTCGGGCCGCGCTTTCAGCATGGAGCGCGAGAGGGTTTCGTCTCCGGCCCGGATGGCGTCCGCGAGGCGGAGGACGGTGACGCCGTCGACAAAGGCCTTCAGTTTGGACCAACTGTCGAAGCCGTAGGCGCGGGCGATGACGAGTTGGGCGTGATGGAGAGCGAAGGGGACGGGTAGGGGCGGACGGTAGTGGGCTCGTACTTCGGCCAGGGCTTCCGGTTTGCCGGAGGCGTAGTCCTCCAGTAGTTCCTTGGCTTGGCGTTTGAGTTGTTCGAGGTCGGGATGCTCGCGCATCCGGCGAGTGGGCAGTTTGGGACTCAAGTGAGCTCCTTTCCTAGCGCCCGGTGTCCGCTCGATCGGGCAGAAAAGAGTTCAGCCAACGTTTGAGTGGTGAAGCGTTGTATCAGGAGGACGCCGTCCTTTCCGCGGACACGGAGGCGCCCTGAAAGTGCCTTGGGCATGATAGCAGAGGGCGGGGGCATGTGGCCGCCGATGGACGCCCATTCTCGCGGATACGGAGCCGTTGGCGCGAGCGCAGTGGGATGGGGTTCGATTCTATTCGTGGCGGAGGGCGATGAGGGGATCGAGTCTGGCGGCCCGGCGTGCGGGGAGGTAGCAGGCGATGCCGGAGGTCGACAAAAGCACGAGGGCGACGGCGGCGACAGTGAGGGGATCGGTTGGCGTGACGCCGTAGAGCAGACTTCGGAGCGTTGCGGCGGTAGCGATCGCGCCGCCGAGTCCGGCGAGGAGTCCG
>Ga0268299_1004224_pt1 | contig 11586 bp, 9 predicted proteins | sample NOBtaG_FD_193484 | JGI IMG/M metagenome (GOLD analysis project Ga0268299, IMG submission 193484) | Activated sludge microbial communities from bioreactor in Nijmegen, Gelderland, Netherland - NOB reactor | ecosystem: Engineered > Bioreactor > Aerobic > Activated sludge | place: Netherlands... | reverse complement strand
AGAAACTAATGTCAATCGCGCTTCTCGCCGTGAACTCAATCAGCAGCTAGGCATGACCGAATCTGAAGTGGAACGTTTGATCCTGTCCAGGCAGTATAAAAAACTCCTCGATCTCGTGCAGAAAGCGGTATTGAAAGAGGGGCGTCTAAAAGAACTGGAGGCAAAAGGAGCCGTCGCGGCTTTTGTGCCGGTCGATATCAATTCGGCAACAAATAGAGATCTGATGGATATTCTCGGCATGAATAAGGACGTTGCTCAGAAAGTTTGTCAGATGCGCCCATTCCCGCACCTGTCCCATCTTGTCGAATTGAAGCTGGTTAACGAAGCGGCTTTGAAAGCCCTTCTAGAGAGAGGCGCTGTCCTCAAACTCGTGGAAAGCGGCAAGCGCAAGGATATCAATGCGGTTCCTCTTGATGAACTGGTCAAATCAGGTCTCGAGTCCGGACTGGCCAAACGCATTGAGAGGGGAAGGCCATTCGGCACCTGGGCGGAACTCGAGGATTATCTGCAAATCGACTTAAATAAGGAACCGCTGCTCAGACAAAATTTTTGTTTGGGGATTTTTTCCGACTAATTTTCTCAGCTTCGTCGTTGACCTACCTGGAAGGATAACGAGCTTCCCAAAAATCAGAATAGAGGGGATGTGACATGGCCAGTAAAGTTGATATCTGCCCGGAAATAGCTCGAATGGCTCAGGTAAGAACGCGCAGTCTGGGAGTTTCGCTTTCTAACGAACTGGCCCGCCTCGTTGCCGAAGAATCAGTCCTAGCCATAGATCCTGAAGTCGACCTGGTGGTCGAGGCTGCTAATACATTGAGCGAGATCGATGCCCTTGTTTCGTCGGCAGGCGTCAACGGCATTGGCGTCAACGGACGCGAAATCGATGTTCGCCCCCTTGACGAGGACGGCTTCATCCTCGTTCCCAGAGTTTTAATCGGCACTCCTTATCTGTCCGCCGGCACGCTGGTTGTTCAATTGAATGGACACGCAGGCGAAGTTGTCGCTCATGTCGGCCCGGGAAGTTTCATGGCGCAGGAAGATAAAGCCGGCAATGAAGCCTATGTGCACGTTCGTGTCAATATCGATCCGGCTTTTGATCTGGAGAAAACCCTTACCTCGATTGTGAATGCGCCGGTTGTCGACTTTGCCCAGAACCTTAAAAACATTCCTGATGAGGCTGAACTGGCTCGTTTCTTAACCAATCGCCAAGAAATGATCGTCGCTCGTCAGAAGCAAATCGTTATTGCTATCGCCAGCAAAGACGCAGTACGCGACTCTTTCATCAAAGTTGCCGAAACCACGCCCTGGGGCAAGTTGTCTCAAATCCTGCAAACAAGCGGTGTATGGGAAGTTCGCACCTTGCGTTTTACCGAGAAGCTGGTTGAGAAATTCCCCTCCCTGAGCCGTGATCGCATCAAAGAAGAGATCCGCAAAGGAGGCGAAGAGCACGGAGGTCAGCCTGATGCCCCGGAGTTTAGACGCGAGCTTATTAAAAGACTGACTAAACTGGAAGTGGAAGAACGTCTTAAATCCGCTGCTCCCGCCAAGATAAAGCAAATCATGGATGCTGTGGCTTCCGGTAAGACAGCACAAGATGCTGTGAATGCAGTGATCTCCAACAAAGTAGCAGTGGCTATTGCTGTTTCGATAAAGGAGCAACGCTCTTTTGTGAAGGACTTCTGTCAGGCATCTGCTGAAGAAATAGGGCTGGCGTTCGGAAAATTGGCCTTGCAGCCGGCATATGCAACGCATAGCTTCGACCCTGAAGCCGGGATGGAAGCAATCAATGAAGCTCTGCTTCTTTTGGAAGCCGGTCAAATTGCCGAAAATGCAGCCGCCCTCGACTTGGATCTGGCAGTAAGCTAAGACCTTGGTACAATCGCTACATGTCCCGTAGCACCAACACCAAAACCAATTGTCCGGCCTGCAAAAAGCCCAATGACCAGGAAATGCATTTCTGCATTTTTTGCGGAACGGTGCTCAATGCAGTAAAGGCCAGGCGCGCTGACCGCACATGCATAAGTTGCGGTCGCTTTGACGAGCTCAATGTCAAATTCTGCATTTTTTGCGGAGCCAACACTTCTCAAGCGCTTTCGAGCGATTCTCTTGAAATGACCGCGCCCAGAGAAGGCAAGCACACGCCGATAATGGCGACGCGCCCGCCTCTGCCACAGAGCGTGACGAGAAACAGAGTCAAAGCTGTCAAAGCGCAGGTCGATAAGGACCGCATACGCGTGCAGCAGGCGCAGGCCCAAAAGCCCGCCAATAGCCTTGCCTGGGCTGCTGCCGGGGCTCTTGTCGGACTGGTCGGTGCATTTTGTGCCTATCAAACCGGAGCGCTCGTGCCTGTCGCCAAGTTTTGCATGCCGCCTTCCGGTCTGGCGATTTATACCGAAGCACCCAATATAACTTTCATTATTGAAAGTTTGAACGGAAAAGACATGGTATTTGGTGAGACTGGTCAAACAGGCACAGCAGTTGTTTCCGACCTGCTGAGCGACCCTGTGGCACAGCAGCGTTATCGGCTCAGAATGGAAGGTCGAGGCTTCGAAACCGTTTACTTCCAGCCTTTTTCAATCGAGCCCAATAATGTGTCGGTACTGGGCTATCCGAAAAAAGTCTCATTGCCGCCTCGTCATATTTGACCGGTGATTGCGGCAGCCATCTGGCAATTGTCCGTAATTTAGGGAAAATATACTGAGGGGGAAATTTCCAGATGAAAGGCTCGGGTCAGACCGATAAACGAAAAGTGTGTGCAAGCTGCAAGCGCGCTTTGCCGCCTGGTGCGGTTTTTTGCGGTTTCGATGGTACCCGGGTTGAAGACAGTGCTGAATCAAAAACCAATGGACAAGAACTAAAGCAGTGTTCTAAATGCGGAAAACAGTTTCCCGCTTATGCCCAGTTCTGTCCGAATGATGCCTCAAAGCTTACGGAAATGAAATCGGCGGGCTCTCTTGCCGAACCGCCCAAACCATCTCCTTTTGCCGCCCCTCCGGGTTTTGCTCCTCCGCAGTCCGCTCAGCCTCCGGCACAACCGGCCGGCCCTTTTGAGCCTGCGGAACCTAGAGATCTTACCGATACTGCACCACCTATCGATGAAGAACTGGCGAGGTCGGGCGATTTCGGCAAAGAACCGCGCAAGCCGACTCAGATGGCCGAGATCTTCGAAGAAGACAATCAGGGACTTTTCCACAATCTGATCGGCAAAAAAATCGAAGGCAAGTACGAGGTGCAGTCCATCCTCGGCGAAGGCGGTATGGCGATTGTCTATAAGGCCTATCACACCAAAATGGAGAGACTTGTAGTAATCAAGGTCATGCAGGGCTGGTTGCTTTCCAACAAGAATGCCGTCGAGCGTTTCGAGCGTGAGAGCAAAACCACAGCCAAACTCGCTCATCCCAATATCGTCACTGTTTTCGACTATGGGGTTTTGAACGGCAAAGAACCATATCTGGTAATGGAATACATAAAAGGAGAGTCTCTCGGCGACAAGATTGCGCGTCAGGGCGCCTTACCATTTGCTACCGCCGCCGGTATCATCATTCAGATCTGCCGTGGACTGCAAGAAGCGCATAGTGTGGGGATTATTCACCGCGATTTGAAGCCGGACAATATTCTCTTGCAAGACAGAAGCGACCGGCCCGATTGGGTGAAAATTGTGGATTTCGGTATCTCGCATTTGGTGCAGGGAGCCAAACGCCTCACCAAGACCGGCAAAATGGTCGGGACGCCGGAGTATATCGCCCCCGAACAATTGAAAGACAAGCCTCTGGACATCAGGACCGACCTCTATGCGTTGGGCATTATTCTCTATGAGACTTTGACCGGCAGAGTTCCTTTCGAAGGAGAGAGTGCCGAAGGTATTTTGATGAAGCATTTGCTGGAGCCGCCACCGCCGCTCTCGATGCATAATGATGATTTCGCAGAAGGAACCCCTTTCGATGCCATCATTGCCAAGGCTCTGAGAAAAGAACCGGACGAACGTTACCAAACCGCAACAGAATTTCGCTTAGACGTCGAGGAGGCTCTCAACAAGGTATTGTTAAAACGCAACAGCAAGTAATGCTTGCAAAGCAGTGAAGGGACGATGGGGTCGATGACAAGAGAGACTGGGCGACAAACAAGAGATGAGGACGGAGCGGCAATCCCGCCGTCCGCCTTGCCGACTCTTTCTTCAGGTTCGGATCTCTCCGCCCGCCAACACTTTGAAAAGGGCTATCAGGAGCACCTCTCCGGCCGTCACGAAGAGGCGATCGTCTGTTATCAGAAAGCTATCGATGCAAAAAGCATGTACGAGGCATTTTTCAATATGGGTTTGTGTTTAAGACAGGTCGGCCGCCTTACGGAAGCGGAAGCTGCTCTGGCACGTTCCGCCAGCCTCAATCGCTTGTACCGCCCTGCCTATAAAGTCTTGAGCGAAGTCCAGAAGGCGCTCGGCAAAGAGACCGAGGCGCAGGTTTCCTGGTCGCAATATTCGCGTCTCTAAGCTCGAAAGACTGTAAATTGCGCTAGGCAACGCTGGTCGCTGCCGCCATTGCATTGAATTGACCGGCGCCTGGTCTTGAGGTGCAGGGTTGCTGCATCATCGACCGGCAGTCTTGAACGGAAACTTTTATACTGGCGGGCGTCCTGCATGATTCGAAAAGAGCAGGGGTGTTTTCCGAGACTGGGGCGGTCAATGTCCATGCTGCAGTCGTTACAGTGAAGCCGTTTTCGACGCGGCGCAGCAGGCGTTCAGCCAGAAGCAGAGCCTCGGCGCGTGCAGTCAAAATGCTCGTCGATGCGTTGAATCTGTTGTCCGAAGCGGTAACGAAATCTCTGTGCGGTCCGCAATTGCGCATTAGAAGCGAATAGGCGGTTCTTCTGACTTCGCGATCGTAGGCAGGAACTCGATCAAGCGTAACTGTCTGTGATTCGATTCCGTCGCATCCTTCTTGGACCGGTCGTGTGTCCGCCTCTGAGTCGAGACGGTTCAGGCGGTGCGATTCGACCTTCTTCAAAAATATGCGCAGTGCCTCGTCGGGTTTGCGAATCGGGCGCAATTGCAGAGTCGGCGATGATCTGCTTTCCCACTGAGTAGGCTGCTCTTCATCTAATTTCGATATAAGTGCCGCCACGGATACAAGTGACGAGCCGAGGTTTTTCTTGCCCGGTCTATTTTTGACAGGCGTATTGCCGTGCACACATTCCACGTCTGCTTGTTCGTGGTGTTCGGCTGGCGATGACTCGGACCGCTTGAAGCAGTCATAACTTTCTAATGCGGAGAGCCTGGCGGCTGCGAGAGTGGCGCTGGTAAACATAGAAACGGGACCATGGTAAGTGCTTGAGGAAGGCATCCTGGGCATCTCTACTTTAAGACGGGATGCGTGAACTGTTCGTAAACATGGAGATTATCCGGAAAAATAATTGCAAAGGCGTATCGAAAGTCAGTGTCCGTTGTTCAAACTAATTTAGACTTGAAAGCTGAACAGGTCCTGAAACGGGGTGGTCGATTGGCAGGTGAAAAGTTCTCCTTGAAGCTAAAAGGGCTGGCGGTGGTGGTTTGCCTTTTAGTTTTCGAATTGACCATTTTCGTATTTCTCTACATGCAAGTTGAGCAGGCGGAGAAAGAAGCCCTGCATGCAGTTCGGCTCAAGGAAATTGCAGCGCACACTGAGAAGCTGGGGCGTGTCCTCTGGGAAAGTCGCAGAACCCTCAATAAATATTTGCTTGAAAGAAATCAGAGCAGTTGGGATGAGTACTCCAGGCTGTCCGATCAATTGCCCCGTACTGTCGATTGGCTGAAAGCTCAAAACGAATATACCGAAAATCAAAAAGCTTTGCTCCTGCAAATAGAAGGCAAAATCAGTCAATGCCGAAACTGGCTTCTGTCCTCGAAAACGAAAGTGGACAACATGTCAGCGTCTGAATCGCTGCAGTTTCTCAACAGTCGAGAAAATGGAATTCTGGTTGTCTATCAGACACTTATTAACGACATCATTGCTCTTGGTAAACTCACCGATAAGCAACTGGAATCTGCTCCGGTGGCGCAAAGAAAGCACAGAGAAGAATTCCGGCAAGTCATTTTTGCCGGAGTGATCATCAATGTCATCATTGCTCTTGCACTGGCGTTACTTTTCATTCGAAGCATAACCAACCGACTGAAATTGATGGTTGAGAATACCTGTCGTCTCAAAGAATCAAAAGAACTTCTCCAGCCCGTCGGTGGCGCAGACGAAATTTCCAGCCTGGATGCGGCATTTCATAAAATGGCTGCCGACCTGAAAGAGGCTCAACGTATGAAACAGGCGTTCGTGGCCATGATTTCGCATGAATTAAGAACTCCACTCACCAGCGTGGGAGGTTTTTTGGAACTGCTGTCGATGGGAGCACTGGGCGAAGTTTCAAAACCCATAGTTGAGCAGTCGGATCGCGTGCATGCCAATGTCGAGCGGCTTATTAAGCTGATTAATGATTTGCTTGATCTGGAAAAAATGGAAGCAGGCAGGATGAAAATGGCGCCTTGCCTTGTTTCACTGCAGGCGGCGGTCGACCGCTCGCTGCAATCTGTAGCTGAGCAATGCAGAACAAATTCTGTCGCTATTGAAGTGCAAAACTGCGATTTTCAGGTCTTTGCTGATGATGACAGGCTAGAGCAGGTTCTGGTCAATCTGCTTTCCAACGCCGTGAAATTCTCGCCGCCGGAAAGCAAGGTACGCGTGGAAGCGTCGGGAAGCGGCGAATTCGTGGAAGTGAGGATCATCGACCAGGGACGCGGTGTGCCGCAGGAGCAGCAAGAAAGAATTTTCGAGCGCTATCAGCAGGTGGATGTGCAAGATGGCTCCAAAAGAGGTGGAACCGGTCTTGGATTGCCTGTTTGCAGACTGATTGTCGATCAACTGGGCGGTTCGATTGGTGTAGAAAGCAGTGCTGGCAAAGGCAGCACGTTCTGGTTTCGTGTTCTGAAAGCCGCTCGAGAAGATTTTTTCCAGGCGAATTAATTAGCTGGGAGTTCCCCAGACCATTTGCAGTTCGGAAAGCTGACGCTTTAACTCATTTTTCAAGCGTTTATCGCTGGTGACATCGGCTTCCGATGAAATTTGCCACCACCGGCGGTGTGCGATTTTTTTTGATTTAATCGCTTCGTCTTCGCAAATCTCGAAAAGCCTGTCGAGAAGTCTTTTCGCCTCTTCGGCCTGATCTTCCGATTCGAAATTACTGATTTGATTGAAGAAACTATCGAAGTCTTCAGGCTTGGTAACACTGCGATTGTCGGCTAAACACCAGCGCAAGCTGAGACTGATTGCAGGATGCAGGCGGCGCAAGTCACCTCGGTAAACGTCGGTGCGCCGATTTGCCTGCTCCGGGTAAAACTCGACAGTGCCCGAATTGGGCCAGGGTGCCGTCGAGTCCATGGGTATTTCGCTGCCCTCCTCATAAATGAGGAAGTAGCCGGGAAATGATGCTAATAAAAGGTCGAAGAGGTCATCGCGCAAGTGGCACCAGGCATCGTGCGAGAGATGATGGCTGATGATTTTTGCTGAACCGGCGAAGGCTGTGTCTATAGTCTTGATGGCTTCCAGCAGGCGATGCAAATGGGGACGCTCGCCGGTGCTGCGCAAATGACGCCAATAAGCGCTTATGTCCTCAAGCGTCATGGTGTTTCGTCGTTCGCTGGTTGTCATAGTAAAGCCTCCAGACCCCCAGAATATTTACCCTTTACAAGTCGTCGTCAAACCTGTGGAAGGGTTTCCGGCTTTGCGCTCTCTGTCCGATTGATAAAACCAGCCCGCCTTCACGCATAACGGTGAAACTGGAAACCGTGTGAGTAAACTCATATGTCAGGCAAGATTGCAAAGTAGCGCTTAAAGATCATGCCGGCAATCGAGGAGGATTGCTGCACAGGGCGGTATAATCCGCCCTCAGGAACGTCCGCTGGTTTTGGCCGCCGCCCGCTGTTGTTGTTTTTTGGAAACCCCCAATGATTACAGTCAATGAAGTCACCAAAGGATTCGGTTCCCGAACTCTCTTTGATAATGTGTCGGTCAAATTCAGTCCCGGTTATCGATATGGGCTGACAGGTCCGAATGGCGCCGGCAAATCAACTTTCATGAAAATACTGACCGGTGAGGTCGAGCCGACCAACAACGGCACAGTCGGTCGACCTGCTCGTGTGGGGGTTTTAAAACAGGACCAGTTCGCTTACGACAACGAGCGAATTGTCGATACTGTCGTCATGGGCAATGAGGTTTTGTGGAACGCCTTCAAAGAGCGCGAAGAGCTGTGCCAGTTGACTGAACTTTCAGAAGCGCAAATGCTCAGGCTTGGTGACCTCGAATCTATTATTGCTGACGAAAACGGCTATACGGCCGAGTTCGAAGCCGGTGAAATTTTGCGCGGCATCGGCATCCCTGACGATCAGCACGAAAATCTGATGAGCACTCTTGCCACTGATTACAAATTTCGTGTTCTTCTGGCGCAAGCACTTTTTGCCGGTCCCCAAGCCTTGCTGCTTGATGAGCCCACCAACCACCTTGACCTTGAATCAATTCACTGGTTGGAGGAATTTCTCTGTGATTATGAAGGGGTTTTGATCGTCATTTCGCACGACAGGCACTTTTTGAATTCAGTTTGCACGCATATTGCCGACATTGATTACGACACGATTATTGTCTACCCAGGCAATTACGATGACATGGTCGAACACAAAATGCAGGCTCGCCAGTCTATCGAAGCGGACAACAGAGAGAAAGCGAAGAAAATCGCTCAGTTGCAGGAATTCGTTTCAAGATTCGCAGCCGGTCAGCGTTCCAGTCAGGTGCAATCTCGTAAAAAAGAAATTGCCAGATTGGCGCCTCAGGAATTGAAGAAATCGAATATTCAAAGGCCATATATTCGCTTTGAGCAGGAAAAACCGCTCGGTCGTGAAATCCTGCGCGTAGAAGGTCTGACTAAGGGATTTGACGACAAGGTTTTATTCAAAGATTTTCGTCTTGATGTTTATCGCTCGGACAAAATTGCCATCATCGGTTCTAACGGAGTCGGCAAAACCACTTTATTGCGTTGTCTCATCGGTGAAATGGAACCGGACAAGGGCTCGATAAAATGGGGCGACAATGCTTCCTGGAGCTACTATCCGCAGGACTATCACCAGGACATTCCCAATGGAACGACTGCGTATGACTGGTTGATGCAGTACATGACCGATGAAGGTCATCAATTTGTGCGCAGTGTCTTAGGACGTATGCTTTTTTCGGGCGATGAAGCGCAAAAAGCTACGGAAGCGCTTTCCGGTGGTGAAGCCGCTCGTCTTTTGATGGCGCGAATGATGATGCAGAAAAATCCGATTCTTGTTTTCGACGAGCCCACCAATCACCTTGATCTGGAAGCTGTGAATGCGCTTGGAGAGGGACTTTCAGTCTTTCCTGGTACCGTTTTTGTCGTCTCTCACGATCGAGATTTGATTTCCGACGTTGCCACAAGAATATTGTCATTCACTCCGGAAGGACTGGTAGATTTCAGCGGCACCTATCCAGAATATTTAGAGACTCACAGATTTAAAGAGTACAGCCGGATTTCGAGACGCTGAGCGCTTGGCATCGACGCCAGCCGCCTTGCACGGTTTTGAATTTAAACCGTTAACGGTTGAAGTTGTGATTTAAGCCGTTAACGGCTTAAATTTCAAAACCAGGATCTCAAGTGCGCTAATTTTGCTCCAGTTGGGCTTCTTTCTGAAGTTTGACGACTTCACCTTCGAGAGCATTAACTTCGTGAGAACGATCGGCAAGAAACGTTTCCAATTCTGCTGACAATTCGGCGGCACATGAAAAGCGGTCTTTGGCTTCCACCGCCGTTGCTCTAGAAACTATTTCATTGATAGCCGACGAAAATGAATCTCCAGGACAAGATGCCTGGATTGCCTCCGGCTCTTCGCCCGTTAAGAGGAAAAACATCGTTGCGCCCAGAGAATAAATGTCGCTTTGCGGAATGGGTTTGCCGCGAAACTGCTCTGGTGCCATGTAATTCGGTTTGCCGACGACCGAGCCTGTGACGCTGGTTTCCACCTGACGCGCCACGGAAAAATCTATCAATTTGAGCATGCCTTCACCGCTCAAAATTAAATTGTCGGGTGTGAAGTCACGGTGAGTAACGGGCGGATCGTTGCTGTGAAGAAATTTGAGCAATCCGCACATTTGCCAGGCAAGGCGGGCAACCTCGCGTTCAGGCAGTGGACCCTCCTTCTGCACAAGTGTCTTTAGATTCTCACCCTGCGCGCGTTCCATCACAAGATAGGCCCTGTGATCTTCAATGAAGAGGTCGTAGAATCTGATAATTTGCGGGTGCTCCAATCGCGAAAGCATTTCCGCTTCCACTTGAAACCGCTCAGCCGCTTTCATTCGCACTTTGGGATCTGGATAAACAGGCAACATGAACTCTTTCAGTGCCACCAGATTCGAGTCGGCAGGCAGTCTTTCGGAGCGCGCCAAATAAACGGTGCCCTGCCCACCCATCCCTAGTTTTTCCTGAATCGTATAGGTCCCGTCTTGCAAATGCGTGCCTGGAGTCAGTGGTGTCAATTTGTCGCGCTTCGGAGCGGCGGCCAATTCTCTCAGCCAGATTTCCGTGTAACTTTGGCGCACTGTAGGCGAGCCGAATACGTCTTTTAATTCTTCGCACGATACGTTTTCAGGCAGATTTCGATTCAGTGATTCGATGAATTTCAATCTGTGCCAGGGGGTAAGAATGTCTCCATATCTGATACGCAGCGGTTTTCTTGCATTGTTTTTGCTTGTATTCATATGGAGAACTATCAAATAATCCAGATTGGAACGTTTTTTCTTGGGGCGCACCAGTTCTACTTTTGTAATTTCGTCCCAGCTGACGAAATTACGCGATATCCATTGTGTGTCGGCCTCGGATGAAAATGACTCTCTCTTGAGCATGATTTCGATACCGGAAGTGCCCATAAAAATGATGTTGGGATTTGATTTATGCTCGAGGGTCAGTTTGGCTATCCACAATCCCAAGAGTAAAAACAGCGGTTGCGAGATTGTCGAGAAAGCCTGAAGAACGCTATTAACGCCGGTGGAATGCTGCAAATTCAAAAGTGGTTTGAGCGGAACAAGCAGCGTTTTGGCAAGAAAAATCAAAGTCGGATGCAGTGTGTTGGTTGGAATTCCAATCAAGAAAATCAAACCGAATACTATGAAAAACGTTGGTAACCATTTGTCGATGAGGCGAAACCAAATGGACACTTCGGCATTAGGACAATAGTCCAGATATTCGGCTTGATACTTTCGCGGTTTGAAATTGTCGTTCGAATCCGGTCCTGCAATGATAGTCAATAATTTTTCTGGCTTCATTTTGCTTTCCAGTCACAAAGATTGGCGGCTACGGAACGTGCGGATTCTGGTCTTTTCTCCTCGTCCATTTGAGTAAGCGAAACAATAAGCTCGCTGAGCTGCCGGGGAGTTTCAGGCTTGCTGGTTGATGGATCGGAAACGCTGATGGGCTCTGGGTCTTGACCTGTAAGCAGAAAGTACAGCGTGCAGCCAAGCGAATAAAGATCACTTTTGACTGTCGCTTTGCCCCTTAGCTGTTCAGGCG
>Ga0268299_1004223_pt1 | contig 11587 bp, 9 predicted proteins | sample NOBtaG_FD_193484 | JGI IMG/M metagenome (GOLD analysis project Ga0268299, IMG submission 193484) | Activated sludge microbial communities from bioreactor in Nijmegen, Gelderland, Netherland - NOB reactor | ecosystem: Engineered > Bioreactor > Aerobic > Activated sludge | place: Netherlands... | reverse complement strand
AGCGGGGGTACGTGGAGCCGCTGCTCCGGTTCTTCCGCACGCGCGAGACGCGCGCCCGGCGCCGGTGATCGCGGCCCTCCTGCTGGTCGCGTTGCAGGCGTCAGCCGCGCAGGTCACGGCGCGCGTGACGCCGGAGCAGCCCGGTGTCGGCGAACCGATCACCGTGGAACTGCGCGTCCGTGCGCCGGTGGGGACCGAGGTCCGCTTCCCGGCGCTGCCGGATTCGAACGACGTCGTGGAGCCCCTGGACCCACGCCAGCTGCGCGACGCGTCCACGGCCTCGATCCTGGACCGCACGGCCGTCTATCGCCTCATCGCCTGGGACACGGGCCAGCGGGTGGTGAAGTTCGGTGACATCACGCTGAGCCGCGACGGGGCGGAGCGGCGCTACGCCGTCACGCTGCCACCGCTGCGCGTCCGGTCGGTGCTGCCGGCGGACACGGCGCTGCGGAAGCCGAAACCGGGGCGCGCACTGCAGGAGGTGCCGCCGGCCTGGTGGCGGATCGCCATCGCCCTCGTCGTCATCGGCCTGATCCTCTGGATGTTGCGCCAGGCATGGAAGGCGCGTGCCGCGGCTGCCGATCGCGGACCCGACCCGGCGGACGTGGCGGCCGACGGCTTCGCCCACGCCGGCAAGCTCGGGTTGCTCGAGGCGGGGGAGGCCGGTCGCCACGCGCTGACCCACGTGGACGTGATGCGACGCTATCTCGCGGCGCGGTTCCCACAGGCAGACCTGACGCGCACGGGACGCGAAGTGGCGGCTGCCCTCGAGGGTGTCGAGTTCCCGATCCTGCCGGCCCGGGTGGCCGACCTGCTGCTGCGGGCCGAGCCGGTCGCCTTCGCGCGTGCGCCGCTGCGACCGGATGAGTCGCGCGCGATCGCCGAGGAGGCGAAGGCGATCGTCGGTGCGGTGGAGAGCGCGTGGCGGGCGCGGCAAGCCGCACAGGCGAAGCGGCAATCCAGGAAGCGGCGATGATCGACGACCTCCGCGCCCTCGGGTTCGCGACGCCGCTCGCGCTGCTCGCGCTGCTGCCGCTCCTCGGCTGGCTGCTGTGGCGGCGGCGCCGGCGTCCGCCGGCCCTGCTGCACGCACGCGCCGAACTGCTGGCGGCGGGTCCACGGCGTGGGCGCTGGCGTGCCCGCATCCCCACGGCGCTGCGGCTGCTTGCGCTCACGGCCGGCATCCTCGCGCTCACACGCCCGCGGGCGGGGGCACGGGCCGAGACCGTGCGCAGCGACGGCATCAGCATCGTGATCGCGATGGACGTGTCGAGCTCGATGCTCGCCGAGGACTTCCAGCCGGACAACCGCCTCGCCGTCGCGAAGGAGACCATCAAGGAGTTCATCCTCGGGCGCAACGCCGACCAGATCGGCCTCGTGGCCTTCGCCGGCGAGGCGCTCACGCAGGTGCCGCTCACGCTGGACTACCCGGTGCTCACCGCGGCGGTGGACAACCTGCAACCGGGCCAGCTCACCGACGGCACCGCCATCGGCACCGGCCTGGTGACGGCCACGAATCGACTGCGGAACGCGGAGGGCCGCTCGCGGGTGGTGGTGCTGCTCACGGACGGCGAGAACAATCAGGGCACGATCGACCCGCGCACGGCGGGGCAGGCAGCCGCGGCGCTCGGCATCAAGGTCTACACGATCGGGGTCGGCACGGAGGGCGTGGCGCCGGTGCCGGTCGGACGCGGCGTCTTCGGGCTGCGGTACGAGAACCGGCCGGTGCGGATCGACGAGGTGTTGCTGGAGGAGATCGCCAAGCAGACCGGCGGTCGGTACTTCCGGGCCCGCGACGCGCAGGCGCTCAAGCGCATCTACGAGCAGATCGACCAGCTTGAGCGCGCTCCGATCCGCGCGACCCGCTACGTGCGCTTCACCGAGCTCTATCAGTGGCCGCTGCTCATCGCCGGCCTCGCATTCGCGCTCGAGCTGCTCGTGCTCTGGCGCCGGGGTGCGCTGCCATGACGCGTTACTTCGACGTGCCGTGGGTGCTGGCGGTTGGGGTGGTGGTGGCCGTGTTCGCGGCCGTGATGGTGCTCGCCGGGCATCGGCGCCGGCAATCGCGCCTGGCGCGGTTCGGCTCGCCGGAGGCACTGGTGCGCCTCGGGCCGCCCGGCCTGGGCCTGGTCCCGCGTTGGCGGGCGCTGCGGCTCGCCTTGGCGGCGGCAATGTTCGGCGTCGCGTTGGCCGGCCCGCGCTGGGGGGAGGGGAGTGCCCTCATCGATACCGATGGCATCGATGTCGCGCTCGCGTTGGACGTCTCCCTCTCGATGCTCGCCGAGGACGAGAAGCCGAACCGCCTGGAGCGCATGAAACAGGAGGTGCGCCGCCTGCGCGCGAGTGCCCCCGGCGACCGGGTCGCGCTGCTGGCGTTCGCGGGGCGCAGCTACATCCTCGCGCCGCTCACGAGCGATGACGGCGCGCTCGAGTTGTTCCTCGAGAACCTCGACCCGACGATCGTGGGGCAGGTGGGCAGTGCGCTCGCGCCGCCGCTGCGGCAGGGCCTCGAACTGCTGCTCGCCAGCGAGGGCAGCGCGGACCGCGCGCTGGTGGTGATGAGCGACGGCGAGGCGTTCGACGACCGCGAGGCGGCACTCGCCCTGGCGCGCGAGGCCAAGGCGCGCGACGTACACCTCGTCACGGTGGGCTTCGGGACGTCGGGCGGTGCGACGATCCCGCTGCTCGAGAGCGGCGGCGCCGACGTGAAGCGCGACCAGGACGGCGAAGTCGTGGTGAGCAAGTACGATGAGGCCCTGCTGCGGGAGGTCGCCGAGGCCGCCGGCGGCGAGTTCATCCCAGCGGACGCGACGGACAAGGGCACCCGCGTGCGACGCGCACTCGCCGAGCTCGAAGGGGTGCGGCGCGCGGAGCAGCAGCGTCTCGCGCGGCCGCTGCGCTACCAGTGGTTCCTCGGCGTCGCCCTCGTGCTGCTGCTGCTCGATGCCTATCTCGCCGATGGCGGGCGCCTGCGCCGGGCGCGCCGCGAGGAGGCACTGGTGGTGCGCGGCGCGGCATCGCGTGCATCCATCGGCCTCCTCTGGTTGACGCTCGGGTCGTCGCTCGGCGTGGCACTCACCGCGACGCCGACGCGTGCGCTCGCGCAGCGGGACCCGCTGCGCGACGCGATCAAGGCGCACCAGGATGGCCGCATCGTGCCGGCGATCCGTGGCTACCGAGACGCCTTGGCCGCGGGAGACCGTCGCGCGATCGTGCTCTACAACCTGGGGACGGCGCTGCTGGCGGCGGACTCGCTGGATGCGGCCGTGGACGCCCTCGAGCGTGCGGCCTTCACGCCGGATCAGGAACTGCGCAGCAAGTCGCTCTACAACCTCGGACTGGCGTACCTGAAACGTGGGCTGCGCAGCGACGGGGACGCCCGCGGCAACGCGCTCCGGAGCGCGCGCCGCGCGTTCCGCACGGTGCTGCTCGAACGGCCGGGCGACGAGGATGCGCAATGGAACTACGAGCTCGCCCTGCGGGCACCGCAGGGCGGTGGTGGCGGAGGCGGCACGCCGCCACCGTCGCAGGGCCAATCGCAGCGTCCCACCGAACCGCAAGGGCAGATGTCGCGCCAACAGGCCGAGGCCCTGCTCGATGCGGCATCGCGCGAGGAACGCGAGACGCAGGCCAGGCGCCAGCGCGGTGCGCGGGCACCGCGGGCGCGTGGGGAGAAGGACTGGTGAGGCGCGCCGCGACGACCGGTGTCCTCTGGGCCCTGCGCCGCGCCGCGGTCGCCGTCGCGATCGCCGTCGCGATCGGTGCGGCGAGCGGGGCCGTGCCCGCGCGTGCGGCGCTCCAGGCCCAGGACGGCGTGGGGTTTCGCGCCGCCATCGGACCCGACACGGTCTACGTGGGCCAGCAGGCGAGCTACACACTCACGGTGACGATCCCGGGCGAAGTGCGGCAGCGGCTGCGCCGCAATCCGGTCTTCGTGCCGCCCGAAGCGCGCGCGATGCTCGCCTACGAGCTGCCGATGGCCAAGAGCGACCCGACCCGCGAAGGCGCGGAGACGCACACGTTCCGGCGCGCGCTGTTCCCGCTCTCGCCGGGGCGGTACCAGATCGGACCGTCGCAGCTCACCTACTCGTTGCCGCAGAGCCCGTCCTTCTTCAGTCGCGAGGAGGACCGCGTGCTGCGGTCCGAGGGCGTGACACTCGTGGCGGTCGAGCCGCCGACCGTCGGCCGGCCGAGTGAATGGGCGGGTGCGGTGGGGCGCTGGCGCGCCACCACACGGGTCGAAGGGTCGGCGCGGGTGGGTGACCCGCTCGTGCTCACGCTGCGGATCGAGGGGTCGGGCAACGCGACCCTGCTGCCGCGCCCGACGATCGCGATCCCCTGGGCGAACGTGGTGGCCGAGGATGAACGCGTGGTGCTCGATTCCACGCCCACCACGCTGGGCGGACGGAAGGAGTTCGCCTGGCTGGTGACGCCACGCGAAGCGGGCAACCGCCAGATCCCCGCACTGACCTACCACTACTTCGACCCCATCGCGCGCGTGTACGCGACGGCGGTCACGACGGCCGTGCCGCTGCGCGTGGCCGCAGGCGACCTGGTCGCGATGCCGACCCGCGCAACGTCCGCCACGACCGCCGCGCCGCTCGCGCTGCGGGCGCAGCTCGAGGGTCCCGTGCGGCTGAGCCTGCCCTGGCGCTGGGCCTGGCTCGCGGCGGTGCTCCTCGCGCCGCTGCCGTGGGCGCTCACGCGGCTGCAGCGGCGCGCCCCGCGCGCGGCCCGACAGAAGTCGGCGTCGGAGCGGATTGCGGACGTCAGGGAGCCGCTCGCCGGTGGCGAACTGCGCAGCCTCTTCGCCAGTGCGCTGGCGGCGCGCACCGGCGTGCGGCTGGACCGCGCGACGGCGCCGGGCACGCTCGCGGCGGCCCTGCGCCGGGAGGGGGTGACGCCCGAGACCTCGCGCGACGTGGAAGCCCTGCGGGACCTGCTCGACCGCAGCGCGTACGCCAAGTCGGCCAAGTCCAGCGACCTTCGCGAGCGCGTGAAGGCCGTGCTGGCCCGCGTGGCCAGCGAGGCGCGGGACGCGCGTGGGGCGCTGTCCCGCGCGCTGGTGCTCATCGTCGCGGCCGGGTTCGCCGCCGCGACGTTCGCCGGCGCTCCCGCCGCAGCGCAGGGCAGCGGTGGGGTGCGCAGCAGCGCCGAGACGTTCCGCGCGTTCACGGACGGGCACACGGCGTACGCCGGGCGCGACTACGTGCGGGCACGCGACGCCTTCCTGGCGGCCGCGCGCTCCGCACCGCGCGATCCCGCGACGTGGGCGAATCTGGGGACCGCGGCCTGGCAGGCGGGCGACACCGCGACCGCGGTGTTGGGCTGGCAGCGGGCCCTGCGCCTGGATCCGCTCGCGCGCGACCTGCGCCCGCGCCTGGAGCGCGTGCGCGCCCCGCAGCTCCGCGGCGTCGCACGCGTGTGGCCGGTGCCGCCGCTTCCGCTTGCCCTCACGGCGCTGGCCTGTTGGATCGTCGGCTGGTGGCTGTTGATGCGCCGAGCACGGCGCGGCCCGCTCGGGTGGCGTCTGGTGGTGCTCGCGCCGGCACTGCTCTGTGCCGGCGCGGCCTACTACCTCGAGGAGCGCCTGCGCGCCTCGGACCTCGTGGTCATCGCGTCGAGCACTCCATTGCGGGCCTTGCCCGCACTCGGCGCCGAGCAGAGTGCCGTGCCCCTGGCCGGCGAGGTGGTGCGCGTGCGGGAGCATCGCGGCGTGTGGCTGCGGATCGAACTCGACGCGCAGCGCGCCGGCTGGTATCCCGCGGAGCGGACGTATCCGCTCGTGCGCGATTGACCCGGCCCGCGGCCCTCCGGAGATTCGAGCGATGACCGCTCCGCGCACCCGCCCCAGCATTGCCGTGCTGCCGAGCGACGTCGCCGACCGCATCGCGGCTGGCGAGGTGGTGGAGCGTCCGGCCTCCGTGGTGAAGGAGCTGGTGGAGAATGCGCTCGATGCCGGCGCGACGGTGATCGATCTCGACGTGCGCGAGGGTGGTCGGGCGCTGATCCGCGTGAGTGACGACGGGCACGGCATGGACCGGGCCAACGCCGAGTTGGCCATCGCCCGCCATGCGACGAGCAAGATCCGCGATGCCGAGGACCTCGTCGGCGTGCTGAGCTTCGGATTCCGCGGCGAGGCACTGCCGGCGATCGGCTCGGTGTCGCGCCTGAGCATCGAGACCGCCACCGAGGATGGCGCGGGCGTGACGATCGATGTCGAGGGCGGGACGCTGCGCGCGGTGCGCGAGACGGCGCGCCGCCGCGGGACGTCGGTCTCGGTCGCGTCGCTGTTCTACAATACGCCGGCGCGGCAGAAGTTCCTCCGCGGTGCGCGGTCGGAATGGCGGGCGATCAGCGAGGTGCTCACCACGCTCGCACTGGTGCGCCGCGACGTGCGGTTCACCGTAGCGCACGACGGCAAGGAGCAGATGCGACTGCCGGTGGCCGACTCGCTGCGCACGCGCGTGGCCGCGCTCTGGGGCGCGGCCATCGCCGAGCGGCTCGTGGTCGTGGACGACGTGGACGGCAGCATCCGCGTGTCCGGGCTGGTGGAGCGGCCCAGTGACGTGGGCACCGAGGGTCGACGGAGCTTCCTGACGGTGAACGGCCGCGCGGTGCGCGACGTGGGGCTCATCCGTGCGGCCGAGTCCGCGTACCGCTCGACGATCCCGGCGGGCATGCGACCCTCGGTGCTGCTGGAGGTCGAGCTGCCCGGCGGGGAGGTGGACGTGAACGTCCATCCCGCCAAGGCCGAAGTGCGGTTCCGCGACCGCTGGATCGTCGAGCGGGCGGTGGAGCGCGCGGTGCGGCGGGCCCTCGGCACGGAGGACTCGTCCGCGGTCGTGGGCTATGTGCGCAGCTTCATCCCGGGGGAGCCCAGTTTCGGCACAGCGCTCGGCATCGAGGCGCTGCGGCAGGCCCCCGTGCGCGCTCCCGCACCGCTGTTCGATGCCGCGGACGCCGACCCGATGCCGCGCGTGATCGAGGGCGGGGCCGACGCCGCGGGTGAGCCGGCCTCCGACGGCGATGCGGCCGAGCAGCAGATCCTCGTGCCGGCCCTCACGCAGTTCCATCGCACGTACATCAGCTTCGAGCGGCCGGACGCGCTGGTCCTCATCGACCAGCACTCGGCGCACGAACGCGTGCTCTACGAGCGCTTCCTTGGCGCGCTCGAGGGCGGCGAGATCCCCTCGCAGCGCCTGCTGTTCCCGCTCACGCTGCACCTGGCGCCGGCGGAGGCGGAGGCGTTCGAGGAACACCGCGCCCTGTTCGCGAAGATCGGCTACGAGGCCGAGGCGTTCGGCGGGCATTCGATCGTGGTCCACGCCGTCCCCAATCCGCATCCGCGGTTCGACGCGGAGCGTTGCCTGCGCGATTCGCTCGCCACGCTCACCGGCGACCGCGCCGCGGGTGCCATTGCGAAGCACGAACGCCTGGCGGCCACCGTGGCCTGCAAGGCGGCGGTGAAGGCGGGCGACGTGCTTGCGCCGGAGGAGATGCGCGCGCTCTATGTCGCGCTCGCCCGGACGACGCTCCCGGCGCATGACGTGCACGGACGCGCCACGATCCTCCAACTCAGCTGGGACGAGCTGGATCGCCGCTTCGGTCGCGGCTGAGCGGATGGCGAGTCCCACGATCCACATCATCGCCGGTCCCACTGGGGCCGGGAAATCGGCACTCGCGATGGCGATCGCCGAGTCGGAGGGGGCGCGGATCGTCAGTGCCGACTCGCGACAGATCTACCGCGGCTTCGACATCGGCACCGCCAAGCCGACGCACGCCGAGCGGGCCCGGGTGCCACACGACGGGATCGACGTGGCCGAACCGACAGAACGCTGGTCCGCCGCGCGCTGGGCCAAGGCCGCCGCCGGGTGGATCGACGCCGCGAGCGCGGCAGGTGCCCGCGTGGTCGTGGTGGGCGGGACGGGCCTCTGGCTGCGCGCGCTCGTGACGCCGCTGGCCGAGGAGCCTCCCATGGACCCGGCGGCGCGCGCCGACCTGCAAGCCTCGCTCGCGAAGTTCGACACGGCGGCACTGCGGAAGATGGTGCTGGAACTCGATGCCGGCCGGGCGCACCTCGGGCGGACGCAGCTGCTCCGTGCCGCGGAGGTCGCGCTGCTCACGGGGCGCCGGCTGACCGACCTGCACGCGGCGCAGGCCCGACTCGGCGGCGCGGCACGGCGGGCGGCGCGTTGGCTGATCGTCGACCCCGGTGAGGCCCTGCAGGACCGCCTGCGCGGCCGGCTCGAGGCGATGGTCGCGGCGGGATGGGAGGACGAGGTGCGCCGATTGCTCCCGCGGGTGCCGGCGGACGCGCCGGCTTGGAACGCCTGCGGCTATCGTGAGATTCGTGACGCAGTGGAGCAGGGCGGGCTGGCGGCCGCGCGCGAGACGGTGCTCGTCCGCACCCGGCAGTACGCGAAGCGCCAGCGCACCTGGTTCCGTCACCAACTGCACGACGAGCCGTCCGTCCTGCGGCTCGACCCGAGATCCCCTGACGCCGCGGCGCAGGCCGGCCGCTGGTTCCGCGAAGGAGAACGCACGTGAAGGTCGGCATCACCTGTTATCCCACCTACGGCGGTTCCGGTGCCGTCGCCACGGAACTCGGCATCGCACTCGCGGCGCGCGGGCACGAGGTGCACTTCATCTCGTACGAGCACCCGTTCCGGCTGCCGCACTTCCTGCCGCGCGTCTTCTTCCACGAAGTCAGCATCGGCAACTACCCGCTCTTCGAGTATCCGCCGTACGATCTCGCCCTCGCCGTGCGCATGCACGACGTGGTGTTGTCGCAGGGTCTGGACCTGCTGCACGTGCACTACGCGATCCCGCACGCGACCAGCGCCTGGATCGCGAAGGAGATGCTGCGCGAGCAGGGCAAGCGGCTGCCCGTTGTCACCACGCTGCACGGCACCGACATCACGATCGTCGGTCAGGACCACTCCTACCACGCCATCACGCGCTTCTCGATCGAACGCTCCGACCGCATCACCTCGGTCTCGCAGTGGCTGAAGGACGAGACCGTGCGCGCCTTCGGCTGCAATAACTGTCGCGTGGACGTGGTGCCGAACTTCGTGGACCCCACCGTGTTCGACCGCCGCAGCCACGGCACCGGGCTGCACGAGGAGCTGGGCGGCGGGAAGCCCGTGATCATGCACATCTCCAACTTCCGCCCCGTGAAGCGGGTGCGCGACGTGGTGCGCGTGTTCGCCAAGATCCGCGCGGTGCGTCCGAGTGTTCTCGTGATGGTCGGCGACGGCCCGGATCGCGGGGCCGCCGAGGAGGAGGCCCGGACGCTCGGGGTCGCGGGTGACGTGAAGTTCCTCGGGAAGATCGACGCGGTCGCGCCGCTGCTCGCCGCGGCGGACATGTATGTGTTCCCCTCCGAATCGGAGAGCTTCGGCCTGAGCGCCCTCGAGGCGCTCGCCAGCGGTGTGCCGGTGGTGGCGGCGCGCGTCGGCGGTGTGCCCGAGGTGGTGCGCGACGGCGTGACCGGGGCGCTCCTGCCCCTCGGGGACGTCGATGGCTTGGCGGCTGCCGCACTCGCCCTGCTCGAGCCGGACCGCTGGGCCACCGTCTCCGCCGCCGCGCAGGCCGATGCCAGAGCGCGGTTCGCCACCGCCGACGTGGTGCGGCAGTACGAGCAGATCTACGCCGAAGCGCTGGAACAGGCGCGTTGAGTCCCGCTAGCTTTCGGCGATGCAAGAACTGACGGTCTTCCAGGCCTTCGTGCTGGGCGCGCTGCAGGGACTCACCGAGTTCCTGCCGGTCTCGAGTTCGGCGCACCTCTCGCTCACGCCGTGGGTGTTCGGATGGCAGCCCGCGGGCCTGGGGTTCGACCTCGCCCTGCACGTGGGGACGCTGGTGGCGCTCACGTGGTACTTCCGCAGCGAATGGGGCGGCCTCATCGCCGGCGGCTTCACGCTGCTGCGCCACCGGAAGCCGGTCGATGACCGCTCGCGCCGTGCGTGGTTCATCATCATCGCCACCATCCCGGCGGCCGTCGCAGGCGTGCTGCTCGAGGAGTACGCCGAGACGGTGTTCCGCGCACCCATCGTGACCGCGATCGCGCTGATCGTGATGGGCGCCGCCCTCTGGCTCATCGACGCTCGGACGCCGCGGGATCGCGACCGTGCGTCGATGACCTGGCGCGACGCGTTGTTCGTCGGCTGCGCGCAGGTGCTGGCGTTGGTGCCCGGGGTGTCCCGCTCGGGGTCCACGATCACCGCCGGACGGGCGCTCGGGTTCGACCGCGCCACGGCCGCGGTCTTCTCGTTCCTCATGTCGATGCCGATCGTGCTGGCGGCGGCGATCCTCAAGGTGCCGGACGCCGTGCGGGAGACGGGCATCACGCTGCCCCTGGCCGTCGGCGTGGTCACGGCGGCGTTGTCGTCGTGGCTCGCGATCACGGTGCTGCTGCGCTACGTCTCGCGACGCGGCTACGGCATCTTCGCCGTCTACCGCTTCGCGCTGGGTGCCCTCATCCTCGGGCTCATCTTCACGCGGGGCGGGTGGTGAGCTGGCTCGGGCATGACGCGACCGCGCTCGCGCGGGTCCTCGCGTTGCCGCAGGTGTCGACCCACGCCCAGCTCACCAGTACCATGGATTTCGCCCATGCGCTCGCCACGCAGGGCGCCCCGGCGGGCAGCCTGGTGCTCGCCGAGGAGCAGACCGCGGGACGCGGCCGTGCCGGTCGCGCATGGAGTTCCACGTGGGGGGCCGGCATCTGGATGACGCTGCTCGAGCGTCCGCGCGTGGGTACGGGCCTGGACGTGCTGTCGCTGCGCATCGGTCTCCGCCTGGCGCCGGTGCTCGAGCGCTGGAGTGACGGGCCCATCCAGTTGAAGTGGCCCAACGACCTGTACGTGCGGCAGCGCAAGCTGGCCGGCATCCTGATCGAGGCGCGTTGGCGCGGGCCGCAACCGGAATGGGTCGCGATCGGACTCGGCATCAACCTGCTGCCGCCCAGTGACCGCACGGACGCCGCGTCACTCGGTGGCGCGACTCCGCTGGAAGTGCTCGCCGAATCCGTGCCCGCCGTGCGCGCGGCTGCCTTCGCCACCGGACCGTTGACGGACGCCGAGCTCGCCGAGTTCGCGACGCGCGATTTCGCGGTGGGACGCCGCGTCTCGCACCCGGCCGAGGGCACGGTCCGCGGGGTCTCGCCGACCGGCGAACTCCTGGTCGAAACCCCCGACGGCGTGGCGGCCTTCCGCGCCGGCTCGCTGGTCCTCGCTTCCACCTGAGGTACTGATGCTGCTCGTGGCCGATGTGGGCAACACCGAGACGACGCTCGGGCTCTGCACGGGGGAGATCGTCACCGATCACTGGCGGGTCACCACGGATGCGGCGCGCACGCCCGACGAGGTCTACCTCCTGCTGCGCAACCTGCTCGCGGCCAGCGACGTGAAGCCGTCGGACCTCAGTGGCTCGGCCATCGGGTCGGTGGTGCCGAGTGTCACGGCACCGCTCGCCGAAGCGTTCGCGCGGATCATCGGTGTCCGTCCCGTGCTGGTGGATGCCCGCTCACCGCTGGGTATCACGCTCGCGGTCGACGAGCCCATGACCGTCGGGGCCGACCGGATCA
>Ga0268299_1004222_pt1 | contig 11591 bp, 8 predicted proteins | sample NOBtaG_FD_193484 | JGI IMG/M metagenome (GOLD analysis project Ga0268299, IMG submission 193484) | Activated sludge microbial communities from bioreactor in Nijmegen, Gelderland, Netherland - NOB reactor | ecosystem: Engineered > Bioreactor > Aerobic > Activated sludge | place: Netherlands... | reverse complement strand
AAGATGCGGATGAAGGCCTCCCGGGTGGTGGCTGGCCTATAGCGAGCGACGTCGATGTCCAGGTCGCAGTGGTACGGGTAGAACTCCTCGTGTGTCCGATACGAGAAGCCCACGAGGTAGCCGTCCCTCGTCACGCCGATGTAGTCGTTAACGACCTTGAAGACTTCGGGTTTGCTCAGCTTGGGCACTATTGCGCGCGGAAGCCTTCGAGGAAGCGGTCGATGGTGCGCAGGAGGGCCTGCTGGTCGCGGCGGGGCAGCCGCTCGATCTCCTGCAGGCGGCGCATCAGCCGGCGATTCTTGAGGGCGCCATTGGAGGGCGCCTTCTTGAGGCCGAGCAACTCCTCGGGGCTCACGCCCAGGATGTCGCTGAGCTTGACGATCAGCTCGCCGTGAAGGCGCAACTCGCCGCGCTCGTAGTCTGAGACCACGGGCTGGGCCACGCCGAGGCGCTGGGCCAGCTCGACCTGGGTCATGCCGCGCTCGCGGCGGGCCCGCGCGAGGCGCTGGCCGATGGTCTCGCCGGCCTCCACGGCCGACCCGCTCGCTGCCCTCTTCTGCGCCAACTCCTCAACCTCCCAGCGCGTGCGCGCGGGATCGATTGTAGGAGTGGCTTCTGGAGCGCCCTGGCCGAGCATATCGAATTCCCCTTGACGCAATATACCAATAACCTATAATCCCAGTCCAGCCTCGGAAGGCCGATCGCGGAAGCCTGAAGACCCACGAAAAGAGCTTGACAGCGTTTTCCGAGCGCTTCGGGGGAAAGGCATGCAGGTCACGAAAGAGGGCATCGAGCGCATCAAGGGGGCGAACGAGCTTTCGGCCGTCCTCGCTGAGCGCGGGGTGGAGCTCAAGAAGAAGGGGCGGGTGCTGGTGGCGCGCTGCCCCTTCCACGACGAGCGCACAGCCTCCTTCACGGTGACGCCGAGCAGGGGTCTGTACCACTGCTTCGGCTGCGGCGCGGCTGGCGACGTGATCGGCTTCGTGACCAAGCACGACAAGCTGACTTTTGGTCGGGCGCTGGAGACGCTGGCGCGCCGAGCCGGCCTCGACCTGGGCCGGCTGATGGAGGAGCGGCCGCGGGCCGTGGTCAGGACACCTGTGGAGGCCCTGACGCCACCGGCTTCTCTTAAGGGAAAGGACTCGAACGGCAACGGCCACGGCGGCGGCAAAGCCGCCAGCCCTGAGGGTCTGGGCGTGCCCACGGCAGGCGGCGTGCTGGCCCGGGTGGTGGAGCACTACCACCGGACTTTCTGCCAGCGTCAGGACGCGCAGGAGTACCTGGCCAGGCGTGGCCTGACCGACCTCGACCTGCTGCGTGTGCTGAAGGTCGGCTATGCGGACGGGTCGCTGCTCGAGCTGGCGCCGAAGGGCAGCGAGCTGCGCCACCAGCTCGGCGAGCTGGGCGTGATCACGGCCGAAGGACGCGAGCTGCTGGGCGGCTGCGTGGTCGTGCCGATCCCGGACCCAGCCACGGGGCAGTGGACGACGCTCTACGGCCGTGGCGTGAAGACCGAGCGGCACTGCTACCTGCCGGGCCCGCTGCGCGGCGTCCTCAACTTCCAGGCCGCGAGGATGTCACGCGAGGTGGTGCTAGCCGAGTCGGTGCTGGACGCGCTGAGCTTCCACCAGGCCGGCGTGGCCACGGCCATCCCGCTCTACGGCACGAACGGCTTCACGGCCGACCACCTGGACACGCTCAAGCGCGAGGGCGTCCTGGAGGCGATCCTGGCCCTCGACAACGACGAGGCCGGCCGGAAGGCCACGGACGCGCTCAAGGAGCGGCTGCAGGCAGCCGGCCTCAGCGTGCGCGTGGCGCGCTACCCCGAGGGCGTGAAGGACGCCAACGAGCTGCTCGTGTCGCGCAACGGTGACGCTGGCGAGACCTTCCGGCGCATGCTCGAGGAGGCCGAGCCCAAGCCTGCGCCAGCCGTGGCCGCGGTGCCGGCTGTTTCTCCCTTAAGTGAAGAACCCCGTCCCACGCCGAGCGCAGTGGCTCGCAGCGCCGACCAGGTCGTGCTCGAGCGTGACGGCGTCAGGTACCAGGCCCGCGTGCTGCCGGTGCTGCTGGGCCGGCTGCGGGCCACGGTCAAGGCCGAGCGCGGGACCAGCTTCCACGTGGACACGCTGGACCTGTATGCCTCGCGCAGCAGGAGCGAGTACGCCAAGCGAGCGGCCAAGGCCCTGACGCTCGACGCCGCGGCGGTCGAGTCGGCCCTGCTCGCGCTGCTGGTGGAGGCCGAGAAGGCCACGGCCGAGGGGGAGAGCGAGCTGGAGGCCTCCGAGGCGCCGACAATGACTGAGGCCGAGCTGGCCGAGGCCCTGGCGCTGCTGAAGCGGCCTGATCTTCTCGACCAGGTGGCGCGCGACGTCGACGCGCTCGGCTACGTGGGAGAGGAGACCAACAAGCGCCTGCTGTACCTGGTGGCCGTGTCGCGCAAGCTCGACGACCCGCTCTCGGCCATCGTGCTGAGCCAGTCGGGCGCCGGCAAGAGCGGCATCACCGAGGTGATCGAGAAGCTCACGCCGCCCGAAGACGTGGTGCTGCTGACGCGGCTGACGCCGCAGAGCCTGTACTACACCGAGCCCGGCTTCCTGGACCGGAAGCTCGTGATCGTGGAGGAGCGCCACGGCAGCCAGGAGGCGGACTACTCGATCCGGGTGCTGCAGAGCCGCAAGAAGCTGATCGCGGCGGCGCCGATCAAGGACCCGCAGACGGGCAACCTCAAGACCAAGGTCTTCACGGTCGAGGCTCGTGCGGCCTTCGTGGAGGCGACGACGGCCAGCTCGGTGAACCACGAGAACGCCACGCGCTGCTTCGAGCTGTCGATGGACGAGAGTGCCGAGCAGACGGCGCGCATCCACGAGCGGCAGCGGCTGATGAAGACCGAGGCCGGCCTGCGCCTGCGGCAACAGGCCGAGGCCATCGCCCGGCGGCACTGGAACGCGCAGCGGCTGCTCGAGCCCCTGGCGGTGGTGATCCCGTACGCCGATCGTCTGACCTTCCCGACGGCGTGGATGCGGACCAGGCGCGACCATGCCCGCTTCCTGAACCTGATCGAGGTGTCGGCCTTCCTGCACCAGCACCAGCGCGAGCGCCGCGGCGGGGCCGTCGTGGCGGCCGTGGCCGACTACGGCGTGGCCTACAGCCTGGCGGCCCAGGTGCTGACCGAGACGCTCTCGGACGTGAAGCGGCCGCTGCGGGAGGCCTACGAGCGCATCAAGGACGTGGCGCTCGAGTCGGACGGAACGCTGTCGCGGCGTGAGATCCGCGAGGCCCTGGCGCTGCCGGATTCGACCGTGCGGCGCTGGCTCTCCGACCTGGTCGAGCTGGAGTACCTGGGCATCAGCGAGGGCTCGAAGGGCGGCGCGGGCCGCACCACGCGCTACGTGGTGCTGGAGCGGTCGCTCAAGCCCGAGGTGCCGCTGGGCCTTTTGGCCCCGGCCGAGCTTGCGGCCCGGCTGTGAAGAACCCGCCACCCGCCAAAACCCGCCAAACGCCCGTGGCGGGTTTTTCTTCGAGGCCAGTCAACGAGATAACCCCAAACCCGCCACCTCGCCACGGAAACCATGGAGCCAGTGTGTCAGCGAAGGCGCGGCGGCTCCTGGGTCTCTACGAGGACGACGCCCGCATCCGGTACGAGACCAAGACCGGCCACGAGTACCTGCGCGAGGTCGCGGGCTTTCTGGCCTGGCTTGCTGGCCGCGGCGTGGCGCTCGCCTCGGTGCGGACCGAGGACGTGCTGGCGTACCAGAGCCACCTCTACGCGCAGCGCAAGCGGAACGGCAAGCCCTACTCGAGCGGCAACCTGAAGAACCGCGTCAAGGCGCTCAAGGGCTTCTTCCGCTTCCTGTACCGGCGCGGCTACGTGCTCTTCGACCCGGCCGCGGCAGTCGAGTACCCGCGCAGCGAGAGGCGCCTGCCGCGCGTGATCCTGACGAAGGACGAGGCGCGCAAGATCCTGGAGGCGCCCGCCACGCAGACGGCCACGGGGCTGCGCGACCGGGCCATCCTCGAGACCTTCTACGCCACCGGCATCCGCTGCGCCGAGCTTGCGAACCTCACACCCGACGACGTCGACACCGAGGAGCGCGTGCTGCGCGTGGTGCGGGGCAAGGGCCGCCGCGACCGCAACGTCCCGCTCACGCGCGCGGCGGCCCAGGCCATCGACGCCTACCTCACTCAGGCCCGGGCCCAGCTCGTGCGGCGGGAGAAGCGCTGCCTCTTCCTGCAGAACCGCGGCGGCCGCATGGACAGCGGCACCCTCAACCGCCTGGTCCGTCAGTGGGCCCGGGCTGCCGGCGTGAAGAAGCACGTCACCTGCCACACCTTCCGCCACAGCGTGGCGACGCACCTGCTCAAGGGCCGGGCCGACATCCGGCACATCCAGGCCCTGCTGGGCCACGCCTCGCTGGCCACCACGCAGCGCTACACGCACGTGGAGATCCAGGACCTGCAGGAGGTCGTGAGGCGTGCCCACCCGCGGGGCCGCTGAGCTCCACGGCTTCGCCGCGCTCCTCGACAGCTACCTCGACGAGCTGCAGGGCCACGAGGCCCTGCGGGCCCGGGCCAGCCTGGTGCTGCCGCGCCTGGCCGCCCAGCTCGAGGAGCGCGGCTTGCGCGACCTGCGCTCGGTCGAGCCGGCCGACCTGGTGGCCTTCGTGCGACACCTGGCCACGACCCCGAAGAAGCGCGCGCCGGAAGGGACGACCCTCTCGGCCGCCACGCAGGGCTGCTACGTCGAGGCCGTGCGGCGCTTCTTCGACTGGCTGACTGAGCGTCGAGCCATCCTGGTGAATCCGGCTCAGGACATGCCGGTGCCGAGGCTCCTGCGTTTGCCGCGCCGTGTGCTGAGCGAGGCCGAGGCGCAGCGGCTGATGGACGCGCCCTCGCGCTCGGTGCTGGGGCGGCGCGACCGGGCCGTGCTCGAGGTGCTCTACGGCTGCGGCCTGCGCCGCGGCGAGTGCCTGCGGCTCGACCTGGTCGACCTCGACCTGGGCCAGCAGCTCGTGCTGGTCAGGAACGGCAAGGGCAAGAAGGACCGGCTGGTGCCGCTCACCGGCCAGGCCGTGAAAGCACTCGACCTCTACCTGCAGGAGAGCCGGCCCGATCTGGCCGAGGACCTGCGCGAGGACGCGCTCTTCCTGTCGAAGTACGGCCGCCGGATGGGCCGGACGTGCCTGTACCTGCTGCTCGCGAAGCACGCTCGAGCTGCACGGCTGCGGGGTGCGATCTACCCTCACGCCCTGCGCCACACGTACGCCACGCACCTGCTGAAGGGCCAGGCCAGCGTCCGGCACGTGCAGGAGCTGCTCGGGCATCAGAGCCTGCAGGCCACGGCCGTCTACACCCGCGTGGGCGTCGAGGACCTGCGCGAGGTGCTGGCGCGGTGCCATCCACGGGAGCGGCTTGGGCGGCCGGGGAAGTAGAATTGGGCTTCATCGTGAACCTCGAAACCCTCGCCTCGCGCGTGTCGGTCACGGCGCCTCCGGGTGTGCTCGAGGTGGCGGGGGACCCTCTGAATGTCGGCATCGTGTGGGATGCCGAAAATCGCCTGACTGAGGTCAGGCAGGGGCCGACGACGCTCGCCTCCTTCGTCTATGACGGACGAGGCCGGAGGCAGCAGAAGGTCGCCGGGGGTGTCACGCACACGTACGTTTCCGACAAAGACAGCCTGCTCGAGGAGCGGGTCAGCACGGGGCAGACGCTGCGCTACGTCGAGGGATCTGCGACCGACCAGCACCTGGCCATGCAGGACGGCGCCGCGGTGACCTACTACGTGGCCAACCATCTCGGCAGCGTCGTGCAGGCCACCAACAGCATTGGTGCCGTCACGCTGATGAGGAAGTACGACCCCTGGGGCAACATACTCAGCGGCGCGGGCAGCGCAGGTTGGGCCTTCACCGGTAGAGAGTGGGACCCCGAAGCCGGTCTCGCGTACTACCGAGCCAGATACTACGACCCGAGCTCCGGACGCTTCATCAGCGAAGACCCGATCGGACTCAGGGGCGGCATGCATCGCTTTGCGTACGTGCGGAATGCCCCGACCGTAGCTACGGACCCCTTCGGCCTCAAGGCGGATGATTCACTCAGGGTGCCCCACGCGCAGTACTACATCTGCTGCTACCGTGGGCAGCTGTCGATTTGCCGTGGCGGTGCGCAGGTGCCGGAGGATCAGTGCCTTCGGAAGTGCTCGCTTGACCACGAAAACTCGCACGTGCAGGACATGCGCCCCAAGCCATGCCAGAAGAACCCGTGCCAGGGCGTTCCTGACCTCACACCGGTCACCTTGCCGCAGACGGAGGCAGATCAGACCGAGTGCAGGGCTCACACCGATACCTGGGAGTGCATCAAGAAGTGCCGATCAAGCGACGAGAAGACCGGCATGGCCTGGATGGTGCGTAGCAAGATGATGCAGCACTGCGGGTATCCCCCAACCGAATGAGGAGGTGGAGTGTGCGCCGCAGCGGGTCTGGCGTGCTCCGGGTAGTGACGGCAAGTGGGCTCTTGGCAGTAGCTGCTGCGGCCCAGGGATCTCAGGCTGACGCGTTCCAGATTCGGAGCAGCGTTCTGCGGCACGTGGTGAAGAGCAGGTGCCAGCTCCAGCTCTGCCTTCCTGGGGAAAAGGGCAAACCCGTGGCTGAGTCGGTTCTCGAGGAGCTCAAACCCCTTGGACGCGTCGAGCCAGCTCTTCCGGATGACTTCGAGATCGAGAAGGGGATGGCTCGGGGGTTCTCGCGTAGAGGCGCCATAGTCCTCGACCTGCGTCGGATCAAAGCCGCCGGGTCTACGGCGCTCGCGGAAGTGGAGATCTACGCAGGATCGTTCGACGCCTCCCTGTGCACCTATCGACTCACGCGTGATCAGGGAGCATGGGTTGTCAGTGAAGCGGACACCCGCTGCACACTGTAGGGCCGACGCGTTGACGGGTGGGGGGGCACTGCCCTGCGGAGTTCCTGACCGAGTCGAAGGACGGTCCTTCGGCGTTGCGGACGCGGCGCGCCGGCGCGCCGTGGCTTTCGAGCAGGAGGGCCGCGGTCACGCGCCTTGCGGTCGGCCCGGCAGGCGGGCAAGGCGCGCGCCACGCGGCCATCGTCGACTGAGTCGCGTCGAGGCCCAGCGCGTCACGGCGCGTGCAGGCTGGCCCGAGCTGGCGCACGCGCCGCGCCGCTGCCGCGCCTCGCCGCGAACGGCCACGCACGCAGGAGCGCTGGCCCGCGCGGCGCGCGAGGGCCACGACGGGCGCGCCCCGCGCAGCCCAGCGTCATCAACTGCAGGCGGGGCCGTGCTGGCTTCTGGCTGTGGCTGTACGGGCGAGCAAGCCGCCCCGCGGGCCTCAGCGCCCGTCACGCGGCCTGCAGTCGGTTAAGGGACTGGGGCAGGCCGCGCGCCGGGTGCCGCGGCTGTACCCTGCGCGCCTTTGGCGCTCCGGCTGATAACGCCCGAGGCGTTGATCAGCAGCCGCGCGCTGAGGCCCGCGGGCCGGCGCGCTGCAGGTGGCGGCCTCGCGGCTGAGGTGGCCGCCGCGGTCACGGCGGGCGGCGGCCACGTCGTCGAGCGCGAGGCCGCGTCGTCGTGAGCGCGCCTTCTTGGCCATAAGGGCCTTATGGCCACTTGCTCGCCCACTGGCTTGTGGCTTCGGGCACGGCCCCGCAACAGCCGGCGTGGTGGGCCGGCGCGGCCACGACGATGCGCCGGCCGTCGTCGTCGAGTCGCTCGCTCTACGCGCGCGGCCGTGCGTCGCGGCCGGCCGGGTCCGCGCCGCGCGTCCCCGCGCGCGCCGCTCGCGTGGACGAACAGCTGGAGCGCCGAGGCCCTGGCCCGGCTGGTGGCCTCGGCGTCGTCGCTGAGTCCCGAGCAGCGCGGGCCAGGTCCGCGCCGAGCGCGCTGGCGAGCTGGTCGCGCACGTCACGGCCCAGGCACTCGCGCTGCTCGGGCGGCGGGCTGGCTGTGGCCCGGCCGGCGGCCCCGCCGCGCCTCCCGGTCGTGAGAGGCGCGGCGGGCCCCGCCGGTGGCTGTGAAACTGGTGGACCGGCCTATGAGTCGGCCGGGGGATCCTCGCGGAAGCGAACCACTCGAAGGCCGGTGGGCTGACCTGCGACCTGGTGGGGCTCGTGCTCGATCTTGAGCCGAGCCACCTCGGCCGCCGAGGCGTAGACGCCCGGCACCGCGCACTCGATGGGCAGCAGCGGCAACTGGAGGAAGCACATCTCGTAGTCGTCGTAGCCGTGGCGCCCGAACTGGGTGATCTCAACCATGCCGCGGTGTGGTGGCGGCGAGCCCATGGTCAGGACGAAGCCGAATGGAGGGGCAGTGATCTCGCTGAAGAAGAACGGCACTCCGTCGGCCACCATCAGGCTGAAGGCGCTGTGCCGGCTGTAGTCGCTCAAGGTCAGGAACGCGAAGGCCCGGAAAGGCGTCGGAAGCGGGTGGGTGCCCGGCTCCAAGACGAAGGCGGCCAGCGCCGGGTGTGACCTCCGAAGCGTGGGCGGATTCTGCGAGAAGAACATGGCCACGACCTGCTTGAGCACTCGCAGCGGGAAGAGATGGTAGGGGTAGGCGATGCTCGGGCTGCCGTTCGATGCGACGAGCACGTCGCGCGCTTGCTTGGCCCAGATGATGAAGTCGGACCCGTACCACGCTCCGGTGTTTGAGTTACAGGGCTCGCAGAGCGTGTGGTCGCCAGCGCCTCGCTGGGAAGTGCGGCCGCGGGGTGGTCCGGCTGCCGCCACGAAGTCGAGCGCTGGCAAGCCGTCGAGGACCTTCACGGCCGTGTCGTTGTAGGCCTTCCGCGGGGGCACGTGCTCGAAGGACAGCTTGCCGGTGAACCCACACAGGCGGCATTCACCGTCTTGGCGTCTCCGACGCATCATCGAACGATACCGCACCGCTTCTGAGAGAGGCCCAGAGACAAGAACAGCCACCTGCCGGCGGCGCCGGCCGCGCCCTCACGCTCGAGGGGCGCGGCGGCGCCGGGTAGGAGCCAGAGCCGGCCGTGGACGCGAGCGGAGCGCGGCGCGCGACTGGCCGCGCGTGAGCGCGGCCGAGGAGCGGGCCGCAGGTGAAGCGAGCGACTCGAGAGAACGCCGAGGCCCACCGACCTGGCCGAGGGCCTCGGCCACCACGCGGTACGTGCCGCCGGTGGCCGAGCTGGAGCCAGAGCCACAGCCAGGACCGGGCGCGGTGGAGCGGATCAACGGCACTTATGGTGCCGGCGCGCTTGGCGACGCAGGCCGGTCGGGCCAGCTTCCTTGATCGCGCCGGCGGACAGCAGCCGCCGGCCCGGCGCTTGCGTGTGGGAGCCGACGCGCGCGCGGCTGGCGCGGCCGCGCGCGCGTGACCGAGGCCGGTCTGTGGCAAGCGCCGGGCCGATCAGCGGCTGCTGACTATAAGTGCCGTTATCGGGCGCGCCAGCGCGAACTCCACCGCGCCTTGTACGAGCCACAGCCAGGGCCAGGGCTGGGAGCCGCCCACCGGCGGACTCAGTCGACAATCGCGCGGTGGCGCGGGCCGTGCTGGCCGCCGTGGCCATCAGCACGGCCCGTGCCGCTGCGCGCACCTTTTGAGGGTCAGGCGCGGCGTGCGGCTGGCGCGCGAGCTGCAGCCGGTCGTGGCTGTCGAGCAGCTCGCGTGACAGCCGCCTCCGGCGCGGGCAGCCTCTTGGTCCGAGGGCGGGCCGTGGGCGCTGGGCTGGACGGCGGATCTCGGTTAACTTCGCCGAGGTGGAGGTGCGATGGGATTCATCGAGACCCTGAAGGATGCCGTGACCCTCGTTCAAAAGACGGACAACATCGACCTCGTCAAGCAGATGCTCGCGCTTCAGACGCAGGCCCAGGAGATGCAGGCTGAGAATCACGCGCTGCGCCAGAGAGTGGGTGAACTCGAAGCGATCCTCGACTTCGCGAAGGGTCTGCAATTCAAAGCGCCCTTCTACTACGCTCCCGGTGACCAGACGCCATTCTGTCAGCGCTGCTGGGAGGTCGATCATCGCGCGCTCCACCTGGAGGGTGCGTGGCAGGGCAAGCGCTGGGAGTGCGCGCAGTGTCACCACGTCTACGTCATTGGCGAATAGGGCGCCGAGCCAGGATGGACCTCTCCTGAAGCACAGGTGAGCCATCATCACGCGATGGGATATGACAACTGGGCCTGCAAGGCCTCGTGTGGCAGCTGCGGCGCGACTGTCTGCTGGAGCTGGGGACGAACCCAGAGGGCCCCTCGCCACTGGGACTGCAAGTGCGGGATGACGAACGTGCTGGGGCCCTTGAGCGAGTGGCCTCAGGTGCCACGTGAACTCTACGTCGGTCACGACAAGAACCGCCTCCTGAAGCTCTACCCGACACCTCCCAGCGATGCGGCGCAGGAATGGGCGCAGCCGTACTCGGTTCGCTCCTTCATAGCGCAGGCTTCCGAGCGTCTCCGAGGCTGCAGCTACACGTGCACCCGGCGCGGGTCGGTGATGGGGCAGACGGTCTTCACGGACATGTGCCTCGACCCCAACGCGGACGACTACGCGTCGGGGCGCAACTGCCACCTGGTGGCTGGCTGGACCATGGGCGAGGCGTCCTGCCCGCTTTGGGAGTCGATCTCGAAGCTCTGCCAGACAGAGGCCGAGGGGCGCTTCCTCTACACGTACCTTGGGCTGGTCAGGGACCGTCAGTTTCCGATGCTGATCCCGCAGGCTAGGGTCGGCATTGCCGAGCGTCGTCGGCCTGACTTCGTGGCCTTTGTCCCGCTGCAGTACTGGAAGTACAGGTGGTACGCCATTCAACTGGACGGTGCCCACCCCAAGGAAGCAGCTGCCGCTGACGATGCTAGGGATGCCGATCTCGTGAAGGCGGGGTACGAGGTGAGGCGTGTCGTGGCGGGCGTGGTGTCCGAGGTCAAACAGCTAGTCGAGGAGATCGAGAAGGTCATGACGACGACGGACCCTTGGGCTGCCGCCGTGGAGGCGCAGGTCAAATCGACCTTTGAGTCTGACGATGTCCCATTCTGAGCAGCCGGCATGCGTGGCGCCGTCAGTCAGACAGCTTCGAGTCGACGTAGTGAAGGATGGTCCTGGCGGCGTTCACGACCAGCATGGCCTCGGCCGGCTCGAGCAACGACGGATTCGGATGCGCCACGCTGGCTCGGTTCCTCACCGGATTCAAGGCGCTCAGGATCGCGCCGATCGAGCGGAACACTTGGATGATGTCCTGCGCGCGCGGACCGAGGTTTTGGAGCTTGGGGTGCTGCTGCCGTAGTAGCTGGAAGAGCTGCGTCAGGTCGGGGTCTTTGGGGTATGGGATGTGGACGGCGTCGCAAGCCGCGATCAGGTAGCCGTGGAGAGCGGTGTGGACCCGATCGACGCCGCTGGTCGCGCCACTCTTCTGGATGAGCGTTTCCGCGTCCCGGATCGCGCGCTCGACGGTCGGCATGGTGATCTTCGGCCGTGGGCTGCTGACAGCCGGCGCACCTTCCAGGCGCGCGATCATGGCGTGAACCTCTGGCGCCAGCTTCTCGCGCTTCTTGTCCGAGTCTGGCGGGTGCTTCGAGAGCACTCCCTTGAGGATCTTTGCCTGGTCCTCGCCGCTGGCATCCTCCAAGATGCGGAT
>Ga0268299_1004221_pt1 | contig 11596 bp, 11 predicted proteins | sample NOBtaG_FD_193484 | JGI IMG/M metagenome (GOLD analysis project Ga0268299, IMG submission 193484) | Activated sludge microbial communities from bioreactor in Nijmegen, Gelderland, Netherland - NOB reactor | ecosystem: Engineered > Bioreactor > Aerobic > Activated sludge | place: Netherlands... | reverse complement strand
TCCGTTGGCCAGGCACAACTCACGCACGCCCTCCTCGCGGTACTCCATGGTGCCCGCGGTTGGCCAGTGCCGGCGCCGGCGACCGTACTCGTCGCCCGGGCCGCGAGCCCCCACCCGTATCGGGTAACGTTCTCCATGCTGCGCCCGCCAGGCGCCGGCGCCGGCCTGCCGTGCGGCTCGGCCGTCGTGGCCCTGATTCATGACGACCCGCCGGCCGGTGGCGGCACCGTGCCGGCGTTGCTCCGCGCGACCTACGGCCTTACCCGCGCGGAGGTGAGCCTCTGCGACGCACTGCTGACGGGCCTGTCGCTGGGTGATGCGGCGATCGAACTCGGCGTCAGCCGGAACACCGCCAAGACCCACCTGGCCCGGGTCTTCGACAAGACGGGGGTGCGCTCCCAGATCGCGCTCCTGCGCCTGCTCACTCTCGGGTCCCGGACCTGACCGGGAACGGAAAGTTACCGATGATTAACCCCGCGTCCATCGGCTGGTCAGGGGTGTTCGCCTAGTCTGGCTCCACTGGCCCCGCGCCCGCGCCGCTCCCCCCGGCCCGGAGATGCGAAGCCAGGTACCCCAGGAGGCAGGGCTTCATACGGGTAGTCCTCCGGGCCGGCCGGCGCAAGCCTGCCGGCCCTTTTTGTTTGTATGATTCCAGCCATGCGCATCCTGGTCATCGAAGACGACGCCGGCGTCGCGAGCTTCATCATCGGTGGCCTCCGGGAGGCCGGGCACACGGTCGACCATTCCACCGACGGCAAGGACGGCCTCTTCCTCGCCACCACGGGGAACTATGATGCGCTCATCGTCGATCGCATGCTGCCGAACGTGGATGGGCTCACCATCGTCCGCACCCTGCGGGCGTCGGAGAACTCCACCCCGGCGCTGATCCTGAGCGCCCTCGGCGAGGTCGACGACAAGGTCAAGGGTCTCCGGGCCGGGGCTGACGACTACATCGGCAAGCCATTTGCCTTCGCCGAACTCATTGCCCGGCTCGAAGCCATCACCCGCCGGCCCGCCCGGGAAGGCAACGACGAGATCACGGAGATGCAGGTCGGAGACCTGCACATCAACCTGCTGAGCAGGGACGTGCAGCGCGGCGGCCAGAACATCGATCTCCAGCCCCGAGAATTCCGCCTGCTCGAATACCTGATGCGGAATCGCGACCAGGTGGTCACCCGGACGATGCTGCTGGAGAACGTGTGGGACTATCACTTCGACCCGCAGACGAACGTCATCGACGTGCACATCAGCCGCCTGCGCCGGAAGGTCGACAAGGGCTTCGATCCGCCACTGATCCACACCGTTCGCGGCGCAGGATACAAGCTGAGTGAATCCCCTTAGGCTGATCCGGACCTCGACGTTCCAGCTGGCCTGGTGGTACATGGGGATATTCGGGGCCTCGGCGCTGGTCCTGATTGGCGTGTTGCGCTGGGCAACCGTCGGCTACCTGGAACAGCAGGCCAACACGGCCATCGAGGCCGAACTTGAGGGCCTCGTCGAGCAGCACCGGCTGCGCGGGCCCGTGGAGCTCCAGGCCTTGGTGAATGCCAGGGCAGCGATCAGCCCGGGCGTCCTGACGCTGTATTTCCTCGCGGACGAGCAACGCAACCGACTGGCTGGCAATCTCGCCAGCTTCCCGCCCATCACCGCCGACTCGGACGGCTGGTACAACTTCTCGGGAGTCGACTCCGACAAGCGGGACATCCGGATGCGCGGCCGCTTCGTCGTACTGCCCGATGGCAAATACCTGCTGTTGGCGCAGGACCAGAGCCGCCTGGAGTCGATCCGTGCACTGATCGACCGGGCAGCCCTCTGGGCCCTGCTGGGTGGTCTGGCACTCGCCCTTATCGGCGGCGTGTTGATGAGTTCCAGCGTGATGGGCCGGATCGACGCGATCAACCGCGCCAGCCGCCAGATCATGACGGGCCGGCTGCAGAGCCGGATGCCGGTGCGCGGCGTCAACGACGAGTTCGATCAGCTGTCCGAGAACCTCAATGCGATGCTGGACCGCATCGACTCATTGATAGAGGGTGTCAGGTCGGTGGCGGACAACATCGCGCACGACCTGCGCACACCCCTCACGCGCCTGCGGGGGCGCCTGGAAAACCTGGCCGGCCGGCCCGACGTGCACGATGTACTCCGGCAGGAACTCGTTGCGGCCATGGCGGAGGCGGATCACCTGCTGGCTACATTCCGGGCCCTGCTGCGCATTGCGCGGATCGAGTCCGGCACCCACGACCGGCAATGGGCCGACGTGGATCTGCGCCCGCTGCTCGAGGATGCCTGGGAGCTGTACCAGGCGGTCGGTGAAGAGAAGGACATCGTAGTCCACCTCGCGAGTGCGTCCGGCAGCCTGCGCGGCGACCGGGACCTTCTGTTCCAGGCGCTCTGCAACCTTCTCGACAATGCGATCAAGTACAGCCCGCCAGGTTCCGAAGTGACGATTGCCGTCGAGGAATCGGCCGACGGGCTCGGGATCTCCGTTGCCGACCGCGGGCCTGGCGTGCCGGCGGCCGAGAGGGAGAAGGTCATGGACCGCTTCTATCGATCCGCGTCGGTCTCCACCGTGGCGGGAAGCGGCCTCGGCCTTTCGCTGGTCAAGGCCATCGTCGAGCACCACGGCGGGAAGCTCGTGCTGACCGACAATGCTCCCGGCTTGAAGGCCACGCTGCGGCTCCCGCGCAGCCAGTTTGCCGGCAATGGCGCCGCGCCCGAGATGGCCCTGGCAGGCGCAAACCGGTAGGCTTGGGTACTCCGTCCGCTACGCGAAGGCGCCACCTATGGACCGGTTTCTCGTCAGGGCACTCGTTGCCGCCATCGGCCTCTGGGTCGCCGACGCGCTCATCGACGGCATCAGCTTTGACAGCACCGGGTGGCTCCTGGGCGCGGCAATAGTGCTTGGGCTCATCAATGCCGTGGTTCGCCCGCTTGCCCTGGTGCTGACCTTCCCGATCACCGTGATCACCCTGGGCCTGTTCCTGCTGGTGCTCAACGCCGGCATGCTCGCGCTGGCCAGCTGGTTCCTGCCGGGCTTCCACATCACTGGCTTCTGGCCGGCCTTCTGGGGCGCAATCATCGTGAGCCTCGTGAGCAGCATCGGCTCCTGGTTCTTCGGCCCGAAGGGCGGCATCGAGGTCAATGTGAGGCGGGGTTAGCGTCAGGCCCGCATTGTTCGCTGCGTGTAGTCACGGCGCACCCGTTCTTCCACCTCGCGGGCCGCGCGCTCGAAGGAGATGTTGCGGTAGGCCGCGTCGTGCCCGAGCCCGCGCAACCGTCCGGCCGCGTATTCCCGGAGATAGGCCCACCGGAAGCGCCATGCGCCAAGGTCCCGGTACTGCCGCACGTGAACCAGCTCATGGGCCAGCAGGGCCAGGAGTTCACCGTCGGTGTCATCCTGCCACCCGGACGCAAGGTAGACACGGCTGCGGTTGACGTAGCCCCGGGGCCGGCCGCGCACGTACCGGGGCACGCCCTCGTGCAGCCGGATCCCGTCGAGATCCAGTCCTGGAAAGTATCGCGCGAGCCGGGCGCGCAGGAGTGGCGGCAGGGGCTCCCCGCGGCGGCGATCCGGCCGACCGCTCGCCCGGTTGCTCATTCGGCCCGCAACGACTCGACTGGATCGAGCTGCGCAGCCCTGACGGCCGGCAACACGCCGGCCAGGAGTCCGATGGCCAGCGCCACCACGACCGCCAGCCCCAGGTAGGGCCACGCCGGGCTCAAGGGCAACGCCGGGAGCGTCAGGCGGAGCAACGCCACGATTCCCAGTCCGAGCACGAGTCCACCGAGGCCGCCGGCGCCGGCCAGCAACAACGACTCGCCGAGGAAGATGTCGCGGATCTGGCGGCGGCGGGCGCCTATCGCCTGGAGCACGCCGATCTCGCCCGTACGCTCGCGGACTGCGATGGTCATGATGGTGAAGATGCCGACGCCACCCACCAGCAACGAGATTCCGCCGAGGGCGGCCACCGCGAAGGTGACCACGTTGAGCACCGACCCCAGTACGTCGAGCATCTGTTGCTGGGTCGTGATCGTGAAGTCCTCGCCGCCGTGCCGGGCCACGAGCACCCGGCGGATCCCCTCTACGACCTCCTCGACCGGCGCGCCCTCCTCGTACATCACGTCGATCTCGAAGAGCCCCTCGCGGTTGAAGAGCTCGAGCGCCCGGGCCACCGGAATGTACACGGCATCGTCCAGGTCGAAGCCGAACATCGTGCCCTTGGATTCCATCACGCCGATCACCGTGTAGCGCTGCCCCCCCACCCGGATGCGCTCGCCCAGCGGATTGGCCACCCCGAACAGCTCGCTGCGCAGCTTGCTGCCGAGCACGGCGAAGGGACGGGCCGAACTGGGGTCGTCCGGCGGCAGAAACTCGCCCAGCGCGACGTGGAACGAGAATGCCCTGGTCATCTCGTCGCCGGTGCCGCTGACGATCGTCTGGCGCTCCCGCCCCCCGCCCTCGACCGAAGCAGTGCCCTGGACCAGGGGCACGATCGACCGCACGTAGGGCAGCCGCGCCAGTGCCTGGGCATCGGCCAGGCTCAACGGCCGGGCGGAATTCAGCACCCCCGTGGGCATGCCGAAGGTCTGGGCCTTGCCCGGATTCACCCCGACGATGTTCGTGCCGAACTGGGTGAACTGGCCGACCATATAGACCCGCAGCCCCTCGCCCATGGACGTCAGCAGTACGACGGCGGCCACGCCGATGGCGATGCCGAGCGCGGTCAGCCCGCTGCGGAGCCGGTGGGAAGCGGCGGAAGTCGCGGTGAACCGTGCGAGTTCCCTCGCGTTCATGGACGCGGCGTCATCGACGGGCCAGCGCAGCCACGGGGTCGAGGCGGCTCGCCCGGCGCGCGGGCAGGATGCCGAACACCATTCCGCACGCCACTGCCAGCACGACGGCGCCCGCGACCGCCCACGTCGGCGGCCGAAGCGAGAATTCCGGGTAGAACTGGTTGCCGGCCCAGAGCAGCGCGTAGCCCGCGGCCACGCCGGCCAGCGCGCCCAGGAGCGCCAGGTAGATCGCCTCGGCCAGGAACAGTCCAAGTATCTGGCGGCGCCGCGCGCCCAGCGCCTTGAGGAGACCGATCTCCTGGGTGCGCTGGCTGACCGCCACCAGCATGATGTTCATGATCAGGACCCCGGCCACCAGCAGGCTCACCGCCGCGATCCCGCCGAGGGCGCGCGTCAGCGTGCCCAGGATCCCGTCGAAGGTCTTCAGCACCGCATCCTGGGTCACGATCGTGACGTCCTCGTCGCCCCGGTGCCGCTCCTTGAGGGTCGCGGCCACGAACCTCTGGGCCGCCGGCATGGAATCCCGGTCCCGCACCTGGATGATGATCCGGAACAACGCCGGCGAGTTGAACAGGCTCTGGGCCATCGCGACGGGCATGAGCACGAGCTGATCGGCGTCCACCATCACGGAGGTGCCCTGGGGAGCCAGCACGCCACTGACCCGGCAGCGCCGGTCGCCGACGCGCAGCCAGCGGCCCACGGGGGGCTCGCCGCGGAACAGTTCCTTGCCGATGGTGCTGCCGACGACGCAGACGGCGGCCTCGCGGTCCATCTCCCCCGACGGCAGGAACTCGCCGGCCGCCATGCGCCAGCCGCGGATCGTACGGAATGCGGCGGTGGTTCCCATCACGGTCACGTCCCGCTCGAGCGAGCCCGACGAAGCGGCAGCCTCGCCAATGATGACCGGCGCCAGCATGTCGATCGCGGCACTCCGTTCCAGCGCCCGGGCGTCGTCGAGCGTGAGGTCCCGCGGCGTGGCCCCGCCCAGCATCGCCGCACCCGCCCCCGTCGTCTCCGTGCGTCCCGGCAGGACGATCAGCAGGTTCGTCCCCAATGAGCGGAACTCGCCGGTTACATAGAGGCGGGCGGCTTCGCCCAGTCCGGTAAGTACCACCACCGCGCCCACCCCGATGGCCGTCGCGAGCAGCATCATCGCCGTGCGCAGCGGGTAGCGCAGCAGCGCTCCCAGTGCGATCCGGTTGCGGTCGGCAAACCTCATCCGCGGTCGTCCTGCACTATGCGTCCGTCGCGCATCCGCAGCCGGCGGTGGGCGCGCCCGCCGACCACCGGGTCGTGGGTGACGACCACGAGTGTCAGGCCCTGGTCATGCAGGCCTTCCATGATCTTCACTACCTCGCCCCCGGACGCTGTGTCCAGGTTGCCGGTCGGTTCGTCGGCCAGCAGGATCCGGGGTTCCATGACGACGGCGCGGGCGATTGCCACGCGCTGGCGCTCGCCACCGGAAAGCTGGTTGGGGCGATGGTGGGCTCTCGGACCAAGACCCATGCGCTCCAGGGCCGTCCCCGCCCTGTCGCGCCTTTCGGCCACCGCCATTCCGGCCAGCATCATCGGGAGCTCGACGTTCTCCAGGGCGCTCATCCGGGCGATCAGGTGGAAGACCTGGAAAACGAAACCGATTTCCTTCTGGCGCGTATCGGCCAGGCGGTCCTCCGGCATCGTGGACGTCTGAACGTCACCCAGCCAGTACTCGCCGGACGTGGGCCGGTCGAGCAGCCCAAGGACGTTCAGCAAGGTGGACTTGCCGGAGCCGGAAGGCCCCATCAGGGAGAGGTACTCACCGGCGCCGATGGCCAGATCCACGGCGTCCAGGGCACGTACCAGCTGGTCGCCGACTTCGAAGGTCCGGGAGAGCCTCTCGAGACGGATCAGCGGCCTCGCGGCCGGCTCATTCGCGGACTGCGGCAACGCCATCGGCCACGCCTTCCCGATCCACGGAGGTCACCACGAGCTCCCCGGCTTTCAGGCCGGACCTGATTTCGGTGTACTCCCAGTTCGTAACGCCCTTCTCGATATCCCTCGCCCTCAGAACGCCAGCGGCCGTATCCAGCACCAGTACGCGCTTGCCATCCAGGATCGCCTGGGTGGGCACCCGGAGCACGTTCTCCCGCTTCTCGAGAATCACTTCGACGTCCGCGCTGTACCCGGGCAACAGGTTGTACTTCTCCGGATTCTCGATTTCCGCCTCGACCTCGACCGTGCGGGCCTGCTTTTCGGTGTCGAGGACGTAGGGAGCCACGCGCCGGACGAAGCCCGGGAAACGACGGTTCGGGAACGCATCCAGGGAAATGGAGGCGCGCTGGCCCGCGCGTACCGCAGGCGCATCCACCTCGTCGATGGGGGCCGAGATGTAGAGGCAGCTGCCGTCCACCAGGTCCACGGTGGGGGGCGTCGGAATGCCCACTGGCGACGGCGTGACGAACTCACCGACCTCGCCATTGATCTCCGCCACGATGCCGTCGAAGGGCGCTCGCAGGATGGTGCGCTCGAGTTCGGCACGGGCCACGTCGATGCGCGCCTGGCTCACCTTCTCCTGATCCCGAGCCGCTTCGCACACGGCGGCCCTGGCATCAGCCTCGCCCACCGCGCGCTCGGTGTCGCCTTCCGAGACGAGGTTCTCGCCGCGCAGCTTGCGGATCCGCGCCGCGTTCTTCCGGGCCACGTCGGCGTTGACACAGGCCTCCCGCGTGCGGCTGCGGGCCGCCACGGCTTCCCGTTCTGCCTGGGACACCTGGGCGCGCTGGTCCTGATTCCACAACTCCAGCAGGACGTCGCCCTTCCGCACCTGGTTGCCTTCCTTGAATGGCAGACGGGCGATCTGGCCGCCCATCGGGGGTGCAAGCCGCGCCCGGTTGCAGGCGTCCACCGTGCCGGCCCGCGTGTTCGCCACCGTGGCCAGCACATCACCTGGTCCAGCCTCGGCAACCGTGACCGCCACCGGCTTGGGTCTCGAGAGATACCAGGCCAGCACGCCAATCACGGCTGCCAGCCCCAGCAGGCCGAGGATTCGGGCATTGCGACTGCTCACGGGACGGGGACTCCGGATGAGGGACCAGGGCCGGCGCAGTATAAGGTCCGGCGTGGTACTGTGTATCCATACAGTGCCAAGCCCTGCGGAGGGTCCCGCCCTTGATCAAGCCCCCGGGTTCGCCCATCCGCGGCCGCGGTGTCGCCGCCCGCCCTGCCGGACGTTTCGCCAGGCAGGAAACGTTGCTGGAGGCAGCCGACGACGACATCCCTTCGCCCGCGCCCGAAACCGAAGTGTTCGCCGAGCAGATCCGTTCCGTCATTTCCCGGAACCAGTCGCCGGACATCCCGTTCGCACAGTCCGTGAATCCCTATCGGGGGTGCGAGCACGGCTGCATCTATTGCTACGCCCGGCCATCCCACGCGTATCTGGACCTGTCGCCCGGCCTCGACTTCGAGCAGAAGATCTTCACCAAGCCTGAAGCTGCGCTGGTGCTGCGCCGGGAACTTTCCAGTCCACGCTACCAGTGCCGCCCGATCACGCTCGGCTCCAATACGGACGCCTGGCAGCCCGTCGAGCGGGATCTCCGGATCACGCGGCAAGTCCTGGAAGTCCTCGCCGAGTTTCGCCATCCGGTCAACATCATCACCAAGTCCGCGCTCGTGGAGCGGGACCTGGACCTGCTCGGGGACCTGGCCAAGGACAGGCTGGTGGACGTACTGGTCAGCGTCACCACCTTCGACGACGAACTGAAACGCCGCATGGAGCCCCGCACACCGGGCGGCCGGCGGCGAATCGAGACCATCCGGCGCCTCTCCTCCGCAGGAATTCCCTGCGGAGTGCTGGCCGCTCCGATGATCCCGGGACTCAACGATCACGAGCTGGAGAACATCCTCGGTGCCGCCGCAGATGCCGGCGCGCACTACGCGGGCTACGTGCTGCTCCGGCTACCCCACGAGCTGGAGCCGATCTTCCAGCAATGGTTGCAGGATCAGTACCCGTTGAAGGCTGCCAGGGTGCTCAGCCTGATCCGGCAGGTGCGGGGTGGCGGCCTCAACGACTCCCGGTTCGGCCAGCGCATGCGCGGCACCGGCCCCATTGCGGCCCTGCTCGCCCAGCGCTTCGCCGCTGCGAGCCGACGGCACGGCTTCAACCGGGCGTCGGAGGCGGAGCTCGACACGACGCGATTCCGGGTGCCGGCCGGGCCGGGATCCCAGCTGGACTGGCTCGCCTGACCGTCACTCCAGCTTGAGGCCCGGCAACAGGAACAGCCAGGTCACCAGCACGAACGCGGCGGTCAGCGTCGGGATGCCGAACGGCGCCAGAGCGGCCATCAGCGTGCCCTGCACGATCGCCGACAATGAAGTGCCTACGAGCGCGTACACCACGACCCGCGGGCCGGGTCGATAAAACACGGCACCGAGCGCGATCGCAGTCAGGACCGGATTGAAGCCAAGCAGCCCGGCGGTGACGAGCTGGCTCTCAGCGCCCAGGAGATGGGCGGTAATCACCCCCACCATCGCGCCCACGATAGCGAAGATCGCAGAGGCCAGCGAATTCACGGCAAGCCCCGCGACCAGCAGCACTGCGGCCGGACCGTGGCCCTTCAGGAACACCTGCGTGATGCTCGTGAAGACGCCCCCGACGAAATCGCCGAACCGAAGAGGATCCGACGCAGCCGGGTCGATCGGGACGATCATTCCGACCGGAGGCAACGCGCCCCCGTCGAGCCCCGAAAACGACTTCGTGGCGAGCAGCAGCAACCATGCCGTAAGCACGAAGGGAGCAGTCAGCGCGGGTACGCTCCAGGTCTTGAACACGTTGGTGATGGCGAGCATCACCACCACCGACACCGCGCCACCAAGGACCACGTACACCCACATCATCGTCGATGGAGTCATGAACGTCGCCAGGGCAAGGCCGACGAGGTAGGCATTGAAACCGTAGAGTCCTGCACGGAGAGATGCTTCCTCGACACGCAGCCAGTACGCCGTGAAGGTGGACGCGACTACCGCCACGAATCCTCCCACCGCAACCTCCGGCACACCGGCGGCGTACGAGCCCCAGCCGATGGCGATGAAGAAGAGGAGACCGCTCAGGGGGTTGTCCTGGAACATCACCTGCCCGATTCCGCGCAACGTGACGTCGATGAACCTCAGAACGGCCGACGACGTACAAAGGTTTTCCCAGGATGCGAGCAACTTGTTCATGGTCGATTCCCCCTTTGATCGCTCAACGCCAGAAGAACGGTGGCGGAATGGGCCTGCCTGTGGCCTCTTCCCGCGCCACCGCCCAGAATTCCCGGACCCTGGCCCTTACTTCGGCGGTCTCGCGGCCCAGGGCCTTGAAGATCAGGCCCGCATTGTTGGGCAACCGGCACGTGCCAAAGGCCACGCCAGCGGCCGGGTCGACCTCGGCCTCGACGCGCGCGTGAACGCGATCGGCGACGTCCTTCGGCGCCAGCAGAACGACGTTGCCGAGCACGTCGAAGGACCCCATCACACCAGTCTGGGTCACGGGTCGCCGCGCCGGGTCGATCACGAGCTTCTCGCTGAAGAGCGTTTCCCCGTCAGGCCGGGTAGCCTCGACCGCGAGAGCGAGCAACGTGGCGCCAAAAGCTTCGTCCGGATGATGATGCTTGCGGCCCGGCTGCACGATCTCCGCGTGGAACAACGTCGCCGTCGGGGCGATGGCGATCCGCGTGTCGCTGACGAAGCGCGCGCACCGGTGAGGAATCAGCGGCTCGGGCAGGTACTCGAGGTAGGCGCCCTCGTCGAGCGTGAATGCTTGGGTCTGCACCGCATAGTTGGCATCCATGCTGTGGACCTTGGTCGCCGACTGGGTCGTGACGTGGGCCCGGGCGCGAGCCGCGACCCGCACGTCCAGGGCAAGGCGGTCACCCTGCAGCACGCAGCCGGACGTCGTGATCACGAAGAGCCAGGCCTGGTCGGGCAACGCCGGGTCCGGATAGAGGGCGCGCTGCGCCATGTAGGGCGTGCGGCGATCGAGGTCGGCGAGGATCGTGCGGTCGCCACGCCGCTCGAAGCCGAGCTTGAGGAATCCGGACTTGCCGATGGCACCGCTCGCCATCTGCGGCGGTTCGTCCTGGTAGGCGGAAAGTTCCGGTGTGCAGTCGGCGAGGCTCATGGCCCTAGGCCGACTGCCGGGACAGCGGCTTCAGGTCGAAGAGCAAATCGCTGCGAATCAGGTCCACGAGCGCGGGGATCCCCTCGCCCGTCTTGCAGTTGGTGAAGATGAACGGCTTCTCGCCGCGCATCATGCGGGAGTCGCGGTCCATTACCTCGAGGCTCGCGCCCACGTGTGGCGCGAGATCGGTCTTGTTGATGACGAGGATGTCCGACTGGGTTATGCCCGGGCCATTCTTGCGCGGGATCTTGTCACCGGCAGCGACGTCGATGACGTAGATGAAGAAGTCCACCAGCGCCGGGGAGAAGGTCAGCGTCAGGTTGTCGCCGCCGCTCTCGATCAGCACCACGTCACCGTCGGGGAAACGCGCTTCCATGTCCTCGACAGCGGCAAGGTTCATGCTCGGGTCTTCACGAACGGCCGTGTGCGGGCAGGCACCGGTTTCGACGCCCAGGATCCTCTCCTCCAGCAGGATACCCTTGAGGGTCCGCTGGACGTGTTTCGCGTCTTCGGTGGTAACCACGTCATTGGTGATGATCAGCACCTTGATGCCCATCTCCAGCAGGCGCGGCGTTATCGCCTCGACGATCGCCGTCTTCCCTGAGCCGACCGGCCCGCCGACGCCGATGCGCGTGATCTTCTTCAAGCTTGTATCCGCCTTCAGTTCATGAA
>Ga0268299_1004220_pt1 | contig 11597 bp, 10 predicted proteins | sample NOBtaG_FD_193484 | JGI IMG/M metagenome (GOLD analysis project Ga0268299, IMG submission 193484) | Activated sludge microbial communities from bioreactor in Nijmegen, Gelderland, Netherland - NOB reactor | ecosystem: Engineered > Bioreactor > Aerobic > Activated sludge | place: Netherlands... | reverse complement strand
TCGTCCGCGAATACGCGCAGTGTCTTGCCGCCCTCGATGGCGGAACGGATGACTCCCAGTGCTGTGCCGTGTCCGGTGGTGGCCAGCGCTCCTGCGTTGCAGTGGGTCAGGATGCGCGCGCCATCGGCGAGCAGGGCCGCGCCCAGTTCGCCCATGCGTCGATTGGCGGCGATGTCTTCAGCCGCGATTGCGTGGGCTTCGTCCAGCAGGCCCTTTGCGATCACCGCTGGGTCGTGTGCCGATATCTGGGCCCATCGCTCGTGCATGCGCTGTAGCGCCCAGGGGAGATTCACCGCGGTGGGCCGGCTGGTCGCGAGACGCTCGAATGCACGCTTGAGCTCCGCTTGCAACTGAGCGGGCGCAACGTGCGCGAGATGGATCGCTTCGAGCGCAACCCCGTAGGCGGCCGCGCAGCCGATCGCCGGGGCGCCGCGCACCACCATGTCGCGGATTGCCGTCGCGACATCGTTTGCGCGAGCGCAGGCAACGTAGCGCTCCTGCATCGGCAGCACGCGCTGGTCGATCAATTGCAGGTAGAGGCCGTCCCAGCGCAGGGTGGCGATCCGGCTGGTGCTCATGCCGAAAGCTCCAAAGCCGGTTCCATCGTCAGGCCCAGCGCGAGACAACGGCGCGCGTGCGGGTCCGACTCCGATACAGGAAATCCCGCCGAAACCACGCGGCCACCCCGAGGCGCCTGGATCAGAGCCGGCGCAGCCGCGTCGAGCAGTGCGGCATCAGGGGTGTCGAGCACGAGTACGTCGATTCCACCGAAGCGGCGTACCGCTTCACGCACGGTGGCATTTGCCGGCAGCGAGCCGGCACACATGACCGCGGCACCGGCGCGCGCATACATCGAGCCGAGCGCGTCACTGCTGTCCCCCGCACCGATCAGCACCGCTTCGCCCAGCAGGCGGGTTGCTGGGCCGCCTCGCGCGCGCCGCCGTCGCTCCTGGCCCCCGTAGTGGATCTCCGCGTCGATGTTTTCGCGGGCAGGCAGGCCTTCGTAGCAATCGTGTGCCGAGGCACGCGACTTGATCTCCAGATCCTGCTGCAGGATCTCTGCCGTCATGCCCAGATGCGCTGAATCGATGGCTGCGACCCAGGCGCCCAGTTCCGGATCGACGATCACCCGCGGCGCGAAGTCGAAACCGGCGAAATCGTGCTCGATGCCGGGATGGGCTGCGCGGACCAGCGCACCGTAGCGCTGCGCGAAGGCATCGATGTCGGTGCCCGCCATTGCCTGTGCGCGCAGGAAGACCGCGTGTTGCGGGGTGGCCGGACCCGCTGCACATAGTTTCTCCAAATCCGCCCGGCGAGCGAACGCCTGCCATGCGTCGCCTTCCTGCGCGGCGAGCAGGAGCGGAAAGCCGGCAGTACGTGACAGGTCCCGGCGCAGGCGCGCAATCCGCGCGACATCCCACGAGAACGGGCGCGGGTCGACAGGCAACTCCCAGGCTTGCTTCGACGCGAGGTAGCGCTCCGCGTGCGTCACCAACCCGAGCATGTTCTCGTAGCTCTCGCGCGCGCTGCGACCGAACGCGACCACGCCGTGATGCAGCAGGATCAGGCCGATCGTGCGCGCGCTCGCCTGCGTTCGGTACACCTCGATGCAGGCTTTGGCGAGGGCGAATCCGGAGGGATGGAACGGGACCAATGGCGCGAGTTCGCCGAACAGCTCCCCAGCGATGCGTGTCCCGTTCTTCGTGTTGGTCACGGCGAGGATCGCATCGGCGTGCGTGTGCTCGACGTAGGGCCAGGGCAGCCCCGCGTGCATGAGCGTCTCGATCGACGCACCCGGTCCAGGGCGTGCAGCGGCGCGCGCCACCGATTCGCGCAACGCTGCATTGTCGAGGGCCGGGCCGTCCAGCAGCGCCAGCGCCTGGTCCAGCCGCACCGCGGCGAAGTCGCTTTCCTTCACGGCAGCCAGATCGCTGCCGCTGCCTTTCACGAACAGCACGCCCTCGATCTTGATCGAGGTATTGCCACCGCCATGGAGCGCCAGTGCGCGTTGCGCGCCGAGAAGACGAGCGCTGTAGGCGCGCTCGCCCAGCAGCGGCTCGCTGGCGTGCGCTACCTCGCGTGCGGCATCGGCATCGTTCCAGCACGAGCGCATGTCGGTTCCGGAGGAGTGGGAATCGGCCGATTATAATCGCCGCATGCCGTCCTACCGCCTGCGCCACGCCGATTGGGAACGCGATCGTGCGTCATTGCAGGCGGTGCGTCGTGCCGTATTCGTGCTCGAGCAGAAAGTCCCGGAGGACCTCGAGTGGGACGAGTTCGACGCGCTCAGCACGCACGTGCTCGCACAGGACCCTTCGGGTCAGGCGATCGGCACCGGCCGCTTGCTGCCCGACGGCCACATCGGGCGCATGGCGGTGCTGGCCGGTTGGCGCAGGCAGGGTGTGGGCGATGCGCTGCTCACTTGGCTGATCGAACAGGCACGCCATCGGGGCATGCGCGAACTCCTGCTGCACGCGCAGTCGCACGCGGTGCCGTTCTATCTGCGCCATGGCTTCGCCTGCATCGGCGACGAATTCATCGAAGCGGGCATCGTGCATCGCCTGATGCGTCGGGCTGCCTGAAGGCACTGCGCTTCGCTGACATGGCGCAGGTTCAGCGCTCGATCACGAAGCGCCGTGCGTCGATGATCCGACCGTCCGGGCCGAAGCTCGATTCGATGAACACCGTCTGTCCGGTGCGCGTTCGCAGCACCAGCGTGGAGGCACGGGTTCCGTACTCTGGCGTGCGTATGAACGTGCTCGAGAGCACGCGCTCCCACTCCAGCGACACGCCCGTGCGCGGCAGGGCCTCGTCCGGCGCGCGGGCGTCGTCGGCAAGCAGCTGCGCGAGCGCACCCTCGAGCTCTGCCGCCGGAATGTGTTGCAGGCCGCGTAGCGCGTTCTTGGCTCGCTCGACCTTGGGCCAGGGGGTGTCGAGCAGGTGATTCGACAGTCCATATACCCCAGAAGCGAGCGCGGTCACGTGGCGGTTTCGGTTGGAGTAGTACGCCAGGGCGTCGCCAGTGCCCACGATCAGGTTGAAGCCATCGTAGGCATCGTGCTCGGCGTCGATACGCGCAAGATAGTCGGCCGGTTCCTGCTCGGCCGCGAGGAAGTCGCGCACCAGCCATCCGCGCGACTTGCGCCCCGCGCGGCGTCCACCGTCGCGGAAGTTGGTGACGGCCGCGAATCGGCCTTCGGGCGTGATGCCCATCCAGGTTCCGCCCTGCTCCAGGTCGCGGCCCGCCAGCACCCCGGCGAAATCCGGCCAATACCGCGCCGGCTCGGTCGCGCGCGCGAAGAACTCGTCCCGATTGGCGGCGATCATCAGCGGATAGTCATCGCGCAGGTGGATGGCAACGACGATCAGGCACATGGGCGGTCAGTCGACGAAACACTCGGTCTTGCGTGCGCTGCCCGGAACGATGAATCGCTCGATTTCGGCGGCGGCCAGGGCACTTGCGAGGGCACGCTCGAACCGTCCGGCGTCCGGCACGCTGTCGTAGACTTCCATCCACAGCGTCGACTCGTCACACTTGGTGAGCAATCGCCCGCGCACCCCGGTATCGGCATGCAGCTGCTCGATCATTGCCTCGACGGCCCGGCGTGCGTCACTGCTGCGCTCGGGCTGAACACGATAGTAGACGTACAGATTATGCACGCTCAGCCGGGATGCACCGAATCGCCGCGCGCCCCGTCCAGGCGAAGGCCGGATGATTCGAGGGAGCCGGCGAGTACGACGGCGAGCAGATCCCAGCCGCCGCCTGGTGCCGGAGCGGCGCTCACCACTGTGCCCGCCGTGCTGCCGTCGTTGCGCACGATGGATTGTCCGGCACGCGCCGGCCCCTGTCCCGCATGCAGCAGCGCCAGGCGGCGCTTGACCTCGCCCAGGTACTGCGCGCGCGCGACGATCTCCTGCCCGGGATAACACCCCTTGTCGAAGCTGATCGCGCCGAGCCGTTCCAGGTTGAGCATCTGCGGAACGAACTGGTCTTGCACCGCCGCGCCCAGGCGCGGAATCCCGGCGCGCACCAGGCGCCAGTGCCACGCGAGGACTCCTGCCGGGGTGCAGCGCTGGGCCAGGGCCTCCCACGTCGCCGTGGCCTGCGCGGCGGGCGACGCGACGACGTACAGATCCGCGGCGAGCATGATCAGCGTTTCTCCGCCTCTTCCTCGCGTCCTCTGCATCGGACGGGCAGGCGCCTCGTCGGCAATCGCGAGCAACGCGGGCATCGCTGCCGGACCACCGACCCCGAACAGCACGGATACGTCGCTGACGTCGGTCAGCGCCACGTTTGCGCGCAGCACATAGCGGCGCAGCCGGGCCGCCACTGAGTCCGCGATCTCCGCCGGCATCCACAGCAGGATCTCGCCGCCATCTTTCCATGCCATGGGCATTGCCAGAACGCGCCCTTGCGCGGTACAGTAGCTCGTCCATTGCGCGTTGTCGGCACCGAGCAGGCTCACGTCGTTGCTGAACTGACCTTGCAGGAACGTCGTGGCGTCAGTGCCGCTCGCGCGCAGTATCGCTTCGTCGCCGAGCGGATGCACGCTGGTGCCGCCGGAGAGGGCGAGGCGCTCCGCTTCGCCCTCTCCGAACCTTGCGACCGCGGTGCCTTGCAGCACGGCGCCTGTCGCGGCGAGTCGTTCGGCAAGTGGATGGGCAGGCACCAGCGAGTCGGTCATCGGCGGACAAGGAAGGCGGTTCGAGTGTGTCAGAGCTGATTATAGATAACGCGGGTGGACTGGACGCCAGTTCTGCATCCGGTCTCGCTCCCGAGCGTCTGGATCTTCGCACACGGCACTGGGCGCCGATCACCTCACTGCTGATCGGCGTGCACGGGGCGGCGGCAGTGCTGATATGGAGCGCGCCGCGCTGGCCCTGGCTGTGCGTGGCCGCGACGCTGCTGGGCGCTGCCAGTCTTGTCTTGTCACTGCGTCGCGTGCGGGCACCTTCCGGGGTGATTCTGGAATGTCGCGCGGATGCGCCGCCATCCGCCCGGGTGTATCTGCGCGGCGCAGGTGAACTGGCCGGTCTGCTCCACGGCAGTACCTTCGTGTCGGTTCCGCTGGTCATCCTTCGCCTGAGGTCGCCCGGGGCCTGGCGTTGCGCCAGTGTGCTCCTGCCTACCGGGGCGCTCGGCGCCCACGCCCACCGCCGCTTGCGCATCTGGCTGCGCTGGCGTGCCGTGCCGGGCCTGGCGCGCGGTAGGGCGGTGCGGTGAACCAATCGCCGCCGAAAGGGTCCATCGGCCGGACGATGACAATTACAATATTTCGGACCGGTCCGCTGGACGGTATACTTCGGGTTCGCCGCGCGACAACGTTCGCGCTTTTTTTGTTGCGCCCGAGGCCTTTCCGAACACGACCGCATGAGCGACCGTGAAATCGACCAGCAGCTGGTCGAACGCGCCCAACGTGGGGATAAGAAGGCGTTCGAACTGCTGGTATCGAAGTACCAGCGCAAGCTGGGCCGCCTGCTATCGCGCTTCATCCGCGATCCAGCGGAGGTCGAGGACGTGGCGCAGGAAGCCTTTATCAAGGCCTATCGAGCCCTGCCTTCCTTCCGCGGGGAAAGCGCCTTCTACACCTGGCTGTACCGTATCGGGATCAACACCGCCAAGAACTACCTGGTGGCGATGGGTCGCCGTGCGCCCACGACCACTGAATTCGACAGCGAAGATGCCGAGAACTTCGAGGACGGCGAATACCTCCGGGACGTCAATACCCCGGAAAATGAACTAATGAGCAAACAGATCGCCAAAACCGTCAATGACACGATGGAGCAGTTGCCCGAAGAACTGCGCACGGCGATCGTACTGCGTGAGATTGATGGGTTGAGCTACGAAGAGATTGCCAGCGTGATGAATTGCCCGATCGGGACTGTGCGTTCGCGGATCTTCCGAGCCCGGGAGACCATCGCCGAGCGCCTTCGCCCGCTATTGGAAACCAGCAAGGACAAGAGGTGGTGAGATGGACAAGATCTCTGTGCTGATGGACGGCGAATTCGAGCCAGCCGATGGCCAACGTGAAATCCGGCGGCTGGAGAACGATCCCGAGCTGGCCCAGAGCTGGCAGACCTACCATCTGATCCGGGACGCACTGCGCAACGAGCTGGATCTGAGTCCTGAATTCTCCACCAAGGTCCATGCGCGGCTCGAACTCGAACCTACCGTGGTTGCGCCGCGTCGCCTGATCCCCCTTCCCATTGCCCGGCATGCCTTGCCGATTGCCGCAAGCGTCGCAGGCATTGCCGTGGTCGGCTGGTTGGCGCTGTCCTCTCCGGTCACCAACAGTCCCATGACCTTCGTGGCGGGAGCCGGTACCGCTGCGCAAGTGCAGCAGGGTGCTGCGGCGGCCGTTCCGGTCGGCGCGCAGCACGCCGGCATCCCGGAATACCTGGTCGCTCACCAAGAGTTCTCGCCGAGCACGGCAATGCAGGGCGTCGTCTCGTACGTGCGTACGGTGTCGAACGAGGAACCGAAGCAGAACCGATGAAAGCGTTCGGCAAGACCATCCTGCCCCTGCTGCTGCTTTCCCAGGCTTTAGTCGGCTTAGCGCGCGCGGATGCGCTGGGCGACGCCGAAGCGCTGGCCATGCTCCAGCGCATTGCCCAAGCCGCCCGTGAGCAGAACTACCGCGGCACGTTCGTGTATCAGCACGGCAATCAGGCGGAATCGTCCCGGATCACCCATTTCGTCGACCGCACCGGTGAGTTCGAGAAGCTCGAAACCCTCGACGGGCCGCGGCGAGAGATCATCCGCAATAGCACCGAGATCGTCACCTTCTACGCCGATACCGGCGTGGTCAAGCGCGAGCGGCGCACGGCGCGGAAGGTGTTTCCGGCCCTGCTGCCCGATCAGCTCTCGGTCCTGACCGAGTACTACCAGTTGCGCAAGGCGGGGCAGGATCGCATCGCCGGGCACGACGCACAGGCGCTCATCCTCGAGCCGCGCGACCAGTATCGCTATGGGCACAAACTTTGGGCAGAGATAAAGACCGGGCTGCTGCTCAAGGCACGCATGCTCAACGAGAAGGGCGAGGTGATGGAGCAGTTTCACTTCACCGAAGTGTCCATCGGCGTTCCGGTGACGAAGGATTCGGTCATGCCGGGATTCGCCATGCCCGCGCCAACGAAAGGCGAGTCGACGTTGGCGCCGACCGATACCGGCTGGGCGGTGCAGAACCAGCCAGCCGGGTTCAAGAAGATCATGGAGATGCAGCGGCAGAAGCAGGCCGGCGGAGGCCAGGTAGCGCACCTGGTCTTCTCGGACGGGCTTGCCGCGGTGTCTGTGTTCATCGAGCCCATGCCCACCGCAAGGATCGTCCCCGGTCTGTCCCATCAGGGTGCCGTGAGCATTTACACGCGCCCGCTTTCGGATAAGCTCATCACGGTCCTGGGGGAAACCCCGCCGGTCACGGTGATGCAGATCGCCAATTCCGTCTCGCCCAAGGGTCGCTGACTGCGTTGAGGCGGCCGAAGCGCATCGCGCCTGCTGTCTACACTGAGGAAATTCGAATCATGTTCCGAAAGCTTCTGCTCCTGGCCGTGCTGTGGCTGCCGCTCGGACTGGCTGCACAGACGCGTAACCTGCCGGATTTCGCCGACCTCGCGGATCAGCAAGGGCCGGCGGTGGTCAATATCAGCACCACGTCCAGCCCTCAGGCCGTGCAGGCCTTGCCGCCGGGCGCCGAAGAAGATCCGTTCTTCGACTTCTTCCGCCGCTTCGGCCCACCCCAGGAACGCGACTACGAGGCGCGATCCCTGGGCTCGGGCTTCATCATCAGCGCCGACGGCTACATCCTGACCAACACCCACGTGGTGGACGCCGCCGACGAGATCACCGTACGTCTGACCGACAAACGCGAGTTCCGCGCCAAGGTCATTGGCACCGACAAGCGCACCGACGTCGCCGTGCTGAAGATCGAGGCGACGGCGCTGCCGGTGGCCCGGATCGGTGACCCTAACAGCCTGCGGGTGGGTGAGTGGGTCGTGGCGATCGGTTCCCCCTTCGGGTTCGATAACACGGTCACTGCCGGCATCGTGAGCGCCAAGGGACGTTCGCTGCCGCAAGAGACGTTCGTACCCTTCATCCAGACCGACGTGGCCATCAATCCCGGCAACTCCGGCGGGCCGCTGTTCAACCTGAAGGGCGAAGTGATTGGAATCAACAGCATGATATTCAGCCGCACCGGCGGGTTCATGGGGGTGTCGTTCGCCATTCCCATCGACGTCGCCGTGGACGTCGCCAAGCAACTTCAGACGGGCGGGCGGGTCAGTCGCGGCAGGATAGGCGTGGTGATCCAGGAGGTGACCAAGGAACTCGCCGACTCGTTCGGTCTTCCGCGCCCGGTTGGCGCGCTGGTGAACTCGGTGGAGAAGGGCGGTCCGGCAGACAAGGCCGGCATCCAGGCGAGCGACGTCATCCTCACCTTCAACGACAAGGAAGTCCTCAGCTCCAGCGAACTGCCCCGCATCGTGGCTTCGGTCAAGCCCGGCAGCAAGGTGCCCGTGCAGGTATGGCGCAAGGGCGCCCCGAAGGATCTGACCATCGAAGTGGGAGAGACCCCCGATGAGCGTTCCAACCGCCGTTCGCAGAGCGGCAGCAAGCTCCAGACGGAGCAGATCGGCAAACTGGGCCTGACCCTGGCCGAGTTGCCTGCCGAGCGCAAGAAGGAGTTGAACGTCGCCAATGGGGTGCTGGTAGACAATGCCGAAGGCGTCGCGGCGCGTGCGGGCATCCGTAAGGGCGACGTAATCCTGGCGGTGGGCAACCAGGAGGTCAAAACCGTCGAAGAGCTGACCCGGCTGCTAACCGGAGGAGAGAAGGGCAGGACTGTGGCGCTGCTGATCAAGCGCGGAGAAGGTTCCCTCTACGTTCCGCTCAAACTGAACGGAAACTGACGCGCGCGGATGGCGGCGTTCATAGGATCGAGGTAGAAGGGGCGCGGTCCCGGCAACGAGCCGGGATCCACGCTCTTCCAGCCAAGGCGGCCCACCCCGGCTGGACTTCGCCAGATGACGCGCAAGTATGCGCGGCGGGCAGATGTTTTCGTGCGCAATCCGGGCGAGTCGTCCCGGAGTGCGCAAAAATTCGCTAAAATCCGCGCTTCGTTCTCGCCTGCTCGCGCGGCAGCGTCCCTTGCTCAACACCCGCCTCCGCACCCCGCGCCCCTCGGCGCGCCTTGCTCCTGTCCTGCGAACCGCGGGAGCCTGACCTCCCAGCGACATCCATGGAGCACATCCGCAACTTCTCGATCATTGCCCACATCGACCACGGGAAATCGACCCTGGCCGATCGCTTCATCCAGCTGTGCGGCGGGCTGTCCGACCGCGAGATGGAATCCCAGGTGCTCGACTCGATGGATTTGGAGCGCGAGCGCGGCATCACGATCAAGGCCCAGACCGCTGCGCTGCGTTACAAGGCGCGCGACGGCAAGGTGTATCTGCTGAACCTGATCGATACGCCCGGCCACGTGGACTTCTCCTACGAAGTTTCTCGTTCGCTCTCGGCCTGCGAAGGCGCTCTGCTGGTGGTCGATGCCTCGCAGGGGGTGGAAGCCCAGACAGTCGCCAATTGCTATACGGCAACCGAGCAGGGCGTGCACGTGGTGCCGGTGCTCAACAAGATCGACCTGCCCTCCGCCGACCCGGACCGCGTGATCGAGGAGATCGAAGACATCATCGGCATCGATGCAGAGGACGCGATCCGCTGCAGCGCCAAGACCGGCGACGGCGTGATCGACGTCATCGAGGGCGTGGTCGAGCGCATGCCCCCGCCCAAGGGTGACCCGAAGGCGCCGCTCAAGGCGTTGATCATCGATTCCTGGTTCGACAACTACGTTGGCGTCATCATGCTGGTGCGGGTGGTGGACGGGGAACTGCGTCCAAAGGACAAGATCCTGCTGATGGCGATGCAGGCGCAGTACCTGTGCGAGCAGGTCGGGGTGTTCACGCCAAAGTCTGTGTCGCGCGAGTCGTTGTCGGCAGGCGAAGTGGGGTTCGTCATCGCCGGGGTCAAGGAACTGCAGAATGCCCGCGTGGGCGACACCATCACGCTGGCATCTCGCCCCGCGCAGGAGGCGCTGCCCGGCTTCAAGGAGATCCAGCCACAGGTGTTCGCCGGGTTGTACCCGGTCGAGGCCAACCAGTACGACGCTTTCCGCGATGCGTTGGAGAAGCTGCGTCTGAACGACGCGTCGCTGCGTTTCGAGCCGGAAACCTCCCAGGCGCTGGGATTCGGCTTCCGCTGCGGGTTCCTCGGGCTGTTGCACATGGACATCGTGCAGGAGCGGCTCGAGCGCGAATACGACATGGACCTGATCACCACGGCGCCCACCGTGGTCTATCAAGTGCAGCTGGGCGACGGCACGGTGCTCGAGGTCGAGAATCCCTCGCGTCTGCCCGACCTGTCCAAGGTCGAAGAGATCCGCGAGCCCATCATCACGGCCCGCATCCTGATGCCGAGCGAGTACGTCGGCCCGGTGATGACCCTGTGCAACAACAAGCGCGGGGTGCAGAAGAACATGCAGTACCTGGGCCGTCAGGTCATGCTGACCTACGAGTTGCCGCTGAACGAAGTGGTGATGGATTTTTTCGACAAGCTCAAGTCGGTCAGCCGCGGATACGCCTCGCTCGACTACGAGTTCAAGGAATTCCGCGCCGGTGACCTGGTCAGGCTCGACATCCTGATCAACGGCGAGCGCGTCGATGCCTTGTCGCTCATCGTCCATCGCGGCACCTCGCAGTACCGGGGGCGCGAACTGGTGGACAAGATGCGAGAGCTCATCCCGAGGCAGATGTTCGATGTGGCGGTGCAGGCGGCGATCGGCTCGCACATCATCGCGCGCGAGACGGTCAAGGCCTTGCGCAAGAACGTGCTGGCCAAGTGCTACGGCGGAGACATCTCCCGCAAGCGCAAGCTGCTCGAGAAGCAGAAGGCCGGCAAGAAGCGGATGAAGCAGATCGGAACAGTGGAAATTCCGCAGGAAGCGTTCCTCGCCATCCTGCAGGTTGAAAGCAAGTAGAAAAAATCAACGCTGAGCGAGACCTATGAACTTTGCCCTGGGGATGCTGATCCTGCTGGTGGTGACCGGCGCAGCCTGGCTGGTGGACCGGTTCTTCCTGGCGCCCGCGCGGCAGGACCGGGTCAAGGAAGCTCTTCGTCAGGCCGAGCCCAAGCTGGCCCTAAAGCCTGGAGAGACGCAAGCCGATTACCAAGCCAGGCAGGATGCGGTTCTGGCGGAGGTCCACCAGACCGTGGGGCGGGAGCCCTGGTGGGTGGAGTACTCCAAGAGCTTCTTCCCCGTGATCCTGCTGGTGTTCGTGCTGCGGTCGTTCCTGGTGGAGCCCTTCAAGATACCGTCGGGCTCGATGATCCCCACGCTGCTGGTGGGGGACTTCATTCTGGTCAACAAGTTCACCTACGGGATCCGACTGCCGGTCATCAACGCAAAGGTGCTGGAAATCAACCAACCGAAGCGCGGCGAGGTCATGGTGTTCCGCTACCCGGACGATCCCTCGCTGGACTACATCAAGCGCGTGGTTGGCATCTCCGGAGACGTGGTCGCCTACCGGGACAAGCGGCTGTCCATCAA
>Ga0268299_1004219_pt1 | contig 11597 bp, 12 predicted proteins | sample NOBtaG_FD_193484 | JGI IMG/M metagenome (GOLD analysis project Ga0268299, IMG submission 193484) | Activated sludge microbial communities from bioreactor in Nijmegen, Gelderland, Netherland - NOB reactor | ecosystem: Engineered > Bioreactor > Aerobic > Activated sludge | place: Netherlands... | reverse complement strand
AGCTTCAAGCTGTGATGAATGACGACGCCTTCTCGTTGCTGGCGCCCGAGGTACAAAGGGCGGTCTGGGAGATGGGCTGGAAGGAGCTTCGAACCATTCAGGCCGAGGCGATCCGCGCCATCGTTCAGGGCGAAGGCCATCTGCTGATCTCTGCCGGCACCGCGAGCGGAAAAACGGAAGCGGCTTTTCTTCCGATTCTCTCCCGCATTCTTGGAAATGCCGATGGGTCGGTCCGGGTGATCTACGTCGGACCACTCAAAGCGTTGATCAACGATCAGTTTGGGCGCCTCGACCGCTTGTGTGAGAAACTGGAGATACCTGTCCACCGCTGGCATGGCGACGTCTCTGCCACCCACAAGCAGGAACTTCGCAGGAGCCCTGGAGGAGTGGTGCTGATCACCCCGGAATCGCTGGAGTCGAATTTCATCAACTATGGCAGGCAGATTCCGCGCCTCTACCGTGAGTTGTCGTACGTGGTGATCGACGAACTCCACTCGTTTTTGGGGAATGTTCGGGGAATCCACCTGGCCAGCCTCCTTTCGAGGCTTCGGCACGCCACAGGGTTGTTGCCCCGCATGGTTGGACTGTCTGCCACTTTGTCTGATCCCAGCGTTGCCAGTGACTTTCTCACCGCAGGCCGCGTTTCGCCTGTCGTTCACCTAACCGATCCCGCCAAGGGGCGGGAGATTCGGTTCGCACTGAAAGCGGTGCTCCGTAAGCCGGAGCCGGATGAACGTGCACGGGGTGCGGTGCGCAGGACGCCTGATGGGGCATTGGGCTTCGTCAAAGGACGTTCAGAGGGGGAATTACGCGCGGCAGCAGGCCAGAAGATCCTCGGAACGACTCCGCGCCCGAAGGCGGAGGAAATTCCCGAGTCCGATGACCTGCAGGACATTGCCGTCGAACTCACCGAACAGTTCAGCCGCTCGTCGAATCTTGTCTTTGTGAACTCCCGGAAGACGGCGGAGGAACTGGCCGTCAGGGTGCATGACGTTGTCGCCAAGGCCGGTTGGCCTCATGACCCGTTCATGGTTCACCACGGGTCGGTGAGCAAGGAGCTTCGCGGTGAGGCTGAAGCGGCGCTCAAGAGCGGGGTACCGACGACGGCAATTTGCTCCAGTACGCTGGAGATGGGGATCGACATCGGTTCGGTTCGCGCCGTCGGGCAGATTGATCCTCCATGGAGTGTCTCGTCTCTGGTTCAACGACTTGGCCGGTCCGGCAGGCGTGAGGGCGAGCCTTCGATCATGCGGCTGTACGTGCGCGATGCGTCACCCAATCCGATCAGCCGCCTGACCGACCTCCTGTTCCCGGAGCTGCTTCGCGGGATTGCGCTGACCGAGTTGATGCTGAGGAAGTGGCTGGAGCCACCCGCAACAGGACAGCGGCATCTGAGCACCTTGGCTCATCAGGTCCTCAGTTGCTTGAAGCAAACAGGAGGACTTCCTGCCGCTGAGCTTTACAAGCTGTTGGTGGAGGGCGGTCCGTTTCATGGGGTCAGCACTGCGGAGTTCTCCGGTTTGCTCCGGGGTCTGGCCTCACACAGCCTGGTGGAGCAGATTTCCACAGGTGAGATCATCCTCGGGTTGGCTGGCGAACGGATCGCGTCGGCATTCGACTTCTACGCGGCATTTCGCGGAAACGAGGAGTTCGTGGTGCGGTGCGACGACGCGGAGATCGGCGCCCTTCCCAGAGACTCGGTGCCTCCGGTTGGGCAGGTCTTGCTGCTGGGAGGGCGACGCTGGCAGGTGGGTGAAATCGACAGCGGGCGCGCGGTCGTCTGGGTGATTCCGGCCAAGTCGGGAGATGCACCACGCTTTCTCGGTCAGGGAGGCGATCTCGACCCCATGGTGGTTCGCGAAATGAGGGCGGTGCTTGGGGGCAGCGAGGAGCCGAGATACCTGGACGCGTCGGCCAAAGCGGTGCTCGCGGCCGCTCGTCACACCGCCAAGGCGGTTGGCCTGACAAAGTCGAACATGGTCAGGACACCTGGGGGTCGCCGCTGGTTTCCGTGGGTCGGTACCCGGTGCCTTCGAACTCTGGCCCTTCTTGCTGAACACCGGGAAGTGCCCTGCGAGACGGACCGAATCTCACTGTGGATGCCTGCCGAGAACGACGAAGAGTTCGTCGGGCACTGGAAGACAATCGGTAGCGACTTGCCTTCGCCGGAAGCGATTGGAGCGTTGGTGACACCGCTCGCTATTGGCAAGTTCGACGAGTTCATTCCACCGGATCTCTTGAGCCGGGCAGCCGGGGTGGAACGGTTGTCGCTTCCGGAGGCCGAGGACGCGATCCGTGGATTGCTCGACGATTTCGGCCAGAGACCCTAGCCGGAGGCAGAAACGCCCAGCGTTTCCGAAGCACCTCACTGGAATGCACAGTCAGCCCGCATTACCACGCCTTGCCACAAGGAGGTTTTCTGTGGTAGGATACCTCCATGACACAATCGACGATCACTGACAAATTCCAGACGACCATTCCACGCGAGGTGCGCGAAGCGCTTGGGCTAAAGCCCCGGCAGCGTCTGTCCTACGAGGTACGCACGGATGGCTCGGTGGTTGTTCGCCCGGAGCCTGCGTTGGACGAGCTGTTTGGCAGTTTGAAACTACGCCGGCCTGTGGCCTCGACTCGCGACGAGAAGCGGGCTGCCCGAGAGGCGATGGCGAAGGACGCATCAGGAGAGGGGAATTCGTGAGCATCCGCTACTTGGTCGATACCAACGTCCTCCTCCGCTTTCTTTCGGGCGAACCTCCCAAGCAGGCCGAAGCGGCGAGGCGGCTCTTCGAGGCCGCAGCAGCCGGAACCGTTATCCTGGAGGTGTCACCGGTCATCGTGGCCGAGGTAATGTACACGCTGACTTCATTCTATGAGGTGAACCGGGCGGAAGCGGCGGCCTGTCTGGCCGCGCTTCTTCGTCGCCGGGGTGTCAAGGTCGCCAACGCTGAGCAGGTGTTTGGTGCTCTGAAACGATTGGAGAAGTTCAACGTCGGTTTCGCCGATACGTTCCTAGCTGCGGGTGGCGCAGAGCAGGGTGTCTCCATCGCCTCGTTTGATCGCGACTTCGATAAATTCAAGGACGTGAGCCGAATCGAGCCGGCGTGAAACGGCCTCGCCCCAACACTGCGTTCTGACTCCCCTTTTCCCTGCGCCAGTTTCGATAACCTATTTTATCGAAACTGGGACAACGGCAGGGGGGTGGTCAGGGAGAATCCGGCTCGATGACATGGTGCTGCCGACACGTTCGTTTCGGAACGCTTTGAACGCGCAAAGTCCCAACACAAGCTGGACGCTACCGAAGACAACCAGCGTGAAGGCGAATCCTTGCGCCAAGAGGGACTGAAAAATGACGGAACCCAAACCGAGGCCGGTAAACAGCGAGAACGCATTCAAGCCCATGGCCTGGCCTCGTCGTTTAGGATCCAGTGCCGCGACGATCCCCGCCATCAGCGGGTGCGTCATGTCCAGGCCGCAGGAAAGAGACGTCACGAGCAGCGTGACGCTCCAAAGCGGCGTCTGAGGTGCGAGCAGCAACGCGACGGCCGAGGCCAGGAGGAAACCTGCCGGGATGATTCGCCCCCTTCCGAAACGGTCCGCCAGGCGGCCCAGGACAGGCCCCAAGAACATTCCAGGAATCCCGTATCCAAGGAGTGCCTTCCCGATCCCCTCGTCCCCGAGATGATAACGCTCGGAAAGGTAGTAGCCCATCCATGAAAAGACCCCTCCGTGAAAGAGGCCGTTCATGAAGATGAAGAAGTACACGTTTGCCCCGCGAGGATTCCGCACCAGCGAGACGTAGCCTCGGCACAACTCTCCCAATTCGAGTTTCTGGAGGGGTGGCCTAGACAAGAGTTGGCGCTGACGGCGGAAGAAAGCAAAAATGACCGCCATCAAACCCGCAAGGATGATGAATTCCGTGCGCCACCCGAGGTATGGATTCAACCAAGCGCCAAAGGTGGCGCCGAAAGCCATCCCGCCCGCAATGGCGCCGAACATCCAGCCTAGAGCGCGCCCCAGCTTCTCGTAGGGATACATGTCGCCGACCAGCGCGAGACCGATGGTAATGATGCCACCCGCGCTTAGTCCTGAAAGAACGCGCATGAGAACCAGGGTGGTCGCAGACCACGCCAATGAGACCAGGAAGGTCGTCCCAGTCGCGAAGGCAAGCACGATGAGCAACATCCTCCCCCGGCCGAAGCGGTCGGACAAGGGACCGTAAATGAGGGTCGAGACGCCATAGGGCAGCATGTAGGCGGGCACGACCCAGCCCATCTGACTCGCGGTGGCCGAGAACTCATGAGAAAGGGCGGGAATCAATGGCGCCACCATGTAGCCACCGAAGAAGACCAGGAAGGCTGCTACCGACAGAATCTTCAACAAGGTCTCCCGCTCGTTCTCTGTTTGACGAGGCTCGCTCATGGTATGGCTCTGGTCCTTTGATTCCCTCCACGGCAAATCCTCTGCCCGCTCAGGCTTTGCCGCCGAAGGTGCAGTGGTCATCGAGATCCAAGAGGTCGAACCAGGTGTTGATGTCCTCGCGCGTCGGGTTGAACCGCCTCACGCTGTCCGCAAATTCCGTCAACGTCTCGTGGTCGCTGTCCGGCGTGCGACGCAGGTGATACTCGCTCCAGGCGGAGATCTCCCACGGCTCCCGCGGATGCTTCGCGTTGGCTTGGACCCAGGCGAGCAGTTCTCCATCGCCTCCACCCTTCGCCACCTCACGGGTCAACGATTCGTGATCGAGGCCGACAAAGCCGAAGAAGTGTCGGTCCATGCCCTGGCCGTTGTAGCGATACACGCCCAGTTTGCCGGCCAGAGAAGCCCTCGCCTTGTCGAGGATGCGCGGCAAAAGAACATATCCGCCCAGCCGGACGCGCGGGCTGCGCGGCGGCCGGCTGGTGAGATCGGGTGAGTTGTTGGTGGTGCTCATAGAATCAGTTTGTGGAAGCAGCAGGTTGAAGGGCCGAATCAATCAGCGGAGACCTCCGGTGACGTAGAGCGATTCTCCGGTGATCCAGGACGCGTCGTCGGAAGCAAAGAAAACCACGGCGGAAGCGATGTCCTCGGGCCGGCCGATGCGGCCGAGCGGCGTCTGCGCTTCAATCGATTTGCGCATATCACTTTCCGCGATCCCTGCGGTGTGAAGGCCCTCCGTTTCGATCATTCCAGGATTGACGGCATTGACTCGGATGCGCCGTGCGCCCAGTTCTTTGGACAGAGACCGCGTGACGGCATCGACCGATGCTTTCGTAGCGCTGTAAACTGATCCATTCGGTGCAGCAAAAGTGCCGCTGACAATGGAGCTAATGTTGATGACACTGCCGCCACTGGGGGCGAAGTATTTGACCGCCTCCTGTGTCGTCAGGATCAACCCGAAGACATTTAGGTCGAATTGCTTGTGGAAATGCTCGGCGGTGATGTTTTCCAATGGAGAGAACTCGTAAATGCCGGCGTTGTTCACCAGAATGTCCAGTTGACCAAAGGCGCTCTTTGCCTCGGCGAATAACCGATCAATGTCGGACTTTTTGGAAACATCGCCCTGCACGGCGATGGCTCGGCCTCCTCCGCTCGTGATCTCGGAGACCACTTTTTCGGCGCCGGCTTTGCTGGAGGCGTAGTTGACGACGACGGATGCTCCTTCCGAGGCCAAATGTTTCGCGACCGCGGCACCGATTCCTTTGGAGGCACCGGTTACGACCGCGACTTTGCCAGCGAGTTTGCTGTGTGTGCTCATGTTCTGGTTCTTTCTCAGGGATTTTGATGACAATCGCCCATGTTTTGTTACCTAAACAGTAACAATTATGGGCAAAAATTCAGTTCTCCGCCACTTCGGCGAGGATTTGGGCAAGGCTGATCTTGGCCAGGCTGGCGTCGGTGGCTGCCTGGATTCTGGCCAACGCTTTTTCCAACGCGGCCTTGATGTGGCAGCTAACGGGGCAGACTTTTTGCTCGGAATAGGTGTGGATGGCAAAAACCTTGGGTGCATCCACCGCCCGGTGGATGTCCAGCAGCGTGATGCGTCCGGGTTCACGGGCAAGCCGGCATCTGCCGCCTTTTCCGGTGGTCGTTTCCACCAGGCCAGCTTTGGACAGTTTCGACAGTACGCGGCGCACGAAACTCGGACTGGTGTTCACGCTCCGGGCCAAGTGCGCCGAGGTGGTATCCCGATCACCCCGATAGGCCAATCCGGCCATGAGGTGAACCGCAATCGAGAACTGGGTGTTGACCGCCATGTCTGTTACTAACCTAGTAACAGTATCCACTCACGCAAGTTCTTTTCGCCAGGGATTCACGGGCGAAGCACACCATGCCAGCACGATGGCCGACGCTCACGCCGCCCAGTTCTCAATGCGGTGAGGCCTGGGGTGCCGATTCCGCTCCACCGCGTTGTTCAAGACCAACTTCAGCCGGGTGACGCAGTAGACGGGGTGCGGTTGTGTTTCGGACTTGCGGCGCTTCGCAATCCGGCGGCGGCCAGTTTGCGGCTCCGCGGCCGGCCTCACGGTCATGTTCTCCGCATTACCTCCACCTTGATCCCGTTCGCTCCGCCGAATTATCGTCTCTGGAGTTTGCGTCGGGTGGTATGGTGTTTCATGTCCGGGCGGCCCACAAGAATTCAGTAGTCTTCCGGAAGGAGCACCGTCGTCACGCTGCGATCCGCCTCGGTGATGATCCAGAAGGTCACCCCGGCCTTGGACTGATAGCAGGAGAGAATCCTCGCGCCATCAATCAGCGCCTGTTCATTGGCAGCCCTGTCTTCTGGATCGAGCGTTCCCCAATCGCGCCGGCGGTGGCGCTGGAGAGCGGCCCGGATCTCCTCGGCTGGGATCTGCTCCAGAGCAGCCGGCGTAGCGACGATTCGCCCAAGCGGGAGTTCAGGCAACCAGATGAAGACCAGCGCCGCCATAGGCACGTTCGAGCTTCCGGCGTTTGGTTTCCGGGGTTCGCCATTGGTGTGTTTCGGGTCGGGTGTCCCAGTTCCCGGCATCGTCTTTCCTCCCATCTTGTTCAATACCGCATTCGAGCCCGCCAAGGCAACAGGGTGAACGGGATACGGCGGCTGGCCTGAGCGGATCCCCTCTGGCGTGGACGCGACTCCGCATGAGAAAGTGCGGTTTGGAGGTATCGCCCTGGAGAAGGAACGCCAAATCGCCATTCAGATGGACCAGCGCGCTGGGGCACTCACGCCCCGAGAGTTCGAGTCGCTCCGGAAGATTCCGCATTTCCTGGAGTGGCTCGCCAACCTCGAGAATTCCCACACGCGGCGGGCGTACCAGGCGGATCTTGGAGACTTTGTGCGCTTTGCCGGACTGTCTGGTCCAGACGGGTTTGCCGGCGTCACGCGCGCGCATCTCATCGCCTGGCGGAAGGACCTCGAAGGAAGAAAGCTTCAAGCCGCCACCATTCGCCGGAAGCTCTCCGCGCTCTCCGAGTTGTTTGAATTCTTGTGTGAAGAGGATCACCTCAGCCAGAACCCCGTAAACGGCGTTAGGCGCCCCAAGGAAGGCGCCAACGAGGGGAAGACTCCCGCCCTCTCCGACGCCCAGGCAAAGCGCCTGCTGAACGCGCCTGACCCCGCTACACTCAAGGGAAAGCGAGACCGGGCAATCCTGGCGGTCCTCCTCTATCACGCCCTCCGGCGAGGGGAGCTTTGCCTCCTGCGCGCGAAGGACTACGAGGTCCGACGTGGAATCCCGATGCTTTGCGTGCGCGGCAAGGGTTCAAGGCTGCGGTACCTGCCGGTGCACCCGGTCGCGGCGACACTCATCGAGGAGTATTTGGAGACATCCGGACACCGCCTGGAGCCCGACGGGGCACTCTTTCGCCCGGTCCACAATCCGCGGGGCACCGTGGAGCGAGCGCTCACCGGGCAGGCGATTTATCGCAACGTCGTCAAGCATTACGCCCTGGCCGCCCGGATCGCGCCTCGGTCGGTGCGACCCCACTGTCTCCGTGCCACGGCGGCAACCAATGCGCTGGAGCACGGTGCCGACATCGCCAAGGTGCGGGACTGGCTTGGTCACTCGGCCATCTCAACCACGCAACTCTATGACAAACGGCGCCATCGCCTCGAGGATTCCCCTACCTTCAAGGTGGAGTATTGACGGACGAAGCACCCTCCCCTGCCGCACTTGGTTGCATTCCCAGGATGTAGTTTGCGGCGCGTTGCGCTTCAGCGGCTGCTTTGACCAGCCAGGTTCGATGATCGTGAACCCGCAGCACGGTCATCCACCCTTTCAAGTACGCGGCGGAGTTCTCTTGTCCGTCCTCGACGATTCCTGCGTGTGCGCCGAGGAAGGCTGCCGTCATCTCCGCGACCAGTTCCTCTTGGCAGTAGATCTTCTTGTCCGAACCGACGACATGCATTCCCCGATTCTCGGTGAGTGTGGGCCGGTTCAACCGGGACTGGTGCCCGGTTGCGTGGGCGAGTTCGTGGAAGAGCGTGTTGTAGTAGCGCCACTCGGCGCAAAACGTCTCCCGGCTCGGCATCTCGACCGTGTCGAGATGCGGCAGGTAGTGAGGATAGGCCTTTCGGCCCTCGTGAACCACTGGAGGATTCGGCATCTGGTCAACAATCTGTCTCGCCTTTGCGGCCATGACGCTTGGTTCGTAGGCTGGCGGAGTCGGTGGCGGTGGAAATGCGATCCCCTCGATCTGGCAGGCGTTGAACACCGTGTACACCTTGAGGAACCGGCGTGGAGGGGACGGCTTCGATGCGACCGAAGGCTCTTTCGCTTCGTGGTCGTCGCCTCTCCAAGTGCCAAGTTTGACGATGAGCATCCCGTGTTCGCCTCGGCGCACGCGTCCACCGAGTTCTTGGGCTTGGAGGAAGGTCAGAAAGTGTGGCGACTGGAACTGGTGTGCTCCCAGGAGGAATACGTTGATGCCTTGGTAGGCTTTTCCGGTTAGGAAATTGCGGGGAATTCCCACCCTGGCAACCGAAGCCGATTGCCAGGGGACCACTCCCTCCTTCAGGCATGAAAGGATCTGCTCGGTCACCACTTCGAAGACATCCGGCCTGACGTGCCCCCGAAGTTCACGAAAGCCACCCTGCGGCTCGTGGTCTCTCTCCCGTTCGAACTGTTCCACCCTCGCCCGTCTCCCAAGATGCAGAAGCGTAGCACGGGTACGGGGCAATTCGGTAGGGGCTGTTTGGCTAGGTCGCCGGGTCACAGCCATTCCCGGCAGAGGTAACTTCAACTCAACCCTTGGGCCGTCCAGCAAGACGAATCGCATCGTAGAGGTATTGCCCAAGCCGTCCCTCGTAAAATGTAATGCCCAAGGCGTCGGTTGTCGCTGGCTTCACCATTCGTTGGATGTCGGGTGCCAAGCGTTTGAGCGGTTCGTGCGCGTGTTCCAGAAGCAACATCGCCGCTCGGATGAAATGGCTTAAGTTGTTGTGATCGCCGGTCAGTTCACGCGTGACCTCATGCCACTTTCTGCGCTCGCTCAGCGTGCAGCGAAATCGCACCGAGACGGCTTTCAATTCTCGGTCCGTGGGAATCTCCGGAATCGGCTCCCGTTCAATCGGAACCTGTACCTCATGGCTGACTGCCGGAGCTGGTGCTGCAATCGGTTGAACCAAGGAAGACTGGACGACGCGTTCCGGTTCCGACGAATCCCGCTCTACCGGAGAAGGCGCCGGGGCCGGTTGCAGGATCCGCCTTAGCCGGTCGCCAACCGGATTGTAATTGTCGGGGAGAATGGGTGCACGCTTAGCCATTGGCCACCGTCGCTACCGGCATTGACGTCTCCCACAAAAACTTCGCGACGTTCCGCTCGAAGTTTACCGCCAGTTCTCGGAACGCCTGGCAAACGGGATGGGTGGGATCCAGCTCAAAAATCGTTTTGGCCTGGGTCTGTGCGGTGGGCACCAGTGTTGCGCGCGGGATGACGGGAAAAAGCTGGTGCTCACGAAATGCACCCGCCACATAGGCGATCAGCTCCCGACTGAGGCGGGTGCGGCTTTCTACTGCGCCAATGGCAATACCCACCAGGGCGAGCGCGTTATTGCCGTATTGTCGAACCTCGTGGATGTCGTGCAGAGCCTCGTTTAAGCCCTGAATGGCGAGTCCCTCGGGAATCGCCACCAGGAGAAACCCGTCTGCCGCCTTGTAGGCCGCCACGATGGGCAGAGGCGCACTGGGCGGGGTGTCCAGAAACACGTAGTCGTAGTGTCCCCTCAACTTCTCGACAACCGGCCTCAGGCAATCGTGAAGGGGCACCGGGTCGAACTTCGACTTCTTGTCCCGCAGGCGTTCCTCAAGGCTTTCGAGCTTTCGTGAGCCCACCATGAGATGAACCCGCTCTGGCAACCGAGTCTCCTCGTCTTCCCGCGAGAGAACGACATCCAGGGGATCCTCGTCCCCCACCAGCACTTCAAAGGTGCCCAGGTACGCTTCGGGTTGAATGCCAAAGTGCTTGGTTGAACCGGCGTTCACGTCGAGGTCAATGATTAGAACCCTCCGTCCTATCTCCGCCAGGGCGCACGCCAACTGCACGGTGACCGTTGTCTTCCCTACTCCGCCTTTTTGATTACCAATGCCCACGATGGCCGTCCTGCGCACATTCCCCAAAAGATTCTCCTCCATGCGTTCCCCTCACAAAAATTGTTTCCGTCTCCATGTATCCACCAGGATACATATCCATGTACCTACAAGGATACACGATCATCTATCGCAAGTGGCCTCCTACCGCAATCCCTGATCTGGGTAACCTGTGGGAAATCGGCGTGATTTGTTGTGCCTACAAGGACATGTCTCCACATGGGTACGTCGCCACAGGGATACAAGGCTACCAGCCCACAAGCCCACGTATCCTTGTGGCTACATCAAGGCGCTTGGCCAAGAATGTCCCTTGTGCAAATGGTGGAAATAGGGGAAGAGAGTTTAAGGGAGTTAAACCTGCCATCACAGTCCGTGATGGCTGATCAGGAGAAAGTTTATCGACAGCAACTGCGAGGCGTAACGCCGGGATTCGGGCACAAAAAAGCCGGCGTTGACGCGCCGGCTTTTCCAAGCCCCACAGAACGGAAGGGGACTCAATAACCACCCAAAGTGGTATGAGTATGGATCAATTCGACCTCCTTCCGCAATGGGCGTTCCACTGGGACGCGAGGGGTACGGTGTTGCCTGAATCCAACGCCGCGCGGAAGCGGGGAGGGGAATTTGCATTCAGGCTACAAGACCATCACACCGATTCAATTCGCCAACGCTTTGGCAGCGTTGGCCCAAGGAACCATCACGGGACACGGATTGCGCGTGTATCTGGCCGCATTCGCACTCATCGCTGTTCGCGAGGCCGCGAGGCGGTATCGACGCAAGCGCGGCGAGGCTCCCAAGAAGCAAAGCCGCTATACCGAATCGGAATTCGAGCGGTTGACCCGACTCAACCGAGCGGAAGTCGCCAGGTCGCTTCGGCAACTCAAACGCGCCGGATTGCTGTCCTTTGTCGAGGGCGAAATGCTCACTCAAACGTATCCGTCTGGGGAAGTGCGTCTGGTCGGGCTGGCGGAGGAGGCTAGGCTGGCTGGGTGTCAGGAGATGCGCGTCGCTTTCCAGGCGCTGGGAGTCAGCTCGGCGACCCGGGTGATGGGCCAT
>Ga0268299_1004218_pt1 | contig 11600 bp, 13 predicted proteins | sample NOBtaG_FD_193484 | JGI IMG/M metagenome (GOLD analysis project Ga0268299, IMG submission 193484) | Activated sludge microbial communities from bioreactor in Nijmegen, Gelderland, Netherland - NOB reactor | ecosystem: Engineered > Bioreactor > Aerobic > Activated sludge | place: Netherlands... | reverse complement strand
TCTTGTGCGGACGTCGCAGCCGAAGCGATGCCGGACCCTAACCATACCGTCAACCCGCACAGGAGGCCAAAAGCCAATCCTGCCGCCGAGAAGCCATACCGGTTAGCAGCGGCTGTCGCGGTGATTCGTACATGTTCCGCAATACGCATGGCTCGCCTCCGCAATATCGGAATCTTCCATGACTTCGCGGGCCTCCACTTGTGCTCACGTGACAGGAGGCCGACGCCCCATGAGGAAACTGACGGCTGCAAAAATGAGAAACACGATAAACAGGACATAGGCGATCTGCGTGGCCGTCCCGGCAACACCGCTCAGCCCAAGCAGCCCCGCAATGATCGCAACGACCAAGAATGTGACCGCCCAGCTCAACATAGGGACTCCTTTCGTCCGATCCGTGACCCACCCCCGCCTCGTGTCCCACACGAAAGGCGGGATATTATTTGATCTCAGCCTAGCCGGACTCCTCTTCCCGTTTAACTCGTGAAAGCCCCAGATCGTCGGGCCGGCGACCCTCGGTCTGATTGTGAAGCCCTCTCGTATGCATCAAAAATATAGATGGACCCCGACGCCATACCAGGAAACGTATTCCCTATAGAATTGTCCGTCAGGGGAGGGGCCGGCATAGTATTCGCCCAGCACTTGGATGCGACGATCTCCTATACGAGCATTTTCAAATTGTAATCCGGCCATGATCGATTGCCCAACGCCCCAATTCGTCATCTGATTGCACTGAAAATCCCCATAAGCCACGGGACGAACCAAGCCGTCCAGAAACGTGCGGGGTGAAACCAACTCCACGCCCCACTGTGTCGTCGCCAAGCCGAGGTCATCGGGATCGCGATGGACCAGGACGCCGCCGCCCCCGTACAGTCGCAACCAATCGAAGAACTCGTACGAAAGCTTCAGGTCCACGGCTTCGTAACTCAAATTGATTCGCGTCACGCCGGGATTACCGAGCAGGAATTCGTCCCCCAGATGGGAGCTCTGGTGCTGGATCCGCGCCATGAGGGAAAATCGGCCGTTTCGATAACTGCTCAGCACTCCCACCCGGTAATCGGCATTGACCAGATCGATGGAGGCCGAATCGACATTAAAAATACTGAAGACGCCCGCTTGGATACCGATATCCCACTCGCCGCCGAAAAAGGACCTGTTTCGGTAAATCGCGAAGGTCTCGCCGAAACTGGTGGCGGCTACGCCGGAGAGATCCAGCCCCTGCGTATAGTGCCGGTAGCTCGCGCTGAAATGAGGCCAGCGTGGATCGGCGTGCAGGGGTGAAAACAATAATCCCCGGGGAAGCCATTTGGATTGCGATTCAGGAATGGTGACGTGCGCGCCTTCAGGACTCGGAGGAACCGATGCGGGATCGCCAGTACGAAGCGTCACGCGGGTCACTCCCGAAATACGTCGAAGCGAGGCCTCGACCTTGCCGCGGTCGACGTTGCCCAGGGTCCTGGCAGTAACGACGATCTCGCCGTTTACAACATCGACGACGGCGTCCGTGACTCTGTACTCATGCTCGAGCATCGCCGACGCATACCCGGCGATATACTCATCCGACGCGAAAGCCCGGTTCTCCGCCAGCCATAACAGGCAAAAGAATCCCAGGCCGAAAACCAGCCAATACGAGCGCCCCTTTCGCCCCATGCCCACACCTCCCTATCTCCTTCGGAAAGGCCGCACTCATCCCTGTTCCGTCAGAAATGGAAGTTGATTCCAACCGTCATCATATGACCGACTCCGACCTCCGACGGACAACAGGCCAATCTCCACTCGCTGGAACAGCCCGTCATCCGCCCGAGTGGACGGGGCCCCTTGGAAGAACTACCGAACCGGCTTCTTCTCAACCTGATCAGGCTTGGGTCCTTGAAACCATGTATCGGCCCACCCGGAAATCTCATCTTTTTGCTCACCGTAGCGTTCCTGAACTTTTCCCAAAAACTTCTCGTAGTTTCCTTCGATTTGCATGAGATCGTCGTCGGTAAACTTGCCCCATTGCCGCTTCAACTCGCCCTTGAACTGGCCCCATTTGCCTTTGAAAGTATCGGCGTTCATGCTGTCCTCCGGTTGTGGTTATCGCCTCCGGCCCTCGTCGGATGCGGGTCGTCTTGCTTCCTCTGTCACTCTATCCTGTCGGCGACATGGACCCCGCTGGGAAAACCCCCGGCACGTCAAGAGACATTCTCTAGGTAACTCACCCGAATATTGCAGGGCGACGGCTGGGACAGGCACGACGAAATCCGGACGCTCAGAGAGCGGACGGATGGTGCGGGCGATGCTTGATCGGCAATGCCGTGCTGATCTGCATCACGGCGAGGGATCGGCCTTTCAAGTCGTACTGCGTGCCTTCCGTGACGAGGGGGGCGCGCGCGGGAATGAGCTCCTGGGTGGTATCCACCACCAGTTGCCAGCGATCGTTCGCCGGATGGGGGGGCAGCATGAAGGAGATGGGTTCATGGTGGGCGTTCATGAGAATCAGAAATGTGTCGTCATGAATGGGATTGCCGAGATGGTCTTTTTCCTCGATGCGGTCTCCGGCCAGACGCACGCCGAGGCAGCGGACGTAACCCTGCTGCCAATCCGCTTCCGTCATTTCCTCACCGTCCGGCCGGAACCAGGACAAATCCTTGATGTCCGCGCCGTAGATGCTGCGCCCTTGGAAAAACTGGCGCCGCCGGAAGACCGGATGCGCGGCCCGCAGCATGATCAGCGCACTGGTGAATGCGAACAGCGCCTGTTCTTCATTGGCAATTTCCCAATTGAACCAGCTGATTTCGCTATCCTGACAATAGGCATTGTTGTTGCCTTGCTGGCTCCGCCCGATTTCGTCGCCGCCGCAGAGCATCGGAACCCCTTGCGACAGCAACAAGGTCGCCAGCATGTTGCGCTGCTGGCGGATTCTCAGTTCACGGATGGCCGGATCGTCGGTCGGCCCTTCGACCCCGCAATTCCAGCTCTGGTTGTCGTCCGACCCGTCCGCATTGTCTTCGAGATTCGCCTCGTTGTGCTTCTGGTTGTACGACACCAGGTCGCGCAGGGTGAATCCGTCGTGAGCGACCACGAAATTGATGCTGGCGAACGGGCGCCGCCCGCTCGCTTCGTACAAATCGCTGCTTCCGGACAGCCGGTAGCCGAGTTCGCTGACCTGCCCGCCGTCGCCTTTCCAATAGCGACGGATGGAGTCGCGGTACTTTCCGTTCCATTCGGCCCATCCGGCGGGAAAGTTTCCAACCTGGTAGCCGCCTTCACCGATGTCCCAGGGCTCGGCGATCAGCTTCACCTGCGACAGCACGGGATCCTGATGGATGATGTCGAAGAACCCTCCAAGCCGGTCCACGTCGTGAAGTTCGCGGGCAAGCGTGGAGGCGAGGTCGAAGCGGAACCCATCCACGTGCATCTCCAGCGTCCAATACCGGAGACTGTCCATGATCAGTTGCAGCGTCCGTTGGTGACGCACATTGAGGGTGTTTCCGGTGCCCGTGTAGTCCATGTAATAGCGCGGCTGGTCCGGCACCAACCGATAGTAGGCCGCATTATCGATACCGCGGAATGAAAGGGTGGGGCCGAGCTGGTTGCCTTCGGCCGTATGGTTGTACACCACGTCGAGGATCACTTCGATGCCGGCGCTGTGCAGGGTCTTTACCATGGTTTTGAATTGATTGACGCCGAGTTCCGGCTGGGCGGCGTACCGCAGATCGGGGGCAAAGTAGCCGATCGTGTTGTATCCCCAATAATTGGTCAGCCCCTTGTCGACCAGATGCTTGTCCGCCACGAACGCGTGCACGGGCATGAGTTCGATGGCCGTGACGCCCAGACGCTGCAAATATTCGATCACCGGCCTCGTGGCGAGTCCAGCATACGTGCCGCGCAGCGCCTCGTGGATCAGCGGATGCCGCATCGTGAATCCCTTGACATGCATCTCGTAAATTACCGTTTCGCTCCAGGGCCGGCGAAGCGGGGCATCGCCTCCCCAGGTGAAGGACTCTTCGATCACCACCGACTTCGGCACCTGCGACGCGTTGTTTCGCTCGTCGAATGACAAGTCGGCATCCGCATCGCCGATCCGGTAGCCGAACATCGAATCGGACCATTGCAGCGCGCCGTTGAGCGCCTTGGCATAGGGATCGATCAGCAGCTTGTTCGGGTTGAACCGGTGCCCCGCGAGTGGATCATAGGGGCCGTGGACCCGGTAGCCGTACAGTTGTCCGGGTCTGGCTTCCGGAAGAAAGACGTGCCACACCTGGTTCGTGCGCTCTTCCATGCGGATGATGTGGGTTTCTTTTTCCTGGTCGGGCCGATCGAAGAGACAGAGGTCGACTCCGGTGGCGTTCTCCGAAAACAGGGCGAAATTGACGCCTTCGCCGTCCCACGTCGCTCCGAGCGGATAGGGATGGCCGGGTCGCACGGTAATTCTGGTCATGCACGTCCTCCTCTGTCCTGTGTACGGATAGCCGCGCTGGCGGCGGAGCAAAGAGTGCGACGCACCTCAGCCAAGGGATGCGCAGCTCGCGCACATCGCATCCGGAATCGAAATCCTGAATTCAGCCCGTGGAATCGCAACGACACGGCGGTTCAAGACTTGTTCAACAGACTGGCGAGATCCTCGGCATGCTCTTCTTCCTTGGCCGTAATCTCCTCGAGCAATCGCCGCGTCGTCGGATCGTCCGCACCGATGTACTCGATCATCTGCCGATAACTGTCGATGGCAATCCGCTCGGCGACGAGATCCTCACTGATCATATCCTCCAAGGAATGACCTTCGGCATATTCCGAATGGCTGCGGCTCAATAGGCCATCGGGCGAAAAATTCGGCTCTCCGCCCAATTGCACGATCCGCTCGGCGAGGGCATCCGCATGCGCCTGCTCTTCCTTGGCATGCTCCAGGAATTCGGTCTTGACGCTCTCCGAGCTCAGCCCTTGCGCCATAAAATAGTGCCGCTTGTAGCGCAGCACGCAGACGACCTCGGTCGCCAGGGCGTCATTGAGAAGATTGAGCACGACGGGCGCCTTGGCCTTGTAGCCCGCCGTCACCGCGCCGTCCCCGATGTGTTTACGCGCCCGTTCTCGAATTGATTTAATGTCCAGGGTGAACTGTCCGTCCTTCATCGTCTCCTCCTTTCCGTTGCCCCCGCTGATCGCTCATGGTTTCCGGTTGACGCATTCCCTCGGTCCATGCCGGAGTGACCGTCGGCACGGCGGCGGAAGCGACTTCGAGCGGCGAGAGCATGCCGACCACGATGCCGCGCCCGTTCACGACGGGCAGCGAAGATAGTTGCCGGTCCTTCATCGCGGATAATGCATCCCCCAGGATGTCGTCCTCATGACAGACGAGGGTCTGTCGTCCCGCGATCACTTCTCCGACTGTCCGGGCCCGCTGTGGCTCCGCGCGTGTGAGCTGCATCGCCAGGTCGCGCTCGGTCAGCAGACCCATCGGTGCCGATTCTTCTCCAACGATCAAAGACGTGACCTGCCGCTGTTGCATGACCTCCGTAGCCTGCGCCAGGTCCGATGCCGGGGGGATGACCGCGAGATGCCGATCCATGACGTCCCTTACCCGTCGTTCTTCACCGGGGAGAACCCCCAGTTGTTCCGCTTCAGTAGACTCCAGGTACAGTCCCCCGCGGCGCCGCCGTGATGTCATTCTGTCCATATTTTCCACCGTACTCCCGGGGAACAGTGGCACGGCACTCGGAAATTCCCCAGGTTCCCGAAAGAACTAGGGGCAGGCCTAGTTTCTGCACACAGTCCCGTAAGGGATAATCTCCTTATCTAGACTGGGAGGACCCGTCTTGAAACGACCGGAAGAACTGTACGATGATGGGGGTGTACCGGAACGGTCGCCTGTCGCGTCGGAACTGGGAAGCGCCAAGCCCATGAAAACGGCAAGAGTGCTATTGGTGGATGATCATCCTCTCGTGCTGGAGAGCATTCGCCAGCTCCTCGACCCTCATTTCACCATTGTCGGAACCATCCAGGACGCGGGAGACATCATCGGGAAGGCCGTAGAGTGCCGGCCGGACGTGATCCTCCTTGATGCCTGTATGCCGGGCATGAGCGGATTCGTCGCAACCAGGCAACTCAAGAAGTTGTTGCCCTCCGTCAAGATCGTGCTGGTGACCATGCTGACCGAAGCCGTCTCGATCAGTGAAGCGTTCCGGGCCGGAGCCACGGGCTACGTCCTTAAACAATCGGCCTCGGACGAGTTGCGCGCGGCCATCGACAGCGTCCTGGCCAACAAGCGGTTTCTGTCGTCGAAGATCGACCCGGAGGTGCGGGAGGCGATGGAACATGAATGGTTTAGACCCGAGGGATTTTCAAGCGATCTGACGGCCCGCCAGCGGGAAATCTTGGTGCTGCTGGCGGATGGTCGGTCTACGAAGCTGATTGCCCAGGAGTTGAAGATTTCAATGAAGACCGTGGAGTTTCACAAGGCTAACATCACCAGAAAACTCGGGGTGCATACCACTTCCGATCTCATCAAGTTTGCCCTCGCCCAGGGCATTACGTCGCTCTAAGTTCAAAACAAGTTCCTGGGTTCCGTCCCGAATTTCCTGCTTCGAATTTCGTCTTTCGAGATTCGGATTTGTAATTTTGTATTGTTAGTGGATCGACGTCAATCCCGCGGCAATGGCGTACTTCGTCAACTCGGCTGCCGTCCTCAAGCGCAACTCTTTCATGATCCTGGTTTTGTGGAACTCGACCGTTTTAACGGAGACGTTCAAGATAGACGCGATCTCCTTGGTCGCCTTACCCTCAGCCACGAGCTGCAATACCTCGCGCTGACGTGAGCTCAGAGTCGGCGCGAAGGCGCGCTCTGCATCGACGGAGGTCTCGCTCGAGGACTTGTTGACCGCCTGATCGACCAGACTCTGCGCAACCATCGGCGACACGAATGTCCGGCCTTTGATGACCTCGCGGATCGCCTGGACCAATTCCGATCCGACGGACTGTTTGAGTACGTAGCCGGACGCGCCCACTCGAAACGCCTGGGTCACGAAGTTTTGCTCCGAATGCATGGTTAGCACGATAATCTTGAGGTCCGGCTGGTGCTTCTTGAGCTGTGCCGACGCGTCAAGACCGTTCAGCAAGGGCAGGGAAATATCGACGACGACAATGTCCGGCTGCAGCTTCGCCGCCTCTGCAATGAGCGCGCGACCGTCTGCGACGATGCCGACCAATTGAAACTCCGGCTCGAGCAGTTTCTGAATGCCCTCTGCGACCAACACATGATCGTCCGCCAAGAGAATGCGATAGGGTTCCGCCATGATCACCTCGCTTCGACAGTGTGGAGTCGAGTTGAAGGTATGAAAGAAGTGTACCCAGACTTCAGGACTCGTCTCAAGGGACCAGTGAAAACCCTTGCCAAGCATCGGCAAATGGCACTAGGGGCGTCCCAAGGGAGATGCGGGTGTAAATCCAGGGATCTTTTTGGGTGGCAATAGAACTGCGCAGGTAATGGTCGGATCCCACTTGAAGGGACAAACTGTCCATTTTGGCCTCCACCACGGACAGTCTGTCCCCCGGAGCCATCCAATTCGTGAAGATATCTGAAGGTCGTGTATCCCTTGACGGCTGGAGGAGAAGAGGGTTTTGCCAAGGCGTGCCGTCTCATGCTATTTAAGTGAGCCTGGAGCAAGGGCAATCTCCTCATTTACTCACCGCATGGGTGCACGATGATCGATCGATTCCAGACAGTGAAACTTGTTTGTCTATACCTCTGCCTCGGTATGCTCGGCACGACTGCCGGCTGTGCCAAGCGTGCCGTTTCCTCAGCCGGCGAGCAGCAATCGCCGGCCTCCGCCAAGGCCGCCCCGGTCGAAAACATTGTGCCGGACAAGATCATGACGTTCCCCGATCACCAGCCTGCTCCACCTAGTGCGGCCGGCGGTTCTTCGGTCGCCGCATCCCGCTTGGAACAGTCGGCTGACTCAGCACCACATCAGAGCTCCCCGCGGCCTGAATCATCGACAGGTGCCGCTGCGGCAGGGGATGCCGACCCTGTCCTGACCGACATCTTTTTCGACTTGGATCGCTACACAATCAGGGCCGATGCCCATTCCGTCCTCGATACGAATGCCCAGCTGATCAATAACCTGTCGGACAAGTCCGTGGTGATCGAAGGGCATTGCGATGAACGGGGCACTCAGGCCTATAATCTCGTCCTGGGAGAGAAACGCGCCAAATCGGCCAAACATTACCTCGAAGATCTCGGCGTGCCGGCCGGAAAGCTGAAGATCGTGAGCTACGGGGAGGTTCGTCCCTCGTGTCATCAACACGAGGAACGTTGCTGGCAGAAAAACCGCCGGGCGCATTTCACGACACGATGATTCATGCAACGAACCAGATAGGCGACGCTCCCCTCGCGGAGCATGAGGTCCCGGCGGCCGTTCTCGCCGTGCCCGGAGCATTCATGCGTCCGGCGGCGTCATTCAATCTTTTTACGACGTCGATCTTCAAAAGCCTGTCGATTCCACCGGCTGCTGTTCAGCTTCCGCCCGCCGCCGACGCGGCGGCGGAACCGTCGTCGTCTTTGCACCCGCCGGTCCTCGCGTTAACGCTGTTTCCACCGTTTCGCTGACCCGATCGAATATGTGAAAGCCGAGCCCGCCCGAGGGGACGGCTCACTTTGGCCGGACCATTGTTCGCAGTTCAACCGAGGGAGTAACGGAATGGCACGGGCAGGTATCGGTCTTGTTCTCTTGGCCGTCGTCTGGACGTTCCAGGCTTGCGGCCATTCGCCGCTTTCGGACAGCCGCGGGGTCGTCCGCACGATCCGCATTTCGGACGTCGTGAAGCCGACGACCGTCTATGCACGATCCGGGGAGGAGATTCGCTGGGAAAATCTTCGCGCCACCCCGGTGCGAATCGGATTTCTTTCCGTGCGTCTGCTCGAAGAACTGGGATGCAAGAAAGGCGTGAGCTCGTTCTTCGGGGATATCGGCGATGTCATCACGATTGCCCCTGGGGAGACGGCCAGCCTCTGTCCGATACGGTCCGGCACCCTGCAATTCAACGTCTGGTTCGACGCGGACAACCCCAAAAGCGAGATCAGTCCGACCGCGACCATCCACGTCGAAAAAACCGGTGGATGACCGCCCCGTTCATGGCCGCTCGGCACCGCTCAGAGAACGTCGCTCCAGGGGGGGCTGACGGCAAAAGTGGCATTGATCATGCCTACATGAGAATAGGCTTGAGGAAAGTTTCCCGACTGAATGTTCGATCCGGGCATGAAGTGTTCCGAGAATAGTCCGACGTGATTGGCGGCGGCCTGCACGCGATCCAGAATATGGCGCGCCTCGGCGAGCCGGCCCAAGCGAGCCAAGGCTTGCGCAATCCAAAAGGAGCAGATCACGAATGCGGACTCCGGTGTTCCGAAGTCGTCCTTGCGGACATATCGATAGAAAAACCCCGTGTCCGTACCATCACGCTTCAACGCCAAATCATCGACGATGTGCAGCACGGTGGATTCGCATAGATGGCGATCAGGATAGCCCAAGATGGCAAGTTGCGAGAGAGCCGCGTCGTGGCTAGAATCACTTGGACCGTTCCGAAGCGATCCCTCCTGCACGCCACGGAGCAAGGCCTGGGCCGCTCGAAGTCGGCCGGCGGTCAAGTCCAGGGCAATCGAACGGAGGTGTCCCGCTTGTTGAATGCGTTCGAGACGTTCCAGCCCAGCCCAGCAGAGCAGGTTGGTAAAGGAATGCTCCTGCCATCCGTCGCGGATTTCCCACAAACCCGCGTCCCGCTCGCCGATGCTGCGGACGCACAATTGCGCCAGGTGGCCCAGGAGCCCGTCCAGATCCTTGGTGCGCAGGTCAAAGAACCGCTCGTCGAAAAAAATCGGCGTGAATGTCAGGATCATCTCGCCGTAGGCGTCGTTTTGAACCTGATCGGCAGCCTGATTCTGACTGCGGACCGGAACGCTGTTCCGGTAGCCGGCCCAGTTGGCGTGTTCGGTTTCAGGGAGCGGAAGGCCCTGGCTGAGCGTATAGACGGGCCGCAACCGGTCGCGCGAATGTTCATGCGTATGGGCGATGTTGAGGAGAAAGTTCAGAAAGGCTTCCATCTCCTCGAAGTGCCCAAGATTGTTGAATGCAGTCAGGGCGAAATAGGCGTCGCGGAGCCAGCAGTATCGATAGTCCCAGTTGCGGGGCGCGCCGATTTCTTCCGGCAAACTGGTGGTCATGGCGGCGAGAATAGCGCCCGTATCCTCGAAACAATGAAGCTTCAGGGCCAGGGCGGAGCGGATGACCTCCTGCTGATGCAGCGACGGAACGGAGCAATGCTTGACCCAGGTTCTCCAGTAGCGGGCCGTCTGATCGAGGAAGTCATGGGTGACTTTGACGAGATCGTCCTCGATGCCCAGTCCCCAGGTCAGGCCGAAATAGAACTTGCGCGTCAGCGCGACCGGAATTTCTTCGCAGAGGTACGTCAACGGCATGTTGGTCAACAGCCGAAGGGATTCCCCGCGGATGTCATAGCGCAGATGCGTGTTTCCTCTCACGGGAGGAACGGGGACTTTGTCCCACCCGGACACCGGTTGACAGCTGACCCGGATGGCCGGCGTGCCGTGCAGCGGTTCGACCAATCGAAACAGCGCTGCCGGACGATAGACGCGGCCGTACTGCTCGAAACGTGGACAAAAATCGGTGATTTGAAACGCATCGCCATTGGGGCTGGCGACCGTCGTGATCAAAATGTTGCTATTCGGCAGATACTGCTGGGTCGTCGTGGGTTCCTTGGACCCGATCGGACTTGTGATCGAGAAATGGCCTCCGTCGGGATCGAGCAGGCGGCCGAATATGGGCGGGCTGTCGGGGCGCGGCGCGCACATCCATTCCACGGCGCCGGCCGAGCTGATCAACGCGGAGGTCTGACAATTGCCGATAAGACCGTAGGGGTACATCCGCCCCACCATAGGCGATTTCTCGACCGAAGTAAACGAGAGGTGAACGTATGCGCCTATCTTTAAGGTTTCTTTTTCCCCTCGCTCTCGTGTTGGCCGCTCTGGCTTACGCGGTCATTCCCTTGGTGGACAGTCTCACCTTGAAATGGTTTGTGCGGGACTTGGAGATCCGTTCCCAGCTCATCGGCCGCATGGTCGAGGCTCCGCTGGCCGATCTATTGGCTTCCACTGACTCAAAAACAAAGTTGTTGAACTATCTCAATCGGATCATCCAGGACGAGCGGCTCTTCGCCGTAGGTTTCTGCGATCGCGACAACCGTCTGGCCTATAAGACCCTGACGTATCCCGATTCGATTCCCTGCGACGGTCCCGGGACCATCAAGGCGGAACAAACCGCCATGCTGCGGCTTCCCCACGGCGCAGTCCACGTGTCAGCCGTGGGCATCGAAGCCAGCGGACGGCAGATGGGCCGCTTGATGCTCGTGCACGATATGAGCTGGGTGCAACGGCGCAGCACCGACACCAAATGGTACCTCTTCTATCTCTTTGCAATCATCGGCGCCGTGATCTCGCTCGTGACGGTGCTCGTCGCGCACCTCAGCTGGCGCGGCTGGGTGTCGGGCGTGCAATCGATGTTGCAGGGGGAAGGATTGGTCGCTCTCATCAAGAACCAGAATCACCATTCGGAACTGCA
>Ga0268299_1004217_pt1 | contig 11604 bp, 12 predicted proteins | sample NOBtaG_FD_193484 | JGI IMG/M metagenome (GOLD analysis project Ga0268299, IMG submission 193484) | Activated sludge microbial communities from bioreactor in Nijmegen, Gelderland, Netherland - NOB reactor | ecosystem: Engineered > Bioreactor > Aerobic > Activated sludge | place: Netherlands... | reverse complement strand
GCGCCGATCTTGATAGACACCCCGCGCGCGCCGCCCGCGCTTTTAGCGCGGGCAGTTCGTATGGAGCCAAAATCAGCATGCTGATTTTGGAGCCTGCTCCTCGGTAGCTCAGCGGTAGAGCAACCGGCTGTTAACCGGTTGGTCGTAAGTTCGAATCTTACCCGGGGAGCCAGCTTTCTTCGCGCTGGCGTTCACACCGCACTCCAGAATCCGAACCGGCGCAGAGGCTAAAACCCAGCCACGCGCCCGCTCGCCTTCCCGTCCACGATCTGGTCGAGATACTCGCTCATCCCGTAGCCGACGCGATCGCCGCAGCGATATTCGGTCATGCCTTCGGTAATGCGCGTCTGCAGTTGCTGGCCGTCTGGCGTTGTGCGCCGGTTGCGCAGCGGGATCAGCGACGCGACGCGCCCCGTCACTTGATATTTCCGGCCCGCCTCAGTCTCGACTTCGGCGCGGAGCGCAGTCTGGTAATCGTTGGCGTCCCAGTCCGTGTCGATCTTGCACTTTGCAATGAGATCGTAGCCGCCATCGACAAACACCATGCCGCCTTGGCGCGCACCGCCTTGCCCGTCGCCGATCACGCTCAGCATCATTCCAAAGTCCGGGCCGAAATTCATCGGGCACCAGCGATACCAATCAATCGCCTGCCAATGGCGCGGCCCCCACGACTTATCGCGCAGGCCAAATCCGTCGATTTCGAACGTCTCCTCACCGACGACGAACGTGCCCTTCGCGGCGCAATGCTGCTCGTAATGCGCCTTCGCGAATGACTTTTCAGGATCGATCTCGAACGACGTGCCGTCCTCGCGCACCAATTCGCCGCCATACATCGGCGAAACGCCGGTGAACTGAACGTCTACCTTGCAAGGCACGCGTGGATTGTTCGCGAACGCCACTTTCGGATCGGCCATCTCGTGCGGCTGCGTCAGCAACAGCGCCTTGCCCGAATAGCGCACGTCCAGCCGCTTGAACGGCTCGACCACCTCGACGCTGAGACCGCCCGCATTCATCGCCTTGTTGTCAGCGATCTCCGGCCGCGCGAACGTGAACGCAACGCGCCCATCCGGCAGGTAGATGCACACGGTCATCTCGGCGTAGTGCTCGTTGGGGCGGTTGCCGATGCGGAACCAGCCGCCCATTTTCCGGCGCGCATCGAACACGTTGAAATACATGCTCTCGTTGTAGTTCGTGGCCGCCCCCGGCTCGTGCGTGAACTCGTCCTGCGGCTCCAGCTTGTACTTCACCCCTGCCTTGGCCATCGCGGCCTCCCTTGTTGTGCTTTACGTGAGCGTCACTGCTCGCGAATCGGATTGCAAGCCGATTTCTCAACAGGCTCGCGCGACGCAGCGTCCCTTGCCGCAACGTCGCCCGCGCGAATCTCCGCATGCTCGCAGGCATGGCGAAGCTCTACTTTTCCTACGCCGCGATGAACGCCGGCAAATCCACGATCCTTCTGCAGGCGTCGTACAATTATCGCGAGCGCGGCATGCGCACCCTGATGTTCACATCGGCGCTCTACGCCGAGACGGACGACGGCGCGATCACCTCACGCCTCGGCGTTCACGGCGCGGCCGAACTCTACGCAACGGAAGACGATCTCTTCGCGCGCATCGAAGCGGCGCAAGCGGATGGCCGCATCCATTGCGTGTTCGTCGATGAAGCGCAGTTCTTGACCAAGGATCAGGCCTGGCAGCTCGCGCGGGTCGCCGACCGGCTCGACATTCCCGTGCTCTGCTACGGTCTGCGCACCGATTTTCGCGGCGAACTCTTCGAGGGCGCCGCGGCGCTCCTCGCCATCGCGGATTCGCTCCGCGAGGTCCGCACCATCTGCCATTGCGGGGCCAAAGCCACGATGGTCATGCGCTGCGACGCAACGGGCGCCGCCGCGACCGATGGCGATCAGGTCGGGATCGAGAAGTCGATCTACGTCTCGCTGTGCCGGCGGCACTGGGAGGAAGAAACCGGCCGCTGGCCACTCGCGAAGCCCGCGCCCCAAAAGCGGGCAGCTGCAGCTTAGTCTCTCGTTTACTCTACCTTAAATTGCATCCGGCTCTATGCGTACACCTTAAGCGGTAGGACGCATGCGCCGGACGGCCCTCGTAGCTCTATGCCTTGCCAGCCTCGCCGCCCCCGCTTGGGCCGCGACGGACACGACCTCGTTCACCGTCACCGCCACGGTGCTCGCCAGCTGCGATGTGAGCGCCAACAACCTGAGCTTTCTCAACTACGATCCGATCTCGTCGACACCGCGCGACGTGACCACCACGGTCGTCGTGCTCTGCACCAACGGCACGGACTACGATGTTGGGCTAAGCGCTGGCGGCGGCGCGGGCGCGACCTACGCCGCCCGCCGAATGACCCACGCGGGCCAGACGCTCACCTACAGCCTCTATTCCGATGGCGCGCACAGCGTCGTGTGGGGCGAGACGATCGGCGTCGACGCCGTGCACGGCACGGGCTCAGGCGCAAACCAAACACTGACCGTTCATGGTCGCATTCCGGCCGGCCAAACCGCTCCCGCCGGCGGCCCCTACAGCGACACCATCACCGTCACGGTGACGTATTGATGCGCGTGCTCACCGCGACGCTCGCGTTTCTCTGCACGCTCTGTGCGGCCGACGCCGCCGCACAAGGCGTGGGCGTCAGCCCCGTCTATCTCGAACTACGCCCACAACAGACAGCGACCTCGGTGCGTGTAGAGAACGGCGGGTCGGCCGCACGCGCGTTCGAGATCGACGTGCGTGCCTGGAGCCAGAACGATGGGCGCGACACGCTTGGCGACACGCGCGCCTTCATCGTCTCGCCGAGCGTATTCGAAGTCGCGCCCCGATCGATGCAGATCGTGCGCATCGCGCGCCGCCCCGGCCAAGCGCCGAGCACGAGCGAGCAATCCTACCGCGTCCTGGTGCGCGAGATTCCCACCGATACTCCGGCGCCAACCGCCAACGGTCTGCGCCTGCAGCTTGAGTTGTCGCTGCCGCTCTTTCTCAACGCCGCGGGTGCAGCGCCAGATCTCACGGCGCATTGGACCGAAGCAGGCCTAGAGATCGCGAACCAAGGCGGCGCCCATGCACGGCTCTCGCAGGTGCGCGTGGGCGAGCACGCGCTCGAAGGCGCCCCGCGCTATCTGCTCGCCGGTCAATCGTTCGTCCGTCCCGTAACCGAGCGCGGCGACGTGCGCGTGCGCATGGTTGGCGCATCAGCGGATATAATCCTCGATGCGCCGGCTCGCGGCCGCGCTCGCTAGCGCTGCCGCGCTCGCTCCCGCCGCGCATGCACGCGAGGACTTTGTCGCGGCGTTCCGCGTCGCCGAGACAGGCGCCGAAACCGAAGCCGTCGCCGCCCGTGATGGAGCAGGCGTCTATCTTCCCCGCGAAGCCGCGCTAACGCTCGGCATCGCAACAGACGCCGCGGAAATCCGCCTCCAAGACATCGCAAGCATCACCGAAGACACACAGAGCGGACGCATCACCATCCACTGCACCGCCGCATGCTTCCCAACACGCGCGCCCGCCCAAACACAGCCGCACGAGACGCCGGAAATCACCCGCGCCGAACCCGGCTACTTCCTGAACGCCGATATCAACGCCAGCGCCATCGCCAGCACGAGCGATCTTTCGGCCGCGCTCGAACTCGTGCGTTTCGCGGGCCTTTCCAATGTCACGCAAACCTGGATCGCGGGCGATCGCGGGGTGCGCCTCGACACGCGCTGGGCGCGAGACGATCCCGCCGCGCGCACGCGCGTTACGTTGGGCGATGGTCTCGCGCGCGCAGGCGCGGGCGCAGCGCCTGTCCGGTTCGGCGGCATAAGCTTTGGGCGCGCGTTCGATCTCGATCCGAGCTTTGTCACATTCCCAACACTCGACCTAACGGGCGCTGCGGCCGCGCCGGCCGTTGTCGATCTCTATATCGATGGCGTGCTGCGCGCCCGCAGCAACATCGAAGGCGGCCCCTTCACGATCCCAGACGCTCCGCTCATCACGGGCTCTGGGCAAGCGCGCATCGTCGTGACCGACGCGCTCGGACGGCAAACCAGCATCACGCAACCGTTTTACGCAAGCCCGGCTCTACTGCGCCCCGGTCTTACCGATTTCGCGCTCGCCGCCGGCGCGCTCCGGGAAAATTACGCGCGCGCTAGCAACGATTACCGCGACGCATTCGCGCTCGGCGTCTATCGCCGCGGTCTTACGCCGTGGTTCACCGTTGAAGCGCGCGGCGAAGCAAGCGCCGTACGCAGCGGCGCGGGCGTCGCTTTCTCCTTTGTGCCGTGGCGCATCGGCCAAATCGATGTCGCGGCGGATGCTAGTCAAAGCGAAACCGGCAGGACTAGCGGCGCAACCAGCGTCGCGTTCACGCGCGCCGCCGGTCCGCTCTCACTCTCGGCGTCCTTCACAGCCGCCAGCAACGATTTTGCCCGCATCGGCGCCGATCCGCGCGCGGTGCGCGCCGCACAATTCTCCGCCGGTTGGAACGATGCGCAGCTGGGCGCCGCATCACTCGCGGTCACGTGGAACGGCATGGAGGACGCACGCACCTACGCGCTCGCCTACACACCGCGTCTCAGCCGCCTTGCTGATCTCACGTTCGCGCTGCGCGTGGTAGAAACGGACGAGGGCGCTGACGCCGCCTTCACACTCACCCTCTCCGCGCCAGACGAAGCGGGCGGCGTCCGCGCGCTCTGGCTGGACGCCGATGGCAATCGCATGACGCTACGCGCCGAGGCGCAGCGCGCCGCATCGCCCGCGGGCGCGCTTGGCTATCGCGCGGGCGCAGCGTTCGGCGCCTCTTCGCGCGCAGATCTCGGTGTCAAAGCGCAAACGCGGTTCGGCGAGGCGCGCATCGAGGCAAGCTACGCCGGCGCCATCGCTGGCCTGCGCGGCCGGCTCGCGTTCGGCGTCACCACGCTGGGCGGGCGCCTCACGCTTGCGCGCCCGTTCCACGATGCGTTCGCCCTCATCGATACCGGCGCGCCGGATGTGCCGATCTACCATGACGGGCGCATGATGGGCCGCACCGATCGCCTCGGCCGGCTCATCCTCCCAGACCTGCGCGCCTACGACGCCAACCGCATCACGCTCGAACTCGACGATCTGCCGCCCGGCGCGCTCATTTCATCGGACACGAGCTTGGTCCGCCCGCCGGCGCGGGCCGGAATCGTCGTGCGCCTCGCGCTGCGCACCGGCGCAAGCGGCGAAACCCGCGTGCGCGATGGCGCCGGAAACGATCTGCCCCGCGGCGCGGTGCTGACGCGGCAAATCGACGGCGCACGCTTTCCCGTTGGCGCGGGCGGCCGCGTCTTCCTGTCTGACATCACGTCCGCAACGCGGTTCGAGCGAACAGGCGGCACGCCTTGCACTGTCACCGTGGCGCCCGAAACACTCGATCAGGATCAGATATGCGCGCCCTATTGATCGCCGTACTCGGCGTGCTTTGCTGGAGCACGCCCGCAAACGCGATCTGCATCGCCTGCAGCTGCGATGTAACGGCCGACCCGATAACGTTCCTGCCGTTCAACCCGCTCGTGACGTCCACCGTCAACGCCGCGGGCGTCGTGCACGTCTCGTGCGTTGGCGTCGCCGGAGCGTTCGTCGATCAAGAGGTTCGCATGGGGCCAAGCGCACGCACCGGGACGTTCGCACGCGAAATGGAGAAAGCCGGCGGCGCGCGCCTGCCTTACAATCTCTATCTGAACGCCGGCCGCACCCAGGTCTGGACCGAAACCGCGCCAAACACCCACATCCACAACATAACGCTTGGCCTGCTCGCCTTCAGTTACAACGTGGATGTGTTCGCCAAGATCGATAACGCCAGCACAGCGCAACCGGGCGCGTACAGTGACACGATAACGGTAACGCTGGTTTATTGATCACTCCGCCGCGACGCCCATCGGCTCCTCGGCCTGCATGCGCCAGAGCTCGGCGTATTGGCCATCGCGCGCGATCAGGTCGGCATGCGTGCCTTGCTCGACCACTTCCCCGTCGCGCAGCACGACAATCTTGTCCGCGCTCGCGACCGTTGAGAGCCGGTGCGCCACGACGATCGTGGTGCGCCCGCGCGACGCTTCCTCGAGCGCGCCTTGCACGTCCGCTTCCGTCACGCTGTCGAGTGAAGACGTCGCTTCGTCGAGAATGAGAATGCGCGGATCCTTCAAAATCACGCGCGCGATGCCCACGCGTTGCTTCTCACCGCCAGAAAGCTTGAGCCCGCGTTCACCGACCCTGGTGTCCCAGCCGTTCGGCAAACGCGCGATGAAGCCGCCGAGCTGCGCGCGGCGCGCGGCCTCCTCCAACTCCTCATGCGTCGCGTCGAGCCGACCATAGCCGATATTGTAGCGAAGCGTGTCGTTGAACAGCACCACGTCCTGCGGCACCAGGCCCAAATGCGCGCGCAAGCTTTCCTGCGTCAGCCCGCGCAAATCCTGCCCGTCAATCGCCACCCGGCCGCTCTCGGGATCGTAGAACCGGTAGAGCAGCTTCAAAACCGTGGATTTTCCCGCGCCGCTGGGGCCAACGATCGCCGTCGTCTTTCCCGCCTCGGCGACGAAATCGACGTTCGCGAGCCCCGCCGCGCGCCCCTCGTGCGAGAAGCTCACATTCTCGAACCGCACTTCGCCGCGCGGCGCTGAGAGCACGCGCGCATCCGGGGCGTCCGCAACTTCGATCTTCTCGTCGAGCAGCGCGAACATCTTCTCCACGTCGATCGCCGATTGTTTGATCTCGCGATACGCCATCCCAAGCATGTTGAGCGGCTGATAGATGTTGAGCATGTAGAGCATCACGGCCGTCACATCGCCCGGCCCCATCTGCCCGTTCGCCGCACGCACGCCCGCGAAGATCACCATTCCCGCCAGGCCCACATTCATCACCACCGTCTGCACGACGTTGAGCAGCACGAGCGACCCGTTCGCGCGGATCGCCGCCTTGGCGTAGGTTTCCAGCGCGCGATCGTAGCGCGCCGTCTCGCGCTTCTCGGCGGCAAAGCTCTTCACGGTTTCGAAATTCAGCAGCGAATCCACGGCCCGGCCCGTGGCCTCGGTGTCGGCTTCGTTCATCTCGCGCCGGTGCTTGAGGCGCCATTCCGTGATCGACAGCGTGATCCAGGCGTAGAGCACGATCGTGCCCGCCGCGATCGCGCTGAACTGCCAGCCGTAGAAATAGGCGAGCACGCCGGCCGCGAGCACGAGTTCGACGATCGTCGGCCCAATGTTGAAGCCAAGGAACCGCAACAGAAAATCGATCGCGCGAATGCCGCGCTCGATGGTGCGATAGAGCGCGCCCGTCCGCTTCGATTGGTGGAAGCGCACCGAGAGCGCGTGCACATGCGCGAACACGTTAGCGCCGGCGCGCCGCTGCGCTTCCTGGCTGACGGGCGCAAAGATCGCGTCGCGGATTTGCGGCAGCGCCGTTGAGCCAAAGCGGAGCCCGGCCCACAGCAGCACGAGCCCAAGAAACAGCGGCGGCAGTCCGCCCATGTCCTGGCGCGCAAGCCGGTTGATCGCATCCGCCAGCACCAGCGGCGAAACCACCGTCAGCAGTTTGCCCCCGATGGTGAGCGCGAGCGCGCCCCAAATGCGCAATTGGATATCGCGGCCGCGCAAGCCACCGATCAGCGCCATCAGCCGCGACAGCGCCTGCACGATTTGGGGCGAGCCGCCGTCCTCATCGTCCGCCGCCACAGGCGGCGCCGCGTCATTGCGCGGCCGGCCGAACGCGGGCGCTCTCATCCGATATCTTTCATGCTTAGAGGGTAGGTAGCGGCGCCCGCCCCCGCAATCGCTTCCCCAGCTTTGCCTGTCAGCAGATGGAACAGCGCTTGAAGGCAGGCCATTGTTCGCCGCTGCCCCAGGGCCTCGGTTGACGCATCGGGGCTCAAAATTGCGCCCCATTGGCAAGGCTGGCTGGAAGACATGCCCGATTCGACGAATTCGCCGCCTCGCCCGCAAGGCCTCCGCTCGGTTTGCGTCTATTGCGGCTCATCGAACACCACGCGCCCCGAATATCTCGATCTCGCAACGAGGTTCGGTGAGGCGCTCGCGGCGCGCAAAATCCGCCTGGTCTATGGCGGCGGCGGCGTTGGGCTGATGGGCCGGGCCGCGCGCGCAGCGTTCGGCGCCGGCGGCGAAGTGCTGGGCGTCATGCCCCGCTTCTTGGCGCGCCGCGAAATTGTCCTCGAAGAAGTCCCGCACGTGATGGTCGACACCATGCACGAGCGTAAGCGCATCCTGTTCGATGAAAGCGACGCCTTCGTCGTGCTGCCCGGCGGCATCGGCACGCTCGAGGAAGTCGTGGAAACGCTCTCCTGGCGGCGGATGGATCTCCATACCAAGCCGGTCGTCTTCCTTTCAGAAGACGATTTCTGGGAGCCGTTCTTTCACCTCATCCAGCACACGATCGACGCGAACCTCACGCCCGCCTCGTTCCTGGATGCGATGCTGCACGCAAACTCGGTGGGAGACGCAATCGGCGCGCTCGAAGCGCGCATCGGCGCGTAGCTACTTCTTCATTTCGCTGAACAGCACGCCGCCCTTGCCCTTGTCAGTCGGCGGGCATTCGACGATCTGCACGGTCACCGCATGGAGCGGCGCACCAAAATTCTTCGCGACAGCGTCAGAGATGTCCTTCACCAGCCCGCGCTTCTGGTCGAGCGTGCGCCCCGCCATCGCATAAACGATCACTTCCGGCATCGTTCCCTCCTAAGCCGCTTTCCCTTCAAGCCGCGCGCGCGCTTTCTCCGGCCCGATCAGCGCGAAGATCGGCGCCATGTCTGGCCCGTGATCCATCCCCGTCAGCGCTTGGCGAAGCGGCATGAACAGCGCCTTGCCTTTCGCGCCGGTCTTTTCTTTCACGGCGTTGGTGAACGCGCTCCAGCTCGCGCCGTCATACGGCCCGCCTGGCAGCACATCGGCGGCCGCAGCCGCGAACGCTGCGTCTGCGATCACCGGCGAAATCGGCCCCGCCACCACGCGCGCCCAATCGCGCGCTTCGGGGAGGAGCATAAGGTTTGCGCGCACCGCGTTCCAGAAACCCTCGCCCAGATCGGCGCCGAGCGCCGCCAGCCGCGCTTTCACAGCTTCGTACGGCGTTGCGTGCAGCACCGCGGCATTCACGCGCCGCAATTCCTCAACATCAAAGCGCGCCGGGGCGCGCCCGATGTGCGCAACGTTGAAGCCTTCGACGAGCTTGGCGAAATCCGTCTGCGCTTCGACGGGATCGGACGTGCCGAGCCGCGCCATGTGCGAGAGGATCGCCATCGCCTCGTAGCCTTCCTCTCGCAGCTGCTCGACTGAGAGCGAGCCAAGCCGCTTCGAGAGCGACTCCCCATCCGCGCCCACGATCAGCGGGAAATGGCCGAACGTCGGCGGCGCGCCACCGAGCGCTTTGAAGATTTCCACCTGCACGCCAGTGTTCGTGACGTGATCTTCGCCACGCAGAATGTGCGTGATCGCAAAGTCGATGTCATCGACTACCGAGGGCAGCGTGTAGAGAAACGCGCCGTCCTCACGGATCAGCACCGGATCGGAGAGCGAGGCGGTGTCGACCGATTGCGGCCCGCGGCAGAGATCGTTCCACTCGACTCGCGCGCCCGAAAGCTTGAACCGCCAGTGCGGCTTGCGCCCTTCGGCTTCGAGCTTTGCGCGCTCTTCGGCGCTCATGTTCAGCGATGCGCGATCGTATACCGGCGGCCGTCCGCGGCTCTGTGCAATCTTGCGCTTGCGGTCGAGTTCCTCCTCCGTCTCGTAAGCCGGATAGAGCAGCCCCGCGGCTTTCAGCTTCGCTGCTGCAGCTTCGTATTGCGCAAAGCGCTTCGACTGATTGTCTCGCAGCTCCCAGGTGAGCCCGAGCCACCTTAAGTCCGTCTCGATCCCGGCCTCGAACTCTTTGGTCGAGCGCGCAAGATCCGTGTCGTCGATCCGCAGCAGCATCTCTCCGCCCTGGCCCCGCGCGTAGAGCCAGTTGCGGAGCGCGGTGATGATGTTGCCGACATGCAGCCGGCCCGTCGGAGACGGAGCGAATCGAAGACGCGTTGCGGTCATGATCCGGCGCTTATGAGCGGCCCCCGCCCGCCGGGCAAGCGAGCGCCCGACAGCAGCACGGAGGCGCCGCTGCTCAAAAAGTGACGCCAGGCGTCATTTTCTGTGAAATTCCTGACATGGCGTCATTTTCTCCTGGACGGGGAAGTCTGCGGGCCGTTAGCCAGCCATCAACGACAAAAGGAGGCGACGCGCGAAGGGCCGAACCTGAAGAGGAGCAGTCCACATGCGTCACATCTTCCTGGCCCTCGGCCTTTCCGCCCTTTCCCTCGCGCCGGTGGCGCAGGCGGGCGATCTCACCATCCGGATCCCGGTCACGGCGTCCGACGTGGCGAGCCAAACCGCGCTCGATGCGCTTTACGACCGCATCGAGAACGCCGCCAAGGACGTCTGCGCCGCGCAGATTTTCTCGCCGATCGAACTCAGCCACGCACGGCGCGTCTGCGTTTCCGAGGTGACGGCCGCCGCGATTGCGCAAGCCGGCATCCCGGCGCTGAGCGCCCACCACGCGGCGCTCCAACTCGCGCCCGTCACCGAAACGGCGACGCTCGCTAGCCGCTAGCGGCTTCGCCGCTGCAAGAACGCAGCGTGCGAACGGGGCGCGCCGGCCGGCAGGCCATGACGCGCCGGCGCGCCCCGGACCGCACGCTCAGCGCTTGCCTGTCTCGCAGTAACGGAGCGCCCAACGCGCCATCATCTGGAACTTCGGCTCCGGCTCGGCCTCCAGCAATTGGCGCAACACGCCGGCCGCGTAGAGCGTGCGCGTGAAGCCAAGCGAAATGGCCGCGTGCCGGCGCACCCGCATACTCTCATCGGCCCGCGCATGATGCGCGATGCGCTCGAGGATCGCGGGATCGGTCGCGCAACTCGCTTCGTTGCAGTCGTGGCAGGTCAGCGCGTGCATCGCCATCCACCGCACGCGCGGCGCGCTGTCCTCCATCAGAGGCGCCAGCGCCGCCGGTGCACGGGCATCGCCAAACGTGTCCAGCGTGTGGGCCAAACCAAAGCGGATGCGAGAATCCGCATGCCCCAACCCTTCGATCACTGCATCGAGAAACGCGCTCATCCGCTCAGGCTGCGCCTGCATGAGCGCCCGAGCCGCCAGCATCACCCGCTTAGGAACCTGCATCGCGCGGGTCAGCGTGTAGAAGTCGCGCCCCTCCGCGAGCGTGAACCAAGTCTCGGCCAGAACTTCCGGCGCTGGATAGACGATCGGCGCCGGCTTGCGTTTCTTCGGCTGGCCAGCACGCGCCGCAACTTCTGCGGCAAGGGCCGCCCAGGCCGGGAAACCGTGTTCGCGCGCGATAACCGTTTGCGCCTGGGAGAGCTTGACGCGCGCGCCTTCACGCAGCGCGAAATACGCACGCACACGCGCCTCTTCGGCCGCCGCGCCATCGTTCACGGCGCGCTGCAGCGCGCGCGCCAGGCGCTTCAACTTGTCGAGATTGGGCCGCTTCGGCAGCCGCGATGTGTCTTGGGGAAGCATACGCTCCCTCCCTTTCCATAGCGCCCGCGGTCCGCGTTCTCCGAGCAGAAAGGAAGGCCGTCGACCTTGCTTCGATTGTAACGGC
>Ga0268299_1004216_pt1 | contig 11609 bp, 15 predicted proteins | sample NOBtaG_FD_193484 | JGI IMG/M metagenome (GOLD analysis project Ga0268299, IMG submission 193484) | Activated sludge microbial communities from bioreactor in Nijmegen, Gelderland, Netherland - NOB reactor | ecosystem: Engineered > Bioreactor > Aerobic > Activated sludge | place: Netherlands... | reverse complement strand
GGGACCACCACGAGCCGCAGCCTGGCGGGCATGGGGCAGTTCCTCTTCATGGGCTTGATCGGTGTCGTGTTGGCGAGCGTCGTCGGCCTGTTCTGGCAAAGCGACGGATTCCAGTTCGTCATCGCCTGCGCAGGCGTGATCGTCTTCACCGGGCTCACGGCCTGGGATGCGCAGCGCATGCGGCAGATCGCCGTGTCTCTACCCGACGGGCAGACGGGATCCTTTGGGGTGATCGGGGCGCTCTCGCTCTATCTCAACTTCATCAACCTGTTCCTGATGCTGCTCCGCCTGATGGGCGGGCGGCGCAGCTGAACGGGCGTCGGCGGCGAATCAGGCGCGAGCGCTGATCGACTCGGCGTCGGCGATGCCTTCTGCCGAGAGGTACTTGCGGATCAGCTTGCGAAAGCGGTTCAGCGCCTGGTTCTGATCTCGGTACAGCTCCTCGCGCACCCACTCTCCCTTGATCCAGACGTCGAACGACGGGGGGACGACGAGGGCGAGCTCGAGGAGTCGCTCGCCGATCGGCGTGCCGGTGACGAGGAGTCGCACGGATCGGCCGCTGTCGATGATGGCGCCGCGCGCGTACGGCGGCAGCGAGACCTGTTGCTTGACCCGCTCGAGATCACGCTTGGGGTAGCGCTGCTTGAGGAGGGACATGTACGTCCACTGTCCTTCCTCCGGATTGAGTTCGTGCAGAAGGCGCTGGTTCTGGTCGGTGAGGTTGTCGCGCGCCCGGTCCTGATCGTAGCCCTCGGCGATGCGGAAGAACTTCATCCCGGCGACCGGATGGTCGGGCTGCTGGGGTCGCTTGGCCGTCGCCTGCTCGCGCTTGTGGACCAGCTCGGCCCACCAGCGGTTCTCGACGGTCGGCTTGTCCTTGCGCTCGTCCGACATGGCGGTGGACGATTCAGGCCGCGCGGGCGCGGGGCACGGTGCTGCGCGGCTGGGTGAGCCCTCGCTCCATTCTCGCGGCGAAGGTATCCGCTTTGCGCTCGGCGTCGGCCCAGAACACGTAGTGGCCCATCTCGTGGTAGACGGCGTTCACCCACTGGCGCTCGCTGTTGTACTTGCGCCCGCGCTTCCAGTTCTCGGGGTGGACGAGATGGATCTTCCCGTCCTCGTACGTCTTGCCCGCGGTTCGACCCCAGTCGATGTACTCGAACCACTCCATTCGTGGCCGCGGCAGATTGTAGAACCGGCACATCATGGCGATCGCGCGATTGAAGTCCGCGACGCGGTGGTAGCGGAAGAACGAAGAGAGATAGCGATGGATGACGCGCCGGTCCTTGACCGGCGGGAGGATCATTCTCATGGCGCGGCTCCGGGTGGGACGGGCGGATACATAGAGGTGGCGGGGGGCAAAGTCAACGTGCCCCTTTGGGCCCGCGGAGATATGAGAAAATAAAATGATTCCGAGGAGTTATCCTGCTCCGGAGATGGTTTCCAAGAGGCCGCTGAGCATGCGGTAGGTGAGGCCCCAGATGACGAAACCGCGGTACTGAAAGGCGGGGAAGGACGCTCCCGTTCCAGCCGCAGGGTAGCGATGACGGGCGGCGGCCGCGGGCGTCCTCAGGGTGGACAGCGGAACCCAGACCGTCGTCTGGACCTCGTCGGCATTGGGGCGTGGGTCGATTTCCGTCGAGGTGGCGTAGACGTAGGGGCGGATGAGAAGATCCATCGGACGGTCGCTCTGCGCTCTGATGTCGTCGAGCTGGCCGATCGGTTCGGCGTGCGCGACGATGTCGATGCCGATCTCCTCGTGCGTCTCCCGCGCCGCGGTCAGCAGAAGGTCGGTTTCGTGCGGTTCGCGGCGTCCTCCCGGGAAGGCCATGTGACCCGACCATGGATCGCCTTCGCGTTCGGCACGCTGGATCAGCAGCGCGTGGGTATCGCCGCGGAATTCGGCCAGCAGCACGGCAACCGCGGCCTGACTCTCGACCGAGTCCTCGATCGAGATGGCCTGGCGGCGGGAAAGGCGCTCTCGCACCTCCGTCAGGCGGATCGGCGCTGCCAGCATGTCGAGACTCTGCCCGGGGGCCGCGGCGGGCGCAAGCCGCTGATTTCTCAGGAAGGGAAAAACGTGCACTCCGACATTATTTTGCTGTGACAGGTCCACCTCCTGTGCTAAGAGCCGCACTTGCCTGCAGATCTTGGGGGAGGAGTTTCGGTATGGCGATCAATGACACAGCGCTGGCGGAACAGCGTCGCCTGCTGCTTCCCGAGGAGCGGTTGCTACTGGCCGTCCTCGAGTCGGCGTATTGGGATCTGAAAAGTCGGCACGCCATGGATCGTCGCCATGCGCGCACGTACTTCATGTCGGACGACAATCGACACACCTTCAGTTTCATGGCGGTGTGCCAGCACTTCGGCTGGTCACCGGATTCGATTCGAACGAGCCTGCAGCCCCTGTTGGGCGACCACGGCGGCGAGCTGGGCGAGGGGATGCGCCTGGGAGGTTCCCTCTTCTCCTGACCACTCGCTCGGATCGGGGAATTCGTCGAGGCGGCGTCGAGCTTGACTCTCTCGGGGCCGCCTCCTATCTTCGCCGCCGTGCGGGGTCGGGGTGAGGTGCTCCGAGCGCCCGCTGCGTTGCGGTCACTGTAGCCTAACGATTGAGCCTTCGACCGGTCCATGCGAGTCAGCGCTGGAGAGTGGCCCAACCATCGCGTCGCCGGGATCGTCCTGGCCGGTGGCCAGAACTCTCGGATGGGAGGATTGGACAAGGCGTTCCTTCGCGTCGGCCAGAGGCCGATCGTCGAATGGACCCTGGACCTCTTCCGTCGGGTGTTCCCGCAGGTCGTCGTCGTCAGCAATGCGCCGGAGAAGTACCGCCGTTACGACGTCGAGGTGGTTTCGGACGAGTTCCCGGGTGTCGGTCCCCTGGCGGGCATCCATGCGGGTCTCGGCCGCATCGATTGCACTCACGCGTTCGTGGCTGCCTGCGACATGCCTTACCTGAGAGCTGAGCCCATCGAGTTCCTGCTGAGCCGCCTGCGGCAGCAGGAAGCGATCATCCCGATGTGGGACGGCGACCTCGAGCCGATGCACGCGCTCTATGCGCGCTCGCTGCGACCGCGGATCGAAGTGGCCGTACGTCGAGGGTTGCGGGGGATTCGCGAGTTTCTGCCCGAGGTGGACGTCGAGTACGTTTCCGAGGTCGAGCTCCGCACGGTTCGCGGGGCGGCCGACTCTTTCTGCAACGTGAACACACCCGAGGAGGCGGCTCGCCACGATGTCGAGCGTCCGTCGGCTCTGGCGAGCTGAACGGCCGCGTCCTCCGATCCGTCAGGTTCCGCTGCCACCCCCCCCAAGAGATCGCCGCGATGTGCCTCGAATGAGCTCGCTGATCGACGAGAAATTCGCCGAGTGGACCACGGGGCTCGACCCGTTGCGGTCGCGCATTGCCCTGTTCGAGCGCGTGCGCGACCTCCCCTACAGCTACCCCGCGAGCCGCGACCCGGCCGAGGTTCTGCGCACGGGCGTGGGTACCTGTTCGGGTAAGCACTACCTCCTCGGGGAACTCTACCGACGCTTGGGGCTGAAGGTCAGGCACGCGATCTGCAGTCACCGCTTCAACGAGTCGGATCTGCCGTTCCCCGATCGGATGCAGGCGATGCTGCGCAAGGACGAGATCGTCGACATGCACGACTATCTGCAACTCGAGGTGGCGGGAGACTGGATCGACGTCGATGCGACCTGGGAGCGCGGTCTGCGGGACTTCGGCTTTCCCGTCAACGAGCACTGGGACGGCTCGACCCCGATGATGCTGAGCGTGGTCGCGGACGAACAGGTCATCGTGGAAGGAGAGGCCGCTCGCACCAAGGAGGAGCTTCTCGCGAAGCTGACACCGCGCCAGCGCGCTCTACGCAAGCAGTTCCTCGATGCCATGAACCTGTGGCTGGCCGAACTGGCCCAGGAAATCCGTCGAGACGCGTGAACCCCGCGGACGAGATCGTCGACGTCGTTGACGAGTCGGACGTGGTCGTCGGGCAGGCGACGCGTCGCGCGATGAGGGAGCAGGGACTGCGGCACCGGGCCGTCTACATTCTGGTGTTCAGTCCCGAGGGTCAGCTCTTCGTGCACAAGCGCACGGCGACCAAGGATGTCTACCCGGGTCATCACGACGTCGCCGTCGGTGGGGTGCTGGCGAGCGGAGAGTCCTACGAAGACGCTGCGGTACGTGAACTGGACGAGGAGCTCGGCGTGCGCGCTCCCCTGCGCCGGCTGTTCGATCTGCGCTTCGAGTCGGACGGCAACGCGGTCAACGGAGTTGCATACAGTTGTACGACCGAGGGGCCGTTTCGGCTGCAGGAGGCCGAGATCGAAAGCGGCCGGTTCGCGGATCTGGTCGAGGTGATCGAGTGGGCACAGCGCGAGCCCTTCTGTCCGGACGGGCTGGAAGTGCTCGGGCTCTACTTGGACCGGCTGCAGGCCGCGGCCCGCAACCGCTCTCGTTGACCCAGTCAGGCCGCGGCGTCGGCGCGATCCTCGCGCAGCACGTCGATGAACTTGCGCGCCGCGGGCGAGAGGTGGCGGCCGCGCTTGTAGATGATACCGAGTGGTCGCATCAGGTTCACGTCCGCTAGTTGGACGACCTTCAACGTTCCGAGGCGCGTCTCGTGGCTGACGGTGGGCAGCGGAACGATCGCCAGGCCCTGGCCGATCTCGACCGCGCGCTTGATGGTCTCGATGTTGTCGTACTCCGCCACGTAGCGCGGTGTGGCATCGTGCTGCTTGAAGAGCTGGTCGATGGCCTTTCGGGTGGGGATGTCGCGCTCGTAGGCGATGAAGGCCTGGTCCGTCAGCTTGGCGACGGTGGCGCGCCGCAGTGTGGCGATGGCGTGGTCCGGTGGGCAGACGAGGACGAGGCGATCCTCGCGAAACGGCACGATCGTGATCTGGGGATGGCGCATCGGGTAGGCGACGATGCCCAGGTCGGTCATGCCGCTGATGACCGCGTCGTAGATCTTGTTGGCGCGGCTGTACTCGACGTGGACGTTCACCTCCGGATACGCCCGCAAGTATTCCTTCAGGTAGGGCGGGAGCTCGTGCAAGCCGACGCTGTAGACGATGCTCACGCGCAGCACGCCGTTGACGACCTTGCCGAGATCCTGCAGCTCGTTGTCGACCTCGCGATACGCTTCCAGAATGGCCCGACTGCCGCGATAGAGAATCTCACCGGCGGGAGTCGGTTTGGCGCCGCTCCTGCCGCGCTCGAGCAGTCGACACTTGTACTTCGCCTCGAGCGCACGGAGTTGCTGGCTCACGGCCGACTGCGTGATGAAATTCTGGGAGGCGGCCACCGAGAAGCTCCCCGTCTCCACGACGTCGCAGAACACCTTGAGCGTCTCTATGTGCACGACGGAACGTTACGGGTTGCACTCGGGTCCGTCAAGCGGGCGGTCACATGGTGGGTCTCCGTCCCGTGATCGCAGCGAACGCCTTGTCGAACTCCCAGACGAGCAGGCCCCCCACGATCGTGACCGGGCCGTCGCCGGCGCGTGCATAGACTGCGGTGACGGCCGGGTTCCGCTCGCCCATCAGGAGGACGATGGGCGGACCGTTCGGCCGCTCGAGCAGAATGCGGCGCGTCGGGGCGTCGAGACCGAAGTCGGCGAGGTCGCGCTGCTCCTCGATCGCGGAGAGCACGGTCGTTCCGGCGAGGGCACGCAGGAACTCGTCGAGGTTGCGGTCGTCGGCAGCGCCGCGCCAGCGCTTGCCGTCGCGCGCGACGGTGACGACCTCGTCGCGAAAGCCGAGAGTCATGCTCTCGACCTCCTCGGGCTCGAACTCGACGAGCTTGGTCGATTCCCTCTCGGGCTCGACGAAGCGTGGCTCGCCGAGAAGGGTGCTGTCGGACAGAGGCTCGGGCGCCTGCGGGCTCAACCAGAGGGCGAATCCGGCGAGCACCACGAGGAAGGCGAGGACGACCGTACCGCGCCAGCCCATGGTCAGAAGCCTCGGCGCCTCCGCCGGTAGACGACGACGAAGCCGCAGAGCACCGCGAGCGCGGGCACCGCCACGACCGAAATCCAGAAGATGCGCTGACCCTGTACGGCGGTGAGATAGATCGGCGAGAGCGAACCCGAGGGAAGGCCCGGGGGCGAGCGCACCGCGACCAACTCTTCGTCTTCGGCCAGTACGGCGATCATGCTCATGAACAGGTCGCGGTTGCCGAGCAGGTTGATGGCGAAGTCGGAGTCCCCGAAGAGCACCACTCGTCCGCCCGGCCGTTCGTTGCCGTCCGGCATCACCTTCTCGACCGTCGCCAGGATGGCCACGGGCAGGGGCCCGGGCCGGTCGACTTCCCGGCGGAAGTCGGGCTTCCTCTCGTCGGGAGTGGTGGCTCCGATCTGCGCCCAACTGTCCGGGCTGCTCATCGCCACCAGGGTCACCGCGATGCCCTCGGGCGTCTTATCCGACGCCGCCACCGTGCGTGCGACGGAGAAGACCGCGGCGGTGTCCATCGCCTTGCCGAAGGTGTCCTGGTCGAAGATCGGGACGCGCGTCATGTAGCTGTCCGCGCCGTAGAGGCGGTTGCGCTCGTCGACCACGAGGTCCGTCTCCGCGCTCATGCCGAACCTCTCCACCAACGCCTGGTACGAATCCGGCGAGCCGGGATCGAGGAGCAGCATCAATCTTCCACCTCGGCGTGCGAAGGCGACCAGGCGCTCCAACTCGTCGGCGAAGAGGTTCTGTGTCGGTCCTGCCAGGATGACGATCGTGCACTTCTCGAGCTCGGCGGGCGAAGGGGCGACATCGAAGGTTCTCACGTCGAAGCGCTCTCGCTCGAGTGCCTTGGCGACGTCGCTGTATCCCTCGCGCGGATCCGAGATCATCGGATTGTGTTCGCCGTGTCCGGTGAGGAAGCAAAGGGCCCGCGGTCGATCGCGCGTCAGCTTCAACAGGCCGCTGACGACCTCGACCTCGTCGATGCTGTTGAGGGTGTGCGTCTTGCCGCGGCTCTCCATCACGCCGGTGTTGTAGCTGGATATGCCGTACTTCTTCGCCAACCCCGGCGTGCGGTCCAGGTCGTAAAGGGAGTACGTCACCATCGGCGAGGCGGCGGAGAACTGGTCGAGCAGATCGGCGATCTGCCGGCGTTGTCCACCTTGCTGGCCGTTGTAGAAGAAGGTGATGCGCACGGGCTCGTCGAGTCCGCGCGCGATCACGCTCGATTGCTCGGACAGCGCGAAAACCTTGAGAGGGGTCAGGTCGTAACGCTGGTTGGTGCGGTCCGCAAAGGTCTGGACGAGGCCCGCGAGGACCAGTGCGAGGGCGATCTGGAGGGCGAGCAGGAGGGTCTGCCGGACGATCGAGCTCCGACCCGCCGTCATGGCAGTCCTCGCCACTTGCGAGAGCCGAGCGAGAGAATGGTGAGGAAGACGAAGAACGCGATGAACACGAGAAAGAAGACGACGTCCTTCGTGTCGATGACCCCGCGGGTGAAGTTGAAGAATCGGTCGAAGAGCGACAGACGCAGGAGGACCGAGATCAACTGCTCGTTGGCGACCTCCTCGTTCCAGGTCATGAACCAGAAGAACACCAACAGGCCGTAGGTCACCATCGCGCTCACGACCTGGTTCTCGGTCAATGAGGAGACGAACATCCCGCAGGCGACGAATGCGGTGCCGAGCAGGACGACGCCGAGGTAGGCGGCGGCGAGCGGAAGCAGGTCGAACTCGTAGTAGTAGTAGAACGCCGCCGGTCCGGCGACGGTCGGGACGAGCATGACGAGGAAGAAGAGCCACGCCGCGAGGAACTTGCCGAAGACGATCTCGACATCGCGTACCGGATAGGTCCACAGCAACTCGATCGTTCCGAGCTTCCGCTCCTCCGCGAACAGCCGCATGGTGACCAGCGGCAGGACGAGCAGGGTGACCAGCCGGAGATCGAGGAACCAGTACTGCCAGAGGCCGGTCGGCAGGACGAAGCCCCCGAACAGGATGAAGAAGATCAGGTCGCTGTAGAAGAAGTAGCCCGCCAGCACGAGGAAAACCGCCAGGAGCGCGAACGCGACGAAGGAGGTGAAGTACGAACGCAGCTCTCGTCCGCACACGGTGAGCGTCTTCACGCCTGCTCCTCCGCCGGGCGGCCACTCACGAGAGACAGGAAGATCGACTCGAGCGAGAGCGAGATCGTCCGCATCTCGTGCAACTCCCAGCCCGCCGCGACGAGGCTCGCGGCAACCTCCGGACGCATGTCTCGATCCTTCACCGTCGAGACCGCCAGGCCGACGAGGCCCTCACGCGAGGTCTCGCACTCGACGCTGAGGACGCCGGGCAGCGACTCCAGGTGGCGAACGATCTCGCGCTCCGGACCGCGCACCTCGAGGTGGACGCGCGACCGCTGCCGCAGGCGATGGTTCAGGTTCTGGGGTGTGTCGACCGCGAGGATGCGTCCGCGGTTGATGATGATCACGCGGTCGCACGTGGCTTCCACCTCGGGAAGGATGTGGGTGGAGAGAATCACGGTGCGCTCGCCGCGCAGGCGGCGGATCAACTCGCGCACCTCGGCGACCTGTTCCGGGTCGAGCCCCGAAGTCGGCTCGTCGAGGATCAAGACATGGGGTCTCCCGACGATGGCCTGGGCGATGCCGACGCGCTGCCGGTAGCCTTTCGAGAGGGTGCCGATGATGCGATGGGCCATCTTCTGGACGCCGGTGGCCTCCATCGCCTCGCTCATGGCGGCCTCGCGGGCGTTGCTCGGGACCTCCTTCATGCGTGCGGCGTAGCGCAGGTACTCGCTCACCGTCATGTCGAGGTAGAGCGAGACCCGCTCCGGAAAGTACCCCACGACGCGTCGTGAGCGCAGCGGCTCCGCCACGACGTCGTACCCCGCGACGATGGCTCTCCCGGCCGTGGGGGGGAAGACGCCGGCGAGAATGCGCATCGTGGTGCTCTTGCCGGCGCCGTTCGGGCCGAGGAAGCCGACGATCTCGCCGCGTCTGACCTCGAAGGACACGTCCTCGATGGCAGTGAAGGGGCCGAAGGCCTTGGTCAGGTGCTCGGCCTGAATCATCGTACTCGATGCCTCGGGACGACCGACGAGTGACGGCTGGAGACGGTGAATGCGCGGGTTCCCACGAGCGGCCGTGACCGGCCCGAAGTAGTGACCGGCTCCGCCGATGTCAAGAGCGTGCGGCCGCGCTTTACGGCGACCGTGCCTCCGCTACAATGCGGCCATGCGATTCGGCTGGCCCGTTGTCGTGCGTGCGCTCGCATCGGCGCTCCTGCTTGCTGCCTGTTCCACGGTTCCCTACACCAACCGCTCCCAGCTCATGATCATGTCCGAGGGCGAGGAAGCCGCCCTCGGTGCGCAGGCCTACAAGGAGGTTCTGCAGGGTGCGAAGATCGAGCGGGATCCGCGGGTCAACGAGGTGGTGCGGCGGGTCGGACAGCGGATTGCCGAAGCGGCGAACCGGCCGGACTTCCAGTGGGAGTTCGTCGTGATCGACGATCCCAAGCAGGTCAATGCGTTTGCCCTGCCGGGGGGCAAGGTCGCGGTCTACACCGGCATGTTCCCGGTCGCCGAAACGGAGGCTGGGCTGGCCACGGTGATGGGGCACGAGGTCGCCCATGCGCTCGCCCGGCACGGGGCCGAACGAATGAGTCAGCAGACGGGCCTGAGCGTCGTCGGCACCGGCTTGGCGGTTGCGCTCGGCGCGAGCGGGACGTCGGGGGTCACGCAGCAGGTGGCGATGCAGGCGTTCGGCCTCGGCGCACAAGTGGGCGTTCTGCTGCCCTTCAGCCGCAGTCAGGAGTCCGAGGCCGACCACATCGGACTGATCCTGATGGCAAAGGCGGGTTACGACCCGGCCGAGGCGATCGGCTTCTGGGAGCGGATGGACGAGCGCAGCGGCGGCAAGTCGCCGCCGGAGTTCCTCTCGACGCACCCCAACCACGGCACGCGTTCGCAGGACATCCGCAAGTGGCTGCCCGAGGCGAACGGCTACCTCGTCGAGAATCCCGGGGTGAAGAATCAGAAACTGCCGGGCGTCGCCTGAGCCCGCGTCACGCGTCGGCCGTTCGCGGTAGGCGGAAGTGCAGCCAGAAGGACAGGGCGACGTAGTAGGCGGGGAAGAAGAGGGATGCCACTGCGATCTCTCTCGGTGGAGTCGGTATCTGGGCGACCACGATGAACACCAGGATCGACCAGATCACGCCCAGCACGTAGGTCGTCTTCTGCGCGATCCGGTTGCGGCTGGGGTAGAGGTAGCGGATCGGCACGAACACGAGGATGGAGAGGACGACGAGCCACAGGGTGTTGACCCAGGTGGGCCAGCCGAGGACGTAGAGGTAGAGGATCACCACGTTCCAGTAAGACGGAAAGCCGGTGAAGAAGTGGTCGCTGGTCTTGGCCGCCGTCTGACAGAACCCGTAGCCGCTCGCGACCAGTGGCATCGCCGCGACCAGCAGACCCCAGCCGTTCTGCGGCACCAGACCGGCATGATACGCCAGCACCAGTGGAACGACGACGTAGTTCAGGTAGTCGACGATGTCGTCGAGGCGCGCGCCGTCGAAGGTCGGCAGAACCTCCTTCACGCGGAAGCGACGCGCGAGCATCCCGTCGGTGGAGTCGATGAAGGTCGCGACCACCATGCACCAGAACGCGATGGCGTAGCCGCCGTGCGCCACCGCTACCAGTGCAACCAACGCCAGCGGGGCGCCGCTGGCGGTGTAGGCGTGAACCGCCCAGGCCGCGAGTCGGTCGAACGACGTCGTCACGAGTTCGGCCGTTGGACGAGAGCGCAACGCCCGCGCTCCCGCACTCGTCGTCCGCTCAGATCTTGACGACGTTGGTCGCCTGCAGACCCTTGGGGCCCTGGGTGATCTCGAACTCCACCCGCTGGCCCTCTTCGAGCGAGCGGAAGCCCTGTCCTACGATAGCCGTGTAGTGCACGAAGACGTCCTGCCCATCGTCCTTCGTGATGAAGCCGTACCCCTTTTGGCCGTTGAACCACTTGACCGTACCCTGAGGCATGCTAGCCCGCCCTCCTTCTGTTTCGATCAGGGATCAGCCGACGCAGACCCCCCCGGTCACGTCAGCTCGTCCCGTAAAGCGGGTCCTGTGCCCGCCCCCCTGGTTGCTCAATGAAGCCGTTGCGTCTTCCTTCGAAAACCGGCGCGCCTATACCACGCGCCTAGACCGCGGAGCAACCGAAAAACGCTCGCCCCGCCGTCACCGAACGCGCGCGAACTTTACTCGCCCCAGGGGGGGTGGTATTCGTTCGCCGTCGCGCATCACCGGCCGTTGCGATGAAAGCCCGCATCCGAATCGCAGTGTTCCTCGCCTTGGTCGTGCTGCTAGGCGGCCTCGTCCTGATGGTCCGGCGATCGTTCGAGACGAGCAGCGAGCTCGAGATGGCGCAGAAGGTCCTCGAACTCGTGCCCGAGGCGGCACAGCGGATCCAGGACTTCCACCGGGTGCAGGTGCGGGACGGCAGGAAGGAGTGGGAGATTGCGGCGGCCGAAGCCAGGTACTTCGACGAGGAACAGCGGGTCGTCGTGCGCCGCCCGATGCTGCGGCTGTTTCTCGAGGACGGCCGTGAAGTGGGGCTGCGGGGCGACGAGGGTGTGGTGACGCTGGACGGCAAGGACCTCCGCAGC
>Ga0268299_1004214_pt1 | contig 11612 bp, 12 predicted proteins | sample NOBtaG_FD_193484 | JGI IMG/M metagenome (GOLD analysis project Ga0268299, IMG submission 193484) | Activated sludge microbial communities from bioreactor in Nijmegen, Gelderland, Netherland - NOB reactor | ecosystem: Engineered > Bioreactor > Aerobic > Activated sludge | place: Netherlands... | reverse complement strand
CTGCGCGTCGGCGAGCGCATGCTGGCCAGCGCGAAGCCGCGCGCGTGATTCGCATAGACCAGCTCGTGCGCGACCGGCGGCGTGTCCGACAGCAGGCCGAGCCAGCCGAAGGGGTAGACGCGCTCATAGGTCGTGAGCGCCGACGCCGGCACGCTGGCGCGGCACACGCCGTGGTAACCGTCGCAGCCGGCGATGAAGTCGCACTCGAGCTCGTGCGTCGTGCCGTCCTTCGCGTAGCGCAGCCGTGGACGCGCGCCGTCGTGGCCGTGCAGGCTCACGTCCTGAGCCTCGTAGACGGTGGGTGCACCGGCGGCCTGGCGCGCGTCCATCAGGTCGCGCGTCAGCTCGGTCTGGCCGTAGACGACCACATGCTTGCCGCCGGTGAGCTGGCCCAGGTCGATGCGGTGGCGCGCGCCGCCGAAGGCCAGCTCGTAGCCCTCGTGCACCAGGCCCTCGCGGTGCATGCGCGCGCCGACCCCCGCCTCGTCCAGCAGGTCGGCGGTGGTCTGCTCCAGCACGCCGGCGCGGATGCGGCCCAGCACGTGCGCGGCGCTGGAACGCTCGACGATCAGGTTGTCGACGCCGGCGCGCGTCAGCAGCTGGCCCAGCAGCAGGCCGGACGGGCCGGCGCCGACGATCGCGACCTGAACGCGCGCCTGGCTCACAGCAAGGTGCGGAGTTGCGCCTGCGCGTGCAGCAAGGGCGGCAGGCACTGCTCGACCAGCTGCTCGATGCGCATGCGCGTGGCATGGACGCTGACGTTCATCGCCGCGACCGTGTCGCCGCGGTAGTTCTTCAGCGGCACGGCGATCGTGCGCAGGCCGAGCTCCAGCTCCTGGTCGATCGTCGTGTAGCCGTTGGCGCGGGTGCGAAGCAGCTCGAGGCGCAGGCGCTCGCGGTTCGTCACCGTGTGCGGTGTCAGCGGCTGCAGGGTCTGCCGCGCCAGCCAGGCGTCCATCGCCTCGTCGGGCATCGCGGCCACCAGCACCCGGCCGTTGCTGGTGCAGTAGGCCGGCACGCGCGTGCCCGGCTGCAACGTCGCCGACACCACGCGGCCGGCGCTCGCCGCCGCCACCGCGATCACGTCGTCGTGGTCCAGCACGCCGGCGGAGCTGGCCTCCTGCAACGCGTAGGCCAGCTTCTGCAGCAGCGGCTGGATCACGCGCGGCAGCCGGGCCGAGTGCATGTAGCTCTGCCCCAGCCGCAGCACCTTGGGCGTCAGGCCGTAGAGCTTGCGGTCCTGCTGCACGTAGCCCAGGTGGGCCAGGGTGATGAGGTAGCGGCGCGCGGCGGCGCGGGTCAGGCCGGTGCGCTCGGCCACCTCGGTGATCGACAGGCGCGGGCGCTCCTGGTCGAAGGCCTCGATGACGGCCAGGCCCTTCTCCAGGCCAGCAATCAGGTCGCGCTGCAGCGGCGCGGAGGCGCCCGGCAACGGCGCCGCCGGCGCTTCGGGCTCGGCCGGGTCGACGGCCGCGGGGTCCAGGCTCATGATCGTCTCGGGTCCGTTGATCGCACGATTTGCGCGGTTACCGCGCATACTGGAGTTGACTGCCTTGTTTTGTGGCAGCTTAGCGATAAGCTCCGATCTGACAAGCCCGACGATCCCGCAATCAGTGCGGCAATCGCACAGATCGGGCGAGGAGACGCCTGCGATGGACTTCCAGCCGCTGCTTGCCGGGACCGATCCGGACCTGCTCCACCCGGCCTACCGGTCGACCGCGAAGCGCGGGCCGCGCCAGCCGCCGCTGCGCGTGCGCCTGCCGGACGCCACCGAGGCCGGCCTGGCCCTGCCGCCCTCGCTGCTGCTGCCCGGCGACGCCGACCTCACGGCGCGCGGCCAGGGCGCCCCGCTAGGCGAGAAGATCGCCGTCGTCGGCCGCGTGGTCGACGAGGACGGGCGGCCGGTGCGCGACTCGCTGATCGAGGTCTGGCAGTGCAATGCCGCCGGCCGCTACTGGCACGCGAAGGACCAGCACGACGCGCCGCTGGACCCCAACTTCTACGGCTGCGGCAAGTGCTTCACCGACGGCGAGGGGCGCTTCCGCTTCGTCACCATCAAGCCCGGGCCCTATCCCTGGGGCAACCACGACAAGGCCTGGCGGCCGGCGCACATCCACTTCTCGCTGTTCGGCAACGTGCTGGCGCAGCGGCTGGTGACGCAGATGTACTTCGCGGGCGACCCGCTGTTCGCCTTCGACCCGATCTACCAGAGCATCCCGGACCCCGCGGCGCGTGATCGCCTGGCGGCCCACCTCGACATGGACGCCACCGTCGGCGCCGAGATGCTGGGCTGGCGCTTCGACATCGTGCTGCGCGGACGCGGCGCCACGCCCTTCGGCCTGTGATCATGAACGGACCCACCCCTTCGCAGACCATCGGCCCGTTTCCGCACGAGGCCTGGCGCTGGGCCTTCGACGGCGGCGAGGGCCCGCTGCTGCTGGAGGGTCGCGTGCTCGACGGCGACGGTCAGCCGGTCGTCGATGCCGTCGTCGAGGCCTGGCCGCAGGGCGCGCCGCGCCATCGCTTCCTGCGCGTCCCGACCGACGAGCAAGGCGCCTTCCGCCTCGCCTTCGCGTCGCGTCCGGCGCCGGGCGAGCCGCTGGCGCATCTCGTCGTGTTCGCGCGCGGCCTGCTGAGGCATCAGTTCACCGCGGTCTTCCTCGCGGACGATGCCGGCCTCGACGCCTCGACGCTGCTGGCCCAGGTGCCGGCCGTGCGGCGCGCGACGCTGCTGGCGCAGCCGGACGGTGACGACCGCTACCGCTGGGACCTGCACCTGCAGGGCCCGTCCGAGACCGTCTTCTTCGACTACGCCTGAGCCGGCATGTCGGCCTTCGACGGCTTCCTGATCCCGCGCGACGTCGCCGCGCTGTTCGACGCGCCGGCCATCGTGCAGGCGATGTTCGACTTCGAGGCGGCGCTGGCGCGCGCGCAGGCGGCCGAGGGCCTGATCCCGGCCGCGGCCGCGAACGCGATCGCCGGCGTCTGCAAGGCCGAGCTGCACGACCTGGACGCGCTGGTCACCGCCAGCGCACGCGCCGGCAGCCTGGCGATCCCGCTGGTCGCGGAGCTGAAGAAGACCGTCGCGCTGTTCGACGCGCCCGCTGCCGCCTGCGTGCACTTCGGCAGCACCAGCCAGGACGCGATCGACACCGCGCTGGCGCTCGCGACGCGGCGCGCGCTCGCACTGATCGACGCCGAGCTGGCGCGGCTGTGCGAGGCCCTGCTGGCGCTGGCCGAGGCGCATGCCGCCACGCCGGTGCTGGCCCGCACGCTGATGCAGCCGGCCGCGGTGACGAGCTTCGGCCTCAAGTGCGCGAACTGGCTCGCGCCGCTGCTGCGCTCACGCCTGCGGCTGCGCGAGGTGGCGGCGCGCGGCCTGGCGCTGCAGCTCGGCGGCGCGATCGGCACCCTGGCGGCGATGGGCGATCGCGGCCCGGCCGTCGCGCGCCGCATGGCCGCGGCCCTGGGCCTGGCGCTGCCGCCCGCGCCCTGGCACACGCAGCGCGACGAGTGGGTGCGCCTGGGCCTGGAGGCCGCGGTGCTGAGCGGCAGCCTGGGCAAGATCGCCACCGACCTGGCGCTGATGGCGCAGGGCGAGGTGGCCGAGCTGGCCGAGCCGGCGGCGCCGGGCCGCGGCGGATCGACCGCGATGCCGCACAAGCGCAATCCGGTCGCCGCACTCACCGCGCTGGCCGCCGCGCAGCGCGCGCCGCAGCGCGCCGCCGCGGTGCTGGCCGCGATGCCGCAGCAGCACGAGCGCGGCCTGGGCAACTGGCAGGCCGAGCTGGCCGAATGGCCGGGCCTCTTCACCGGCGCCTGCGCGTCGGCGCGCGCGCTGGCAGAGGCCTTCGAGGGGCTCGACGTGAACGGGGCGCGCATGCGCCGCAACGTGGTCGAGGTCGGCGGCCCGGCCTTCGCCGAGGCGCTGCAGCCCGACGCGGCCGCCGTGCCGGCGGCCGCCCTGGCGCGCGAGCGCGCGGCCGCACTCCGCGCGACACTCGCGAGCATGCCGGCCGCTCCCTGGCCGGCACCTGCTGCCTGAACCCGCATGGACCCCTACGACCACGACCTCGAGCGCGGCCTGCGCAGCCGCCGCGCCATCCTCGGCGACGCCTGGGTGGACAAATCGGTCGCGAACGCGAACGCCTTCAACGCCGATTTTCAGAACTTCATCACCCGCTACGCCTGGCACGAGGTCTGGGGCCGGCCCGGCCTGCCGGCCAAGACGCGCCGCGTCATCGTGCTGGCGATCACCTGCGCGCTGGGCCGCTGGGAGGAGTTCGAGCTGCACCTGCGCGCCGCGCTGGTCGGCGGCTCGGGCGCGAGCCTGGGCGCCGGCGACGACGTGACGACCGCGCTGACCCCCGACGAGGTGAAGGAAGTGCTGATGCAGGCCGCCATCTACGCCGGCGTGCCCGCCGCCAACACCGGCATGTCGATCGCCGTGAAGCTGCTGCGCGAGCTGGGCCGCGAGCTGCCGCCGCTGCCGGCCACCGAGGTGGCGCACACCGGCAGCGGGCGTTCCTTCCGCTCGTCCGGATCGCCGGCGCTGCACTACACGGTGCGCGAGGCGCGCAACGGCCCTGCGAAGCACACCCTCGTCTTCAGCCACGCGCTGGGCTGCGACGTGAGCATGTGGGACCCGGTCGCGAATGCCCTCGCGGCCGAACACCGCGTGGTCTGCTTCGACCACCGCGGCCACGGCGATTCCGACGCGCCGCCCGGCCCGTACACGATGGCCGCGATGGCCGACGACGCGGCGCGCCTGCTGGACGAACTGAAGACCGGCCCCGTCGTCTGGGTCGGCCTGTCGCTCGGCGGCATGGTGGGCCAGGAGCTGGCGCTCGCGCGGCCCGATCGGCTGAAGGCGCTGGTGATCGCCAACTCGACCTCGGGCTACGACGCGGCCGGCCGCGAGGCCTGGGCCCAGCGCATCGCCGCGATCGAAGCCGGCGGCCTGGAGGCGATCGCCGACGGCGCGATGCAGCGCTGGTTCAGCGAAGCTTTCCGCGCCGCGCAACCCGCCGCCGTGGCGCGCTGGCGGCGGCGCGTGGTCAGCAACACGCCGGCCGGCTACATCGCGGCCTGCCACGCGGTGGCCGCGCACGAAACCACCGCGCGCCTGCCGCAGCTGGAACTGCCGACGCTGGTGATCGCCGGGGCCCTTGATCTGGGCACACCCGTCGCCATGTCTCAGACCATCGTCGAGAACGTTCCTGGTGCACGCCTCGTCGTGATCGACGATGCGGCGCACCTGAGCGTGCTGGAGCGGCCGGAGCTCTTCGGCACCGCGCTGCGCGACTTCATTGATCTTCTGACTTGAGCCAGGACGCCACCCCCGCATGGAAGCCCTCACCGCCCTGATTCCCGGCATCCCGCCGCTCGTGTGGTGGCTGCTCGCTGCCGGCATGGTGCTGACCGGCCTGGCCGGCACCATCCTGCCGGTGCTGCCCGGCACGCTGCTGGTGCTGGGCGGGCTCTTCGTCGGCGCGTGGATCGACGGCTTCGCCAAGGTCGGCGGCTGGTCGCTCGCGATCATCGCGGTGCTGGCCGTGCTGGCCTGGGCTACCGACTACGTCGCAGGGCTGCTGGGCGCCAAGAAGGTGGGGGCCAGCCGCTGGGCGCTGATCGGTGCGGCGCTGGGCACGGTGCTCGGTATCTTCATGGGCCTGGTCGGCGTGCTCTTCATGCCCTTCGTCGGCGCGGTGGCCGGCGAGCTGTATGCGCGGCGCGAGCAGGCGGTGACCGCCGGCAGCTACGCGACGCAGCAGGCGCTGAAGGTCGGCACCGCGACCTGGATCGGCATGCTGGTCGGCACCGCGGTGAAGATCGCGCTGGTGTTCCTGATGATCGGCGTCTTCGTCGCCGCGCTGCTGGTCAGGTGACGGCAAGGTGAGCACGCCGTGATCGACAAGATCAGCCCCAGCGTCGAAGCCGCGCTGGCCGACGTGCCCGACGGCGCGACCGTGATGATCGGCGGCTTCGGCACGGCCGGCATCCCGACCCAGCTGATCGACGGCCTGATCGCGCAGGGCGCAACGGGGCTTACCGTCGTCAACAACAACGCCGGCAACGGCGAGACCGGGCTGGCCGCGCTGCTGAAGGCCGGCCGCGTGCGCAAGATCATCTGCAGCTTTCCGCGCCAGGCCGACTCGCAGGTCTTCGACGCGCTCTACCGCAGCGGCCAGATCGAGCTGGAGCTGGTGCCGCAGGGCAACCTGGCCGAGCGCATCCGCGCGGCCGGCGCCGGCATCGGCGCCTTCTTCACACCCACGGGCTACGGCACCGAGCTGGCGAAGGGGAAAGAGACGCGCGAGATCGACGGCCGCCCCTACGTGCTGGAGCATCCGATCCACGCCGACTTCGCGCTGATCAAGGCCGAGCGCGCCGACCGCTGGGGCAACCTGAGCTACCGCATGACCGCGCGCAACTTCGGCCCGGTCATGGCGACCGCCGCCAGGTGCACCGTGGTCGAGGTGCCGGAGATCGTGGCGCTGGGCACGCTCGATCCGGAAAGCGTGGTGACGCCGGGCATCTTCGTGCAGCGCGTGGTGCAGGTCGGGCGCAGCGTGACGCAGGCGGGCGGGTTTGCCGCGGGCAAGACCGAGCGAGGTGCCGCATGAAGCGCTGGACCCGCGACCAGATGGCCGCTCGCGTGGCGCGCGACATCGCCGACGGCATGGTCGTCAACCTCGGCATCGGCCTGCCCACGCTGGTGGCCAACCACATCCCCGCCGACCGCGAGGTGGTGCTGCACTCCGAGAACGGCGTGCTCGGCATGGGCCCCGCGCCCACGCCCGGCGCCGAGGACTACGACCTCATCAATGCCGGCAAGCAGCCGGTGACGCTGCGCGCGGGCGGCAGCTACTTCCACCACGCCGACAGCTTCGGGATGATGCGCGGCGGCCACCTCGACGTCTGCGTGCTCGGCGCCTTCCAGGTGGCCGCCAACGGTGACCTCGCCAACTGGCACACCGGCGCGCCCGACGCGATCCCCGCCGTCGGCGGCGCGATGGACCTGGCCATCGGCGCGAAGAAGACTTTCGTGATGATGGAGCACCTCACCAAGAGCGGCGAGAGCAAGCTGGTGGAGCGGTGCACGTATCCGCTGACGGGGATCGGGTGCGTCAGTCGCGTGTACACGGACCTGGCGGTGATCGATCTGGGGCCTGACGGGGCGCGAGTGATCGACGTGGTGGACGGGCTCAAGTTCGCTGAGTTGCAGGCGATAACCGCGATCACTTTGATTGACCGGCGTTAGCCTGAACTTCCACCTCGAGTTCGAGTGTCATTCGCGACTTCTTCGAGATGGCACTGATCTACAAGTACTGCCGCTTTGACAAGTACGCGGAATCGCGGCTAGCGGGAGCGGAGCTCTTCTTGAATCATCCCGCCGGCTTCAACGATCCCTTCGACTGCCGTCCGTGGCTTGACTTCAACTATTCGGCTGAGCAGTTGGTCCGAGGACTTGCGAGCCAACTGCGTCGCCAAGCTCCACACCTCACTCACAACGACGCTGTTGCGCAAGCTACCGGCATTTTCCTTAACGGGCGGCATCGAAACCCCAGAACTTGGGAAGCGCTTCGCGCCGATCTGATTGCCACGGTGACCTGCGGCGTTGGCGTCCTTTGCTTGACCGAACTGCCGGACAGCATCCTGATGTGGGCTCACTACGGCGATGATCACAAGGGCTTCTGCTTAGGCTTCGAATGGTCCGAGTACACGCCATTCTTCGGAAGTGCGCAGCAAGTCCGCTATCAGGACGCTCTACCGCACATCGACGTGTTCAATGCCGAGGACGGACAGCAAGTTGACCTGCTCTTTCTGACCAAGTTCACAGACTGGCAGCACGAGCGGGAGTGGAGGATCGTCGACCCGGAAAGCGGGCCCGGGCTTCAAACCTACCCCGAAGAGCTCCTTAGGACTGTGATCTTCGGGTGTCGAACAAAGGATGCGGATCGCGACAACGCCATCAAGTGGTTAAGTCGCCGCAGCCACCGTCCCGCACTGTCCGAATGCATCCTGGACCAGCACGAATACAAGCTGATCTTGCGTCCTATTGAGTAACCGCAACGCGCTCCGTTGCATCAAACAGTTGATCGCCACCCTAGCCCTTCGCTGGTCCCTGCCCGCGGCCGGTACTCGCACCCGACCCAGCCGTCCCAGCCGAGTTCGTCGATCGCGTCGAACAGATAGCGGCAGTTCAGCTCTCCGACATCGGGCTCCTGTCGCTCGGGCACGCCGGCCACCTGCAGGTGGCCGACGCGGCCGGTCGGCAGGTAGGTTCGCAGCTTGGTTGCGACGTCGCCCTCGACGACCTGGCAGTGGTAGAGGTCCATCTGCACCTTGAGGTTGGGCGCGCCGACCTGCTGCACGATCTCGTGGGCGTGGTCCTGGCGGTTGAGGAAGTAGCCGGGGATGTCGCGGCCGTTGATGGGCTCGATCAGCAGCGTGACGCCCGCGTCCGCGGCGCGCGGCGCGGCCCAGGCCAGGTTGGCGACGTAGGTGGGCTGCAGCGCGGCACGCTCGCTGCCGGGCGGGATGCAGCCGGCCAGCACGTGCACGCGCGGGCAGCGCAGGGCTTCGGCGTGCACGAGCGCCTGATCGATGCTGCGGCGGAAGTCTTGCTCGCGGCCCGGCAGCGCGGCCAGGCCGCGCTCGCCGGCCGCCCAGTCGCCGGGCGGCGCGTTCATCAGCACCAGCGGCAGGCCGCCGAGCGCCGCGCGCAGCACGCCAGCGTCGTGCTCGTAGGCGAACTGCCACTCGACCGCCTCGAAGCCGTCGCGTGCCGCGGCGGCCGCGCGTTCCAGGAAGGGATGCTCGGTGTAGAGCATCGACAGGTTGGCGGCGAAGCGGGGCATGGCCCCTATGCTGCCAGAGGCCCGCTGGTCAGCGCGCGCGCTTCGGCCCGGCCTGCAGGTCGTCGAGGATGGGGCAGTCGGCCCGGTGGTCGCCGTGGCAGTGCGCGGCCAGGTCCTCGAGCGTGCGGCGCATCGCCTCCATCTCGTCGATGCGCCGCTGCAGGTCGGCGGCGTGGCGCTGCGCGAGCTTCTTGACCTCGCGGCTGGCGCGGCCGCGGTCCTGCCACAGCGCGAGCAGGCCGCGGATCTCCTCGATGCCGAAGCCCAGGTCGCGGGCGCGGCGGATGAAGCGCAGCGTGTGCAGCTCGCTCTCGCCATAGCGGCGGTAGCCGGCGTCGGTGCGCGGCACGGTGGGCAGCAGGCCCAGGCTCTCGTAGTGGCGGACCATCTTGGCCGAGACGCCGGAGCGCTCGGCCGCCTCTCCGATGTTCATCTGCGCGTTCATTGCCCCTCCGGCTTCCAGCGCTTCAGCAGCAGCGCATTGCCCAGCACACTGACGCTGGACAGCGCCATCGCGGCACCGGCCACCACCGGGTTCAGCAGGCCCAGGGCCGCGAGCGGGATGCCGACCACGTTGTAGACGAAGGCCCAGAACAGGTTCTGGTGGATCTTGCGGGTGGTGCGGCGCGAGATCGCGATCGCATCGGCCACCAGGCTGGGCTGGCCGCGCATCAGCGTGATGCCGGCGGCATGCATGGCGACGTCGGTGCCGCCCCCCATGGCGATGCCGACGTCGGCCGCGGCCAGGGCCGGCGCGTCGTTGAGGCCGTCGCCGACCATGGCCACCGGCCCGCCGGACCCGTGGCGCAGGCCGGCGATCACCGCGGCCTTGTCGGCCGGCAGCACCTCGGCGCGCACGTCATCGATGCCGAGCGCCGCGGCGACGGCGGCGGCCGCCCCTTGGTGATCGCCGCTGACCAGCACGGTGCGCACGCCCAGCGCGTGCAGGCGGTCGATCGCGACGCGCGCATCGGGCTTGAGTTCGTCGCCGAAGGCCAGCAGGGCGAGCAGGCGCGGCGCGGCGGCACCGGTCTCGGCCAGCCACGAGACGCTGCGCCCCTGCTGCGCCTGCGCCTCGGCCTGCGGCTGCAGCGGCGCGAGGTCGACGCCGAGTTCCTTCATCCAGCGCGTGCTGCCGAGCCGCAGCGCGCGGCCCGCGACCCGGCCCTCGACGCCGCGGCCGGCAACGGCCTGCACCTCGGCGGCCGGAGACACGGCCAGGCCCTCGCCGGCCTGCCGCACGGCGCGCGCCAGCGGGTGTTCGCTGCCGGACTGCAGCGCGGCCGCGAGCGCCAGGGCCTCGTCGCGCGTCGTCCCCGCGGCGGGCCGCAGCTCGACCAGCGTCGGGCGGCCGACCGTCAGCGTGCCGGTCTTGTCGAAGGCGACGACGCGCAACGCGTGCGCCGCCTCCAGCGCTGCGGCGTCCTTGACCAGGATGCCGTGCTGCGCCGCCACGCCGGTGCCGGCCATCAGCGCGGCGGGCGTGGCCAGGCCCAGCGCGCAGGGGCAGGCGATGACCAGCACCGCCACGGCATTGAGCGTCGCCGCCGACCAGTCGCCGACGGCCAGGCCCCAGGCCAGCCAGGTGGCGAACGCGATCACCACGACGACGGGCACGAAGATCGCACTGACCTTGTCGACCGTCTGCTGGATCGGCGCCTTGGCGGCCTGCGCGGTCTCGACCAGGCGCACGATGCGGGCGAGCGTCGATTCGGCACCGAGCGCGGTGGCGCGCACCTGCAGCAGGCCCTCGCCGTTGAGCGAGCCGCCGATCACGCGCTCGCCGGCGCCGCGCGCCACCGGCAGGCTCTCGCCGGTGAGCAGGGATTCGTCGAGGTGGCTGCTGCCGTCGGCGATCGTGCCGTCGACCGGCAGGCGTTCGCCGGGGCGCACGATGACGATGTCGCCTCGGGCCAGCGCCGTGATCGGCAGCGTCGCCTCGACGCCGTCGCGCAGCACGCGCGCGGTCTCGGGCCGCAGCGCCTGCAGCGCGCGGATCGCCTCGGTGGTCTGGCGCTTGGCGCGCGCCTCCAGCAACTTGCCCAGCATCACCAGCGTGATGACGGCGGCGGACGCCTCGAAGTAGAGGTGCGGCGCGCCTTCGTGGCCGGCGTGCTCGAACAGCAGCCACACGCTCAGGCCGTAGGCGGCGCTGGTGCCCAGCGCGACCAGCAGGTCCATGTTGCCGCTGCCGGCGCGCAGCGCGGCCCAGCCGTGGCGGTAGAAGCGCGCGCCGGCCCAGAACTGCACGGGCGTGGCCAGCAGCCACTGCAGCCAGCCGGGCAGCATCCAGTGCTCGCCCCACAGCAGCGCGACCATGGGCAGGGCCAGCGGCAGCGTCAGCAGGGCCGCGATCGCGACGGGCCAGCCCAGCGAGGCCCCGGATGGCGCACGCGCGGCCGCGGGTGCGTCGGCGACCTGCAGATGGGCGGTGTAGCCGGCCGCCTCGACCGCCGCCTCCAGCACGCTGGGCAGCGTGCCGGGCGCGGCCTCGACGCGGGCCGTCTCGGTGGCGAGGTTGACGGTCGCGTCGGCCACGCCGGGCACCTTCTTCAGGGCCTTCTCGACGCGCAGCACGCAGGACGCGCAGGTCATGCCCTCGATGGCCAGGGTCAGCGGGGTGGAGGCGATGGTGTTCATGGCGGGCAGTCTCGACCTTGCCATGATGGCAAAGTCAAGGCGGCCGGGCTTGACCCTGATCAAGGCGGGGTGCGCTTGACCTTGCCACGATGGCAGGGCGGATGCTCG
>Ga0268299_1004213_pt1 | contig 11613 bp, 14 predicted proteins | sample NOBtaG_FD_193484 | JGI IMG/M metagenome (GOLD analysis project Ga0268299, IMG submission 193484) | Activated sludge microbial communities from bioreactor in Nijmegen, Gelderland, Netherland - NOB reactor | ecosystem: Engineered > Bioreactor > Aerobic > Activated sludge | place: Netherlands... | reverse complement strand
GCTAGGCACCGCGCCAGCAGATGCGCGGTGGCGCACCGGCATCGGACACGCGCCGCGTGCCGCCGTGCGTCAGCGCGCCGACCCGAAATTTTTGACTACCTAACCTCGCGGCACTACCTCGGAGACTGAGGCATGCCCGCGAACGCCCTCAAGACCGAGCCGCACTTTCACGACGTGCTGGTGATCGACGACTACGCGGAAACCCGCGACGCGATCGTCGCCATCTTGGAGATGCAGGGCTTCATGGCCCACGGCGCCGTGTCGGGTCCCGACGCGCTCGACATGTTCCAGGGCGGCCTCCGCCCCTGCGTGGTCCTGCTCGATCTCCGCATGCCGGGCATGGACGGCTGGGAGACGTGGGAGCGCATGAAGGCCATGGCCGACCTCGCGGCGATGCCGGTCGTCATCCTCTCCGCCGACGTCGCCGACGACGCGCGCGCGAAGCGGGTCGGCATCCGCGAGTTTCTGCGAAAGCCGATCGATGTCCAGCCGCTGCTGGCCGCGATCGAGCGCCACTGCGCGCAGACGGACAGCTGACGCCGCCTACACTTCCCCGCTGTCCGATCCCTCGTCGAACTGCACCGTGACCTCCCACTCCGTCGCGAGCCACCCGAGCAGCGACGACTCGTGCCGATCGATCACGTCCGGCAGCGCGGTCGCGAGCACCGTCCCGTAGATCAGCTCGCGCGCTTCCTGACGGTCGAGCCCGGAGAGGAACGTCTTGAGCGACGCCTCGTCCGCGAACCGCTCGTCGGCTTCCGTGGCGAGCTCGCGGTACCCTTGGTCGCCGAAGGCGTCGGCGATCGCGGCGATCTGGGCCTCCTCGTCCTCCGACACCTCGGCGTCGCTGCCGGCAACGGCTTCGATCAAGGCCACCAGCGCGATGCGCTCGTCGTGCGTCAGATCCTTCAGCTCCATCATGCCCCCTTCACGGCTCCGTAGTGGCCGCAGCTTCGCTCCAGACGCGCCGATAGTCCACCGCGCCGCACTTCGACCTTGGCAGCGCCGACCGGCCTGGCGTAAGACGCCGCCATGCCGCCCCCGCGAACGCCCCGGCGACGCGCCGATCCACACACCGCGGCGGCCCCGAGCCCGGCGATCTCCTCCATCGCCGAAAGCGAAGCCTGGTATCGCGCGGTCTTCGACCAAGCCGCCGTCGGCATCGCGCGCGTGGCGCCCGACGGGCGGTTCCTCGAGGTGAACGATCGCTTCTGCGCGATCGTCGGCCGCGCGCGCGAGGCGCTGATGCGCGGCGACTTCCAGGCGATCACGCACCCCGACGACCTCGACGCCGACCTGGCGCTCGTGTCCGGCCTCCTCGCCGGCGAAGCGACGTCCTATCTACTGGAAAAGCGCTACCTCCGCCCCGACGGCACCGTCGTCTGGGTGTCGCTCCACGTCGCGCTCATCCGCGACGCCGCCGGCACACCGACGAACTTCGTCTCCGTGGTCGAGGACATCAGCAAGACGAAGGAAGCGGAGGAATTGCTGAAGGCATCGGCACTCCGCCTCGAAACGCTCTCACGCCGGCTCCTCGCGGTCCAGGAGGACGAGCGCCGCGCCCTCGCCCGCGACCTCCACGACCAGGTCGGACAGCAGCTCGCCGGCTTGAAGCTCAACCTCGAAGCCCTGCGCGTACGGTACGGCGTGCTCGCGGCCGAGCCGCGCTTCGCCGACTCGCTCGAGATCATCGATCAGACGATCGGGCAGATCGGCGACACGTCGCTCGATCTCCGGCCCTCGATGCTCGACGATCTCGGGCTCGTGGCCGCGCTGCGCTCCTATGCCCGCCGCCAACAGCTGCGCTCGGGCTGCGCGATCGGCATCGACACGACCCTCGCGCGGCGCCTCCCCGACCACGTCGAAACGTGCGCGTTCCGGATCGTGCAGGAAGCCGTCAGCAACGCCATCCGACACGGACGCGCGACGACCGTCTCAGTGCACGTCGCCCTCGAGCTTCAAACCCTGCGGATCACGGTGAGCGACGACGGCCGCGGCTTCGACGCCTCGAACGCGGCCGACGCGGCGCCCCGCTCGCACGGCATGGGTCTTCTCAGCATGCGCGAGCGCGCCGAGCTCCTCGGCGGCGAGTTCGAGGTGACGACGGCCGTCGGCACCGGCACCGTCGTGAGCGCGCGGCTCCCGATATCCTAGCAGGCTGCTGAAAAACCCCGCCGTCGCGAGGCGAGCGAGCGCGAAGCGAGAGCGGCGCCCGAGGAGCGAGCAGCGGAAACGTAGTGTTTCCCTACGTTGAGCAGCGCAGCGACGAGGCCGCCGCTCGCAGCGAAGCGATCGTTCGCCGCAGCAGGCGGGGTTTTTCAGCAGCCTGCTAGACGGCGCGGCGCGGCCTCACCCCTCCAGGCGGAACCCCACCTTCAACGTCACCTGGAAGTGCCCGATCTTGCCGTCGACCAGATGCCCGCGCGTCTCGACGACCTGGAACCAGTCGAGGTGCTGCAACGTGGTGCTCGCGCGCGCGATGGCGTTCCGAATGGCGTCGTCGCTGCTCGACGTGGACGACCCGACGATCTCGATGACCTTGTAGACGTGCTCCGACATCCCGTCCTCCTTTCGACTCCGTGAGACCACGATGGCCTCGTCGGCACCGTAGTCGCCGAACGTGCCGAGCGCTACGGTGGACACACGCGAACTACCATCGTCGAGCTGCTCGTCGGGAATTCGGACACGCCGGGCTCGATCCCGGACGAGATGCCCGGCGCGAAGTGATCGCGCCGGTCAGCGTTCGCAGACGGTTCCGCCCGCGGGATTCGTCGTGTCGACGCGGGTGAGCGTCCACTTGCACGTGCCGGCTTCCGGCCACCCGTCCGGGTTGGGAGGATTCACGAAGTCGAGCGGGTCGGAATAGTACGACACGCCCTTCAGCGTCGCCTTCACCTTCCCGGGCTTCGCCTTCGCGACGAAGCGCCCGAGCTCGTCGAACGGTCCCGAGTCGCCGGCGACGCTGTTGGTGCCGCAGGCGACGAGCGCGACCTCGCCCTTCTCGTCGGGCTTCTTCGCGTCGTCGTAGGCGCGGCCGGCGTAGAAGTTCACGTTGCCGCCGCCGTAGTCGGCGCGGAGGCCGATCTCGCGTCCCACCTGGGTGATCTGTACGGCGGGCAGGTCCGTGAACTTGAACTTGTCGCCCTGGAAGAGCGACGTGCACTTGGCGGTGCCGGTCCAGGTACCGGTCAGATCGAACGCATCCGCGCGACCTGCCGCAGCGGCGCACACGACGACGGCGAAAACGACGGCGGCGCGTCTCATTGCTGGCAGTTCGTGGACAGGCCGGGATCGGCGACGTCGGTTCGGGTCCATTTCCATTTGCACGTTCCCACGCTCTCCGGCCGCGCCGTGACCGTCGTTCCCTTGAGCGACGCTTTCACCGCCGGCGGCGCCTTGGTCGCGACCGTGAACCGGCCGATCTCGTCGAAGGACTCCTCGCTGCCGAGAACGTCGTCGGTCCCGCAACGGATGAGCCCGAGCTCGCCTTTCGTCTCGGGCTTCTTGCCGTCGGGGTTCGCGAGCCCGGTGTAGCGCTCGAAGACTCCGCCGCCGAAATCGAGCTGGACGCCGACCTCGTTGCCGACCTGGCTGACGGTCATGACCGGCGCGACCTTGGTCGTCTCCTTCAGCCCGGCAGTGAAGGACTTGCAGCTGATGGATCCGGTCCACGTGCCCGTGACGGTGAAGTCCTGGCCCGTCGCCACCCGCGGGCCGAGCCCGAGGAGCGCGGCCGCCATGAGCGCGACCCGGATGAGCTGGAAGACGATCACACCGCGGAACGGCGCCGGCCCGTCAGGATCGCGAGACCGCCGACGGCGAGCGCGATGCCGAGCCCGATCGCGGCCGGGTCGATCTCGGGCGCGTCGGTCCCGCCGACCGAGTCGCGTGCAATTCCGTCCACGACATTTTGGTCGGGTTTGAAAACATGACGGCGCGAATCTGCATCGGCCGGCGTCGCCGTCGCGAACAGCGCGAGGGCCGCGGCCCCGATTCCCATCAGCGAGATTGCCCGGTTGCGAGTCGTCATGGTGTGAATCTCCTTTTTCGATTGCGGCTGGCGAATGCGGTGCCCGGTCGCATCGAGCAACGCGTATACCAACGCACAACGCGTGTAGCATCACGCGGGTCGACTCGCGCTCCGTAGCATTGCGGATGGGCGTCGACGAGTCCGTCGGGTCACCGTTCCGGCCCGTCCCCGGCAGCCGGTCGCGCGCTCTCGGCGGTGAGGTCGAAGCTCGCGACGGTCCCGGTCGCGACGTCGACGGCGACGATCCGCTCGTGCTCGGCGCGGGACACCTCGTCGTCGGGGACGTGCGCCGGGTTCGGCACGGTGCCGACGAACGCGAGCGTGGTCGGCCCGTAGAAGGCGCCTTCGACGACCGCGAGGTCGAGCGCGGCGTCCCAGACGACGCGGCCTGCCGGGCCGGCGACGCGCGCCACCCGGACCCGCGCGTCTGGGCCGACCTTGTCGTGGAAGAGCACCGCGACGCTGTCGGGATCGCGGAACCACATCGCGTGCTCGTCGACGCCGTTCCCGAGAAGGCCGGCCTGAAGGAACGCCGGCGCCTCCGGCAACGCCGCGTAGTCGCCGAACTGATCGCGCGTGCCCCAGTTGTCCGGCAGATCCTTCGGCCAGTCGCGCGGCGCCGCCGACACCTTCGTGACCCTGGCGCCCCACAGCCGATACGGGCGGAGCTGCGGCGTCAGCCGATCGGGCGCGTGCTGGCTCGCGAGGAAATCGTACATGGCCCCGCGCCGCTCGCCGGGCTTCGCGCCGGGCACGACCGGATCGTTGCTCCACTTCGCCGCCTCGTCGTCGGTCAGCACGCCGAGCCAACGCGTCTCTCCGAACGTGATGCCGCGCAGCTGGAAGTCGTCCGTGCTCGACGCGGCGGTCCTCGGCGCGGCGACGCCGGCGCGATCGCGCGGCGCGGTCGCGCGCGGCACCGCCTTCATCGTGTCGGCCGCGACGACCCACTGGGTCGAGTCGGAAAGCGTGAGCTGGAGCCCTTGCCCGCCGAACGCCACCCAGCCCGGTTGGTCGACGCGCTTCCCGACGAGCGCCGGCGTCTCGCGATCGAGACGCGCACCGTCCGCGACGATCGTGCCGTCGGCGATCGCGACGGCGAGCGGCTCGCGTACGAAGAGCCAGAGCGTGCCGCCGTCGAGACCGAGGAGCGCGTAGTCGATCGGACCGCCGTCCTCGTAGGACCGTACGCGTTTCGTCCAGGCCGGCCGCGCCGTCCGTACGTCGAAGGCCCACACGTCGACGTGCAGGTAGTGGCGCGGCCTTCCGATGCCCGGCGATCGCCGGGTGGCGCGGATCGGCACGACGCGCTCCTCCTGCACGGTCAGCACGTAGAGCCGGTCACCGCTGCGGAGCGCGCCGCCCCGGATCTCGGCCGGCTCGACGATGCGCTCCTCGCCGGCCAGCCACGCCGCGAGCGTCAGCGACCAGAACCGCGGCCCGAGCGCGAGCGCGAGGTAGCCGACGTAGCCGATCACGAGCGACAGCAGGAGTGCGACGAGCAGCCGCTGCGCGGCGTTCTGGTGGAGCTCCATGACGGGCCGGCGCCTCTCCTAGCACGCCGGCCCGCCGGGCGCCTTTAGCGCCCCCACCCCTCACCTCATTGGAATGCGGCGTTGCTCGCGAGGCCGTTCAAGAGCACGCGCTCGTCGCCGACGAGCTCCACACGCGCGAAGCTCCGACCGCCGTCCTCGCTCCGAAACGCGACGGTGACGTTCGTCGTCGAGCCGTGCGCCAGCATCCACATCTCGCCGCGATCGACGCACGTGACTTCCGACACGCTGAACCTGCCTTCGGTCGCCGGCAGCGAGCTGCTTTGCCATGCGACGCCACCATCCGCCGTCCAGAAAACGAGGGGACGGAAGCTCGGGAACGGCTCGACCCCGGCCGCCAGCCCGACCTCGGCATCGCACATGTCCAGCGCTGCGAAATCCTGCGCGAAGACGTCGGGAACCGGCTGCGCTTCCCACGCCGCCCCGGGCCGGGCGCTCGTCAGGATCTGCGGCCGGGCTTCGGCGAAGTCGTCGCCGGGAATGACTGTCACCGCGATCCACCCTCGTTCCCCGCTCGTGTCGAACCCGCCGATCGTGGTCGGCACCGAGGTAATGGCTTCGACCGGACGATCGTTCCCGCCGAATCCCTGGACGACGGCGCCGGCGTCCGTCGTCAGCACGTCACGAAGGACTTCGGGCTCGCCAGCTCGAACGGCCAGGGAGAAGCCGATGTCGTTCGGCCTCGGTTCCAGATCCTCGCCCGGTGACCACGTTTCGCCGCCGTTCCGCGTGATCCACACGTACGGCCCGAGCTGCGCCTCCCCTTCCCCTCGGACCAGGCTCGCCCCGAGGTAGCCCGTCGACGAATCGGCGAACGCGAGCGACCGTAGGGCGTACTGGCCGTCGCGCAGCTCTTCCGGAAGGCGCGGGACGACGTCCTCCCACGAACGGCCGCCGTCCGTGCTGCGGACCAGCGTGTGCGAGCCGTAGGCCCACGCGATGTCGGCCGACGTGAACAGGACGCCCCCGAGCACGTCCTCGTCGAGCACGTCGTCACCGACCGCCGTCCATCCACCTCCGTCGTTCCTGAGAATGACGCCGCGCCTGTTCAGCGCGCCGGGATCGGCCTCGACGATCCGATACCCGACCGCCACCCGGGCCCGCTCGACCTCGCCACCTCCTCCATGACCACACGCCACCAAACCGACGCATCCGAGTGCCACGATCCGTGCTGGTGCGTTCATCACGTCACCCTCCTTTCGGGTGACGCGACGATCACACCGACGCCACGGGCCTGCCTACTCGACTTGACAAACCGCCTTGACAGAACGGCGCATCACTTGCCGTGCAGCGCGAACAGCGCCCCCTGCGGGTCCGTCGCCTGCACGATGCGGTCGCCGTCGGGGATCGGCATCGGGCCCATCCACACCTCGCCGCCCGCCTTCTTGATGCGCTCGGTCGCCGCGTCGAGGTCGGTCACGTGCACGTAGTAGAGAAAATGCGGCGGTCGCGGGTACCCTTTCGGCGGCGTGAAGATGCCGCCGAGCTCGCGGCCGGCAGCGCCGTAGATGTGGTACGCGCCCGCGTCCGGCATCGGCAGCGCCCGGGTCTCCGACCAGCCGAACAGCTCGCCGTAGAATTTCACCGCGGCCTCGGGCTCCGTCGTGAGCAGCTCGTGCCACACGACGTGGCCGGGCCGCGATCCCGCGGGCGCCTCGTCGCGCGGGCGATCCGAACCCTCGGGCTTAATGATCGCGATCACCGCGCCCTGCGGATCGGCGAAGGCGCCGATGCGACCGACGGTCGGAATGTCGTGCGGCTCGACGCAGCTCGTGCCGCCGAGCGCCTTCGCCTTCTTCACGATCGCGTCGACGTCGTCGACCTCGACGTACCCCACCCAGGTCGGGGTGCGGGTCGGCGGATCGGGCTCCTTCGGAATCGACATCATGCCGCCGATGCCGTCGTCGCCGGCCTTCACGATCCAGTACGGCGGCTCGGGGCCGGGGAACCGCTCGGTCGTCCAGCCGAGAACGTCGCCGTAGAACTTCTGCGCCCCCGCGACGTCGGTCGTCGAGAGCTCGTACCAGATGAATCCTTTGCTCATGCTGCCCTCCTCTCTCCGTCGTCGTTCGACGACGACGGATTTCGACACCCGGAGGTAGCAGCTAGCGCTTTTCTAGTCCGTGCTGCTGGAGCCGCCAGACGAGGAGCTCGAGGCGGTCCTGACCGAAGAACGGCTCGCCCTGGAACGCCATCGTCGGCACGCCCCAGTGGCCGGCCGCCAGGTGATCCTCCTGATTCTTCTGGATGATCGCATCGAGCTCGGCCGCGTCGCGCGCGACGACCGCGTCGAGCTCGGCGAGATCGAGCCCGGCGCGCGCAGTCGCCTCGGCGAGGTGTGCGCCCTCGTGCCACCCCACGACCTTCCCGTTCCAGATCACGCGCGAAACCTCGGCGATGAACGGCAGGCCGCGCCCGCGCCGCGCCGCTTCCACGCCGAGGCGCGTGAGCCGGTAGATGTACGGCTGCTCGGCCGCGACCTCGCGGGTCGCGAAGTCCTGCACGATCGGATCGGGGCTCGGCCAGCCGTAGTCGATCCCGAGGTGCTCGGCGATCCGCATCGTGTCGCGGAAGACGTACGGCGGCCAGAGCGGATTCACCGTCTGGAAGAAGCCGGGCATGCGGACGGCGATCGGCAGGACCGGCCGCACGTGCACGTCGAGATCGTACTCGCGGTGCAGCTCCACGAGCCGCGGCGTCGCGAGGTAGGAGTACGGACTCCGAAAGGACCAGAAGACGTCGATCGCGAGGGTCATGCGCGATCGGTTAGCGCGTCGGTGCCGAAACCGCCACGACCGCCGTCGGCGGCGGAAGAAGGCCGGCCTCCTCCACGAACGCCGCGACCGCCGTCGCGAGCGCGCGGTTCCCGTCGGCGTTCAGATGTGGATCGGTGCGGAAGAAGAGCGCGGCCGGTGTCGCCGTCGCCTCGCGCAGCGCCCGCATCGCGTCCAGCACCGGGACGCCCGTCGCGCGGAGGTCACGGGCGAGCGTGCCGTACGGATCGCGCCCGTCGGCGAGCGCCTTCTTGCAGGGCATCAGGATCACCGCGAGGCCCGGCACCCGTGCCGCGAGATCATCGACCTCGAGCCGGATCTTCGTGAACGACCACGCGTCGAGATCGGCGACGGCCGGCCGCGCGCTCGGCGCGTCGTGCCAGTCGAACGACGCCACCAGCACGTCGAACGTCCGACTCGTCCGCACCGCGCGCGGGATCAGGTTCACGATCGCGCCGAGCCGGTACATGCGCGTCGCGTCCGTCGCGCGCCGCACCAGGCGGCCGTCGGCCACGTCGTAGAGCGACGACTCGTAGTTGTCGGATACGTCCGAGCAGTGGATGCCGACCAGCACGACGTCGGGTGCGAGCCCGAGCCCGTCCCGGAGCAGCCACGTGTAGGCCTGGTCGGTGTTGTAGCCGGGCACGCCCGCGTTCAGCACCTGCACGTCACGCCCGCGAGCCCGGAGCAGGCGCTCCGCGACCGCGGGATAGGCCTCGTCGTCCTGCACACCGTGCCCGAAGGTGAACGAATCGCCGACCGCCAGAATCCGGCGCGTCTCGGGCCCCTTGGGCGCGAGCGCCGCGCCGCGGAGCCCGCGCGCGTTCACGTGCGACGTCTCCGTGAACTCGGGCGACGACCAGGTGACGACGTTCGCGGGGCGAAGCCGATAGATGAGGTCGCGGTCGAGCTCGAACCGTGCCGCCGAGCCCGCCGCCATCGCCGGCACGAACGCCCGGAGGCCGAGCTCCACCAGACCGACCCCGACCGCGATCGACGCGAGGACGAGCGGCGCCCTGCCGATTCCCATCGCCGCCGTCAGGCCGACAGCAGCTCGAGCTTGCTCTTCGCCGCCTTGCCGATCTTCGTCCGCGGCTGCTTCTTCGCGAGGTGCGCGAGCACGTCCTCGGCGATCGCGCGGCCGGCGGCGTTCGTCTCGGCGAGCGCGAAGCCCGTCGCGTAGAGCTCGTCGGCGTCGAGCATGCGCTCCTTCCGGAGCCGGGGGCCGGTCGCGAACCCGGCGCCCTCGATCTCGATCAGCACGTCGAGCGCGGCGTCGGGGCGGCGGATGGGATTGTCGAGCCCGCGGCGCCGCGTCTTCAGGAGCGCCAGCGCGAGCTGATAGCCGTCCTCGGCCTCGCTGCCGGGGATCTCGCGGACGAGCGCGCGGAGCCGGGCGGCGTCGCGCGCGCGGCCGGCGCGGAGATAGGCCGCCGCCTGCTTGCGCAGACCTTCGACGGCGTACTCCGGCGCGGTGGCGCGGAGGAAATGGAGGAACGCGCCCTGGATGCGATCGTCGGCGTCGAGCGCCTTCAGGTACCGCTTCCAGATCTGATCGAGCGTCGGCCGCCGCCACGGCAGTCCGTAGCCGGCGAGCGTCTCGGCCATCGTGAACGCCGCGCTCGCGTCGGTCGCCGTGATGAAGCGCTTCATGAGCAGTTGCCGCGCCTCGGGGATGTTCTTGAGCGACCCGGCCGCCGAACGGCGCACGGCCTCGGCGTCGTCGAGACTCGACAAGAGCGCGCTCACCGCCTTCGGCGCCTCACTCGCCCCGAGCTTCGCGAGGGCGAAGGAGCGGACGGCGACGTGCGGGCTCTCGCGGAGGCCCAAGAGGAAGGTTTGCGCGTCCTTCCCGAACGGATGCGTCTCGAGGAGGTCGAGCGCGGGCCGCACGACGCGCGGGAAGTCCGCGTCGGAAAGCATCGCCGTCACCTTGCCGACCTCTTTCGCCGTCAGCTTTTCGTGACGGAGACACGCCGCGAGCGCGCGCAGCGCCTCGGCGCGCGTGTCGGGCGCGTCGGTGCGCGTCGCCTGCGCCAGGAGCCACCCGCGCGCGCCGGGAAGGCCGAGGTTCGCGAGCGTGCGGATGACGGCCGCCGTCGCGCCCGGGCTCGCCGCGACGGCCGGACGCTCGGCGGCCGCGAGGACGTGATCGAGGAATTGCGCGCGCGCCTTGTCACCGGCGTCGCGCGTCCGCTTGTGCAGCGTCTCGACGGCGATCCGCACCAGCTCCCAGTCGCCGCGCGGCAAGAGCTCGAAGAGCGCGCGCACGGCGGGCCCCGTGCCGATCGTCCCGAGCACCTCGACCGCGCCGGGCAACCAACTCCGCGGTGCGGTCTTCCCGGCGGCCGCGATCGCCGACACCGCCGTGCCCCCGAACTCGGTGACGAGCGTGCGCACCCGGCCGCGGATCCCCGGATCGGCGGCGTCGAACAGCGGCACGAGCGTCGCGAGGCCCGCCTCGGGGCGGAGCTTCTCGAACCAGCGGAGGGCGTACTCCTGGAGCACGGTCGGGCTCGCGACCGCCTCGGCGGCCGTCGCGAAGGCCTTCGGCGCGTCGATCTCGAGCTCGGCGAGCATCAGCATGGCGGCGGCCCGGCGTTCGATGTTCTCGGGGCCGGCGGCGAAAGCGATCAGGGAGGCGGCGGTCTTGTCCATGGGGGGTCTCCTGGAAAAGCCCGCAAGCTGGCACGAAGCCGGGCCGACCGCAATTTTCGCCAAGTCGTCGCGCACCCGGGAGCGCTACGACGGCCGCGAAAGGAGGATCTCATGGCATCGATTCAGCGAGAGGTTCGGATCGCCTGTCCCGCCGGACGGGCGTGGGACGCGCTCCGCGACGTGGGGGCGCTCCATACGCGGCTCGTCCCCGGATTCGTCACCGACACGACGCTCGACGGCAGCGACCGCATCGTCACTTTCGGCAACGGCATGGTCGCGCGCGAGCGCATCGTCACCGTGGACGACGAGGCCCGGCGCGTCGTCTGGTCCGTCGTCGGCGCGCCGTTCACGCATCACAACGCGTCGGCGCAGGTGTTCCCCGACTCCTAGGGTGACAACGGCTGCCGTTTCGTGTGGATCGCCGACCTGCTACCGAACGAGATCGCCGGGCACATCACGGCGATGATCGAACAGGGGATCGGCGTCATCAAAGCGACGCTCGAGCGATCCCCATGAGGGACTTCCCATGAGCGAAACGAAGAGCGGCTTCCTGGTGCTCGCGGACATTTCGGGCTTCACGGCGTTCCTCACGGCCACC
>Ga0268299_1004212_pt1 | contig 11620 bp, 13 predicted proteins | sample NOBtaG_FD_193484 | JGI IMG/M metagenome (GOLD analysis project Ga0268299, IMG submission 193484) | Activated sludge microbial communities from bioreactor in Nijmegen, Gelderland, Netherland - NOB reactor | ecosystem: Engineered > Bioreactor > Aerobic > Activated sludge | place: Netherlands... | reverse complement strand
ACGCCTTGCCGTCCGCGCCGCGCCCAAGCAGAACGGGCTCTCCCAGAATTTCACGGCGGAACATCGCGCCAGGCTTCAGCTCGCGCGATGTGACCGCGAAATACCAGAGGTCTCGCAGAAGATCGGTCATTGTTGGGCTGTGTACAGCACCAGCGTGATGCCAAGGAAGCCCGCCGCGGCGGAAGCGGCGATCCCGCCCGCGCACAGCGCGGCGAACACGCCCGACATTGCCCGCGAGCGGCGCTCACGCGCCCCGTTCATCGCCATTCCGGCGAGCCGGAGCGCGAGGAGCGAAAAGATGATGATGCCCGCCACCGCCGCGAGGAAGATCAGGACGTTGATCCCGAGAAGCGCCGCGCCGTTCATGCGGCGGCCCTTTCGGGTTCGGCCGGCAGCGCCGCTAGGAACTCGCGCACCGCCGCATCGCCATGCAGCTCGATGAAGCGATCGCCGAGATTGAAGGTGGCGAGCGCCTGGTCGTAGGCGGGCAGCTTTTTCTCGTAGTCCCAGATGAACTTGGCGAGCGTCCATGTGCCGGCGTCGAACCGCTCCGGGTTGCCGGGGCCAAGGTCTGCGCGGGTTCGGCCGTATTGTGAGAGCGTGCGCATCAGCATGCGGCGCATGCACTTCATGCGCGGCTGCCGCAGGCGGATGACGAGGTCCGCGCGCGGCAGACGGATATCCCACGTCTTCGTCGAGTAATTGCCCTCACTTACCCAGCGATCGCCGCAATGCGCTTCTTCCACGCGCCGGCGAAACTCGGGCGTCGGGCATTCTTGCCAACCGGGATTCCAGTAGAGCGCATCGAGATGGATGACGGGCAGGCCGAGCTTGGCGCCGATCGCGCGCGCCAGCGTGGACTTGCCCGACGACGAGCAGCCCATGATGACGACGCGCTCAAGCTTGCCAGCCATTACGCACGCCTCAGCGCGCGACGATGGTGACGACGAAGGTCTCTACCGGCGGTTCGTTGCTTTCCCACGGGCGGCGTTTTTCCATACGGATCTCGCCCGCGCCCGCTTCGGTCGCGGCGAACACCGTCACTTCCCAGTGATTGCCGCCGGCAAAGCCCGGCTGGTTTTGAGCCTCGCTCGTGGGCCCGCTGGATTCGCCGACGCGCGTGACGAAGCTCGGCAGCGTCGTCGGCGCCCAGACGTATCCGGCGGTGGGCGTGCCGACGAGTTCGATCGCGAAGCGCTGGCCAACGGGCACGCGCACGACTTGGCCAGCCTGTTCGGCGGTGATGCGGATGGCGATGTCTCCCGGCGTTGGCGCAGGCACGGCCTGGTGTGCGCCGCCCTGCTCGGCGGCTGGCGGCGGCGCGCACGCGGCGAGCGCCAATGAAAGCGCAACGAGGATCGAACGCATGGCCGGCTCCTGGACTGAATCGCGAGTGATCAGTCTAGCCCCTCGGGGCGCGCCCGCCTACCGCGCGCCGGTGGCCATGATCTGCGCGTAGAACCGGCTCATGCGCCCAAGGTTCTCCACACTCAGCCGCTCGCCCGTGCCGTGGATGCGGCCAAGCTCGCTCTGCGGCGCCAGCATCGCCGAAAAGCGATAGACGTTTTCGGCGACGGGCGCGTAGTGGCGCGAATCCGTTGCGCCCAGCACCAGCATCGGCGCGACGGGCGTGCCCGCAGGCGCGGAGACCGCAGCGGCCGAGCGGATTAGCGCGTAGCTATCGCTATCGGTCGCGGAGACAGGCGAAGGGTTGTTCGGCGTGCCCTCGAACTCGACGGTCACGCCTTCAATGCCGGCGACACTTTCGCGCAAATAGGCGAGCGCGCTTTCCGTCGTGTCGCGCGGGTGGAGGCGTAAGTTCACGACGGCGTGCATCTGTTGGGGAAGCACGTTTTCCTTCGTGCCGCCTTCAAAGATCGTCGGCGCGATGGTGGTGCGCAGCAGCGCGTTCGACGAAGGATCGGCCGTCATCTGGCCGGTGATGACGCCGCCGAACGCCCAACGGTTTGCGATCGCCGCGCGCATCGGCAGCGCAAGTTGCGGCGCGAGCGCCTGCAGCAGCTGGCCGGCGGGCGCGTCATCTTCCAGGTGCGCGGGGAACGGGCGGGCGCGGATCGCGAGAACCGCGCGCGACAGGCGTTCGGCGGCCGTATCGCCTGGCGGCATGGACGAGTGCCCGCCATCGCCGCGCGCGTTGACGCGCACGCTCATGTAGCCCTTTTCCGCCACGCCGATCAGCGCGACGGAGGAGCCCGTCAACGCAAAGCCATCGACGATCGCCATGCCTTCATCGAGCACGAACCAAGCGCGGATGTTGCGCTCGGCCAGCAGCGCGGAGATGGCGGCGGCGCCGCCGCCAAGCGTTTCCTCATCGTGCCCGAACGCGAACATGATGGTGCGGCGGGGCTCAAAGCCCGAGGCGAGCAACGCCTCCATCGCTTCCATCGTCGCGACCAGCGAGCCTTTGTCATCGACGGCGCCGCGGCCATAGACGAAGCCGTCTTGGATGGCGCCTGAGAACGGCGCGGCCTCCCAATCGCCCTCGGTGCCTGCTTCGACGGGCACAACGTCCTGGTGCGCGAGCAACAAGATCGGCGGGAGCGACGCGTCTGTGCCCGGCAGCGTGTAGAGCAAGGAATGTTCGGCCACGACCTCGCGCGTCATCGCAGCGTGGGTGAGCGGATAGGTGCGCGCGAGCCAGAGGTGGAGCGCCGCGAACGCGGCGGGATCTTCCACGACGCCTTCGGAGCGGGAGATGGTTTGAAACCGGATCGCTCCGCCGAGCCGCAAGGCGGCGCGGTCCGCATCGATCTCAGGGGCGGGCGCAAGCTCGGTGGCCGCGGCCTGCGCGGCTGGCGCGCCGATGCTCGCGGTGCGCACGCCGACGATGGCGAGGAAGGCCACGATGAGTGCGCCCACGCCGCCCACGATCCACTTCCACATGCCCCGCCCCCAAAGCTTTCTCGTTGCCGCAACCTTGCGCCGCTTTCCGCTCGCGCCGTCAAGCGCATGAGATGCCGCGCACGGAAGGGCCCATACCCGCTCTTCGAAATCTCCCGTTGCCCGGCAAGCGCTTGCGGGCCATAGTCCGGCCCGCTCCAGGGAGGAAGAATAATGCGTGAAGCCGTGATCGTTTCGTACGCCCGCACCGGGCTCGCAAAATCCGGCCGCGGCGGCTTCAACGCCACGCCGGTCATGTCGATGGCGGCGCACGCCGTGAAGCACGCGGTTGACCGCGCGAAGGTCGATAAAGCTGACGTCGAAGACGTGTTCATGGGCAACGTCGCGCATGGCGGCAACAACGTCGCGCGTCTGGCGGGTCTTCTGGCTGGCTTGCCGATCACCACCAGCGGCGTGACCGTCAACCGCTTCTGCTCGTCGGGTCTGCAAACGATCGCGATGGCCGCGAACTACATCCGCCAAGATGGCGCCGATTGCGTTGTCGCCGGCGGCGTCGAGAGCATTTCCATTCCGGGCGGCGGCGGCGGCGCCAACAACGTCGATCCGCGCATCGTGCAAGAATATCCGGCGATCTTCATGCCGATGATCGACACGGCCGACATCGTGGCCGAGCGTTACAAAGTCAGCCGTGAGTACCAAGACGAGTACTCGCTGGAATCGCAGCGCCGCATGGCCGCCGCGCAGCAAGCCGGCAAATTCAAAGACGAAATCGTCCCGATGAAGACCAAGATGAAACAGGTCAACAAAGAGACGAAAGAAGAGAAGATGGTCGACTACACGGTCGATCGCGACGAGTGCAATCGCCCCGACACGAGCGCTGAAGGCCTCGCGAAGCTTGAGCCGGTTAAGGGCCCGGGCAAGTTCATCACGGCCGGCAACGCCTCGCAGCTTTCGGACGGCGCCGCCGCCGTCGTGCTGATGGAAGCCAAGGCAGCCGAGAAGAAGGGCCTTGAGCCGATGGGCCGCTTCATGGGCTGGGCCGTCGCGGGCTGCGCGCCGGATGAAATGGGCATTGGCCCGGTGTTCGCCGTGCCGCGCCTCCTCGAGCGCTTCAACCTCAAGGTCGATGACATCGACATCTGGGAACTGAACGAAGCGTTCGCGAGCCAGTGCCTCTACTCGCGCGACAAGCTCGGCATCGATCCGGCCAAGTACAACGTCAACGGCGGCTCGATCGCGATCGGCCACCCGTTCGGCATGACCGGCGCGCGCCTCACCGGCCACATCCTGCAAGAAGGCAAGCGCCGCAAGGCCAAGTACGGCGTCGTCACGATGTGCATCGGCGGCGGCATGGGCGGCGCGGGTCTGGTCGAGATCTTCTAAGCCAGTGTTGCGTTGAATAGTTTGCGGCGCGGCGAGCAATCGCCGCGCCGCTTTCGTTTTGGGGGCCCTGATGAAACGCATGCTCGGCGCGCTCGCGCTGCTCTCGCTCACCTCGTGCGCGACCACGCCGCGCGAGACGGACTTTTCGTCCTGCCCCGCCTACGCGCCGGCGTTCGAGATCACAGATGCGTTCATGGCCTCGTTCAATCGCGAGGACATTCCCGGCCACGAAGGCACGTTGCACTTCCCGCATGTGCGCATCGCGAGCGGCCAGGTGCTCACGGTGCCGGATCGCGGCACGGATTGGATGGCGCGTTCGTACGCGCGCCTCCACGAGCAAGGCTGGCATCACTCCGCATGGGCCGATCGCCGCGTCGTGCAGTGCGGGCCGACGAAAGCGCATTTGCTGACAACCTTCGTGCGCTACCGCGCAGACGGCAGCGAGCTCTCACGCTTCGACTCGCTCTACGTGATCGAGTTCAAGGATGGCTATTGGGGCGTGACGGCGCGCTCTAGCTTTGCGGAGTGACGAACACCGCACGCTCAGCGATCAGCGCATCGATCTCCGCCTCGCTCTTACCCATTTCCGCCAGCACTTCGCGCGTGTGCTCGCCCAGCAGCGGCGACGGGCGATTGAACGGATGCGTCTTGCCGCCGGACGCTCCGTAGCCCGTGACGCCCAGTATGCGGCCGAACTGCTTGTGGTCGAACTGCAGGAAGTAACCGTTCGCCGCAAGCAGCGGATCGACATAGCTATCGTCCGCGCGCCGCGCTTTGACGGCGGAGACGCCTGCCGTGCGAAGCGTTGCGGCGATCTCAACGCTCTGCTCCGCAAACGCCGCTGTGAGCGTGTCCGCCACGTCGCCGAAGCGCGGCGCTGTGAGCGCGCCATTCGGCAACGCAACGTCAAGCGTGCGCTCCAGCGCTTCGACATCGGCCAGCGTTCGGCAATCGATCGCGATCCACCCGTCGGCACATTGGTAGAAGCGTTTCAGCGCCGCAGTACCGATGCAATCGCGGTCGCCGTCATCGACCTCGGGTGAGCCTGGAAAGGTCGTGAACGCGCGCGCTTGATAGAACACGCTCTGGCTGGCGAGGCTGGTGATGACTTCTTGGCCCGCGCCGCTCGCTTCGCGCGCGTGGAGCGCCGCGAGAATGGAAAATGCGGTGACGGCGGCGCTGGCGACGTCGTTCACCGCGATCTGGTGATAGACCGGCTCCTTCCCATGCCCGCCTTGGCGCTGCTGCAAGCCGCTCTCTGACTGGAGCAACGGATCGAAGCCAGGCCAGGGCGCGCGCTCGCCTTTGCGGCCATATGCCGTGATCGAGCATGAGACGATGCGCGGGTTGAGCGCGCTGACCGCCGGATAGTCGATACCGAGCCGCGTGCGCACGCCGAGGCGGAAATTGTCGAGCACGACATCGGCGTCTCGCGCCGCCTCTAAGAACAGCGCTTTGCCCTTCTCGTGTTTCAGGTCGAGCGTGAAGGCGCGTTTGCCGCGATTGAACGCGGCGCTGACAAGACCCGACGAGCGGAATGGATCGCCGTCAGCGCCTTCGATCTTCAAAACATCAGCGCCGAGATTGGCGAGGATCGCACCGGCGGATGCGCCGGCGATCACCACGCCCATGTCGAGCACGCGAAAGCCCGTCAGCGGCGGCGTGTCGGCTTGCGCGGGAGCGCTGTTCGCGCGCGCGTCCCATGCAACGTCGCTTGCCGGCTCCAGGCCGTGACGGATCGCGCCGGGCGTGGCGCTGAGTTGCGCGGGCAGGCCCGGCATGTCCGCGTCGCCCACGCGCACGGCGAGTGCGTTCGCCGCGACCGGCTCACTCTTGAACCACGTCTTGTTGTCGCTCACCGCTGCGCACGGGACGCCCGCGGCGCGCATGATCTCCACCCATTCGTCGCGGTTCTTCGCGGCGAACGCGGCGAGGTAGAGCGGCTCATCGCCCATGCCGTCGCCTTCGCGCGGCGCCATGCCGAGCGCGAGGCGCGCATTGTCGATGAAGGGCGGGAAGAGCGACCCGAGGAACAGCCACTTGCCGTCCTTGCACGGATACAAGCGATAGTGCGGACCGCCGCCGACCGGACGCGCGACCGCTTGCGCCGAGGCGCCGACATCGCGCGTCGCGCCATTCATCTGCGACACGGTGTCGAGCCCGCTCACGCGCAACGCGCGACCGGCGCCGGTGCGCTTGCGCGCGATCAATGACGCCGCGATCGAAGCCGCGGCGAGCACGCCCTGCCCGTAGTGCAGCAGCGGCGCGATCAGACACACGGGCTGATCGGCGTAGCTGCCCTGGCGAAACGAAACGGCCGTCATTGCGCTTAGCAGCAGATGCGATGAGAGGGTGAGTTCGCTTTCTTCGCCCGTATGGCCGTAGGGCGGCAACCATGCGCGCACGAGGCCAGGATTGAGCTTGAGGCATGCCGCTTCGTTCAACGGTTGCGCCCCGTCCTCGCCAGGCGTTCCATCGAAGATCGCGACGTCGGCGCCAGCGAGCAGCGCCTCCGCGCGCTTCACATCCGCGGGCTTGGCGAGATCGAGCGCGAGCAGCTTCTTGTTGCGGCCCCACATGCGCGCATCGGGCGGATCGTCCGCCAACGGCGCGTGCACTTTGAGGACCTCGGCGCCGTAATCGGCCAGCAGCATCGCCGCCAGCGATCCCGGCGTTGCGCGCGCGAAATCCAACACCCGCACGCCTGCAAACGCCGTCATTCCGTTCCCGTTCTTCCCTGGCGGGCGGCTTGAGCGGCCCTTGGCGCCATCTTAGAGTAAGCGGGACGCCGCGCGGAAGACGTGGCGCGGCACAAGAATTTCATTGGGGAGGGCCGCGATGGCCGACGGCATGCTCGAACGCGTCCGCGAGGCGCAGGCACGGGCGCATGAACGCGCTTATGGCGAGCCGCTCGAGACGCTCAATCCCGCGCGCGCCGCCGCCTTCCGGGACGATGCGCAATGGCCGTTCTTCGAGCGGTTGCGCCGCGAGAGCCCGGTGCATTTCACGCCGGACAGCAATTACGGCGCGTTCTGGTCGGTCACCAAATATCACGACATCGTGGCGATCGATTCCAACCACGGGGATTTTTCCTCGGCGAGCGGCATCGTGCTCCCCTCCAAGCAAGCGCTGGCCTACACGACCGACCGGCCGAGCGCGCAAAGCTTCATCACGATGGATCCGCCCAAGCACGACGTGCAGCGCAAGACCGTTAGCCCGGCGCTCGCGCCGCCTTCGCTCGAGCGCATGGCGCCGCAAATCCGTGAGCGCGCCGGGTTCATTCTGGATTCACTGCCGATCGGCGAGCCGTTCGACTGGGTCGATCTCGTTTCCAAAGAGCTGACGACGATGACGCTCGCGACGTTGTTCGACTTTCCGTTCGACGAGCGCCGCAAGTTGACGTTCTGGTCCGATGCGATGACGCAGCCGACCGGCTTTGGCGGCGTCGTCAATACAATGGCCGAACGGGAAAAGGCGATCAGCGATTGCTTCGCGTTCTTCGACGAGATGTGGGACGCGCGGGTCGATCTCGAAAACCCGGGCGGCGATCTTATTTCGATGCTCGCGCACGGCCCGCACACGCGGGACATGGGGCGCGCGGAATATCACTCGAACGTCAATCTTCTGATCATCGGCGGCAACGACACGACGCGGAACACGATCTCGGGATCGGTCTATGCGTTGAACAAGTTTCCCGACCAGTACGACAAGCTGCGCGCCAATCCCGCGCTCGTTCCGTCGATGGTGTCCGAGACGATCCGCTGGCAGACGCCGTTGGCGCACATGTCACGCACAGCGCTGCGGGACGTGGAGTTTCAAGGCAAAACGATCAAAAAGGGCGAGCGCGTCGTGATGTGGTACGTCTCGGGCAACCGGGACGATGACGTTATCGCGCGCCCGAACGACTACGTGATCGACCGCGAGCGACCGCGCCAGCATCTTTCGTTCGGGTTCGGCATTCACCGCTGCGTCGGCAACCGGCTCGCAGAGCTACAGCTCACGATCATCTGGGAAGAGATCCTGAAGCGCTTCCCGGACATTCAGGTGCTGGAAGAACCCAAGCGCACCTACTCGATCTTCGTGAAAGGCTACGAAGAAATGAAAGTGCTGATCCCGCGCCGAAACTAGGCGGCGATTGCATCTACCAGAACGTCGACGAGCTTTTCGGGCGGCTCCCAGGGGTAGGCGCTGATGGTGATGGCGTTGTGCGCAACGCCATGCAGCCCGCAGATCAGCGCATCGACGCGCAGCTTCACATCGGACCCGCTTGCGCGCGCACCGATGGCGCCGGCCATCGCGCCCAAGAACACGCTGTAGCGCGCGGACGTTTCATCGCTGCCCGCGAAGACGCCAGCTTCGCTCTGCGACACGCCCTCAGTCATGAACACGATGCGATAGCGCTCGGGATCGGCGAGCCAATAGCGCACATAGGCGCGTGAGATCAGCGTAAGGCGTCTTTTCGGATCGGGCGTGCGCGCCGCGACGCGGGCGAGTTGCGCGAACAGCTCATCGAAGAAGCCGCCCCACAGGTGGCGCAGCACACCCGCCTTTCCATCGAAGTACGCGTAGAGCGTCATCGGCGCGCAGCCGGCTTCTACCGCCAGCCGCCGCATCGATACGGCGCGATAGCCCTCGTCCTGAAAGAGCCGCGCCGCAACGCTCGCGATGCGCGAGCGCTCTTGTGCGACTTCCTCCGCCGTAAGCGCCGGCCTGCCTCGTCGCTTCGCCGCCATCCGTTCCGTCACCAAAAAGACTTGACGCACGCTACCGCGCTATTTAACTAGCACGTGTACTAAATAATTGGAGTGATGTGTCATGGCAAGTCGTGTTGTTTTGCGCGCGCTGCTGCTGGCGGTCGGCGCCGCGGTGGTGCTGACGGGCGTGAATGTGGGCTTCGGCGGCATCCGCACGCTCGGGCTACAGGGCCCGCAGGACTTCATGGATGTTACGAACGCTGCGGCGTTTGGCGCGCAGGACAGCCATGTGCGCTTCCTCGGCGGCTTGTGGCTTGGGGTCGGGCTCTTGTTCGCGGCCGGCGCTTTCTATCTGCGCAGACTGCGCGGCGCGCTGCTCGCAGCGCTTGCGCTGATCGTGATTGGAGGCCTCGCGCGCTTCAGCGCGGCAGGCGCTGCTCTCGGACCAAGCGTGCTGCCGTCTTTGATTGCGGAGCTCGCTTTGATGCCGGCGCTGTTTGCATGGGTGTGGTTCGCTGCGCGTGCGCCTCAGGTGGGCGCGGCCGCGCCCCAGTAATTATAGCCGAACGGGCGCGGCGTGTTGGGGAGATACATCGTCTCCATCCAATCCATCTTGAAGCCGCCTGCCTCGATCATTGCGGGAATGTTGCGCGTGAGATGGCATCCGCCCGCGATGTGCTTCCACCAGCGCTCGATCTTGATCTGACTTTCCTGCGCGTCCTGATCGGGTGCGAGGCCGTGTTCGCAGAACAGCAGCTTGCCGCCTGGCTTCAGCGCGCGGCGTGCGCCTTCGAGCGCGGCGGCGCCATCGGGGATCGTGCAGAGGCTGAATGTCACGAGCACCGTATCGACGCTCGCGGCCGGCAATGAAATCGCCTCAGCGCGTTCAGGCAGAATTTCAACGGGGATCGAGGCGCCGCGCGCGGCCTTCTCCGCGCGCACCAGCATGCCGCGTTCGGGCTCAAGCGCGTAGATCTTCGACACGCGCGCGGGATCGTAGAATGGCAGATTGAGGCCTGTGCCAAAACCGAGTTCAAGCACGACGCCTTCGGCGTGCGGCACGATCTTCTGGCGCTGATAGCGAATGGGCTTTGCACCGCATGCGCAGTTGATCAGCGGCGGCACGATGTAGCGATTGTAGAACCCCATCGCTTCCCTCCTTACCGCAAACGCGCCCCCGCGGCGATAGCGCCGCCCGGCCTGGCTTGCTAGCGTCATTCCGGTTTTGCAACCACTTGGGGCGTGGGATGTTCGATTTTCTCATTCGGGTTGCATCGCTGGCGCTGGTGGCCGGCGCCGGCTGGATCGGCGGCAGCATCTATCCTGTGCCGGAGCAAGTGACGCGCGCGATCAACGCGCCCGCACTTGAGCAACGCGCGATCGCACGGCTGCGCGAGGTGGATTGGGACGCGCTGCGCGCGCGATTGCCCGAGGAAGACTTCGCGGCGATCTCGCAACGCGCCGTGAGCGCCGCGACGCATGCGGGCGCGCTCATCGAAGTCGAGCGTGTGGACATTTCGACATCCGACTACGCGGCCGATGCCGCCGCCGACTTCATCGAGGCGTCCGCGCGCATTGCGCCCGCCGCAGCGCCAGCGCCAGCTGCGCCCACGGCGCCAAGCGCGCCCGCCACGGCGCCTGCCGCAGCAGCCGCGTTCGAGACGGCGCTTAGTCTTTGCCCTGGCATGACCGTGTCGAATGCGCCCGCGGCGAGCCCGCAGCGCGCCGTGCTGAACTACGCGCCGATCGTGAACGTCAGCGGCGTTTCGCTGGCGGCGAACCCTACGCGCGGGGCATGCCTATCTTCCGGCTTTGGGCCGCGCCGCTCACGCACGCATCGCGGAGTCGATTATCATGCGTCCGTTGGCGGGCCGATCCTGGCGGCCGGCGACGGCGTCGTCGTGGAGATCAAGTACCGGGATGATTACGGCAACATGCTGTTGATCGATCACGGCGCGAACGTGTTCACACGCTACGCGCACCTCTCATCGTTCCAACAAGGGCTTTCGGTTGGGTCGCGTGTGCGCGCCGGCGAGCAGATCGGCCTGATGGGCAACACCGCTGGCTATCCGCTGCCGATCCATCTGCACTACGAAGTGCTGCAGGGCGATTACAACACGCCGCGCCAATCTTTCGGGCTCGCGGCGGCCAATCCGTTCGGCTTCCCCGCGCCGTGATCCTGCCGGCTGCCGCCGCCTGCTGACAAAATTGGGCGCAGCGCCGAGTAGTGTGGCCTCAAACGGAGGTTACGACATGGCGCTGAAGACCTATCACGGCTCCTGCCATTGCGGCGCGGTGCGCTACGAGGCGGATATCGATCTCACGGCCGGCACCGGCCGGTGCAATTGCTCGATCTGCCGCAAGACCCGGAACTGGGGCGTGCAAATCAAGCCTGACGCGTTCCGCTTGCTCACGGGCGCTGATGCGCTCGGCGACTACCAGTTTGGCTCGATGCAAGGCCACAATCGGTTCTGCAAAACCTGCGGCGTGCGCACGCATGCGGAAGGCTATGTCGAGGAAATCGGCGGGGCCTTCGTGAGTATTCAGATCGCGAGCCTCGACGACGCGACTCCCGAGGAATTGATCGCAGCGCCTCTCACCTATTTCGACGGCCTGAACAACAATTGGTGGAACCCGCCTGCCGAGACACGGCACCTGTAAAAAGTTCGGCGCCGCTGTCG
>Ga0268299_1004210_pt1 | contig 11627 bp, 8 predicted proteins | sample NOBtaG_FD_193484 | JGI IMG/M metagenome (GOLD analysis project Ga0268299, IMG submission 193484) | Activated sludge microbial communities from bioreactor in Nijmegen, Gelderland, Netherland - NOB reactor | ecosystem: Engineered > Bioreactor > Aerobic > Activated sludge | place: Netherlands... | reverse complement strand
CGTGTGCTGAAGCAGGGGGCAGACGAGCTGGGCGACGAGGTGAGCTTCAAGCGCACCGACCTCGGTCTCTTCGACCTCGACATCAACCGGCGCATCGTCACGTGCCGACTCGTTGAGGTGAAGTGCTACTCGGGCGTCGGCGACCTTGCCGCGTACAACGCGCTCAAGTCGAGCATTGCTGAGCAGATCGGCCAGAGCGAACAGGTGCTCGCGCACCACTTCGACCCGCAGCGCACGCCCCAGGACCGTCCCGATCGAACGTTCAAGACGCGCGAGCTTGCGCTGCTCCTCGAGTTCTATTTGGAGCGCGCGGAGCGCTATGGAGCAATCACCCGGGAGGCCGCCGACGAGGCGCGCTACTTCGCTCACACGCTCGACGACGGATACCACCTCTCGTTCACGCGCAGCGCGCTCATCTTCGACTTCGCCAAGCCCGGCACGGAGCCGCCAGAGAGCGAGAGCGGCATCGAGTACCACCGCATCGGGGTCGACCTGATTCGTCAGCTCGTCGACGCCGCCGCGCCCAGCACTGAGTCGTCGGCGAGCATTGGCGCAAGCTCTTCGGGTAGCGGTGGCCAAGGTGGCGGAGAGCCGCGCCCAGGCGGTGTCATCGAGCTTAACCGTCGGCGCGAGCGCGCTCCTTCAGTGCCAACGCTTGACTCGGCCGCGTTCCTTGGCTCGCCGCGCGATCGATCGGTCTCGTGGGAGGAGCTGCGCGGCCGCCTGCCCAGCGTCCCGCCGCCTTCGCAGGACATGCCAGTCGCCCCGCAGGAGGTGGTGCCCATGCCCGCCGTGCCGCCGGCGGAGCGCCCGCGCGCGACGGTGGCGCTGCCCGCGGCGCGGCCGCCGAAGGCCGCCACGGTGGCTGACGTCGCACCCGCTGCGCTGCCTCCCGAATGTCCATCAGCGGAGCCGCCGCCCCCACCGAGCGCCGCTGCGAAGAATGCGCACGCCGTCCCCTACGACATAATGCTCGGCGTCACGGGTGACTCACCCCAGTACGGCCTTCTCGGCGATGTCTCAGGTCGGCGGATCTCGATCGACCTGAACCAAACGCACACCATCAGCCTTTTCGGCGTCCAGGGCGGCGGCAAGAGCTACACCCTCGGCACGATCGCGGAGATGGCCTCGCTGCACATTCCGCACATCAACGTCCTCCCGAACCCGCTCGCGACGGTCATCTTCCACTACAGCCCGACGATGGACTACCGCCCCGAGTTCACGTCGATGGTCGCGGCGAACAGCGAGGCCGCACAGGTGAAGGCACTTAAGGAGATGTTCGGCGCCGAGCCGCGGGCGCTCTGTGACGTGTTGCTGCTCGCGCCCGCCGACAAACTCGACGAACGAAAGCAGGAGTACCCGGACATCGAAGTGCGCCCGCTGAAGTTCGGCGCGGGTGAGCTGCAGACGAGCCATTGGCGCTTTCTCATGGGCGCGGTCGGTAACCGAGCCACGTACATCCGCCAACTCAATCGCGTGATGAAGTCGCTGCGTGACGACCTCACGCTCAAAGGGCTGAACGAAGGTATCGAGGCATCGTCGCTGCCCGACCACCTCAAGAGCATGGCGAAGATGCGCCTCGAGCTTGCGGCCGAGTACATCGACGACTCCGTTCGCCTGAAAGAGGAGATCCGCCCGGGCCGCCTCATCATCGTCGACCTCCGAGACGAGTTCATCGAGAAGGACGAAGCCCTCGGTCTCTTTGTCGTGCTCCTCCAAATTGTCGCGGACGCGAAGTGCCGCGACGCAGAGGGCGCTGAGCGCTCGTTCAACAAGCTGGTTGTTTTCGACGAGGCGCACAAATACATCGAGAGCCCTGACCTCGTGGCCGGCCTCATTGAGGTTGTGCGCGAGATGCGCCACAAGGGCACGAGCATCATGGTCGCCAGCCAGGATCCGCCCTCGGTGCCCATCTCGCTCATCGAGCTCTCGAGCCAAGTGATCCTGCACAAGTTCAACTCGCCTGCGTGGCTCAAGCACATCCAGAAGGCAAACGCGGCGCTCGGCTCGCTCACGCCGGAGAAGATGTCGAACCTGCGCCCCGGCGAGGCCTTCATCTGGTCGAGCAAAGCGACCGACGAGGCGTTCACCAAGAGCGCCGTGAAGATCCGCTGCCGGCCACGGGTGACCCACCACGGCGGCGCCACGAAGACGGCGGTGGGGGAGTGAGCGCGCTGGCCGGATGCGCGGTGGCAACGACCTGTAACGTTAGTCCAATGGCTGAGGGAAAGCTGCGTTGCTGTTCCCGGACGTGCCGCCGCAACGGCGGTCGTTTGTTGATGCTGCAGTTCAATGTCCGCTCTTGGCTGACTGCCGGTAGCCATGATGGTTGATCTTTATGCAATGAATCTCGATGCCGACGTGGGGCATCGGGCATCGGGCCATGGCGGCACGCGATCTCCGAGTGCCCTCGAAGAGGATGTGAGGATGAGCGGCTTGGCGCGGATCAGAACCGATAGTCGTGGACAAAGCGCCGCACCCACGCGGACCGCGAGTCGATACGAGGCCGCAAGGCCCGCAGACGGGGCGGACGGGACAGGCACGACGAAGCGACAGCACTCTTCCTTACGCTGTCGCATCGGCGGTTCCGTCGAGAGCAAGTTCGCAGTCCGCGGGCGCCGAAGCGTCCCGGTGACCAGCCCCTTCCTGCGGCGGCTCACCTGAGGCACCGCTGTCGTGATCGCCCTGCCCCGTTTCCGCATCCGCATCCTGCCGAACTCTCTCAGGTCCCGGCCGGCTTCGCCTGTCGTCGCCTTCGCCCTTCTTCGCGTCTGCCTCGTTCATGCGGCGCCTGACGCCCATCGAGAAGTTGCGAGCCGTCGACGACATGGCCAGAACGATGCGCTTGAAGTTCGACCGTTGGCGCTCGGCCTGCTGCTCGTTGACCACTTCCTCGATCTCCAAGGTCTGCAGCAGCGGCATGATCTGATCGAGTTTGTGGATGAGCTCGAAGTAGCGGCGCCCCAGTGCGGAGGTGATCCCGATCTCGACCTCCAGCGGCACCGTGTCGTAGGTCGCAACGACTTCGATGTTGTTGTTCTTCAGAAGAAGCTCGGCGCCGTCGATCGCCTTGTTGAGCTCTCCCGTAGCGACCTCCAGCTTCGCGCGAACCGCCTGCTCAATCTGTTCGATCGACTCCCGCGGCAGCTTCGTGCGGCCCAGCGTCGAGACGAAGTACATGCTGGCCTGGAAAGAGTAGAAGCAGCGGGCGAAGATGCGCTTGCCCTCAGCGCTCGCGAGACACGTCTTGCGCTTCAGTGAGGCAGCTTCCACCCGCCTGAAGTCGGCGCGGTACTCATCCTTGGCCAGGATGCGTCGGTTCGCCTCGCCGCTATCCAACAGCGCCAGTGCGGCCTCGTTCATGGGAACCTCCATGGTGTTGTGACGCCCGCCCGATCTTCACCAGCTCGGCGCCGGCACACCAAACGAGAATCCCGCCGTTTCAGGCTGGAGTACGAGGGGGGTCAGCCTCATGTTCAGGTGGTTGCCGACCTGGCAGAGCCGGGCGATTGACAACGCCCGGCGCCCACAGTACCTTTCGCGCATGTGCCGTAGCTGGCCCGGCACTCAAACTCGCGGCAAGCCCATCCACAGTGCACGACCCAACGTCGTGCCGCCCCTCGGGGCTCATCCCACCGACACGATCGACCTTTCGAGACATGACCGGCCTCCGGCACGCGTCGAAAGGTTTCTGATCGGTCAGCTGGTGCCGATCGCGCGCGTTCGCCGCGCGCTGCACTGACCAGCCCAAGACAGTCGGTCGTGACCGACACGTTCAAACCCCGCGGGGCATTGCGCCCCGCGACGGGCATCGCATTGCCTCCCGCTTTCCTGATGGAGGCTCACCATGCCGATGCCGAGTGTTCCTCGCGCACCAATCGCGCGAGACCCGCTCTCGCGAGCGTTCTATGCACTGCCGGCCGACCCCGACGCCCACGACGATCATCCGACCGTCCAGCTGCGCGATCTGCCGCCGCATGCACAGCAGGCCGTTCACGACTACCTCGATGACGCTGGCGAGCAGCCGGAATGGTCCGAAGAAGACGTGGTCCTGCTTCACTGGCGCCTGCTCCTGGAACTGCGGCGCCTTCCGGATCCGGAGACCCCGCTCGAAGAGAAGCTCGACACGCTGGCCTGGGCCTTGACGGACCCAGCGCTCGACGGTCGTCCCTTCTCGTTCGCAAACTGCCTGCGCGTGGTGGGCACCAGCCCGCTGTCACCGACGGCGTACTTCGGCGACCTGCAGGTCGAGGATGTGCGCGACTGGCTCCGGGCGAACGCACGCACGTGGGTCCGCGCGACGCTTTGCCGCTACCCCGACTGGGTGCAGGCCCTCATTCATGAGCAACCTGATTGGGTCGCGAAGCAACTCGCTCGCAACCCGCAGTGGCTCAACGAGCAAATCAAGGCGCACGACGAAACCGCCCAGCCCGACCTGTTCGGCTCCGCGGCATCGCTCCTGGCGTACTAGGAGGCACGAGATGGACCAAGCGCAGATCAGCCCCGGTTGGGCCGTGTTCGCGATCCTCATCCTCTGGGGCGTTGCAGGCGCACTGGACGAGCCGATCGAAGACACAGTGCCGCCGGAGCCGCCGCCCGCAGCGGAAACCTTCAGGGCCATCCGACTGCAGTGCGAAGTTGACGATGTCGCAGCGAGCGGCGACGTGCTGACCGAACGTCGTCCCATCGAGGTGAGCCTCGCTTCGTTCCGCATCCCGGCCCGCGCGCCGGCACCTCAACCGCGGCGCCTGCCGCCAACCACCCTTCGCTGTCTTGTCATCGACGAATGAGGAGCACTCACATGGCTCAACGCACCACGATCCGCCAGACCGAGCTGCGCAAGCTCGTCCCGGTTCGCACGCTCAACGATCTCGACTGGCTCGTGAAGGAAAGCGAGCTGATGACCGGCGAGCCCGGACGCGAGTTCGTCGTCGCCGGTGCCGACCGGCCGGCGTTTCACGTCCGGCTCGAGCACGGCGGCTATCAGATCCGACGCACCGACCACGACACCGGCGCCATGCCTCACCGGGCCACGGTGCCCGATCTCCTGAACCACACGCTGGGCAATGCCATCGCGTGTGGACTTCTGTACACCACCGCGCTGCAGTAGCGCGCGACCCTGAAAGGAGCAGCACCCATGCCCCACTTCGACCAATCCATCGGATCCGTCTCGACGCCGTACGGCGACGCGACCATCCACATCGGCCGCTATCCATCCGGCGGAGCCATCGCCGTGGAAGTCTTCCTGGGCCCGGCCCCCGACGAACTCTGGGCGTTCTCGACCAACCTCGTGCCGTACGGCGCACGGATCGCAGACGACGAGTTCACGGTGAAGTCCTGGTCCGAGAACGAACCGCTCGTCGAGCCGATGCTCGCGACGGGCTTGTTCGAGGACACCGGACGGCGCGTTCCGTCGGGCTTCGTCGAGGCACCCGTCTGGCGGCTGAAAGACCCGAAGCATGTCCCGCCGGTGCGCCGTCGGGCAGGAGTCCGCGCCGCCGCCTGAATCGGCGCCACCAGGCGCCGGATCCTCGCGACAGGCGAGAGACCAAGAACCGCTTCAGAGCGGTTCTTTCCAGAGCACACATGTCGACGTGTGCTCCGGAAAGACAGCGTTCCCTCAGGTAGCTGGCAGACCTGTCGCCTCGCGGCGAGAAGCCAGCCCAAGAGTCCAAGGTGCTGCCTGCGTGCAGCACGAATTCAGCTGAACACGCGCCCCGCGGCGTGCGATTCCGCTGGCCGCCGCCGGGCGGGCCCGAGTTGATCCAACGCTCGGTCCGCCCCATCCGCCCACATCCGCAGCCGAGACAGTCACCGCGCATTGCAACGCGATGCGCGGGGGACTGCCCTTGCCACGTGGGTATCCCTTTCAAGGAGTTTTCATGAAACTCAACGATCTTCCCGCACCCGACGCTGCCCTCGAGCCGCAAGCGATCTCCATCGACGTGCTGCTCGAGAAGTACGCGAAGGGCAACGAGTCCTCGATCGAGGACGTGCTACACCGCGTCGCACGCGCCCTGTCGCAGGCCGAGGACGCAGAGCACCGCGAGCACTGGTCAGCGGAGTTCCTCTGCGCGCTGCGTAGCGGCTTCGTGCCCGCCGGCCGAATCAACTCGGCGGGCGGCACGGACATCCGCGCGACGCTGATCAACTGCTTCGTGCAGCCGGTCGGCGACAGCGTCTCCGAGGACTTCGACGGCAAGCCCAGCATTTACAAGGCGCTGGCGCAAGCTGCCGAGACGATGCGTCGCGGTGGCGGCGTGGGCTACGACTTCAGTCGGATCCGTCCGAGGGGAGCCATGGTCAAAGGCACGCACTCGAACGCCTCTGGGCCGGTCAGCTACATGTCGGTTTTCGACCGCTCCTGCGAGACCGTCGAGTCGGCCGGTTCGCGCCGAGGAGCCCAGATGGGCATCCTGCGCTGCGATCACCCGGACCTGCTCGAGTTCGTCCATTCGAAGGACCAGAACGGCCTTCGCAACTTCAACATCTCCGTCGGCATCACCGACGCCTTCATGAGCGCCGTCGAAGCCGATGCGGAGTTCGAACTCGTGCACTCGGCAGAGCCCGTCAAGGCACTCATCGACGCCGGAGCCTACCGGCGCGCTCCAGACGGTCAGTGGGTGTACTGCAAGGTGCGCGCGCGTGCGCTGATGGACGAGATCGTGCGGTCGACCTACGACCACGCCGACCCTGGCGTGGTCTTCCTCGATCGCATGAACGAGGAGAACAACCTCCACTACATCGAAGTGATCGAAGCGACCAACCCCTGCAGCGAGCAATCGCTGCCGGACTACGGATGCTGCTGCCTGGGGTCGATCAACCTGACCCGGTTCGTCGTCGATTCGTTCACCCCCTCCGCCAGGTTCGACTGGACCCGGTTCAAGGAAGTAGTCCGGGTGGCGGTGCGCATGCTCGACAACGTGCTCGACGTGACGTACTGGCCGCTGCCCGAACAACAGCGCGAAGCGATGTCCAAGCGCCGGATCGGGCTGGGGTTCCTCGGCCTCGGCAGCGCGCTCGTGATGATGCGCGTCGCGTACAACTCGGAGGCCGGGTATGCGTTCGGGGCGGAGGTCGCTCAGGCCATGCGCGACGAAGCCTATCGGGCCTCGATCACCCTGGCCGAAGAGAAGGGAGCCTTTCCGGCTCTCGATGCGCAGCGGTATTTGGAGAGCGGGTTCGCGAAGCGATTGCCTGAAGATATCCGCACGGCGATCGCCGAGCGTGGCATCCGCAACAGCCACCTGCTGTCGATCGCGCCGACGGGCACGATCAGCCTCGCCTTTGCCGACAACGCGAGCAACGGCATCGAGCCGGCCTTCTCGTGGACCTACAACCGCAAGAAGCGCATGCCCGACAACTCGTTCATGGAGTACCGGGTCGAGGATCACGCCTACCGTCTCTTCCGAGAGTGCGGCGGAGACACCGTGCGGTTGCCGCCCTACTTCGTGTCCGCGATGGAGATGTCGGCCGACGACCACCTGCAGATGTTGGTACGGGTGCAGCCGTTCATCGACTCCTCGATCTCCAAGACGGTGAACGTTCCCAAGGACTATCCGTTCGCGGAGTTCGGGGAGCTGTACAGCAAGGCATGGAGGGCGGGGCTCAAGGGCCTGGCGACCTACCGCCCGAACGATGTCACCGGCTCGGTCTTGTCGCTGGAGACGGCCTCGGCGTCGTCGACGCCGGCGACGGAGGACGACCCGCTACGCAAGCAGATCGCCAGCCGTCCTGGCGGCGAGCTCGAAGGCGTGACGTCCAAGGTCGAGTATTGGACCGCGGAAGGCAAGAAGTCCGTGTACCTCACCGTGAACTTCATGCGCGTGCGAGGTACGGTGAGCGGCCGCGAGGTTTGCATCGAGCGGCCCGTCGAGTTCTTCGTTCCGGCGGGGCAACGCGACGAGGGCCAGCAGTGGATCTCGTCGAACATGCGGTTGCTGTCGATGGTTGCGCGATCCGGGGGCTCGATCCCGAAAGCGCTGGCCAACATGCAAGAAGTGGTGTGGGACAAGGGACCGGTTCGCTGCGGCACGGTGAGCAAGGCAGACGGCGCGCAGGCGCCGCGCTTCCATGATTCCGAGGTCGCGGCGATCGGCTACGCCCTCCAGCAGATTCTCGCGAGGCGCGGCTTTCTCGACGCCTCGGGTAACCAGGTTCCAGCTGACGTCTTGGCTGGACGGTTCGAGGTGCACGCGACCCCTCGCGCCGCCGAACCGTCGGCGCCGCACAGCGATGCGGCGCTCGCGTTCGGAAGCGGGAAGAGGTGCCCCGAATGCGGCGCCAACGCGCTGCACAAGGTCGACGGATGCCTGCGTTGCGCCAACTGCAACCACCTCGGCAGCTGCGGCTGATTCACAACCAAGGATCCCGTGCGGCGAGCGACACCACTCGCCGGCCGCACGGGGCCGCCACTCGTGGCGAGGACATCATGAACGACGAGTTCGAATCGCGCGTTCGGGACATCAAGTCCCGCGCGCATGGTCACTGGACTTCCATCCTGAAGGCGCTGGGCGTCGACGAGGCGATCTTGAACGGCAAGAACCAGCCGTGCCCACTTCCCGGGTGTGGCGGGACCGACCGCTTCCAGTACACCGACAAGTTCGGCGAGGGCAACTACCACTGCCGCACATGCGGCGCTGGTGGGGGGCTCAAGCTGGCTCAAGGCGTGCTCGGGATGCGATTCGGCGAGCTGCTCGAGGCCGTGGAACGACAGCTCGGCGCAGCCCGGCCGGTGGCGGCTCATGCCGTCAACGGTCCGTCGCCGGAGCGCATGAAGCGGCTCTGCCAGCGGATCTGGAACGAAGCCAAGCCCATCACCATGGGCGACGAGGTGGACCGCTACCTGCGCAACCGCGGGATCGCGCTGACTACCTATCCGCGCTCGCTGCGTTTCCATCCGGACCTCGGCTACTACGAGAAGCTGAACGGGCAGCAGCGTGCGAAGAAGATCGCGGAGTACCCGGCGATGATTGCCTGCGTCCAGGGGCACGACGGCCATGCCATCACGCTGCACCGGACGTACCTCGCTGCAGGGCGCAAAGCCCTGGGCGAGCAGAGCAAGAAGGTGCTGTCCTCGGGGATCAATGGCGCGGCGGTTCGGCTCGATGAGCCCTCCGACGAGCTGGCGGTCACCGAGGGCATCGAGACCGGGCTGGCCGTTCGGCTCAGCACCGGCAAGCAAGTGTGGTCCGCACTGAACTGCGGGAACATGGAAAAGCTGTGGATCCCCGCATCAATCAAGCGCGTCTGCATCTATGCCGACAACGATGCCAATGCCGAGTTCGCCGGCCAGGCGTCCGCGTATGTGCTCGCGCAGCGGCTGCTCAGAGAGGCCAAGCGGGACGGCATCGACCGCAGGGTCCAGGTGTTCGTGCCGAAGCACGCCGGCGCCGACTGGGCCGACATCTGGCTCGCACGCTTCGCCAACGAGGCGAAGGCGGCGTAGCCGTTTCGAGCGAGGTGGCAACGACGCCGCCTCGCCTCTTTCCTTGGACCTCATGCAAGGGGTCCAGCGAAAGAGGTTCTCACTGGTAGCTGCCGCACCAGGCCGCATCGCGGCGAAGGCAGCCCTTGACTTCTCAGCGTGGCCTTGACCGGTCTCGCTACATCCCGGCTCAGGCAGGCCTGAGCCACCACCCTTGCGGGGACGCCCTCCCCACAGGGGAAGACCGTCCCCGACTCTCATTGGAGATTTCCGGATGAAGTACGGACGTTCCCTCATCGACCTGGCCAACGAACTCGAGCGCCAGCTCGCGACCAAGCTCGACATGATCGTTCCCACGCAGCTCATGCACCATGACACCGCGGTGGACGGCGCGACGAGCATCACGATCGAGACGCCCGGCGGCACGCGTGCCTTCGGCACGACGGACGCGTTCCGGCGCCAGATGGCAGACAAGCTGAAGATCCCGTTCGCCTACTTCGAACGTATGCGGATGGAACAGCCCGCATTGCTCGACCGCAATGTGGACACCTGGCTGCACGACGAGCCCGAGCAGCGCATGGTGCGAACCCTCGACGGGCAAGCCCGTGCCTTCCTGTCGGATCGGTACCGGCGCCTGGACAACTACGATCTGCTCCAGCACGTCTTCCCGATCCTGCGGCAACTGCCCGACGCACGCTTCGAATCGGCCGAGCTGACGGCCAGTCGCATGTACCTCAAGGTCGTGACGCCGCAGGTGCAGTTCGAGATGCAGCCGGGCGACATCGTCCAGGCCGGCGTGGTGGTCAGCAATTCCGAGATCGGCCAAGGCACGCTGTCGGTTCAGCCGCTGGTCTATCGCCTTCGCTGCAAGAACGGTCTGATCGCCGCCGACCGCGCGATGCGCAAGACGCACGTTGGCCGCCTCAGCGACGCGTCCGCCGAGGAGGTGACGATCTTCAAGGACGACACGCTCGCCGCGGACGACAAGGCATTCTTCCTGAAGGTGCGCGATGTCGTCGAATCCGCCGTCTCGGAGGCCACGTTCACGCTGGCCGCGGAGAAGATGCGCCGGACGCTGGGCATCCCGCTGAAGGGCGACCCGGTGAAGGCGGTCGAGGTCCTGGCGACCCGTTTCTTGCTCAATGAGCAGGAGCGCGCCGGCGTACTGCGCTCGCTGATCGCCGAAGCCGACCTGTCGGGCTACGGCCTCGTCAACGCCGTGACCGGGTACGCCCAGGAGGTCGAGGACTATGACCGGTCGACCGAGCTCGAGGCGATCGCCGGCAGGATGATCGAGCAGAGCCGGTCGGAATGGGATGCTGTCGCCGAAGCGGCCTGATCGAACCGCGCCTGGCACGCAGGCGGCGCATTGATAAGCCAAAGGGGGCACCAACCTGGAAGGGGTGGTGCCCCTTTTTTCTTCCCCGAGAGGCAGTCGATAGTTCTTCAGATTTGACGTTTTTCATCAACATTGAGGTCACTTCTCGATGCAATACGCCCCCTCCAGTCTTCCGCGCCTCGTGACTTTCTATCGTCGGTCGTACACTCTCCCAATGCAGGAGATGTCCCGCTCCCGAAAAGAAGTCCACGACATGGAACAAGACCCCGCAGGCGACAAGTCCGCTCCGACGGCGATCACGCGGGCCATCCAGGCTCTTCTCGACCGCCGTGGCATACCCGAGCGGAAGCGGCTGGGGGCGCTGGAGGCCGCCGTGGGCATCGCGTACCAGCAGGTCCGGCGTCGGATGATGGGCGAGACGCCCTGGAGCGTCGACGAGATCAAGCGGCTCGCCGCGCACTTCGGCGAACCCGTGTTCCGCCTCTTGGGGGCGCTCGTGGACGAAACCCCTGGCGAGCCCGCGGTGCTTCAGGTGGCTGGCGCCAAGTTGGCCTGCTCGGTCTGGCCCGGGCCCGAGGCGGCACAATGCATCGGGCCCTACGTCGCGATTCCCGGAGAAGAACCGAACGGTTGGACAGTCGTCCCCGCCTCGGAGGCTGCCGGACGCCGGGTCTTCGAGGTCCGGCGGCTGATCTTGGAAGCCGAGCCTCCAAGGCGTGTCGCCGTGGTGGACGACGACGACGATCTTGGCCGGGCCATCGTCCAGTTTCTGCGACAGAAGGGCCTGGACGCGCTCTCCTACACGAGCGCCGAGCATCTGCGCACCGCCCTGGAGACAACCAATTTCGATGGCTACATCCT
>Ga0268299_1004209_pt1 | contig 11629 bp, 11 predicted proteins | sample NOBtaG_FD_193484 | JGI IMG/M metagenome (GOLD analysis project Ga0268299, IMG submission 193484) | Activated sludge microbial communities from bioreactor in Nijmegen, Gelderland, Netherland - NOB reactor | ecosystem: Engineered > Bioreactor > Aerobic > Activated sludge | place: Netherlands... | reverse complement strand
AGCCATCGACGGCAAGGCCGGCGTCCGAGAGGGCGCCGGCCTTTCTTTTGGGTCGCGAAGCGTGAATTGCGCCGCGCCCCGGGGCCACCGCAGATGCAACTTGCTACGAATGCCCGACGAGGCCGCTTCGACAATGCGCCATCACATCTCGATTGGAGCGTTCCCATGAGCCGCATCTGCACCCTGACCCTGTCGGTCCTTGCCGCGGGCCTGTTTGCCGCGAGCCCCGCGGCCATCGCGCAGACCGCGAGCCAGCCGGCGGCCAAGCCCGCCGCGAAGCCGGCCCCCGCCAAGAAGCCGGTGTCGCAGTCGCGCAAGGAGATCAAGTCCGAAGCCAAGGGCCTGGCGCTGGCCACCGAGGTGACGGAGACGATCAACGCGAACCAGCTCGAGATCGCCAACCGCGTGCTGACCGGCACGGCGCAGTGCGAGTTCAACCAGAAGGTCCAGGTCGACGCACTGCAGGACAAGCCCGGCCACTTCAAGGTCGCCTTCAACAAGGCGTCGTACACGATGGTGCCGCAGGAGACGACCACCGGGGCGGTGCGACTCGAGGACAAGAAGAACGGCATCGTCTGGCTGCAGATCCCCAGCAAGTCGATGATGATGAATCACAAGATCGGCCAGCGCATGGTCGACGGCTGCATGCACGCCGAGCAGCGCGCGGCGGTCGAGGCCGTGAAGGCGGCGTCGCCGCAGTAAGCCGCCGCGAGGCGCCCACGGCGGCGCCCGGACCCTGACGACCCGGCCGGGGCTTCCCAGGCCGGGTCGCTTCGTTTCGGCGCTTGAATATGCCGGCGTCGGTATGTACAATTCATGCATACCAAACGCCGCATGAACGCCATGGAAGCCACCGTCGCCGAACGCGGGCAGATCACGCTGCCCAAGGCCGTGCGCGACGCGCTCGGCCTGACCAAGGGCAGCACCCTGAAGGTCGAACTCGACGGCGGCCGCATCATCCTGCGCAAGAACGTCGACGACGCGATCTCGCGCGCCCGCGGCCGCTTCAAGCTGCCCGAGGGCGTGACCACCGACGACATCATGCGCGACCTGCGGGGCCGCGCGCCGGGCGATCCGGTCGACCTGTGATCGACCGGTCGCGATGATCGCCATCGATTCCTCGGTCCTGATCGACCTGCTGGGCGACGATGCGCGCGCGGACGCCGCCGAAGCCTGCCTGCGTCTCGCGCTCGGCGGCGGTCCGGTGGTCGTCTGCGACGTGGTCGTCAGCGAAGTCACCAGCGGCCTCGGCCACGGCTCCGAGGTGATGGACGTGGTCGAGGAGATGGGCATCCGCTACTCGGCCATCGACCAGCGCGCCGCGATCCGCGCCGGCGAGATGCAGCGCAAGTACAAGCAGCGCGTGCGTGCCGCCGGTCGCACGCCCGCCTCGCCGCGCACCATCCCGGACTTCCTGGTCGGTGCGCATGCGATGCTCCAGTGCACCGGCCTGATCACGCGCGACGCCGGCTTCTTCCGCGACTACTTCAAGGGGCTCAAGGTCATCGAACCGACCACACCTTGACCGCACACTCCTTGCTTTCCACCCTTTCGCTCGTCCTTCCACACTCACCCCCAGACACGAGGTTCGCCATGGCCACCGCCAAAGCCCCCGCTCACGCCTTCCCCAAGACGCTCAAGACCTTCAAGACCGCTGCCGGCAAGGAAGGCAAGTTCTTCTCGTTGCCCGAGCTGGCGAAGCAGTTCCCGAGCGTGAACCGCCTGCCGGTGTCGATCCGCATCGTGCTGGAGAGCGTGCTGCGCAACTGCGACGGCAAGAAGGTGACGGCCGAGCACGTCGAGCAACTCGCCAACTGGAAGCCGACCGCCGAGCGCAGCGACGAGATCCCCTTCGTGGTCGCCCGCGTCGTGCTGCAGGACTTCACCGGCGTGCCGCTGCTGGCCGACCTGGCCGCGATGCGCAACGTGGCCGCGAAGATGGGCAAGAACCCGAAGGCGATCGAACCGCTGGTGCCGGTCGACCTGGTGGTCGACCACTCGGTGATGATCGACCACTTCGGTTCGCCGAAGGCCCTGGACCTGAACATGAAGCTGGAGTTCAGCCGCAACCAGGAGCGCTACCAGTTCATGAAGTGGGGCATGGACGCCTTCGACACCTTCGGCGTCGTGCCGCCGGGCTTCGGCATCGTGCACCAGGTCAACCTCGAGTACCTGGCGCGCGGCGTGCACAAGACCAAGTCGGGCACCTACTACCCCGACACGCTGGTCGGCACCGACAGCCACACGACGATGATCAACGGCATCGGCGTGGTGGGCTGGGGTGTCGGCGGCATCGAGGCCGAGGCCGGCATGCTGGGCCAGCCGGTCTACTTCCTGACGCCCGACGTGGTCGGCTTCGAGCTGACCGGCAAGCTGCGCGAGGGCGTGACCGCCACCGACCTGGTGCTGACCGTCACCGAGATCCTGCGCAAGGCCAAGGTGGTCGGCAAGTTCGTCGAGTTCTTCGGCGAAGGCACCAGGACGCTGGCCCTGCCCGACCGCGCGACGATCGCCAACATGGCGCCCGAGTACGGCGCGACCATGGGCTTCTTCCCGGTCGACGAGAAGACCATCGACTACTTCCAGGGCACCGGCCGCAGCAAGGCCGAGATCGAAGCCTTCGAGGCCTACTTCAAGGCCCAGAAGCTGTTCGGCGTGCCGAAGGCCGGCGACATCGACTACAGCTCGGTCGTCAAGCTCGACCTCGGCACGGTCGCGCCCAGCCTGTCGGGCCCCAAGCGCCCGCAGGACCGCATCGAGCTCGGCAACGTCAAGAGCCAGTTCGGCTCGCTGTTCAGCAAGCCCCCGGCCGACAACGGCTTCAACCAGCCGGCCGAGAAGCTGACGCAGTCGTTCACCACCCCCTCCGGCCTCGAGATCAAGAACGGCGACGTGCTGATCGCCGCCATCACCTCCTGCACCAACACCAGCAACCCGGGCGTACTGCTGGCCGCCGGCCTGGTGGCCAAGAAGGCGGTCGAGGCCGGGCTGAAGGTCAAGAAGCACGTGAAGACCTCGCTGGCCCCGGGCTCGCGCATCGTCACCGAGTACCTGACCAAGGCCGGCCTGCTGCCCTACCTCGAGAAGCTCGGCTTCAGCGTCGCCGCCTACGGCTGCACCACCTGCATCGGCAACGCCGGCGACCTGACGCCCGAGATCAACGAGGTGATCACCAAGAACGACCTGGTGTGCGCGGCCGTGCTGTCGGGCAACCGCAACTTCGAGGCACGCATCCACCCGAACCTGAAAGCCAACTTCCTCGCCTCGCCGCCGCTGGTCGTGGCCTACGCCATCGCCGGCAACGTGCAGAAGGACCTGATGACCGAGCCGGTCGGCAAGGGCCGAGGAGGCAAGGACATCTTCCTCGGCGACATCTGGCCGACCAGCGAGGAGGTGCACGCGCTGATGAAGCACGCGATGGACGGCAAGGCCTTCAAGAAGAACTACGACAAGGTCAAGAACGATCCGGGCAAGCTGTGGGAGAAGATCAAGGGCGTGAAGGGCAACGTCTACACGTGGCCCAAGAGCACCTACATCGCCGAGCCGCCCTTCTTCGCCGACTTCGCGATGCAACCCAGGCAGCTGGTCGCCGGCGTGCAGGGCGCGCGCATCATGGGCCTGTTCGGCGACTCGATCACGACCGATCACATCTCGCCGGCCGGGTCCTTCAAGGACACCACGCCCGCCGGCAAGTACCTGCTCGAGAACGGTGTGCTGAAGGCCGACTTCAACAGCTATGGCTCGCGCCGCGGCAACCATGAGGTCATGATGCGCGGCACCTTCGCCAACGTGCGCATCAAGAACCTGATGCTGCCGGCCAAGCCCGATGGCTCGCGCGAGGAAGGCGGCTACACGCTTTACCAGCCAACCGGAGAGAAGCTGGCCATCTACGACGCCGCGATGAAGTACATCGACGCCGGCGTGCCGACGGTCATCTTCGGCGGCGAGGAGTACGGCACCGGCTCGTCGCGCGACTGGGCCGCCAAGGGCACGCAGCTGCTGGGCATCAAGGCCGTGGTCGCGAAGAGCTTCGAGCGCATCCACCGTTCCAACCTGGTCGGCATGGGCGTGCTGCCGCTGCAGTTCAAGGCCGGTGATTCGTGGGAGAGCCTGGGCCTGACAGGCTCCGAGCAGATCGACATCGTGCTCGGCGCCGAGATCAAGCCGCAGAGCGATGCCACGCTGGTGATCAGCCGCGCCGACGGCTCGAAGAAGTCGGTCTCGCTGATCCTGCGCATCGACACGCCGATCGAGGTCGACTACTACAAGCACGGCGGCATCCTGCCGTTCGTGCTGCGGCAGCTGCTCGCCGCCTGACGCGCAGCCCGCGCGCCGAGCGCAAGGCCGCAGCACCGCGAGGGCTGCGGCCTTTCTCGTGCGCGCTCAGCGCGCGTGCGAGGCAAACAGCGCCGCGTCGAAGCCGACGGTGACCGTGCCGTCTCGCCACTCGACCACCGGCCGCTTGATCACGCTGGCCTGCTCGCGCATCAGGGCCGCCGCGCTCGCGGCGTCGACCACCCGCGACTGCACGCCCGCCTCGAGCTTGCGCCAGGTCGTCCCCTGGCGGTTCAGCAAGCGTTCCCAGCCGATCGCCGCCAGCCACCGGGCCAGGGCTTCGTCGGGCACGCCGGCCTTCTTGAAGTCGTGGAAGCGGTGTTCGACGCGCTCGGCATCGAGCCAGGCCCGCGCCTTCTTGACCGTGTCGCAGTTCGGGATGCCGTAGAGGACCGTCATCTCACCAGCGCCGATCGCTGCGCTCGCACATCGGGTCGACGTTGTGCCCGAGTTCCGCGACGCGGTTCGCCGTGTCGAGGCTGACCTGGAACCAGATGCAGAACGGCGTCTCGTAGCGGTAGGACCACAGCTGGTGCTGCTGCCGCGGCAGGAAGCGCACGTCGGACGGGTGACCGATGCGCCGCAGGACCTCCTCGCGCGTCATGCCGGGCTCCAGCTTGAGGAAGTTGGCTTCGGTCAGCACCTGCTCCCAGCGCAGCAGCCGGCCGCCGGCGTCGAAGTCCAGCATGTAGGTGTGCTGGCCATAGGGTCCGCGCGCGAACTCGAGGCGCTCGCCGGGCGCGCCGCCGTCGAGCCCGCGGTAGCGCCCGGTGGGCAGCCCCATCTTCTCGATCACGGCAGCGCTCGGTGTGCCCACCGGCAGACTGGACGGGCCATAGCTCGCGCAGCCCGCGAGCAGCGCGGTCGCCGCCAGCAGCGACGCAGCGAGCCGGCGCATGCTCAGACCCGCTCCAGCACGACCGCGATGCCCTGGCCCACGCCGATGCACATCGTGCACAAGGCGTAGCGGCCGCCGGAGCGGTGCAACTGGTTGATCGCCGTCGTCGCCAGCCGCGCGCCGCTGGCACCCAGCGGATGGCCGAGCGCGATGGCCCCGCCGTTCGGGTTGACGCGCGGGTCGTCGTCCTTCAGGCCCAGCTGGCGCAACACCGCCAGGCCCTGGGCCGCGAAGGCTTCGTTGAGCTCGATGACGTCGATCTGCTCGAGCTTGATCCCGGTCAGCGCCAGGACCTTCTGCGTGGCCGGCGCCGGGCCGATGCCCATGACGCGCGGCGCGACACCGGCCGTCGCCATGCCCAGCACGCGCGCTCGCGGCGTCAGGCCATGGGTCTTGAGCGCGCCCTCGCCGGCCAGCAGCAGCGCGCAGGCACCGTCGTTGACGCCGCTGGCATTGCCGGCCGTGACGCTGCCGTCGGGCCGGACGACACCCTTGAGCCTGGCCAGCGCTTCGAGGCTGGTCTCGCGCGGATGCTCGTCCCTGGCGACGACGACCGGATCGCCCTTCTTCTGCGCGATGCTCACCGGCGTGATCTCGGCATCGAAGTAGCCGCTCTTCTGCGCCGCCACGGCCTTCAGCTGCGAGGCCAGTGCCATGCGGTCCTGGGCCTCGCGCTCGATCGCGTAGTCCGCGGCCACGTTCTCCGCCGTCTCGGGCATCGAGTCGACACCGTACTGCGCCTTCATCAGCTTGTTGACGAAGCGCCAGCCGATGGTCGTGTCGTAGACGGCGTTGCTGCGGCTGAAGGCGGACTCGGCCTTCGGCATCACGAAGGGCGCGCGGCTCATGCTCTCCACCCCGCCGGCGAGCATCAACTGCGCCTCGCCGGCCTTGATCGCCCGCGCCGCGCTGCCGACCGCATCCAGCCCGGATCCGCACAGGCGGTTGATGGTCGCGCCCGGCAGCCCGACCGGCAGCCCGGCCAGCAGCGCACTCATGCGCGCGACGTTGCGGTTGTCCTCGCCGGCCTGGTTGGCGCAGCCGTAGAGGATGTCGCCCACCGCGTCCCAGTCCAGCCGCGGGTGGCGCGCCATCAGGGCCTTCAGCGGGATCGCGCCCAGGTCGTCGGTGCGCACCGACGACAGCGCGCCGCCATAGCGGCCGAAGGGGGTGCGGATCGCGTCGACGATGTAGGCGTGCTGGCTCATGACGGGTCGCTTCTCGAGGTCAGGTCGAACAGGCTGGTCGCTTCGAGGTCGAGCACCTCGATCTTGCGCTGGTTGAAAAGCCTCCAACGCCAGCGCAGGATACCCAGGCTGGCGCGGCTGCGCGCGGTCCGGGTCTCCAGCACCTCGGCGCGCAGGTTCAGGTGATCGCCCGGCCGCACAGGATGCGGCCACTTCACGTACTGCAGGCCGGGGCTGGCGAAGGATTCCGACCCCTGCAGCGCCGCATCGGCCACCAGCCGCATGGCAATGCCACAGGTGTGCCAGCCGCTCGCGATCAGGCCGCCGAAGCGGCCGCCGGCCGCGGCCTCGGCATCGGTGTGGAACCACTGCGGGTCGTACGCCCGCGCAAAGGCCAGGATCTCGTCGGCGCCGACCTCGTAGGGCCCGGCCTCGACGACCTGGCCGGCGTGGAAGTCCGCGAACCTCACACCGCCGCGGCCCAGGCGCGCTGGCGCAGCCAGGGGCTGGCTCGGTAGCGCTCGCCGCGGTAGTGGTCGGCCAGGTGATCGAGGACGCACGCGATGTCCGGTGCGCCGAAGCGCGCCAGCCACTCGAAGGGCCCGGCCGGATAGCTGACCCCGAGCTTCATCGCGAGGTCGGCACCGGACTCGGTGCACACGCCCTGCTGCACCGCGTCGGCGGCCTCGTTGACCAGCATGGCCAGCGTGCGCGCGACCACCAGGCCCGGCGTGTCGGCGATGTGCTGTGGTTCGTAGCCCGCCGCCGCGATCGCCCGCGCGACCTGGGCCGCGTAGCCCTCGCTGGCCGTCGCGCTGACGGCATAGGCCAGCACGCCGGCGTTCGGCCCCGTGACCCAGTCGAACACCGCGCCGTCGCGCTCACCGGCCTCGACGGCCCGCTGCATGGCCGTGCGGCCGTCGGTGCGCCCGAACGACGCCGTCTCGGCGATCGGCCCGGCGGTCCGCAGCGGGGCCTCGGCCAGCGCCGGCCGCGGCGCGGCGTAGTCGTAGAAGCCGCGGCCCGACTTGCGCCCCAGCAGGCCGCCGTCGACCATCTCGCGCTGCACCAGCGACGGCTGGTAGCGCTTGTCGCCGAAGTTGGCCTGGAACACCGATTCGGTCACCGCGAAGTTGGTGTCGTGACCGATCAGGTCCATCAGCTCGCAGGGCCCCATGCGAAAGCCGGCGGCGCGCAGGCAGGCGTCCAGCACGGCCGGCTCGGCGGCGCGCTCGTGCAGCAGCGCCAGCGTCTCGGCGTAGTACGGCCGCGCGATGCGGTTGACGATGAAGCCCGGCGTCGAGCGGGCATGCACCGGCACCTTGCCCCAGGCCTTGGCCAGCTCGAAGATGGCCTCGGCCACCGCGGCATCGGTCTGCAGACCCGACACCACCTCGACCAGCTTCATCAGCGGCACCGGGTTGAAGAAGTGCATGCCGGCGAAGCGCCCCGGGCGCCTGAGGCCGTTGGCCAGCGCCGTGATCGAGATCGACGAGGTGTTGGACGCCAGGATGCAGTCGTCGCCGACGATCGCCTCCAGCTCGCGGAACAGGCCGCGCTTGATCTCCAGGTTCTCGACGATGGCCTCGATGACCAGGCCCGTGCCGGCCGCATCGGCCAGCGACGCAGCCGGGCGGATGCGCTCGAGCGCCGCCGCGGCATCCCCTTCGGCCAGCCGGCCCTTCCTGACCAGGCCGGCCAGCGTCTCGCCGAGCTTGCGCCTTGCCTCGGCCGCCGCGCCCTCGCGGCTGTCGTGCAGCAACACGACGTGGCCGGCCTGTGCCGCCACTTGCGCGATGCCGGCGCCCATGATGCCGGCTCCGACCACGAAGACCGACGGCAAGATCTGCTGGTCGCTGCTCATGGGTTCAATAGGTCTCCAGATGCAGCCGGCCTTCCCGCTTCAGCGCGGCGCCGAGCGCTTCCCAGGGCTGGCCGCCCTGCTCGGCGATGTCGCGCAGCGCCAGCACCACGCCCTCTTCCATGCTCTTCAGGCCACAGACATAGACGAAGGTGTTGGCGTCCTTCAGCAGTGCCGCCAGGTCCAGCGCGCGCTCGCGCATCAGGTCCTGCACGTAGCGCTTCGGCTGTCCGGGCTGGCGCGAGAACGCCAGGTTGATGTCGATGAAGTCCTTGGGCAGGTTCTGCAAGGGCCCGAAGTACGGCAGCTCCTGCGGCGTGCGCGCGCCGAAGAACAGCATCAGCTTGCCCGACTCGAACTTGCCGCTGTGGCGCAGCCGGCGGCGCCACTCGGTCATCGCGCGCATCGGCGCGCTGCCGGTGCCGGTGCAGACCATCACGATGTTCGACTTCGGGTGGTTCGGCATCAGGAAGCTGCTGCCGAAGGGGCCGATCACCTGCACCGTATCGCCGACCTTGAGGTCACAGACGTAGTTGGATGCCACGCCGCGCACCGGGCGGCCCTGGTGGTCCTCGGTCACGCGCTTGACCGTGAGCGAGACGTTGTTGTAGCCCGGACGCTCGCCGTTGCGCGGGCTGGCGATCGAGTACTGCCGTGCGGTGTGCGGCTTGCCGCGCGCGTCGACACCCGGCGGCACGATACCGATCGACTGGCCTTCCAGCACCGGGAAGGGCATCGTGCCGAAGTCCAGCACGACATGGTGGGTCTCGCTGGCGTAGCCCGCTTCGGTGCAGTTGAAGTTGCCGACCACCGTGGCGGTCGTGGGACTCCTGGGGCCGTAGAGGTTGGTGTAGGCATGCGCCGCCGACCACGGCGGCAGCGTCGCGCCCCAGGCCGCCGACTGGAACGGCGCCTCGCCGCTCGCGTCGGCCGCCGTCGGCACCGCAGCCGCCTCGATCACCACCGGCGCCGCCGACGGCGCGACGCCCTCGGCCGCGAGCTGCTCGGGCGTCAGCTCGGCCGGCAGCTCGTCCCAGGTCAACTGCTCCTCGATCGAGTAGGCGCGCACCCGGGGCATCGTGCGCCAGTTGTCGATCGAGCCGGTGGGGCACGGCGAGATGCAGGCCATGCAGCCGTTGCACACCTCGGCCTTGACGACGTAGTTGCGATCGTCATGCGTGATCGCACCGACCGGACAGGTGGCCTCGCAGGTGTTGCAGCGAATGCAGATCTCGGGGTCGATCAGGTGCTGCTTGATCACCTGCACGTCGGCGGCCATGTCCATCGGAGTCTCTCGATCAGCCGAACCTGACGTACTCGAAGTCGATCGGCTGGCGGTTGATGCCCATTGCCGGCGGGGCGATCCAGTGGGCGAACTGCCCCGGCTCGACGCAGCGGCCCATCAAGGATGCCACGAAGGCGCGGTCTTCGGCCGTCGGCAGCCACTCGGCCTCCTTGGCGGCCCACTCGGCCTCGCTGACCGGCCGCCCATCCGGCGAGACCTTGATGCCGGCCAGCGCGCCGATCTGGCGGTGGAAGGCCTTGTGCGGCACCTTCAGGCGGTGCGACAGGCCGGCCTTGTCGATGACCTTGTTCCAGCGCTCGACGCCGGCGACCGAGTCCTTGATGAAGTCGTCGCGCAGCACCTCGTTGAGCGCATTGAGCATCGGCACTTCCTTCTCGACCAGCTGGCCGTTCTGCACCTCGAGCACCTTGTAGGTCTGGCCCTTGAGCACGTGGTCGTCGCTGCGCTTGCCTTCTTCATAGCGGCCCTTCAGGCCCGAGCTGTAGAAGGTCGCCGCGTTGCTCGACTGGTCGGCACCGAACAGGTCGATGGTCACGCTGTAGTGGAAGTTGAGGTAGCGCTGGATGGTGCCGAGGTCGATCGCCCCGGCGGCACGCACCTTGGCCGGCTCGTCGGTCTTGAGCTCGTTCATCACCTGGCAGGTGCGCTGGATCACCCGCGACACGCCGCTCTCGCCGACGAACATGTGGTGGGCCTCTTCCGTCAACATGAACTTGGTCGTGCGGGCCAGCGGGTCGAAGGCGCTCTCGGTCAGCGCGGCGAGCTGGAACTTGCCATCGCGGTCGGTGAAGTAGGTGAACATGAAGAAGGCCAGCCAGTCGGGGGTCTTCTCGTTGAAGGCGCCGAGGATGCGCGGATTGTCGGCATCGCCCGAGTTGCGCTGCAGCAGCGCCTCGGCCTCCTCGCGGCCATCGCGGCCGAAGTGCTTGTGCAGCAGGTAGACCATCGCCCACAGGTGGCGGCCTTCCTCGACGTTGATCTGGAACAGGTTGCGCAGGTCGTACATGCTCGGCGCGGTCAGGCCGAGATGGCGCTGCTGCTCGACCGAGGCCGGCTCGGTGTCGCCCTGGGTGACGATGATGCGGCGCAGGTTGGCGCGGTGCTCGCCGGGCACGTCCTGCCAGGCCTTCTCGCCCTTGTGGTCGCCGAAGTGGACCTGGCGCTCGCTGTCGCCCGGGTTGAGGAAGATGCCCCAGCGGTAGTCGCGCATCTTGACGTGACCGAACTGGGCCCAGCCCTGCGGATCGACGCTGACCGCGGTGCGCAGGTAGACCTCGTGGTCGGTCGTTCCCTCGGGCCCCATGTCGTCCCACCAGTTGATGAAGTTGGGCTGCCACTGCTCGAGCGCGCGCTGCAGCGTGCGGTCCTCGGCGAGGTTGACGTTGTTGGGGATCTTCTCGCTGTAGTTGATGGCGGACATCGGAGGCTCCTGGGTACTGCGGTGGATTCGGATGAAGGGTCAGACGCGGTTCAGGTCGAACTGGGCCTTCTCGCCGGTGCCGTAGACCTTGAGCGCGCCCTTCGCTCCGACGGCGTTGGGGCGGATGAAGATCCAGTTCTGCCAGGCCGAGAGACGGCCGAAGACGCGCGTCCACATGGTCTCGGGGCCGTTGAAACGCAGGTTGGCCTCCAGGCCGGTCAGCGCGTCGGGCGACAGCGCCGCGCGCTCCTCGATGGCGATGCGGATCTCGTCGGCCCAGTCGATGTCGTCGGGGGCGGCCGTCACCAGGCCCAGGCCGTGGGCGGCGTCCGCATCGAGCGCCTGGCCGATCGCCTCGCGGGCCGCTGCCAACGGCGCCGCCATGCCGTAGAAGCGGCGGTGCAGGCGGCTCTCGCCGGTGATCATCGGCAGGAGGCCGAAGCTGGCTTCGCCCAGCGTGAGCTTCAGCGCCGCTTCGGGTGCGTCGGGCAGCGCCAGCATGTAGGCCCGATCGGCCGCGAAGGCGAACTCGGCCAGGCTGCCGGCGAAGCAGGTGTCGCGGTCGATCAGGGCGAACAGCGAGCGCGAGGACACGTCGAGCCGCGCGAAGGTCCGGCGCAGC
>Ga0268299_1004208_pt1 | contig 11633 bp, 10 predicted proteins | sample NOBtaG_FD_193484 | JGI IMG/M metagenome (GOLD analysis project Ga0268299, IMG submission 193484) | Activated sludge microbial communities from bioreactor in Nijmegen, Gelderland, Netherland - NOB reactor | ecosystem: Engineered > Bioreactor > Aerobic > Activated sludge | place: Netherlands... | reverse complement strand
TACTCGTTCGCCCCCTGCAGCCGGTCGGGCGGGTAGTCGTCCATGGCGCCGTCGTTCAGGTCCTGGCCGAACTCGTCGAGCACGATCTCCGACTCGTCGAGCGCCTCCGCCCGGTCCTGCTCGTCACCGCCACCGTCACCGCCACCGCCACCGCCACCGCCACCGCCACCGCCGCTGTCGATGTCGCTGAGCATGCTGCCTCCCTGGGTCTCGGCCCAGCCGTGCCCGGTACGGCAGCGCACGAAACGTTTGCCGCCCCCGGCCGGGGGGAAGGTGGCATCCATGGCTCTGTCCCTGGGCGACCTGACCCTGCGCCTGGTGCTGGCCGCCGTGCTGGGTGCCGCCATCGGGTTGGAGCGGGAGCGGGCCTCCCGAGGTGCCGGGGTCCGCACGGTGGCCCTGGTGGCCATGGGTTCGGCCCTGTTCACCCTGGCCGGAGCGTACGGGTTCACCGACGAGTCCGCCGACCGGGTCAGCGACCCCACGCGGATCGCGGCCCAGGTCGCCACCGGTGTGGGCTTCATCGGGGCGGGCGCCATCCTGCGCCAGGGCACGTCGGTGATCGGGCTGACCACGGCGGCCACGGTGTGGATGGCGGCCGCCCTGGGGGTCCTGGTGGCCGCCGGCGGCCAAGCCGCCGCCTCCATCGCCACCGTCATCACCCTGGTCGTCCTGGTGGGGATGCGGCTGCTCAAGCCGCTGGCCTGGCGCCTGGGCAGCACCCGCTCGGTGCTGGAGATCACCTACAAGCAGGGCACCGGCACCCTGCGGCCGGTGCTCGACGCCGTGGGCGAGACCGGCGCCTCGATGGAGGACCTCGCCATCGACGACGGGCGCGACGGCACCCGGCGGGTCACGCTCCAGGTCCGCATGCCCCGGGGGACACCGGTGGACCATCTGGTGGCGGCCATCGACGACCACCCCGACGTGGACCGTGTCACCGCCAGCGGCAGCGGCACGGAATGATCCCACGTCCACTCCGGGGCCGTCGCCGGTGACGGCCCCGGGCAGGCATCGAAGGAGAACCATGAGCCACACCGAACCCGACGACAGCAACGACGAGCCCGTGGTCGACCCCGACCGGCCGGGAGCCGAGGCCCGGGAGCGGGTGGCCGAGGGGGACGAGGAGGCGGTCGAGCGCTACGTCGACAGCCCCGGCGCCGGGTTGGCCGGCGCCCTCGACGACCTGCCGGAGCCCAACGAGCCGGGCTGAGCACCGCCGGCGGAACGGGCGGTTTCGCGTCCCGGGCCGGCGGGCAAGGGTGCTGGCCATGGACCCGGCACACCAACGACCGCCCCACGCCGACGACGCCACGGTGGAGGCCGTGGGCAAGCTCACCGAGGCGTTCGAGTGGATCGAGCGGGCCCGGGGTCAGCTCTACACGTTCCACCAGCTCATGGGCCATGCCGACGAGCTGGTGGGCGAGGCCGCCGACGCCCTGGCCGGGGCCGGCCACGACCGCCTGGCCGACGAGGTGCGGGAACGGCTCGTCGGCCGCAACACGATCGACGGCCGGTGGACGTTCCAGATGGTCGAGGAGTTCGACGACGGCTACTACACCGACGCCCGGTCGGTGGAGCGCCGGGTGCGGGACGAGCTGATGGCCGGCCGCCGTCACGTGTTCGAGGCCGAGCTCAAGGAGAAGCGCCGCACCTCGGGCCGCAAGGGCCACGAAGCCCGCCCCCTCACCGCCCACGAGGCCCACGTGGCGACCATGGTCGAGTTCGGGGCCGATGTCGGCCCCCAGACCTGACGCCGGCGCCATGAGCGAGCAGGGGCAGTTGCAGGCGGAGGAGGCGGGGCTCGTCTACGTGGAGGACGGCGGCCCCGGCTTCACCCGGCGCCGGTGCGGCCGGGGGTTCGCCTACCTCGACGACGCCGGCCGGCCGGTGCGGGACCCCGCCACGGTCCGCCGGCTCCGCTCCCTGGCCGTGCCCCCGGCCTGGACCGACGTCTGGTACTGCGCGGAGCCGGCCGGCCACATCCAGGCCACCGGCCGCGACGCCAAGGGCCGCAAGCAGTACCGCTACCACGACGACTGGTCCCGGGCCCGCGACGACGCCAAGTTCGAGGCGCTGGTGGGCTTCGGCCATCAGCTCACCCCGCTGCGCCAGCGGGTGCGGGACGACATGGCGCGCCGCACCCTCGACCGGGACCGGGTGGTGGCCACCACCATCTGGCTCCTCGACCGCACGCTCATCCGGGTGGGCAACGAGGAGTACGCCCGGGACGGAAGCTCCTACGGCCTCACCACCCTGCTCGACGAGCACGTGGAGGTGGGAGCCACCCGCCTGGTGTTCCGCTTCGTGGGCAAGTCGGGCAAGGTGCACGAGGTGGCGCTGAGCGACCGCCGGGTGGCCACCACCGTCGGCCGGTGCCAGGACCTGCCGGGCCAGCACCTGCTCCAGTACCTCGACGACGACCGCCAGCCCCGCTCGATCACGTCTCGCGACGTGAACGACTACCTGCGGGACACCACGGCCGCCCCCTACACGGCCAAGACGTTCCGCACCTGGGGCGGCAGCGTGCACGCCTACCAGCGGTTGCTGGTGGCCGGCCCGGCGCCCACCGCCCGTGACGCCAAGCGCCAGATCACGGCGGCCATCACCGAGACGGCCCGGGAGCTGCGCAACACCCCGGCGGTGTGCCGCCGCAGCTATGTCCACCCCCGGATCGTGGAGGCCCATCTCGACGGCTCGCTCCACCGGCGCCCGCCGGCCCGCGGCCGCAACGGCGGGGCCGGAGCAGGGGCCGGCAGGGGACCGGACCGCCTCCTCACCCCCGAAGAGGTCGACCTGCTCGACTTCCTGAGCTGACCCGGGGCGGCGACACGGCCAGGGTGACCACCGTGCCCTCGGGTCCGCTGGACCGCTCCATGTGATCGGTCAGGGCTTCCATGATGGCCGTGCCCCGGCCCCGGTCGCGGCTGTGGGGCCCCGGGGGCCGCCACGTGCCGCGGTCGGTCACCCGGGCCACCAGGTGGTAGGCGTGGTCGGTCACCTCCACCACCACGGTGCCCCCGGTCCCGCTGCTGTCGCCGGCCGGGCCGGCTGGGCCGATGCCGGCCGCCGCCAGGTGGTAGGCGTGGTCCACCACGTTGGTGACGGCCTCGCCCACGGCCAGCAGCAGGGCGTGCTGGTGCTCGGCCACCACACCCCGCTCGGTCAACCAGCTCCGTAGGTCCCGTCGGAGCCCGGCCAACGCCTCGCCCCGGGCCGGGATCTCGAGCCGCAGCCGGGCCACCACTGGCGTCCAACGGAAGCAGGCGACGGCGATGTCGTCGTCCTGGCTGTCGCTGTCGGCGCCCAGGGCGGTGATCACCCGGTCCACCAGGCGGCCGGTGGGGAGATGGCGGTGGGCGGCCAGCGCCGCCTCCAGGCGGGCCAGGCCCACCCCGAGATGCTGGGACCGCCGCTCCACCAGCCCGTCGGAGTACAGCACCACCACCGAGCCCGGCTCCAGCTGCGCCTCAGCCTCGGGGCGGAAGGCGGGCTCGAGGGTGGACAGGGGGGTGGACCGGGCCCCGTCGAGCCGGGTGATGGTGCCGTCGGGAGCCACCACCATGGCGGGCGGATGGCCGGCCGAGGAGTACACCAGCCTCCCCGAGGCGGGGTCGACCACCACGCAGGCGGCGGTGGCGTAGCCGGTGCCGTTGGGACCCCGGGCGAAGCGGTCGATCGTCTCCAGCAGCCGGCCGGGCGAGGCGTCGCTGATGGCGGCCAGGGCGGCGGCGGCCGAACGGACCCGGCCCATGGCCGCCGCCGACTCCAGGTTGTGGCCCACCACGTCGCCGATCATGAGGCCGATGTGCCCGTCGGGCCAGCGGAAGGTGTCGTACCAGTCGCCGCCCACGTGGAGCAGGTCGCTGGCCGCCTGGTAGCGGGCCTCGATCTCGAGCTCCGCGTCCCAGCAGATCTCGTCGGGCAGGAGGGCGTTCTGCAGGGTGATGGCGATCACGTGCTCCGCCCGCCGCAGGTGGGCGGCCGACAACACCATCGACACCCGTTGGGCCACGTCGTCGAGGAACGATCGGTCCTCAGGGCCGAAGGCGGGCCGGGCCGGGTCCACGATCGCCGCCACCAGGGTGGCCGCGCTGCCGTCGCCCGGGTCGACCTGCACGTTCACCACCGAGCCCGCCCCGGACCAGGTGAGGGCCCGCACCGCCCCCCGCCGGGCCGCCGTGCCCAGCAGCCCGTCGAGCCGGGCCGGGTCGGCGTGGGCCCCGACGACGACCCGGTCGCCGGCCCGGTCCACCTCGATCAGGGCGGCGTCGGCCACCGTGGGCACGAGGTGGTCGACCACCAGCTGGAGGGCGTCCTCGGCCGGGCCCGCCGTCTCCACCCCGCCCAAGATGTCGGCCCGCACCGCCTCCCGGGCGGCGGCGGCCCGCAGGGCGGCCTCGGCCAGCTTGTGCTCGGTCACGTCGACGCTCGTGCCCACCAGGCCCTGGTACTCGTCGCCCCCGAAACGGGGTTGGCCCCAGCTCTCGATCCAGCGCCACTCGCCGTCGTCGCGGCGCACCCGGGCCGTGGCGTGGAAGGGTTGGCGCCCCGCCACCGCCGCCTTGAACGCCCCGGCGTACCCGTCGAGGTCGTCGGGGTGCAGGAGGCCCAGCAGGCGTTTCCCGTCGGCCGCCTCCTCCCGGCTCACGCCGTAGAACCGGCAGTAGGTGAGGTTGACCCATTCCGGGCAGCCGTCGGCGTCGTGGACCCAGATGATCATGGGCGACTGGTCGGCCAGGAGCTTGAACCGCTCCTCGCTCTCGCGGAGCCGAGCCGACTCCAGGCGGCTCTGGTGCAGCAGCTCGTCGATGGTTCGCCGGGCCTGCTCGGCCTCCAGCCGGCTGGCCCGCTCGGCCTCGTACAGCTCGGCCCGCTGCACGGCCTGGCCCACCACCCGGGCCGCCGCCACCAGCTCCTCGCACTCGTCGGGGGTGAAGGGCTCGGGCCGGAGCCGCACCACGCCGATGTAGCCGGCGGGCCGACCGTTCACGTCCACCGGGATGGCCCCCATGGCCTCGGTACCGAGCTCGTTCACCACCGCCGCCACCGCCGGGAACCGGGACACCAGCTCGTGGGCGCAGGCGAACCACACCGGCTCCCCGGTGTCCATGGCGTGGGAGCCGGGCACCGGGGAGGAGCGCGTCCAGTCGGCGACGGCCCGGGTGACGCCGGGGGGCAGGCTCGACGGGGTGCGGCGGAAGTGCCCGGCCTCGGCGTCGTACAGCGTGAGCACGGCGTGGTCGGTCGGCACCATCCGCCGGAGGTGGTCCTCCACCACCTCCACCACGTCCTCCACCGTCACCGCCCGCACCAGGTCGGCGCTGAGCTCGCCCAGCGCCCGCACCGACTCGGCCCGCTCCCGGCCCGCCCGCTCCTGTTCCTCCCGGGCCCGGACCCGGACCAGCGCCCTGGTCTCGATGGCCAGGTACCAGGCGGTCATGATGAGGACGGCCAGCAGGAGCTGGAGCCAGGCCAGCCGGGACTGGGTGGACACGTCCATGTCGGCGATCGGGCCCCGCCCGGCGGCGGTCGCCAGGTTGGCCACCATGGCGATGATCGTGCTGGCCACGGCCACGCCCCGCACGCCGCACCGCACCGCCACCCATACCAGCACGGGCAGCATCGGGATGGCGGGCGGCACCCGCCACTGCCAGAACGCCAGCACGCTCATCACCACGGTCACGGCCATGGCGGCCAACGGCTCGACCAGATCCCGGGTCGCATGGCGGGGCCGGCCGTCGCCGCCCAGCATGACGATGGCCGTCCCCAACGACAGCACCGCCAGCCCGTCGCCGGCCCACCAGTGCACCGCGGCCGGAAGCCACGCCGTGCCCTCGGCCACCAGGCGCACGGCCCCGCCCAGCACCCCGCCCACCGCCGGGCCGAGAACGACCGCCGCCACCAGGAAGCGGAACACGCCGGGGAAGGTCTCCAGGTCCGCCGGTCGCCGCCCCCGGTCCAGCCGGGCCAGCGCGAGCGCCCCCACGACAGGCTCCACGGCATTGGCGACGGCGTAGCCCACCGAGGGGCCGAGGGTCAGGTCGTGGGCCAGGTTGACCCCGGTCTCGGCCACCAGCACGGCGGCGACCACGGGCCACCACCGGCGGCGGGGCAACAGCACGAGGGCGGCCAGCGAGATCCCGGCCGGGGGGTAGAAGGCGAGCCCGAGGTTGTCGGCCCCGAACAGGTGCCACGCCAGGTCGGCCCCGATGGCGTAGGCCGCCGCCACCACGAGGAAGATCACACCGGCGGGCCACCTGGCGCCGGACGCCCGCCGGCCAGCTTCGGCTGGCGCAGGGGCGTTGGCTGGCGCACTCGGTCGCATCCCACTCGCTTCCTCGCCCACCGACGGAGTCCACTTTAGCGCCGCCCCAACGACCGTGCGGGGGGCGGCCGGGGTTGAGGGGTCGGGCCGCCGGGTAACGGCGCCCCGACCGTCAACGGAGACCCACAGGAGACAGACCGAGATGGAAGACCTGACCACGATCCTCAAGCGCGACCACCGCAACCTGGATGCCAAGCTGGCGGAGCTGGCCGAGGCCGACGAATCCGAGCAGGAGGCGATGGTCGACGAGATCCAGGCCGCCTTCGAGCGCCATGCCTCGTTGGAGGAGGAGCTGCTCTACCCCCACCTGGCCGAGGAGCTGGGCGAGGAGCCGGCAGAGGAGGCCCAGACCGAGCACGACCTGGCCCGGGAGGGTTTCGACAAGCTGCGGGAGATGGCGGGCCAGCCCGGCTTCGGGGCCGTGGTGGACATGGTGCGGGCCGGCATCAAGCACCACGTCCAAGAGGAGGAGAAGGAGATCCTGCCCCAGCTCAAGAAGCGGATGGAGACGAGCGAGTGGAAAGAGATCGCCACCGAGGCGGCCGAGAGCCAGGAGCAGGCCGGCGAAGGGGCCGGAGCCAAGGCCCCGGCCCGATCGAAGAAGTAGCGGTCGATGAAGTAGAAGCTGGCGTGAGGTTCAGCTGAACGTCACCGGTTGGCCGACTGGACCAGCGAGTCGAGCAGGGTCTCGGCCATGGTCCAGTCCGCCACCCGCCAGAAGGCGGCCACCCAGTCGGCCTTCTTGCTCTGGTGGTCGAGGTAGTAGGCGTGCTCCCAGCCGTCGATCACGAGCAGGGGCAGCGCCCCCACGGCATGGGTGCTCTGGTGGTCGTGGATCTGCTGCACGATGAGGCGGCTCCCCAGCGGGTCCCAGGCCAGCGCTCCCCAGCCCGAGCCCTGCAGCGAGTTGACGGTGCCGGTGAGGCGCTTGCGCAGGGAGTCGACCGAGCCGAAGTCGCTCTCGATCTGGCGGGCCAACAGGCCCTGGGGCTCGCCGCCGCCGTTGGGGCCCATGCTCTGCCACAGCACCGAGTGCAGGGCGTGGCCGCTGAGGTGGAACGCCAGGTCCCGCTCCAGGCGGGCCAGGGTGGCCGGCTCCGGATCGGCCCCCAGCTCCGACAGCTTGTCCAGCGTCTCGTTGGCCCCCTTCACGTAGGCGGCGTGATGGGTGCCGTGGTGCAGCTCCATCACCCGGGCCGACACGTGCGGTTCGAGGGCGTTGTGGTCATACGGCAGGTCGGGCAGGTTGTAGACGGTCATCGGGCCACCCCTTCGGGCTGGTTGTTGTTGGCGGTCTTGTCACGGCCGGCCCCGCTGGCCTGCACGTTGGACGGCACGGCGTCGCGGGGATCGTCGGACGGGTCGTGGGAGCGCTCCACGAAGGAGCGGACGAACCACTGGAACAGCTCGAGCTTGCCGATCTGGCCGATCAGCAGGTCCTCGGTCACCGGGTCGAGGTCCGACACCATGGCCATGGCCTTGCGGTGGTCGGCGATCACGCCGTCGTACACCTTGTCCAGCTCTTCGAGGTGGAGCATGGCCAGGGCACGGTCGAGGGGGTAGTCGCCCCAGGTCCGGCGGTCCACCACGGCCTGCACCGTCCCCCGGGGCGTGCCGCCCAGGGTCCGGATGCGCTCGGCCAGGGCGTCGGTCTCGTCCCGCACCTTGTCGACCTCGTCGTCGAGCATCTCGTGCACGCTGATGAAGTTGGGGCCGACCACGTTCCAGTGGATGTGCTTGAGCACCAGCTGCAGGTCGAGGAGGGCCACCAGCCGCTCCTCCAGCACGCTCACCACCTGCATCGCCCGCCCTTCCTCCAGGCCGGGAACGGAGTGGTGGGGTTCGTTGGTCATCGGTTGTCGTCCTTCCGAAAGTCGATCCATTCGGCATCGGGCTACCCCCGGGTCGGGCGGCCAAACGTCGAGACCTGGGGGTTTGGCCGGACCTGCGCCGGGTACCACGGCGGCGGTGTTCCCCAATCAGCTCCGCGATCCGACCGTGCGCCACCGGCAGGGTCGGTCATGACCGCGGGCCGGTTCTCCCGCCCCGCGCCGGGAGCGGGCCGGCACGTGCTCGTGGCCCGGCTCGACAACCTGGGCGACGTGGTGCTGGCCGGGCCGACGGTGCGGGCGGCGGCGGCCGGGGCGGCCCGGGTGACGATGCTGTGCGGGCCGGCCGGTCGGGCGGCGGCCGAGCTGCTGCCCGGGGTGGACGAGGTGATCGAGTGGGAGGCCCCGTGGGTGCCGTTGGAGGCCCCGCCGGTCGACGCCCCGGCCGTGGCCGCGCTGGTGGAGCGGCTCCGGGCGGCGGCCGTCGACGACGCGCTGGTGCTCACCTCGTTCCATCAGAGCCCCCTGCCCCTGGCCCTCCTGCTGCGCCTGGCCGGCGTGGGGCGGATCGCGGCGGTCAGCGTGGACCACGCCGGGTCCCTGCTCGACGCCCGGCTGCCCTACGACGAGCAGGCCCACGAGGTGATCCAGGGCCTGGCCGTGGCGGCCGCCCTCGGCTACCGCCTGCCGGCCGGCGACGACGCCGCCCTCCGCCTGCGCCCCCTGCCCCGGGTCGAGCCGCCGGCCGGGGGCACCCCGTACGTGGTGGTCCACCCCGGGGCATCGGTGCCGGCCCGCAGCCTGCCGCCCGACCTGGTGGGCCCTGCGGTCGACGAGCTGATCGGGCGGGGCCGGGCCGTGGTCCGCACCGGGACCGCGGTCGACGCCTCGGCGTGGCCGCTCGCCCCGCGGCCGGGCCTGACCGATCTGGCCGGGCGCACCACGCTGGCCGAGCTGGCGGCGGTGCTGGCCGGGGCCGACGCCGTGGTGTGCGCCAACACCGCCGCCGCCCATCTGGCCGCCGCCGCCGGCACCCCGGTGGCCTGGGTCTTCGCCCCGGTGGTGTCCCGGCGCCGCTGGCACCCGTGGCGGGTGCCCCACCGGGTGCTGGGCGACCAGACGATCGGGTGCGCCGGCTGTCGCAGCCGGCGGTGCCCCCTTCCCGGCCAGCCGTGCCTGGCCCCGGCCACCGCCGCCGCGGTGGCCGACACCGTCGAACTCCTCGTTTCCCGACCCCGATCGGAGCCGATCCCGCTATGAGCGTCATCCCCCTGCACCCGGAGCGCCACCTGCCCGTCGCCATCGAGCCGGCGGGGGCGCCCACCCGGCTCACCGTGGTGGGCGACGCCCTGCTCGACATCGACATCCGGGGTGAGGTGGAGCGGATCTGCCCCGACAGCCCGGTACCCGTGCTCGACGAGCGCGACGAGCTGGCCCGCCCCGGGGGAGCGGCGCTGGCCGCCACCCTGGCCGCCCGGACCGGGGCCGAGGTGACCCTGGTGACGGCGCTGGGCCGCGACGCCGCCGGCCGCCGGCTGCGGCGGCTGCTGGAGGCCGAGGGGGTGACGGTGTGCGACCTCGGCCTGGCCGGCCCCACGCCGGAGAAGGTGCGGTTGGAGGCCGCCGGCCAGCGCCTGCTGCGCCTCGACCGGGGCGGCGGCCCCCGCCCGGTGCACGGCCGTTCGATGGGAGAGGCGGCCGACGCGGTGGCCGCCGGCCACGCCGTGGTGGTGTCGGACTACGGCCGGGGCCTGGTGGCCCACCGCCCCCTGCTCCGGGCCCTGGCCGCCCGGGCCGGGCGTCGCCGCCCGTCGCTGGTGTGGGACCCCCATCCCAGGGGCGGCGTGGTCCCGGTGCCGGGCGCGGCCCTGGTCACCCCCAGCGCGGCCGAAGCCGCCAGCGCCGCCCCCGGCGCCGGTGGGGGGTCGAGCGGGCTGGCGGTGGACGCTGCCCGGGCCCGGACCCTGCAGGAGCGGTGGCAGGCCCGGGGCGTGGTCGTGACCCGGGGCCGTCGGGGAGCGGTGCTGGCCGTGGGGGCCGGGCCACCGCTGGTGGTGCCGGGTCGGGAGGTGGAGGCGGCCGACACCTGCGGGGCGGGCGACGCCTTCGCCGTCCACGCCGCCCAGGCTCTGGCCGAAGGCCGGACCCTTCCCGAGGCGGTGGAGGACGCGGTGGCTGCCGCCGGTGCCTTCGTCGCCGCCGGCGCCGCCGGGGCTCTGGTCGCACCGGCCGGGTCGCCCGCCCCGGGTGCGCCGCGCACCGGGTGCAACGGCGACCAGGATCCTGCTGCGCAGGGTGCCGCCGGTGGTGCGCGGAGCACCGGGAATCGGGGTGGGGACGAGGATCCGTTCCACCTGGCCCGGGCGGTGCGGGCCGGGGGCGGCACGGTGGTGGCCACCGGGGGCTGCTTCGACCTGCTCCACGCCGGCCACGTCGACCTCCTGCGCCAGGCCCGCCAGCTGGGCGACGTGCTGATCGTGTGCCTCAACTCCGACCGGTCGGTACGCCGGCTCAAAGGCGACGGCCGGCCCCTCCAACCCCAGCACGACCGGCGGGCCGTGCTGCTCGCCCTCGACGCGGTGGACGCCGTGGCCGTGTTCGACGACGACACACCGCTCGGCGTGCTCGGCCGGCTCCGGCCCCACGTGTTCGTGAAGGGCGGCGACTACGCCGGGGTGGAGATCCCCGAGGTGGCGCTGTGCGCCGGCTGGGGCGGCACCGCCGTCACCGTGCCGTACCTGAGCGGCCGCTCCACCAGCGGCCTGGTGGAGTTGGCTCGCCGTGGCCGCTGACATCACCGGCTGGACCGTGCTCGTCACCGGCGGGTCGTCGGGCCTCGGTCGGGCCGTGGTCCACCGCCTGGCCGACGCCGGCGCCGTCCCCTTCGTGCTCGACATCACCCCGCCGCCGGCCCCGTTCCAGGGGGTGGCGGTGGACGTCGCCGACGCCGAAGCCGTGGAGCGGGCCGTGGCCTCGGTGGTCACCCACACCGGCCGGCTCGACGCCGTGGTCACCTGCGCCGGCCTCGACCATCCCGGCCCCATCGACCAGGTGGCCTGGCCCGACTGGGAGCGGGTGGTGGCCGTCAACCTGTTGGGCACGGCGGCCGTGGTGCGGGCCGCCGTGCCCGAGCTCCGCCGGCGGCGGGGCCGGATCGTCACCGTGGCCTCCACCCTCGGCCACCGGGCGGTGGGCGACGCCACCGCCTACTGCGCCTCCAAGTTCGGCGTGGTCGGCTTCACCCGGGCCCTCACCGCCGAGCTGGCGGGCGAGGTGGGCGTGACGCTCATCACCCCGGGGGGTATGGAGACGGCGTTCTTCGACGACCGGTCGGAGCAGTACCGGCCCGGCCCCGACAGCCGGTTGGCCGACCCCTTCCAGGTGGCCGACGCCGTGCTCTACGCCCTCACCCGCCACCCCGACGCCGAGGTGCGCGAGCTGGTGATCACCGTGCCCACCGAACCCGGCTGGCCGTG
>Ga0268299_1004207_pt1 | contig 11634 bp, 7 predicted proteins | sample NOBtaG_FD_193484 | JGI IMG/M metagenome (GOLD analysis project Ga0268299, IMG submission 193484) | Activated sludge microbial communities from bioreactor in Nijmegen, Gelderland, Netherland - NOB reactor | ecosystem: Engineered > Bioreactor > Aerobic > Activated sludge | place: Netherlands... | reverse complement strand
AAACACCAGGCGATTCTCAGCTCGACATCAGGGTGCAGCCCCAATATCAGCATTTATGCAAGCTACGTTACGATTGAAGATTTGCGTTCAAGCATTTCACCGTCAAATGTACCGTGCACGCCGGTCAATAGCGCTTCTGGAACAGCGGTGAGATGCTGGCAGGCCACGATCCCAAACATATCTAGTCCTTCTACCGGTAATGTGGGCTGCGTTGTCCGCGGAATGTTGATCGATGCAAGCCCTGCGCGCGGTCATGGCGTAAAGACCAACCAAGATTACAGCCTTGTCGAAAAATGCGTGGTCAACTCAGGAATAGAGGCAATAAATAGCTACGGAACCATTTTCAGGGACAATATAGTCATCGGCGGAGACGCATGGGGATCCAGTTTGCTTGCCAAAGGTGGCGTACGGAATTTCCAAGCCTACAACAATCGGATTCATATTCGATCGGTGTGGGGCAAAGGCATTGTCTTGGGAGGGTCTACGGGAAATCAGTGGCTGTATGACCCATCGTCCGGCCTGGAGGCGTATAACTCTGTGGCATACAATAATGTGGTAGTCAATGAGAGCGGAGGCATTGCCATGTCTCTCGGAATGATGAGCGCCAAAGACAGTGCCATATTCAACAATGTCATGAACGGCGGCACTCTGTTCATTCAACCAGGCGTTTCAGGCATTCCCCCGGTTAATCCAACAGTCAAAAATAATATCTTCACATGCCCGGCAGCTAATGTACTGAGTGGATGGACCTATTCAGGCACGCTCAATGTAGACTATAACAACTTCTACAATTGTTCCGCCCCCCCCACTCAGGCACACCCCATTGTCGGAAACCCTTTGTTTGTAGACTTGCAATCAGACTGGCATCTGACTTCAGGTAGTCCCGCAATCGGGAAAGGGACCCCCATTGCGATGACCGGATTTCAAGGGGAGACGCTCGCCGTGAACAAGGACAAGGATGGCAAAGTGAGAACATTACCGTGGGACCTTGGCATTTATGCAATGAACGGAGCTGCTGCTGATACCACTGCTCCCGCGAGGCCGACTATCTTGAGCGTTAGGTAGAAGCACAGCATCGCGCCCCATGGCTTCATACCAACTCGAAAGTGGGAACATCCCCACGCGAGTATTCGGGTGCGCCCCAAGGAGAATCTGGTGCAGGATGGTTTTTCTCCTTAAACATGGTGGCTGCCAGTGCCAGAAGAAGTAATGTGTGACTCTGACTCAACAAATCGTGCGAGAAGAAACTGAGGAGCATGACGCTACCGCTAAATAGAATTGTCGTCCGCCGATGCTCACCTGTCGAACTCAATGTTACAGCGAGTAGCAGCAACGGCAAAATCAGCACGCCAAGCACCCCATGGTCCTGCATAAAAGCCAGAGATTGATTGTGGGGAGCTAATTCCGCCTCATACGATGATCCCGTTCCTGACCCCCAAATTGGCTTTTCCTCGATCATATCCCATGCGCGTTTAGCGACATACATACGCGCCCAGCTTGACTGATCTGACACCCCGGATGGATCAGTCAGCCAGGCTAGCCTCTCTTCTACATTCTTGTTGATTGAGCCAGTTTTCTCGAGGGTGGAAACAACCGTATCCCATTGAGGTATCAACATAGCCATCACGACCACAAGACCAAGAAATCCGGTCACCACGATATCCTTAAGTCGCACTCGGCCTATAGCTGCAAGCCCAACCACGCTGGTCCCCCAGGCTAAAATACTGCCCCGGGAGATGCTGGCCATTACGCCTATCCCAGTCAATACAATGAACCCCACTCGGTAACGTAATGGCAAGACAGTGACGGAACAGATCATCCCGGTGACTAGAGCCGTCCCAGCTGCGTTGGGATTCATGTACAATCCTGCCGAACGACCCAGCACTTCACTAAAGGACATAGGGAAAAACAATTCATAAACTTGAATGAGAACCCCTGCTAATACCGCAATGACAAGAGCTTGTCTTGCCATCTTATTCGCCTCCTGTTTTGAAAAAATGGTTAGAAATAAGAACAGTTCAACAATGCTCAAGAAGCGCCAACGAACAACTTGCCAGGCGACATCAGACTGCGACGATCCCAGGAACCACAGCATCGTTACCCACGCATACCCAAAACACCAGATCACTACCGGTGACCGCAGAATATCTGAACCCGTAATTTGACGAGTCATCAACGGTAACGCAAGCAAGCCGAGCCCGAAGACCCATTGGTTAGGAACCAAAATGCCAAGACGAACATGCGCGTAATCCGGCCAGTTGGTAAAAAAAATCAACACGGAAGTTACGGCGAGCATATTTCGAAATCTTGAGCTCATCGCGCCACCACCGCCTGCAGGGTACGGGAGTCGGCGACCGCCTCGGCTGCTTCCTGATGACCAAGACCATTCCAATGTCCATCGATCCGAAACTCAAATCTGGCCCCGTCCCTCTGGTGGCGAGCTACAAAGCGAGGATGCATGTCGATCGTCTCATAGCCTAGCTTGGAAGCTTTAGCCAGGAAATATCGCCGCATGAGATGAAAATAACTGTTCGGTTCACTGAGCTCGCCAGAGGCCGAATACACATCGGGACGCACCCCGTCGAGGACAAAGAGAATACGAGATTTTGGAATCCCCGCCCGATCAGGCAATTCACGAAAAAAATGATCAACAGCCATTTGTGAATCTGCAAGGCGTTCTATAGTGGCTGAGGCCTCAGTGTTTCCCACATATCGCCCCGATTTTTCGAACCTCTGGGAGACCGCGTCAGAAATATGCCCGACCCCGACAGTTTTCCAGAGATACCGCGCCAGCGCCGAATGTCTCATCATGCTCTTCCAGAAGCTAGGACGATAGTCTGTGCGTACCAACCGCAAGTCAGATGTATCTGACACATGTTCAAAATGATGGCCAGGACCTGTGCTGTACTTGGCTAAGCTCTCGTCGAAATCATTCCCCACGACGACAAACACCATTGCGCTGGGATGAAACTCATTCCATGCAAACTGTGCAAAAGCAAGGTAATCGGCGAGCTGTGCTCCGGAAATACCTAGACTGTATACGAGGCGTTTTGGCTTTAGGAGACGGGAGAGTCTCCCTTGAATCGTCTCCTCATACGGCACCATCATTGCTTCGACGTAACTGTCACCGATGACAACAACCGGTCCATCCCCGGCATGTACGGCATAGTCCTGCTCATTAAGAAAACCGTAGTTGTTGATGCGACCGTTGTTCACAATTTCAAACTGCCACCCCTTGGAGTAGACATATTGTTGATTGGGCAAATAGCGTAGAATGGGATTATGATCGTTAACCGCCATGGCTGCCGTCGAACTTGACACTGGAAAAAAATGAAGCAGTATTTCCAGCAGCAGCAAAGACAAGACAGTGGTGCCTACTATTACAAATCCAGGAAAAATGACCCTAGTGCGCATTTCTAGCCTATTGCCATGCAAAGGAGTTCGAACCACGTGGACAAGCCGGCACAAAGCCGTACAACGAAAAGACACCGTCAGCAAGCAGGAGTATTTCCCTTTTTAGGAATCGCCCTACTGGCGGGCTGATGGCAGAGTGCGAGCAATGTTTGCTCAGTTGTCAGAATGAGCTGCTCAAGAGAAAAATGGTCGACGATACGTCGGCGAACATAGGTAGCAGGAAACTCGCGATCCAGTACGCGCTCCATCCCAGCCTTGAGAGCTGAGGGGTCTTTAGGTGGGACAACCTCACCGACAGTTCCGATGATTGACCTAGAGTCTCCTATATCTGTTGCTACGCAAGGCACGCCGCAAGCCATTGCTTCTCCGAGCACATTAGCAAAGCCTTCCCCGTACGAAGAAGAATTTACCAGCAAATCAAGCGCATTGTAGATCTCAGCCACATTCGACTGGCTGTCGACCCACAAAACATGGCTGGTTAGTTCGAGGGCAGCTGCGCGTGCTCTGAGCGCGGTCCTGTATGCCACATCAGCCCCTCCCACACAAACAAAACGCACCTGCGGTCGTTCCCGCAGGAGTAGCGCCGCTGCGCTCAGAAACGATTCATGATCTTTCATTGGATCCAGTCTTCCCACGAGACCAATCAGCTTTTCCTCCTTTTCTATTCCCCATTGTGCGCGCACCCGCTCACGTGCTTCCGGATTTGGAAAAAACCGTGCCGTATCAATACCGTTTGGAATTACCACCATCTTTTCTTTTGGGTACCCATCGTCGATATGGCCTTGCCGGCCTGCTTGTGAATTGGCAATAACGAGATCTGCTGATCGTGAAAACCAGCAGGCTAACGTATAACTCAGGCGAAAGAGCCAGTCATACCGGCTGAAATCCACGTAAGAACTTCGAACCCCCCACACAACCTTCAACGACGGCAGTAAAGGTTGAACGATTACTGTAAAGAGATTGCATATATAGCTGTGCAGCACATCAGGCCGTTCCTTGAGTACAGTACGTATAAATCGCGTCAAGAAACCAAGCATGTCCCACCGCCCTCGTTTATACAAAGGCAGAATTCTAACCCCTGCAGTTTTCAGGTCTTGTTCAAGGGGGCCTCCGGAATAGAACAAGGCAACCGCAACCTTGTGACCACGTTGATGGAGCCCTCGTGCGAGAAGTACCAGTTGCCGTTCCGCGCCTCCGAAGTTTAGAGAACGGGCAAGAAAAAGAATTTTCATGACAACCGCCCACGGTATAACAAGGAAAAGGTTCGTCTCGCTATTCACTGCGCCCGAGATGTGAACAAAATACGCAACAGTATGTCATCCCATATCTTCATGACTCTGTCTGTGCCAAACCGCTCAACAACTTCCATAGCCCTCATTCCAATACCGCGAAGCTGATTTGGATCCTTCATAAGCTGATCCATTGCAGTAGCCAACCCGACAACATCGTTAGGCCGTACAAGAAAACCGTCGACCCCCTCCCGTATGATGTCTCGAGGTCCGCTTGGACAGTCACATGCGATTGCAGGAAGGCCACAAGCCATTGCTTCCAACAGAGCGTTAGGAAATCCTTCGTATTCCGAAGTCATGACAAATATATCTGCCCCCCTAAGAAGAGGTGAGGGATCTCGAACCTGCCCGGTAAAGGTCGTAACCTTTTCCACTCCCAATTTTCGAGCCCGAGACTCCAATCGCTGACGCTCCACTCCATCTCCGATTAGTAATAGGGACCAATCTGGATTGGCGGTGCGACATAGAGCAAACGCATCAAGCAGCAAATCGAATCGTTTTGATTGTGTGAGTCGTCCCATCGCCACAACGGTGTATTTGGCATTGCGATTCTTCTCGATGGGAGGGGAACTCGTGATTTTCGCATCAATGGGGTTTGGGATGACATGAACTAGGTGCCCAAGCCTCTTTTCATTAGCCCAGGCTCGAATAGAATCCGACTGTAAAATGACGGCATCAGCGTACCGATATATCCAGCTTCTCAACGTATTCCAGGCTCGTCCGATTGAATGATGTCGCGGGTCGGTACGCTCGGACACAATAACGGGGATTCCTAATCCTCGGGTAGCAAGCAGTGTCAATACATTGGTTCGATCCATAAAACTTATCACCATGTCAGGCCGTGAACCTCTGATGCCTGCACGTAAGCGCAGGATCCTACCCAGATTGTGAACAATTGCATGTCCATAATGTTTTGAGTATGACAAGAGATCGAGTTCAAGCCGTATGATATCAGGGTGAAGCGTATACCAATCGTGGGACCGAGAGCCTAAAGTTACCACCGTAACTACGTGCCCCTTTCCGGCCCAATAATTAGCCAGGATCGACAGAACTCTTTCGGCTCCCCCTAGTGAGAGAGAAGAAATAATCAAAGTCAATCGCATAGGCGCAGCATTAAGTAAAGGTTCCTGCATGGGAAATTCGAATACGATTTGCCGTTGAAAGGAGGAAGACACCTGCTCACGCACCCAACGCCGTGAAGCATTAGAGCAAGTTCAATGGCAACGCGGCGGTGTTCTTATGGGCGTCTAAGGCGGGGCACATTGGATACCTCACCGTATGACAGATCTTTCTAGGAGAAAAATACAACCCTATCCTTCGGAATAGACGAGATGGTTCACCGAATTTGATGCAGGAGTATGAGACGCGCTGCAGTCTCGCCAGCCAACAGGGTGTAAAACGCCCTGCACGAACTGCTTCTGTTGCAGTATCTGATACGCGGATCCTCTCCCCAAATCACCAAGTAGGGCCACATGCTCAAAGCTCGGAGGCGCTATAGGCCACTTCTGTATGCCGAATGCGTTGCTCACAAGCGGGATCTTGGTGGGATCATAGGCGAGAAGCTGTGCTGCAACGAAATCTATGGCGGCCGCGTTGCTTCCCGCCAATATGAGCCCCATGGGCAAAGGCTGAGGAGAAAGGGGGCCCTCTCCATGACCAGCAATAATCGCGTCTACAATATGAATAACCCGTCGTTGAACGCTGCTGGAAAGTGTCTGATCAGTTCGTCCATACATAAGAATCCTATTGAGATCAAGACAGGTCCGCCAAACAGTATCGTTTCCAGACCAAGCCCCTTCCACGCCGGTACGGTCGTTTCCAATCCGAAGGAGCAAATTAAGAGGTACGCTAAACCTTTCGATCCACTTAGCTGTTGTGTAGGTCTTGCTGGAATTCTGCTTATCCAACAGATACTCAAGTCCTCGCTTGATCAGGCTGCGCCCTGGATAGCAATCGCCTCCACTTTCTGATCCACCGATGCGATGATGAGGCAAATATTCCTTATTTCCATTAATACCAACAAGGTTTTTCAATGCGCAGGTAACACCTGCCTTGCAGTGAGTCTTGAGCTTGGGCATGTTAATCACAACATCTGCTTCCATCACTTCTCTGGCGACGAGATATTGGTGCCGGCCAGGACCGTGAGTCTTAGCCAGAAGATCGGGGTCATAACACGTCACACGGAACGGATTTCTGTCATCGGTGATTGGTTCCAAAACACTATCCCGCTTGAGATCAAACAAGACAAAGCGTTGCTCCGGCACTAAATTTTCTGAGGCTATGCGCACGTCATCAACCATGACGCATGTGGTTCGTCGGAAATCGGAAATTCCCCCAAATCTTGAGTCCTTCCCACTCATTTCATCGGCCCACTGTCTGAGCCCAGTCGTTGACAAGAGGGCTTCCAAATCACATCCCTGAATGGGAGCATCACCGACCAAAACGTTTCCTGCGCCCGCACGAAGCGCAGCTGTAACTGCCTCGCGTACAAGCGATGCATGAGTAACTAGTGGATCGATTCCCCAGGGTCCCTTGTTTTTATGCAAGACGAAATTCGGTTTGATCACAACCCTATCACCGGGCTCAATGATCCTTCCAAATGGGCCTCGCGATTCATCTTTCCAGCCAAGCAACTCACATACTTGATCAAGTATGGCAGCCTGTTGGCGTGGTCGATCCCTATCTGCCTCATAGGTGGGGATAGGCAATTTGCCGATAGCCACTCGAGGATCGAAGGCGAGAGACTGCTTCCTAATCATTGGGATACCTCAAACATTATTGACTTCTGTGATTACAGGACGCCACTTTCCAGATTTCGTTCTTGGAATACTGTCGACGATCACGATACTCACATCGATGCCGGGAAAATTGGACAGAAGAACTCGCTGTATATCGTGACGAGCGGAGGTGGAAAAGCCGTCGCTTGGAATAAGCTGTAGTTGCACTGAATAATCAGCATGTTGGACAAGCATGAACTCGCGGACTGGATACCCTTTGAGTAAATGAGGCACTTCATTTCCGTGTACATAGCTTCCATTTGGATGCCATATACGGTCAGTATTGCGCCCGAGAACCTCGCTGAGTTCAAAGGTTGGATTGCCTGGCTTGCTTCCTTGAGGAAAATGCCCGACATCGCCGATCCGATAGCGAATCATTGGCATTCCATCTGCGTGCAATTTCGTAATCAGGATATCAGAAAATGGGGCATCGCTTTCTGGCTCGAGAAGGATATTCGCCCAATCAATTGTATAGTCGCTTGCCTCATGCGGATTTAATTGAAACCCAATCGCACCAACGTCCCGACTGCCATAGCGCTCATGCACAGGCATGCCGAAAGCATCTTGAACCTTTATCCGCTGGGACCCCAGCAATTTTTCCCCTCCGGTAATTAGGCTGTGCGAAGGATATGTTGGCTTGATGTTGTGCTCGAGGAGATATTCTGCCAGGTACGCCAAACCACTGGCATACGCGATAATGCAAGCCGGTTGAAAACTGGTAAGTTCTCTATGATAGCGAGCGAGAATATCGGGAGACAACCGGAAGCAGTCAAACCAACGCCGATTGAAGGCAAACGTTTGGAAGCGATCGAACAAGTTGTCGCTGGCCACGGGATCAAGATGATGCCCCCAAAGAAGTGCAGTCCTCGAACCCACACCTGCTCCAATTTGGCGTTGGAAGTACTCTATTGCGCTTTCTGACCACCCTTCCTCCTCAGGCCCTTTCCATATTTGTGTAGGAATACCAGTTGATCCCCCTGTGGCATCTTTCTTCAAGGATGTACGAGAAACAGTGGCGTCCAGAAGGCTTTCTCCGGCGGACTGTATATCTTGCCGCTCCAACACAGGTAAACGAGAGAATGTATCGAAAGAGAACTCCGACTCCGGATCAAAGCCAATTCGCGAAAAAGCATCGCGATAATACTGTGTGTGATTATATGCGCGTCGAACAACATACCGAAGCCTTCTCAACATCCATTCCCTTCGTTGGTCCTGGCTCCAGGGCGCCGTCGCCGATCGAAACCTCATGCCTTCACGAAATGCCCTTACAACTGCCTGCCGGCCTGGCCTCGCTGCTCGTTGAAAGCGCAGTAATGGTAGCAATAAATGAGTCGACAAGAAGTCGTGTAATGTCCCTGTTATGCCGGTAGGTACCATGCGAAATTCCCCTCCTACACCCCTGATTGCGCACTGGTTTTTCCTGCCAGGTAATGCATTGACACTAACCAGAGGAAGCAAAATGAGAACACATACATGGCGCTTGTGGCTAGGGCAATACCTACGACTCCAACCAACTGCATAAGGGCATAGGTCAGAAAAATACACAGCAAAAGATTAAGAATGTTGCCCCAAAGCATAACGTGAGTTGCCCTCATTGCAGCAACCAGCCGAACCAAGAGCATACCCGCGATGTATGGAGGGACCTGCAACAGGTACATAGTTTGGATCTGGCTCGCCACTCGCGTATCAGCCGCCGTAAATGCCCCTCTTTGAAAGAGTAGCCCTACGATTGACTCAGAGAAATACATCAACACAGCCATGAGGGGAACCGTAGCGGCGAACAGAAATTTCGAATAGCGCACTATGGTGCGACGCAAATTGTACCAATCCCCAGCCACGACCAAGTCTGAAAAGTGCGGAAGAAAAGCTGTACTCACCGCAGTCGCCCCAACCCCAAGCATGACCGCGGTGACCTTGTTCCCGTAAGCCAATGCGGACACACTCCCTGGGGCGAGCAGGGCTGCCATCGATTGACTTACCAAATTAGTGCCGCCCATCAGAAAAGCGGCTGCCACCATGGGCCAGTACTGCCCAAGCACCTGTCTGGTCGCCGGACCGATTCCATACCAGCGCGGCAACAATGAGACCCCTGTTCGTTTCAATTGCCAGCCCAACAGAGCCGCTTCGATGAAGGCTCCGGCCACGGCAGCCGCAGCCAAGGCATACACCGACCAAGAGCGAGCCAAAAACAGCACGGCCAACATCGTAGAAAGGGACGTCACCATGGGGACCGCCGCAGCCCATGCGAATCGGTTCCCGGCGTTCAACACCGCTCCCCAGGTGGTGCTGATTCCACTTAACAGCACCGTACTCAAGAGCACTACATACAACGCCCTCGCCAGGGAAAGTTTCTCGTCGGCGTAACCACCGGCTAAGAGCGGCATCAGCCATGAGGCCGAGAGCATCAAAATGAGGCAGGTCAGGACGAGAAACCCGCCAGTCAGCATCGTGACTGTGGAGAAAACTCGTTGAGCGGCCGCCTGCCCTTCTTGCTCTCTGACTTGGATATAAGTAGGAATTAGCGCCGCGTTGAGAGAACCGCCTAGTAGATTAACCGCAAACTGTGGCACGACCACCGCAATGAGAAAAGCGTCCAGAGCATCGCTGGTTCCGAACTGATAAGCCACAACCGCGTCTTTCAAAAAAGCCAGCAACTTCCCAAGAACCGTACAACTTCCGACGGTGAACAGCACGGCTAAGATGCGCCGGTCAGCAGATTGCCCCTGCAATGATTTCGTCCAATTTAACCCGATGCGAAGACTATGATTCATGTGGCTGAGTGTGAGGAAGCACGAATGGAGGGTTGAAAGCCTGGATCGACCGGCCCCTCATCGGTCAGACATAGGAAATTTTGCCTGGGAATGAGCGTGGACACCGAAAAGCAAATGCGTGGCATCATTTCTGTTGATATGCTCCATAATAATATTGGGAATTCGTAATAGGCGCCTTCTGCATCACGACACCAAGCAATCGTCCTCCGGAAAGTTTGATGCGCTGAAGGGCCATACGACAGGCCTCTCGCGTAGTTTCACCCGCGCTGACGACCAGAAGCACACCATCAACCTTTGATGCTAGCACAGCTGCATCCGCGATGGGCAAAACGGGAGGGCAATCCAGGATCACGTGGTACCGGTTTTCCAAGGCCCACTCAAGCAGCTGATTCATCGATTTAGAATGCAGTAATTCAGTCGGATTACCAGGCCGTCCTCCATGCGGGATGACGGAAAGATTGGTAACGAATGTGTCGTGCACCACTTCCGCAAGGCTTGCCTCACCTCTCAACAAATGCGCAAGTCCCTGCGGAGGGTCTGCCTGAGTCCCGACATCATAGATGGGATGAATCTGTTGGTTGCGAAAATCGACGTCGACAAGAATGACCCGGGTCTCTTCCAGTTGCGCCATGGCCATGGCAAGATTCACGGCGAGTGTGGTCTTTCCTTCGTTTTCACCAGGACTGGTGATCAATATGCGGGAAGGTAACAGGTCAGGATTCGACAGCAGCAGACTCGTCCGGATGATTCGAAAACTCTCAGCGGCAGGGGTCAAGGCATTAGGTTGAGCCAGTGCTCTCTCCTCCGCCGCGGTCTTCGAGAGGAGCGGCACCACGCCCAACAAGGACACATTGGGGATATACCGTTCAACGTCCGCAGGGGCCATGAGTTTCTTGCTGCGTCCGTCGAGGAAAATCGCCAGCCCGACGCCGGTCATCAATCCGGTCAAGAGTGACAACACAATGTTGAGCTTAGTTTTGGGCTTTGCTGGAACCGAGCTAGGCGCGGCGGGATCGGCGAGATAGACATTGTTGGTGCGCATCCCAGAAGAGAGGTCCGTTTCTTTGGTAGCTTTGAGAAATACATCGTACAGATGTTGACTACTTTCCGCTTCTCGCTCGAGCATGGAATGTTCGATGTCGTTTTGTTCAAGTCGAATTTTATCCGCGTTATATCGAGTAATGGATTCCTTCACCGCCCGGTCTTGCGCCTGCGCCATGTCGTACTGATGTTTCACAGAATCGTATATCTTTTGGACCTCCTGCTGAATACGCTGCCTCAGATCCTGCAATTCTGCCTTCATATGTGCAAGTTTAGGATGCAGTGGGCCGTACTTCTCGGACAGCTCCGCCACCTGCGCCGACACGGTGATTTCCTGCGCTC
>Ga0268299_1004206_pt1 | contig 11637 bp, 7 predicted proteins | sample NOBtaG_FD_193484 | JGI IMG/M metagenome (GOLD analysis project Ga0268299, IMG submission 193484) | Activated sludge microbial communities from bioreactor in Nijmegen, Gelderland, Netherland - NOB reactor | ecosystem: Engineered > Bioreactor > Aerobic > Activated sludge | place: Netherlands... | reverse complement strand
TAGAAGTCGCCCGATTTCGCCGCCGCCAGATGGACCACGCTGTCGGCGCCGTCCAGGGCCTCGGCCAACCCGTGTCTCGACCGCAGGTCCACCCGCACCGCCTCCACCCCGGGGTGGTCGAGTAGCGACCCGAGCTCGCGGCCCGAGCTGGCCGGCCGTAGCACGGCCGCCACCCGGTGGCCCCGGGCCAGGGCGGCGGCCACGGTGTAGCGGCCGACGAAGCCGGTGGCTCCCGTCACCAGGATCCGCATCAGAGCGCCACCTCCCGGCTGAGCAACTGGTCCACCAGGCCCGACGCAGCCAGCATGTCGGCCTCGGTCACCGGTAGCTCGGTTCCCTGCACGAGGGCGGTGTAGGCCAGGTCGAGCATCCGGTGCAGCCCTTCGTACTGGCCCTGCTGCACCAGGCGTTGGCCCAGGTTGCGTACGCCGGAGCGGGCCATGCCGAACCCGTTGACCACGTGGTTGACGATGGGGGAGAGCTTGGAGCCTCCGGGGCGGGGGCGGACGATGCGAAGGTACGGCTGGAACAGGTCGGTCTCCGCCGTTCCCCCGCTGCCCCGCACGATCACGGTGAACACATCGGGGAACGTGCGGGCATCGAACCGGAGCCGGGCGTGCACCGCCCCGTCGGGACCGGTGCCCACCAGGAGGGCGTCGAGGTCGTCGTGGCGGAACAGCTCGTTGTCGCCGTGGCGGCTCCAGGCGGCGGCCACCCGGTCCCAGGTGACTCCCGGCGCCAGGGCCAGCAGGAGCGAGGTGAGGTGGGTGGTGAAGTCGTGGATCACGCCGGCCGGCATGGCGTGGATCGGGTTCGGCAGGTTGGGGTCGCCGAAGCGGCCGTGAGGGTCGGTGACAGGGAGGGCGATGCGCACCTCCACCTCCCGCACCTGGCCCAGCTGCCCGGCCCGGATGGCGGCCCCGATGGTGGTGATGGCGGCATTGAAGCGGTAGTTCTGGCTCTCCATGAGCTGGCGCCCGTTGCGGTGGGCCACGGCCAGGAGGGCCTCGAGCTCGGGCCGGCAGGCGGTGATCGGCTTCTCACACAGGACGTGGGCCCCTGCCTCGAGGCACTGGGTGGCGATCGGCACATGGCTGGAGGGCGGCGTGAGCACGTGGACCACGTGGGGTTCGACCTCGGCCAGCAGCCGGCCGACGTCGGTGTAGCTGGCCGGCGCCCCGAAGGTGTCGGCGGCGTATCGGGCGGCGGCCGGCGACAGGTCGCAGACGGCGGCCAGGCGCACCCGGTCGGTCACCGGCCCGAAGGCGGTGCGACCGGCGAGGAAGGACAGGTGCTCCTGCGAGATGCCGCCGGTGCCGATGACGGCGGCGGTGAGCGGAGCGGTCGGTAGCGGGGAGTCGACCATGCTCGACGGAGTGTATTGGTTGCCCGGGCCGGCCAGCGGGAGGGCCGGGACGAGGGCTGAGGAAAGGGTGAATCTTTGCCCAGCGCGTGCCGATGAAAGGGGCGTGAATAACGCTGTGCGTTCACGTCGCACCGCCCGGCCCGAGGTAGCTTGAAGCGGCAGGCGTGTACGACCCCAGAGATTGGTTCAGGTGACGCGACAAACCTCGTCGGATCAGGGGCGACCTGATTCGGCCATCGCTGATACGACGCTGCGAGACCCCAGGGCGACAGATGGGCTGGAGCGCCGGACGCTGTTCGGCCTCCAGTTCGTCGACGCGCCGTCCCTGGAGCCCGTTCTCGATGCCGTGCTCAACCAGCCGGCGGCACAGGGCGACCCCAGGGCCGAGGACTCGGTGTTGCCGGTGCTGGTCACGCCGAACGTCGACATCATGGTCCAGCTGCGCCGGGCGGCGCGCTCGGTCGAGGCCGGGGTCATGCGCCGGGCCCAGTACGTCCTGCCCGACGGCATGCCGATCGTGGCCGCTTCCCGGCTCCTCGGCGTGCCCCTGGCGGCCCGGCTCACCGGCAGCGGGCTGTTCGAGGTGCTGTGGCCGTCGCTGGTGGCCCAGGACCGGTCGGTGCTGGTGCTGACGGCCAGCACGGCGATCGCCGGCCGGCTGTCCTACGAGGCACCGGCGGCGGCGTTCGTCACACCGCCCGTGTTCGACGCGACCGACGCCGCCGCGGTGGACCGTGTGGTCGACGACCTCCTGCGGGAGGCCGAGGCCCGCCGGCCGGAGCTGGTGCTGTTCGGGATCGGCCACCCCAAGGACCCGATCCTGGCCTCGCGGTTCCTCGAACGGTGGCCCGTCGCCCTCGGCCGTCGCCCCCTGTGCTGCTGCCTGGGGGGCTCGTTCGCCATGTACGCCGGGTTCAAACGCCGGGCGCCGGTGTGGATGCAGAAGGCGGGGCTGGAGTGGTTCTTCCGCTTCGTCCAGGAACCCCGGCGCCTGTTCCGGCGCTACTTCGTGCGCGACGCCGCCTTCCTCGCCATCGTGGCCGGGGCTCTGTGGACCCGGCGGCGGGCCGGAGACGACGAGACCGCCGAACGGCGGCCGATGGGAGATGGTGCCCGATGACGGACCCTGAGGTGTCGGTGGTCATCCCCGTCGGCCGGGTCGACGACGACCTCGGCGCCATGCTCGACACGCTGGTGGGCCAGACCTATGCCGGGTCCTGGGAGCTGATCTGCTCGCTCAACAGCCCCGACCGGGTGGAGCGGGTGGCGCTGGAAGGGCTGCTCGAGGCCCGCCCCGGGTTGGCGGCCCGGATCGTCGACTCGTCGGACCTGCGAAGCGCCTCCCACGCCCGCAACGTCGGGGCGGCGGCCGCCACCGCACCTCTGCTCGCCTTCTGCGACGGCGACGACCTGGCCGAGCCGAACTGGCTGGAGGAGATGGTTGCGGCGCTGGGCCAGTCGGGTGCGGTCGGTGGCCATCTGGAGGAGCAGCTCCTGGCCATCCCCGGCCAGGAGACGTGGCGTCCCGAGGCCACGCCGGGCGGTCTGCCCACCTTCCTCGGGCATCCCTTCCTGGTCACGGCGAACATGGGCGTACGCCGGGACGCCTTCGAGCGGGTCGGTGGCTTCGACACCACGCTCATCCGGGGGGAAGACGTGGCCTTCTCCTGGGACCTCACCACCAACGGGGTGGAGATGACCTACGCCCCCAAGGCGGTGATCCACTACCGCCACCGCAAGGGCCTGTGGCCGATGATGCGCCAGCACTACCTCTACGGCCGGGGATTCAGCCAGATCCTGGCCCGGCGGGGGGTGCCGGGCGGGGAGGGGAGCACGGGCCTGCGGTCGCTGAAGCCGAACGGCCAGTCGGTCAGCCACATCGGGCCGGTGTACTTCCTACGGCGGGGGTCGATCGCCGTGGGGCGGGTCGTCGGGCTCGTGACCGAACGGGCGGCGAGCCGTCGCCGGGCCGGCCATCGCGATTCGCCGTGAGGCGATCCCGGGAACGGCCCGGGTGCCACTAGACTCCTCCTTGCTCGTCTTGTCCTCCCTGGTGCGGGCGCGCCGCTGTCGGGTTCCGGGCCTCGTCCCGGTGCCAGTTGAACCGTAAGGATTCCCTCCCGCATGGAACTCTCGTTCGTCATCTCCGCTCTCCGCCGACGGTTCTGGGTGGTCACGCTGTTCGCCCTGCTGGGGTCGCTCCCGGGGCTCACCTCCAACCGGGCGGAGAGCAATGTGTGGGAGTCGACGGCGGTCCTCAACGTCCAGCCCCCCACCCGCACCGGCGTCAACATCTTCCAGGTCGACCCCGACCGTTACGTCCAGGGCCAGCTCAGCGTGCTGCAGAGCGAGGAGCTGGCGTCGCAGGTGGCGGGGGAGGTCACCAAGACCTCGAACGCCGAGATCACCCCGGCCGAGCTGCGCGAGATCGTCACCATCGAGCACAAGCCCGAGACCGACGTGGTGGAGATCACCACCACCACCGACAACGACGTGAAGGCCCAGGCCATCTCCCAGATGTACGCCGACCTCTACGTGGCCGGCCTGGCCACCACCGAGACCGACGACGACCAGCGGGCCAAGCTCGAAGCCGACATCGCCCAGCGCCAGGCCGAGCTCACCGCCGTGGACACGGCGCTGAAGGACGCGCTGAAGCCGTTCCTGCCCACCGGCCGCAAGCAGAACCCGGATCCGATCCCTCCGGCGGAAGTGGTAGATCCGGCCAACGTGTCCAAGCGGCAGACGATCCTGGCCGAGCTGATCGACCTGCAGCGCCAGCGCAACGACCTGAACCTCCAGTCCACGCTGAAGGTCAACACCGAGATCATCGACGACGCCCCGCTGCCGCTCGAACCCAAGCCGGCCAGGGGCAACTTCCTTCTGGCCGGTGGCCTGCTGGCTGGTGCCGTGGCCGGCGTGGTGGTGGCCCTCATGTGGGCCCGGTTCTCCACCAAGGTGCTCGACGAGGTGTCGGCGGGCGAGATCCTGGGTTCCCCGGTGGTGTCGGAGTTCCCCCACTACCGGTCGCTGGCCCGCAACCCGCTGGCTGCCTTCCAGGCGCTGCCGCGCTCGGCTGTGCCCACGGTGGACCAGCTGTGCGTGCGGGCCGAGGCGATGGCCCGCATCGGCGAGCCGCTGGTGGTGGCCGTCACCGGCACCATGCGCAGCGCCGGGTCGACCACCCTGGCCCTGGCCATGGCCGAGCGCTTCGCCGCCGGCGGTGCCTCGGTGGTGGTGATCGACGGCGACGTGCGCGACCCCCGGGTCACGGCCCTGTTCAACGCCACGGCCGACGGCGGTGTGCCGTCGGTCATCGCCAGTGACGGCGCCCTCACCGACCAGCGGGGCCGCTCGGCCTTCACCCGCACGATGGATCCGGCGGTCAGCGTCCTCGGGCTCGGCCCGAACCGGGGCTCGGCTGCCCTGAGGCGGGACACGGTGCCGTCCGTCCTGGCCGCCGCCCGGCGCAAGGCCGAGGTCATCGTGGTCGACGGCGGCCCCGTCCTCGATCTGGCCTCCACCCTGCAGTTCGCCGTCCTGGCCGACGCCGTGGTGCTGGCCGTGCCGCTGGCCCGACAGAAGGCTGACGCCCTGCTCGACCTGTCCCGCCAGCTCGGCCCCGTGTCGGCCAAGCTCCTGCCCGTCGTCACCGCTCCGTCCCGCCGTTCGGCCCGGGGCGAGGTGGTGGGAACCGACGGCACGATCGTGATGCCGGGCCCCGGTGCCGGCGGCGGGGCCGCCCCCTACGGTGCCAGCCGCCCCGTGGTGGCCACCGAGGTGCCGGCGGCCGGCAACGGCTCCGGGACGGCGGCCCCTGCGTCCCCTTCCGCCCCGGCCTCGCCGGTGGCGGCGGCCGCCACCACCACCGGCCTCCTGAGCGACAACGGCGCGAGCTGGACCGCCCCGGTGAGCGCCCCCGAGCTGCCCACCAACGGCGATGCATCCGCCACCCGCCCGGCGGAGGGCTGGGGTCAACAGCAGCCCCAGTGAGCGCTGGCTGGTAACATCCCGCGCTGCATGTTCACCCTGGTAGCGGCGGTGCGGGCGAACCGCCCCGCCGCTGCCGCTTTGCCGCCCGCTCTGTCTAGGGTTGCGGCATGACCCAGCCCGAACCATCCGATATCCCGGTCATCGTCTTGTGCGGTGGCCAGGGGACCCGCATCCGAGAGGCGTCAGAGCGCCTGCCCAAGCCGCTGATAGACATCGGCGGTCAGCCGATCCTGTGGCACATCATGAAGCTGTACGGGGCCCACGGGTTCCGTCGTTTCATCCTGTGCCTCGGGTACAAGGCGTGGGACATCAAGCAGTACTTCCTGGAGTATCAGCGGATGATGTCCGACCTGCGCATCGAGACCGGCAACGGTGCCATCGACTTCCTCGACCGGGAGACCCTCGACGACTGGGAGGTCTCGCTCGTCGACACCGGCGTCGACAGTGGCACCGGCGGCCGCATCGACCTGGTGCGCCATCTGATCGACACCGACTACTTCATGGTCACCTACGGCGACGGCCTGGGCGACGTGGACCTGCGGGCTGAGCTGCGGGCTCTGGTCGACTCCGACAACATCGGTGTCGTCACCGGTGTCAATCCCACCTCCCGCTATGGCGAGCTCGGCGTCGACGGCGACCAGGTCACCAACTTCGCCGAGAAGCCGTCGTCGGACGGCTGGGTGTCGGGCGGCTTCTTCGCCTTCCGCCGGTCCTTCCTGGACTACATCCCCAGTGACGACCCGGAGCACTTCTTCGAGCGGGGTCCCGTGCAGTCGATCACCCACGAGGGCAAGCTCGGCCTGTTCCGCCACACCGGCTTTTGGATGGGGATGGACACCTATCGGGAGTACACGGCACTGAACGAGATGTGGGCCGCCGGTGAGGCGCCCTGGAAGCTCTGGTAGCGTCCCCCCCCGGCACGCCCAAACAACGGAGATGAACCGGTGAGCGGCCACCCCGAACGGGGTGGCCGTTGCCGTTCTCAGTCGCCGGTGTTGGTGCGGCCCCGCTCCACCGCGGGCGGCCTCTGATCGACGGCGCCCGGGAGGCTCGCCCCGGTGTCGAGATGGGCCGCCCGGCGGGCCAGGCTGCGCTGGCGAAGGTCGATCACCACATCCGGGCGGTCGTCCTGCGCCGCATCGGCGATCTCGGCCAGTACGGCGTCGAGGCTGACCGATACCGACGGGGGCCGGAGGTGGGCGGTGGCCGGGATCGGCGAGCCGGCGAGGGGTCCGGCAACGGCGGGGATACCGGAGGGCCGGCCCGTGGGGGCGGGATCGTCCATGGTGGGGGCGACCGAGCCCGGATTGGCCTGGGCCGCCTGGACCCGGGCGGGCAGGGGCCCCGACGGGGCCCGGGGGGCGGGCGTGATGCCGTCGGCCCCGGCCGAGCGGCGGACGAACCGCAGGGGGAGGAGGGCGACCGAGACCACGACCTGCTCCACGGTGGCCAGCAGGATCCGCAGATCGAGGCCCAGGCTCCAGTTCTCCACGTAGTGCAGGTCCAGCCGCCGGTACGCGTTGAACGAGGCGTTGGATCGGGCCTCGACCTGCCACAGCCCGGTGATGCCGGGTCGGACCGCGGAGCGGTCCTTCAGCTCGTCGTCGAAGACCGCCAGCTCCTCGGGCAGGCAGGGGCGGGGGCCGACCAGGCTCATGTCGCCCTTGAGCACGTTGATCAGCTGGGGGACCTCGTCGAGCGAGGTCTCCCGGATGATGCGGCCCACGCGGGTGATGCGGGGATCGTTCGACATCTTGAACAGCGGCCCGTTGCGCTCGTTCACGGCCTGCATCTGGGCCTTGAGGGCATCGGCGTTGGCCACCATCGAACGGAACTTGTGCATGGGGAACAGCTCGCCCCGGCGGCCGGCCCGAAGCGACGTGTAGGTGACCGACCCCCGGTCCTCGAGCCAGATCGCCAGGGCGACCAGGACCATGATCGGGGAGAAGAGGGCGAGAGCGGCCAGGGCGCCGACGATGTCGATGGCCCGCTTGGCCACCAGCTCTGCACGGCGGGTGCGGGTGCGGGCCATCATCACGATCGGCTCGTGGGCCAGGGACCGCACGTCGAAGCGGCCCTGCCCCATGCGGGACACGCCGGTGGTGAGGTGCACGTCGTAGCCGGCGGTGAACAGCTCCCGGGTGATGGCCCGGAACTGATCGCCCCGGAAGCCGGTGGCGGTGACGATGGCACCGGTGGCGCCGCGCTGGCGCATGAGCTCGACCAGGCGGCCGACGGGGCCGATCCAGTGCTCGGTGAGGCCGCTGCGCTCGGCCACGGCCAGGTTGCCCACGACGCCGGCGAGCGTGAGGCGGGACTCGGGATGGTCGGCGATGAGATCGGCGATCTGGCGGGCCTCGTCGCCGGTGCCCACGATCAGCACCCGCTCCTCCTGGCCGATGCCCGGTATCTCGGCCGCCAGCGCCCGGAGCAGGCCTCGCACCAGGGTGCGGGTGCTGAACACCACGAACCAGCCGAGGAGGATCTCCCAGGCGCCGATGTGCCAGTCGAGGAAGGCGGCCAGCACGGCGACGGCGGATGCGCCGCCGAGGGAGGCCACGAACACGGCCGAGATCTCCTCGGTGCGGGGCAGGGCCGGCCGGCCGGCGTAGAGCCCTCGGCGCCTCATGATGGCCATGGTCACCAGCGTCGCCACCGCCACCATCAGCAGCGAACCGCCGTCCGAACGCTTGAAGGTGGCCGTGATGTTGCTCAGCACGAGGACGGCGAACCAACCGAATGCAACGACCGTGACGTCCGCCGTCAGCTGGGTCATGGGGGGGCTAGCAGGTCGCGGCAAAGTTGAAAGAATCCTTTTGAACATCGTCAGTGCACGCCCTGCCTGCTCGCCTCTGCCCCAACAGTTCTATCAAAGGATCCCCTTCCGGGGCCGTCGGGCTTCCCGAGTTGGGGGGTTCTGCCCACCAGCCAAAACAGCACAATCTGACGGGTCGGTGGAGGCCCCTGGGACGCTCCGCCCCCCGCTGGTTTCCGGCCGGTCCACAGTGCGGGTTCCACCGCGTAGCAGAGGCCGTGGATCCGCCCGTGATACACCGATGAATCACCGCCCCGCCCGTGGCGGCCGGAGCGGTAGGGCTACAGCCCGCTCAGCGGCCGTCGGGGGATGGATGCGGGTGCCGGCGGGAGCTGAGGAGGGTGGCGCCGGACGGGGCGGGAGGCGATGTCAGGTCGATCGTCTGCCGTCCGGTCGCCAGCGAGCCGGAGCGGCCTCTGGTGGGGTCGCCGTCGCCATCCCCGTCGCTGCCGTAGTAGGAGCCGTACTCGCTGGAGGCCACGCCCACCAGGCAGACGCCGATCACGTCGGCCCCCACCTGACGCAGGCTGTCCACGGTGTCGCGGAGCTGATCCCGGGTGGTCCGACCCGACCGGGCGACCACGATGACCGCGTCCACGATGCGCCCCAGGGACACCGGGTCCGACACCGGACCCACCGGCGGAGCATCGAGTATCACCAGGTCGGCCTGTTGCTCCAGGTCGCGGATGACGGCGGCGAAGGCGGGAGAGGCCACGAACTCGCCCGGGTTGGGGGGTAGGGCCCCCGTGGGGATCACCACCAGGTTCCGGCTGCCGGGGGTGCCCACCCGGACGGCCAACTGGTCCAACGGCACCCCCGAGCGGAGGTAGTCGGAGAGGCCGGGCTGGAGGGGGCACTCGAAGATCCGGTGGATCCGGGGCCGCCGGAAGTCGACGTCGATCAGGGCCACCCGGTGATCCACGGCGCTCATGGCCCACGCCAGGTTGGCTGCCGACGTGCTCTTGCCCTCGCCCTGGTCGGGGCTGGTGATCAGCAGGGAGTTGATCTCCCGGCCGAGGAGGGCGAACTCCACCGCGGTGCGCACCTTCTGATACGCCTCGGCCACCGGGGAACGGGGGTGGCGCAGCGTGGCCAGAGCCAGCTCGCCGTCCTCCAGGGGCCGGCCCGGCTCGGGGATGCCGCCCAGGAGGGGGAGCCCGAGCGCGGCCACGTCGTCGGGGCCCTTGATCGTCCGGTCCAGGTTCTCCACCAGCAGCGCCACCGCCGCCCCCAGTATCAGCCCGATCACCAGGCCGAGCAGGAGGTTGCGCTCCAGCGAGGCGTTCGCCGGGCTCTGGGGCGGGGCCGCCACCTGCACCACCCGGGCGGCACCGGCGGCGGCCAGGCGGCTGCTGAGCTGGAGCTCGGCGATCGAGGCGGCCACGGCCTCCACCTTGGCGTCGACCACGTTGAGGTCGGGCTCCAGATCGTTCTGGAGGCGGGCCAGCTGGCCCTCCAGCACGGATCGCTCCTCGTCGGGCAGGTCGCCGGCGAGCTGATCCTCCAGGTCGTCGATCGGCTGGCGGATCTTGATCCGCTCGGCCCGGAAGTCGGCCAGGTCGGCCTGGAACGCCTCCACCGCGCCGTCGATGCTGTCGATGGCATCTTGCCGCTTGGTCTCCACGTAGACCTCGGCCCAGGTGTTGGCGGCGGCGGCCGCCATCTCGGCGGTGGGTGCAGTGGCCGTGAACAGGATGGCATCGGACGACTCGGCGGCGGCGATGTCGACGTCCGGCTCGAACCCCAGCCGGTCGACCACCCCCTGGCGGACCTGGTCGCTGGCCGCCAGGTCCACCTCGTTGGACAGCTCCCGCACGCTGGCCGCGCCCGACGCGCTCCCGTTGATCGCCTCCTGGGCGGCCGAGCCGCCTACCGAGACCTGGGCCGAGGTCGTCCAGCTGGGGGACCGGGTGGCGGTGAGGGCCGCGGCCAGAGCGCAGACCGCCACCGCTGGCACCAGGATCCACAGCCATCGCCGGCGCATGATGCGCAGGTAGTCGGCCAGCTCGAGCTCGTCGGCGATCGCGCCGGATGAGCTCACCATCACCACCCCGCGCCCGGGATGCGTGCCGGTTGTGTCACTGAGAAACCCCTGGGTTGTGCGGCGGGTCAACCTGGCGGCTGCGGGGTGGCAGGCGTCAGGAGCTTCAACCCTATCGGATCGTCGGGCATGGCGGGGCCAATCGGGCTGGTACGGCACGGGTCGAATGCCTCAAGGCCGATGGTCCGGCGGTCGATGCCCAGGGATGGCCGTACGTCTGGCCCACCACCGCCGGGTGGCCACCGCCGCCCTGCTCCTGTGCTTCATGCTGGCCACGATGCTGCTGACGTTGGGGTCGTCGGGGCCAGCTCCCGAGGCGGGCCGGGATGGAGGAGCGGACGACCCCGGTGGCCTCACGGCCGACGCCGTCATCCCGGTGGGGGCAGGGACGACGAGAGAGATCGGATCGCTGGCCGAGTGGGATCTGGCGGTGGCGTCGGCCAAGCCGGGCGACGTGCTCCGGTTGCGGGCCGACATCCCGGCCGCCCTCGTGTATCAGGGGGGACACGACGGCAGCGGCGGATCGGGGGGCGACGGCACGGCCCAGGCGCCGATCGTGATCACCGCCGAGCCCGGGGTGTGGATCGACCCCGGCAACCAGAACGGTGGCCGGGGCGCGCTCGACGTGATCGCCGCTGATCATGTGCACGTGGTCGGTGTGAGCGTCCGCAACGCCCAGTTCGGGATCCGTTGCCTGCAGTGCCGGGGCACCGTCGACCAGCCGGTGCGGATCGCCGCCAACCGGGTGACCCTCACCGGCCACGCCGGCATCCATGTGGGCGGCCACCCGGCCAGCTATGCGCCCAGCGCCTGGTTGGTGGTCGAGGACAACGTGGTGGACCTCACGGGCCGTACCGCGCCCGCCTCCGGCGAGGGCATCTACCTCGGCTCCGGTAGAGCCGAGTGGGCCGACACCACCGGTGACGTGACGGTGCGGGCCAACGACATCTCCCGGACCGGGGCCGAGGGGATCGACATCAAGCCCGGTACCCGAGGCATCACGGTGGAGGGCAACGCCATCCACGACCTGGCCCCACTGCGGGGCGGAGCCATATCGGCCCACTACGTGAACCGGGCGCCCAACCCCCACCCGGCGCGGTTCGACGCTGTCACCCTGCGGGCCAACCGGATCTGGAACCTGAACCTGGGCGGCACCCCGGGTTCCAGCGACTCGGCGATCTGGGTGGGGCACGGCGGGGTGGACGTGGTGGGGAACTGGATCTGGGGCCTCCGGGGCGAGCCGGCCGCCGCCCGAGCGGTCTGGGTGCGATCGACCCAGGACTTCGGCCCGCACCCGATCCAGATCCGCGGCAACGTCTTCTGGGCGGTGCAGGGCTGGGTGGCCGAGGGCCAGCCCTCCGGAGCGGCCAACGTGATGGCCAGCGGCAACCGGGGCATCGATCCCGGCTCGTCGGAGCTGGTGGT
>Ga0268299_1004205_pt1 | contig 11640 bp, 11 predicted proteins | sample NOBtaG_FD_193484 | JGI IMG/M metagenome (GOLD analysis project Ga0268299, IMG submission 193484) | Activated sludge microbial communities from bioreactor in Nijmegen, Gelderland, Netherland - NOB reactor | ecosystem: Engineered > Bioreactor > Aerobic > Activated sludge | place: Netherlands... | reverse complement strand
CCGGAAGCACTCGAGGCCGGCGGCCTGGAGCCTCGGCGCCAGCACCAGGGCCGCACGCTCCCCGGCCTCGTCCCGGTCGTAGGCGATCAGCACCCGCTCGGTCCCGTGCGCCTTGAAGGCCTGCAGCAGCTCGCTCGTGAAGCCCTCGATACCGTAGGCGCTGGTGACGTTGCGGTAGCCGGCGCACCAGAAGGTCAGCGCGTCCAAGAGCGCCTCGCACAGGATCACGGTCTTGCTGGCCTGCAGGGCCTCGTGGTTGAAAACGCCCCGATGCGGCCCGGGCAGGTACAGGTGCAGCGGCGTCCCGGGCCGCAGGTTGGGCGTGATCTTGCGCCCGTACATCCCGACCACTTGGCCCTGCTCGCCGAAGAGCGGCACCACCAGCGAGCCGTTCAGGTGCTCGTGGCCGCTCTCGCGCAGCACGCCCAGCCGCTGCAGGCGTGCCCGTGCGTCGAAGCCGGGCTTGGTCCCGTTCGGCGGCAGGCGGTAGTTCAGGGTGCGGTTGGCGAAGCCGAGCTTGAAGCGCTCGATGGCCTCCTGGCTCCTGAGTCCTCGCCGCTCGAGGTAGGCCAGCGCCTCAGGGCTCTGCTTCAAGGTCTCGTGGTAGTAGGCCACCACCTGGGCCAGGATCTCGCGGTCCTCGGCCGCCTCGTTCACCGGCACCGGCACCGCCGCGGCCGGCGACGGGAGCACGTCGTTACGCAGGATCTCGACCGCTTGACGGAAGCTCACCCGCTGCTGCGTCATGACCCAGTCGATGGTCGTGCCGCCGGCCTGGCAGGCGCCCAGGCAGTGCCACAGGTTCTTCTTGGGAGAGACCACCAGCGAGGGGCCCTTGTCGTCGTGGAAGGGGCACAGCCCGATCAGGTCGGCCCCGTGGCGCTTCAGCTCGACGCCGTGCGCCTGCACCAGCCGCTCCAGCGAGACTTCCCGCTTGAGCCGCTCGATCTCGTCCGTGGGGATGCGGGCCATGGCTCAGGCCCTCCCCAGTTCAGCGTGCGTCCATCCCGTTCCCTGCTCCATGCCCCGCCTCCTCGTTCCTCAGCGCTCCAAAGGCCTGGTCCTTGAGCCGCCGGATGTGGAGCTTGAGCAGGCGCAGGTCGACCGCCGTGGTCCCGCGGTAGTAGTCGCGCTCGGCCACGAGCACGTCCGGTCCGGCAATCGTGAAGACCGCCACCCGGCGCCCCCGTAGCCCGCGCAGCTCGACGCGCACCAGCTCGCCGCCGCGCACCAGCGCATACCCTCCGAGGAAGAGATCGTCGGTCTGCAGCACGCTCCACCTCCACCGTCTCGTGGCTCTCGACTGGTGAGGGGAGTCCGGGCTATGGTGGGTGCGGCCAGCGGTGGGGCTCGTCCTCTCCTCTGCCAGGGCCGGCGGCGACCATCCGCCAAGATCGACTCGCCGCCGGCCCGTCCTACCCGCCTCACGTCCCGAAAACGGCTTCCACGAAAAACCTGTCAAGGGGGTCCTGAGGACAATCTGAGCTTCTCTGTCGCGCTTCCTCAGTTGTCGGGAGACTAGACCTTGATTGAGCTAGAGTCAATGGCCTTCTTCAGCCCAGCAGCCGAGTCGCCCCAGCAAGGCCGTCGGATACTCCGGCCGGAGGAGGGAAGGTTGCCACGCCCACCCAAAGACACCGTCTTCTCGAAGAGGGAGGCGGGTAGCCGCATCCGCGCGCTGCGTCAGTCCCAGGGCATGACGCAGATCGACCTGGCGGCCGCCCTCGGGATCACACAGTCGAATCTCTCAGCTATCGAGCGCGGCGTGCGCGGGCTCACCGTGCATCAGGTCGTGAAGCTGGCCCGCTCCCTGCGCGTGACTACCGACGAAATCCTCAGCCCACACGGCGTCGCCAAGAATGGCCGCCACGTGGTCGAGGACCGGCGTTTCCTGCGCCGGCTTCGGAAGGTCGGGGAGTTGCCCGAGAGGGACCAGCAGGCGCTCCTCAGGACTCTCGACGCATTCCTCGCGAAGACCTGAGAGCGGGGTCATGCGCATCGCAGGCGAGTTCCAGGCCAGCCAGTGGGAGAAGCTGCGTGGTCAGCTTGAAGCTGGTGAGCAAGCGGCCTGGAACGAAGCTGCCAGGCTCCTCGACGACAGGATCCGCGGGCGCTACCTGAGCCACGCCAGTCGGCTGCTCAAGGAGCCTTACAGCGGTTTCGCCGTCCTCGCGCTCGATTGCGCGGTGGTCGAGGCGCTCGAGCAGTTTCGTCGAGGAAAGGCGGAGACTCCCAGCGGCCAGGGCGGGGCGTACTTCGAGGCGTTCTTGACGCAGACACGCTTCAAGCTGCACTTCACCGCGGCCACGGCGGCACTGTTCTACAGGACCATCCGGTGTGGAATCCTCCACCAAGCCGAAGCCAAGGCGGACTCCCTCGTCAAGAGAAATGCGGCCCAGCCGGTAGTGGCGCCGTCGAATACCGGTGCTGGCTTGGTCATCAATGCGCGCCGCTTCCACGAGGAGTTGGAGAGCGCGTTCGACGACTACAAGCAGAGCCTGATCGAGGGCACAGACAGCAAGGCACGCCAAGCCTTCATCCAGAAGATGAACGTGATCGCCCGGACACCGAGCGACACCGGCATATCCGGCGTCATGCCTTAAGGAGGGCCGCGCGCACCTGCGGCTCAGCCTCAGATTAGCCCGCGCTCCAGCTCGACCGAGAGCCCGTGCAGGCCGCGGTCCTTGAGGGTGGCCAGGAAGTTGGGGAGAGGCGTCAGGTCACTGGCCAGCGAGAAGTGCATGTCGAGCTCAGCGTTGCGGTAGTTGCGAGCGAAAGCCCGCACACGCACCGCGTACACGCGGTCGAAGAGCTTGTCGCGCAGCAGCTGAGCCCCACGTCGCGCCGAGAGCACGTACCAGGCCGCCGACTGGATGGCCTCCCGAAAGCCGGCCAGCCTGGTGCCGTAGGGCTCTGGCTGCGGGCTCGCCAGCAGGTACTCCACGATCCGCTCCTCGATCAGGCGCTTACCAGGGATCCCCTGGCCGGCATGCACCAGCGACACGAGGTGGGCCATGTCCTCGGGGATGGAGGCGCCCACGCCGGCCCCGGTCATGCCCGGCACTCCCACGATGACGAAGAGATACGGCAGCTTCTCGTCTTCCTGCTTCTTCAGGCCCTGGTAGATCTTGTAGGTCGCCAGCGCGAAGCAGTCCTCGGGCGCCAAGCCCACCAGATCGAGCGCGTTTCGGAATAGCGTCCCGTAAAACTTGATGTTGATGCGAAACACAGGCCGCCGATGGCCGTTCAAGACGCGATAGTCCGTTTCATTCCGCGAGCCACGGTCATCCTCGAGCACCAGCTCGTCGGTGCCCATCGTGGCCTTGTAGATCCGCTCGAAGGCCCGCTCCGCCAGCTCACCCAGGAGCAGCTGGCCGAGCATCGCCCGCGGCCGGCTCAGTGCCTCTTCCATGCCCGCATCGGCCAGACCGCAGCCGAAAACGGCACGCACGGGGTCGTCGTCGGCCGCGAGCTGCCCGAGGCGCTTGCGTGTGGTACGGGCAGCCTTGGCCACCACACCGGCGTCTTCCCCAGCCTTTACGCGCTGGAGACCCGCCAGCAGCGGAAACGGCTTCGGTAGCTCGGAGGGGTACAGACGCGCCATCAGCCCCAGCAGTCCCTCGAGATCGGCAAGCACTCAGACCCCCTTGGGCGAGAAGAAACGCAGCCTCGAGCCCTCGACGTAGCTGGCTGACAGCTCGAAAGACAGCCACCGCCGCTTGAGCTTCTCGGCCACGGCCCCGGTCGTGTTGCTGCCGCCAAACGGGTCCAGCACGATTGCGCCAGGGTCCGTCAGAAACTTCGTGAAGAATTCCGGAAGTGCCGCAGGGAAACGGGCCGGGTGGGGCTTCACCCCCAGCGCATCGCAGCGCCGGATGTACTCCGAGTTACTCTCGTTGTTGCCACGCTCGATCACGTTCGACGGGATCGCCCCGCCCTGATCAGTCTGAAACTTGTGCGTGATCTTGTGCCCGCTGGGACGTTCCTTGGCCCGGTACCCACGCACCAGGAGACGCTTCATGTCCGGGCTGTACTCGGTCAGCACGCGACGGTTGTCGGCTTTCGGCATCGTGCCCTTCGACAGCCAGAAGACGTACTCGACCGAGTCCTTGATCCTCACCCGGCGCACATTCACCCACTCGGCAGGACTCGGCAGCTTCGCCGGGTTGTACCAGAAGCACTCCTGCGCCAGGTGAAAGCCCAGGTCGTCGCACAGCATCAGCAGCAGCCGGAAGTGGTACAGCGAGCGGGTCGGCGAGCCCGCGTTGTAGCTGCCCCCGATGTTCAGCACGAAGCTCCCCTCGGGCTTCAGCACCCGGAGGATTTGCTCGGCAAAGGGCCGAAACCATGCCACGTAGGCGCCCTTGTCGACGTTGCCGTACTCCTTCTTGAAGTGCAACGCATAGGGCGGCGACGTCACCACCAGGTCGACTGACTCGGCCGGAAGCTGCCCCAGGAGCTCGACAGCATCCCCCTGGTAGGTCGCACCCCAGGTCGTCCGGTACGCTGGCCGCTTCCCTGCTAACAGCTGCGACGGGTGCGGATCCTCGGGCTGAAAGAGCTCCATGGCCTCCCGCACACGGCCAGCCCCTCGACCCTTGATCGCATAGCCCCCGCGCCCGGGCACTTCCACTACAGCCGAAGACGCGCGTAGAGCCGCTCCCGTCGCTCGCTTCAAGGTCACTCCCTCCCGTGGCCAGGAGTCTACCAAAGCGCCTCGCCACCCCAGGCCACCCAGCCCCCACAGACTCAGCAAACACCGTCGCTGAGACAGCTCAAAGGGCCACGGCTTCAGGACTCCGTCTGGGAGTCACTCGGCGTACGGTCCCAGCAGCGCCCTTGGAGAGCAGCCTCGTAGGCAGCACGAAACTCGGGCCGATCCACGAAGAGCTGAGGAGCAAGTGCTTCTGCCCGCTGGAAACTGGCACAGGCTTCGGGGTGCTTCTTCTGAGCGTTCAGGCTCAGGCCCAGGACCAGCCATGCCTCGGCCGTCTCGGGCAGGTGGCTCAGCGCCGCACGCGCCTCAATTTCCGCCAGCTCGGGCTTGCCCTCACCCCAGGACCTCCAGGCCTCGATCAAACGAAGGCACGCGACTTCCTCACGCAGCGTGGCCAGTTCCGCACGCACGTCCTCAAGGCCACTCTGGATGGGCAAGGGCGGTGGCGGCATGAAGGCCCAGGAGGACGCTGCAGTCGTCACCCCTCTCTCGCCCGCTCCCTCCTCGCTACTTGCGGCCCACCTGGGCATCTGCTCGTCCAGCTGGCGCCCCACACCCCCGAATGCCTCAAGCGCATCGGCCAGCCGCTTGTTCTCAGCTTCCATTTGCCTTCGCAGCTCCGAGAGCTGGTCGTGCAGCCCACGATCCATGCCCCCGTAAGCCTCGAGTGCACCGGCCAACGGCAGCGCCTCAGCAAACGCTGCCGTCTCTCGCTGGAGCTGCTTGACGAGGTTGAACGCGCCGCCGCCGTCCACCGAGATCCTGGCCAGATTGGTCAGCACCTCCGTGGAAAGCAGGGCGCCACACTGCTCACGCCAATTCTCGGTTTGCTTCAAGAGATCACCGAGGTAGGGGCGCAGATCGGTAAGCTGGCCCTGGGCCGTCGAGAGTCCCTCTAAGAGGCTCGTGAATCCAGCCGATTCGTAAGGCCGATAGCTGGCGAGCTGCCGCCACAGGCTCTCGGGGATCGTCCCCACAAGCTGGTTCGCCTGCTCGATTGCCCGTGCCACCACCTCTTCCCACGGATCCCGCGTCATATCCTCTCCCTGGGCAGCGAGGCCACCCATGTTCGCCCTCAAAGTCCCACGGGCAGCGGCCTGTTGAGGTCCGATCCCACGGCCCAGCTCACCCCCGCGCCGGGCTTCGCGGGCACGCCGCGTGCCTCCACAGCCACGACGGCCAGCACGCAGCGCGCCCGCTCGCACGCCGCGCCGGACGTCCATGCGGTGCGCGCGGCGTCACGGGCCGTGCTCATCGGCCCACGACGGCCAGCACGGCCCGCGCCACCGCGCGATCGTCCCTGAGTCCGCCGGTGGACAGCTCCCAGCCCCGGCCCCGGCCGTGGCTCCCAAAGGCGCGCTGGTGCCGATAATGGCCGCTTACGAGTCAGTAGCCGCTGATCGGCCCGGCGCTTGCACCCACATGCCCCACTCCCACGCGCGCGCGGCTGTACCGGCCGCGCGCGCACCCGCCCCTCACGCAAGCGCCGGGCCGGCGGCTACTGTTCGCCGGCGCGGCTAAGGTGAATACCCCCGACCGGCCCGCGTCCCCAAGCGCGCCGCCATCGTAAGCGCCATTGATCGTCACCATCGCGCCCGGCTCCTGGCTGTAACTCAGGCCCCAGCTCGGCCACCGGCGGCACGTACCGCGTGGTGGCCGAGGCCCTGGCCAGGTCGGTGGCCTCGGCGTTCTCGTTGGTCGCTCGCTTCACCTGCGGCCCGCTCCGTGGCCGCGCTCCCGCGCGGCCACGCGCGCCCCGCGCTCCGCTCGCGTCAACGGCCGGCTCTGGCTCCACCCGGCGCCGCCGCGCCCCTCGATCGTGAGGGCGCGGCCGGCGCCGCCGGGCAGGTGGCTGTTCCTTTCTCCGCCGCAGCGCCCCGGGAGTTCCGCAAGCGCCTCGAAGATCGCCGTGCCGTGGCCAGTTGGGAGACGGAAGCACCAAATTCCAGGCGCCACGAGGCCAGCTGAGGGACAGCCTACCCCGCCGTGCCAGAATCCTCCCGTGCCGAAGCGCCTGCCCCTGATCCCAGACCACGCCATCAGCCGCGTCGACCGCCGCGGCATCCACGGCTGGCGTGTGCACATCAAACGCCGCGGACAAGACCACGTCGCCATCGTCCACGACCACCAGCACGGCGGACGTCAGGCCGCGCGAAGAGCCGCCCAGGACTGCTACCACCAGGCCCTGCGCCAGCTCCCGCCCCCGCTGCGCACCTCGAGCAAGGACGTCCGCTCCACCACCGGACACGTCGGCGTCTCCCTCGCGCGCCTCGAACGCCCCTCCGGCCTGGTCTACGCCTGCTACCGCGCCATCTGGCCCGACGGCCAGGGCGCCTACGTCCGGCGCTCCTTCTCGGTCAGGAAGCACGGCCACCGCCGCGCCCTGGCCCTCGCCGTCCAGGCCCGCAAGCTCGGCCTGGCCCAGCTCAGCAGGCGCCTGCGTGAGCACCTCAAGATCGAGATCGCCAAGCGCACCGCCCGGCGCAAGCGCTGACCAGCCGCACGACCTCTCCCCCATCCCCGGGGCGCCCGGTACAGCCGCGGTCGAGCCCCGCCGCGTCTCTCACGACCAGGGAGACGCGGTGGGGCCGCCCGGCCGGGCCACAGCCAGCCCGCCGCCCGAGCGGCGCGAGCGCCAGGGCCGTGACGAGCGCGACCAGCTCGCCAGCGCGCTCGGCGCGGGCCTGGCCCGCGACGCTCGGGACTCGACGACGGCGCCGAGGCCGCCAGCCTGGCCGAGGCCTCGGCCACCTGCCGTTCGTCGCCGTGCTCGCGAGCGGAGCGCGTGGGGACGTGCGGCGCGGATCCGGCCGGCCGCGACGCACGGCCGCGCGCGATGCAGCGAGCGCCCAAAGAGAAACGCCGAGGCCCCAGCTGGACCAGGGCCTCGGCCACCTGCTGTTCGTGGCGGGCCGGCGGCGGCCCGTCCACCGAAGCCACCGCCACAGCTACAAGCCAGCGGTGCTTCGGATAATCGACCCTCTGATTGAGGAGCGACTCAAGGACGACGGCGCGCGACAGCGCGCCCACCTCGACCGCGACGAGCCCGCAATTCGGCCCCGGCGCGGCCCGTGCCCATTCCCTTTAGCCGCTGCACGGGCCGTGACGGATCAGGCCGAATTGATCAGAGGGGTCGATTATCGGATGCACCCTCGATGACGCCGCGCGCAGCGCTTCCCGTCCGTGCGCCACAGCCAGCACCACAGCCATGAGCCGCTGCTTGCCGCCGTCGGTCCGCCCTCATCGACGCTCGCTGGGCGGCGTGGCGCGTGTCCGTCCGGCCATCGCGCGCCACGCTGGCCAGCGCACCGGCGTGCTTGGACGTTCGCGGCGGGTCGCGGCGCAGGACCAGCGCGTGCTCACCGTCTGGCCGTCCCTGCACGCGCTGGGCCGGCGCTGGGGCCCGCCGCGCCTCAGTCGACGCCGGCCGCGTGGCGCGCGCTTCGCTGCCAAGCGTGCCGGTTGGCGAGGCGCGTGACGCGCGGCCGTCCTGCCACCCTAGAAGTCCCACCACCACCGCCAATCGCCCGCGGCGTAGGGTGCCCGACCAAACGCCCCGAAGATGCCATCACCAAACGGCCAAGGTCCCGAGACAGGGTCGTCGTCGCTCTCGGGGAAGTCCACTTGTAGAACGTACGAGAAGCCTTCCATGGCAGCGGTCTCGATACCCCGGCGCAGTGCAGTGGTCTCCCGGATCAGGTGCGGTCTGCCCCCGAGCTTATGCCCGGATCGGATCACCCGGCCGCCCTCTCCGTCATCGAGCCAGTCCTCCCCTTCAGGGAAGATCCTTAGGCCATGGGGAGAGAGCCGCGACGCCTGCGCAGTGGACTGGCCACGAGGCGAAGGCCTGTGCGTGACAAACCAGACGAGCCCTGGTTGATTCAGGTGAGCCCGGACCGACGCAAGCGCTTCGTACTCAGCGACGAAGATCGATACGTACTGATCGGGATCGGTAGCCAGTCGAATCGTCAAGAAGTATGACAGCGCCGCCGGAGCACCCACACCGGCAGGCGCCATGCCGCCGAGGTAGCCGTCCACGTCATCAGCATCCCCGACGACGCGGATGGGGAGACAGCGCTCTGCATCAGTTGGGAAGAGTCCCCGCATGCTTCAACGCCTCTTGTCTCAGCGTTTGAACGACGTGCTCTGGTACTCCAGCGTTGCGCATCGCCTGAGCATTCAGCTTGATGTTCTCGGCGGCACCCATGCCCCTGAGGCGCGACGGGTCATTCAAGCCCAACTTTGCCTGCTCGATGCCCACCCGTGTGTGCATCTCGTCGCTCAGCGCGACCGCGGGATTGCCCCTTGAGAAAGCCCCCACGCCACGGCGCCCGGTGTGACCCTGCGCCTTGAGCCAGGCATTCTGGAGCATCTCGTGACCAGCAAGTTGGTCGCCCGTCCGTGGGCCACCGAAGTTCCTGTACAGGTCAATGTCGAATTCACGCAGGCCCGTTCGCCCTGGCAGAAGTGGCGCCGCCCCGGGGGCCAGCTCACCTGATGGAATTACCTCCCTGCTTGGAGCACTCCCACGGGAGAACGGCATGTCATCGAGGAATTCACCGCCTTCGCTCGTGAAGCCCTGCCTGGGCCGGAGGATCGACACTCCCTCCACGGCCGTAGCACCTCGAGAGAAGAAGCCTCGGACCCTGCCCCACGCTCGGCCGATGAAGCTGCTGCCAAGGCTCGCCACACCTTCGAGGGCCTTGCCCTCGGCGTACTCGATGGCCGCGGTCACGCCCACCGCCACGCCGGCACCACCAGCAACAGCGACTCCGCGGCGTACTGCGCCTCGATCGCCCTGGGCCAGCCGCTCCGCGTCACCTTCGCGAAGACCCGACATCCCCCGTACGGCATCGGCGTCCGTCGCTCGCTGGCCGCCGAGTGGCGCATCAGCGTTGAGACCCTTGGCCGCCAGTGCCTCGGCGCTCTCACCGACCTCCTGGCCGGCACCCCAGGGGTTGGTGATCGCACCCCACAGCCGGCTCCAGAAACCACGGCCCTCGCTTCGCGGCTCCTCTACGACCGCGGCCTCTCCGACTCGCTCGACCGGGTGTTGCCTGTTGTATTCCTCCCAGGCCCTAAGGGTTTCGGGGGAGACCGCCTGATGTCCGGTCGGATCGAAGTACCGTGTCGGGTTGTCGTTGGCGTACAGGTACCGATGGAGGCTGGGCGGCTCGGTCAGCTCGCCCAGGTACGAGTCCTGGCTGAGGAAGCGTCCGAGTTGGGGATCGAAGTATCTAGCTTTGGCGTAGTAGAGGTTGGTTTCGGTATCGAAGTAGTGGCCGGTGAAAAGTGACTGGTCCGACGTCCCTTCGCCGTACTCCTCAGCCCAAACCTGACGCGGCCTGCAGCTTAGGCCGTCCTCTCCCCCCAGTCGGCAGTACAGATCCAGCTCGAAACCCCTGACGCGAGTTTTCGGCTGGGGTACCTCGATCTCGCCACACAGCTCGCCCTCGCACGGCCCCGGTAGCTCACGCGGCAGCGCCGTGGACAGCTCGGGGATGGCGTCCCTGACCGTGCCCAGGCCGGTCAGCGAGGCCTGCGCGGACGTCGGCAGGAGCGCGCAGGCGAGCGCCAGCACAGCCAGGCGCACGGCGCTCCAGGGGCGCAGGATCACGGCGCTTACTCTAGCAAGGAAGCGGTACGAGTACGCCGCCGGAGCAGTCGGCCGCTGGGATGCCTGCGGGCTGGCGTGGCCAGCATCTCACTGGCTTTCACGGTTACACGTCCAGTGCTCGGCGCTCGGCGAGCTCGCGCCACTCCTGAACGATCGCAGGAAGGCGCTCGACGACCTCGTACCCGAAGAGCACCTCGTCCACGTAGCCCATGTGCAGCATGTCCATGATCCGGCACAGGTAGGACTTGCCGCACTCCCACCAGGTGTAGTGCGAGTCGACCATCAAGTAGTGCTGGATCTCGATGCCCTCGTGCTCCTTCAGGTCCATCAGCTCCATGCCATCGAGCAGCGTCTCGTAGACACCGTCCGCCACACGGCTGCCGAAGGTCGTCGTGTAGTAGTACTCCTTGATTTCCCACACGGCGATCGGGTTCACCGTGTCGGGGAAGGCACCATCGACACGCCGTGCGAGGGTTCGGAGCGGGACGCCGTTCAGCGTTACCGTGGTGAGCTGGCGCGGGTCATAGTTGCACGGTAAGCCGGCGATTCCAGCCTCGATGAGCATGTTCACCAGGCCCGTGAAGTAGGCCGGCGCCTTCTTCTCGCCCTTCTGCTTGTTCAGCGGCAGGGTGCATTGCGGGTTCAGCTTCTCGCGGAGTTCCTCGAAGACGCCCCGTGCGCGAGCCACGTCCATCAAGCGGGGCTCGACGTACTGGTTCAGGCATTCGGCTCGATACTCGAAATAGTCTCGAAGCGTCTGGCCCAGAGCCGTTGGCGTCCCGGTCCCATCGATCAGGTGGTGATGCTGCAGACCGAGGCCCGAGAATGCGGCTGCGATGTCGGTGAAGGACGGCACCTTGATCTGCCTCTCGCCACGGACGGTGTACCCGACCGCTTGGCCGATCGTCCGCACATGGGCCCAAAACGAGCGGGGCTGATTCAGGAAACGAGGGTCAGGTCTCATCGTCCTGCCTCGAGTCGGCGCACCAAGTCGACGAGCCGGATACCGAGCGCGGCACAGATCTCGCCGACCTCCGCAAACTCGAGGTGACGCTCACCACTCTCGTACTTGCTGATGAAGGACTGCGGCACTCGAAGCCGAGCGGCAACGTCCACCTGGCGAAGGCCGGCTTCCAGGCGCAGCTTTCGAAGGAGTCTCCGGAGCCTCTCGTGTTCAGCGTCAAGGCCGGTCGGCATCGACGACGGACGGTAGATCCCATTGACGCATATCCCAAACTGGGATAGCGTGCCGGTCCCGACGTGACCACCTCTCGGCTAGAGTGGGGGGTAGATGACGACCCAGGGA
>Ga0268299_1004204_pt1 | contig 11640 bp, 15 predicted proteins | sample NOBtaG_FD_193484 | JGI IMG/M metagenome (GOLD analysis project Ga0268299, IMG submission 193484) | Activated sludge microbial communities from bioreactor in Nijmegen, Gelderland, Netherland - NOB reactor | ecosystem: Engineered > Bioreactor > Aerobic > Activated sludge | place: Netherlands... | reverse complement strand
ACGGGATTGACGCGGCGCTTCGGCTCGCGCTACAGAAGTACGGCACCACGATCGCGGTGTCGGGGTCCGATGCCTTCAAAACTCGTGTGGCACAGGTCGCGGCTCGTTCTCGGCTTACTATTCGCTTCGATGACCCGATAGTGGAACAGCAGCGGCAACGTCATGCTCGAGAATCCCGACGCCCACCCACGCCGGAGACCCCCTCGGCCACCGGTCCGACGCAGACCGCGCCGGTACCGCTCACCCCGCCGAGTGATGCCGTGCTTCGCCATCTTGCGGAACAGGAACGAAAACGGTTACAGATCATTCGGACGCCGACCCTCAGGCGCTTCGAGGCACGAGACCAGGGGATGGTGCAGTTCGGTGCGGTGCAGAAGATCGAGGGTAGGTCTTTCGCGTTGGTCCATCGGCAAGACGAGACCTTGGTGCTCTCCATTGATGAGGCGACACTCAAACAGCTGGCCTCTTTGAAACGGGGTCATTCACTCCGGGTGTCTTCCACCGGATCGATCACGCTTGGGAGAGGACGGCGACGATGAGCAGCACCTACAACAATGCGGTGGGTCCTCAGGTACGAGCTCCACACCCCAAACCAGGCCTAGTGATTCCCTTCTTGGCCTGTGCCTCTCTCGTTTTCGGATTGCAGTCGGCCACCCAATTCTTTGCCGCTACGTTCAACTATCAAGACGTGTTAGGGGACCAATTCGGTGGACTGTACAAGCCCTGGGCCATTCTTGAATGGGCCTCCCGTTGGACGAGCGACTATCCACTGCAACTTCGACAATCCGGAGGATTCGGCATGATCGTGGCAGCGAGTGGGTTGTTGTGTCTCGCCATCGCGCGCACCGTCCAGGCGTCACGGCCTCGACCCAATCCATTCCTGCACGGCTCGGCACGATGGGCCAACCGAGACGACCTCGAAGCCGCCACGTTGCTCCCTCGCGCACGAACCGTTCTTGATTGGTTCAACGGCTCGCCGCACCAACCGGCCGATGGCGTGTATGTAGGCGGGTGGGTGGATGCGAACGGCACGCTGCACTACTTGCGCCACAGTGGGCCGGAGCATGTGTTGACCTATGCACCCACGCGATCCGGTAAAGGGGTCGGCTTGGTGATTCCAACGCTGTTGTCCTGGCCGCATAGTGCCCTCATTGCCGATCTGAAAGGGGAGTTGTGGGAACTTACTGCTGGATGGAGACAGCAACACGCACAGAATAAAGTGTTGCGCTTTGAACCGGCCGCCGCCGAGGGCACGGTGCGATGGAATCCGCTGGATGAAGTGCGGCTCGGCACCGAACACGAAGTGGCCGACGTCCAGAATCTGGCCACGATCCTGGTCGATCCAGACGGACGTGGGCTGGAATCGCATTGGCAGAAGACGAGCCAAGCGTTGCTGGTGGGCGTCATGCTGCACGCGCTCTACCAAGCCCGACAGGACGGCACGACCACCTCCTTACCCGCTGTCGATCGGATGTTGGCCGATCCCCAATGGCCCATCGCCGAGCTGTGGAAAGAGATGACGACCTATGGTCACGTGAACGGGCAGGTGCATCCGGTGGTGGGCGCCGCCGCTCGAGACATGCTGGATCGACCGGAGGAGGAAGCAGGTTCGGTCCTCTCGTCTGCGAAATCCTACCTCGCGCTATATCGCGATCCCCTCGTCGCCCACAACGTCAGCGCCTCAGAATTCAAGATTCGAGATCTCATGCACCATCCAAGTCCTGTGAGTCTGTACCTCGTCACCAAGCCGAATGATAAAGCCCGGTTGCGTCCGTTGATTCGGGTGTTCGTCGCCATGGCCATGCGTTTACTCACTGATACGATTGCCGTTCATCGCGAGACGGTTCCACCATCCGGATTCATGGGCCTGCTTGAACGCCTCGGGGTCCGATCCGCATCACCACCGCTCACGACCATGCCCGCCTATGCCCATCGCTTGCTGGGTCTGTTCGATGAGTTTCCGAGCCTGGGCAAACTCGAGATCTTTCAAGAATCCCTGGCGTTCATGGCGGGCTACGGGCTGAAGTTCTATCTCATCTGTCAGGACATCAACCAACTGCGGAGCCGTGAGACCGGGTACGGGGCGGATGAAGCCATTAGCTCCAACTGCCATATCCAAAATGCGTTTCCGCCGAATCGCCTCGAAACGGCCGAACATCTGTCCCGTCTCACCGGACAGACGACTGTCATCCAAGAAAAACTGACCGTCAGTCGACGCCGTATGAGCGCCATCCAAGCGCAGGAATCCCGCTCGCAGCACGAGGTACAACGGCCGTTGCTCACCCCCGATGAATGTCTCCGCATGCCGGGGCCGAAAAAAGACGCGCAAGGGCAGATCCTCGAAGCCGGGGATATGGTGATCTACGTCGCGGGGTTTCCGGCGATCTACGGCCGGCAGCCGCTCTTTTTCCAGGATCCTATCTTTGCGGCTCGCGCGGCGATTTCACCGCCAGCAATCAGCGACAAGTTGTGTGAGCCGCACGTTCCACCAGCCGTGAAGATTGGACTATGACGATAGGGTGGAGCCGCTTGCGTCACCCGATCGTGATCATGGGCGTCTGTTTCGCGGTCGGCCTGGTCCTGGCCCATGAAGCAGGTCTTCGTCTGAACATCACGCGCAGCATTCCGCTGGGTCTCTATCGGATGTCGAACGATCCGATTGTGAAGGGGGCGTATGTGTTGTGGTGCCCACCGGAGCGCCCGGAGTTTGATCTGGCGAAGGAGCGGGGGTACATCGGGGCGGGATTCTGCGCTGGCGGATACGGGAATATGATGAAAAAGGTCGTGGCCACTCACAGCGATGTGGTAAGCGTGACGGATGATGGGGTGACGATCAACGGGACGCTGATTCCGGCGAGTCAACCGTTTGAGGAAGATTCGATGGGACGACCGCTGCCACGGTTTCGTATCACCGATCATGTGCTGGCCTCGTCGGAACTCTTATTGATGTCGGACACGAATAGCCATTCGTTCGATGCGCGCTACTTTGGTCCCGTGCACCGTGCGCACATCCAAAGCCGCATTCATCCGATCTGGACGTGGGAGTGAAGACGGCCGCCGCCGGCTCGAGGGCCGACGGCGTTCGAGCACCGGTTAGTGGCCACTCGATACCGAAGAACTACTCTTGGTGAGGGTATAGAAATCCGGCATTCTGGTGCATAGTCTCCGCCATTCCACTCCGACCTTTGCCCTCCTCAATGATGCCAACCCGACGCGGATGCAAAAGATGATGCGGCATCAGCATTATGCGACGACGGAGATTTATGTGGAGGAAGTGCAGCGACTGCTCGAGGGAGCGGAAGAAGCCATCACACAATTTTAGGATTTCTATACCATCGTCCTTCAACGCTTCGTCCATAGAGCTATATGGCCCGCCACCCCCTCTCATGGCTAAGGCCATCTTCTGGTATTGCGCTCGAACAGAGATAAGTAGACCATTACATGAAAAGAGGGTGTCCTAGGTAAATAACCTGCTGCTGCACAAAACGCGACCGATCGGAGTTCCGATGAACGTGACTCTGTTCTTCCTTGGGTGGTGGAGCACGAGCCACATCGCGGTCTTCTCGCTCGCCATCGCACTGGCGCTCCTCCTGGTCTTCCCGAGCCTCGCTGCCGATACCAGCGTGGGGAATCTGACTGGGATCACTCTGCGACCGTCCTCCACACTTGCAGTCCTGCCGTTCACCCTGTCAGCAAGTCCCATTGGAACGACGGTTACTATCTACGGCACAGGGTTCAGTGCGCCCCTCCGCCTCCAATATTGTGAAGTTCAACACCGCGACCGTGCCACAGCGTCGACGACCGCTATGACCGCCACGGTGCCGAGTGGAGCCCCGACCGGTCCGGTGAGCGTCACGCAACGGGTAGAAGACTTGGTTGATCAGAGAAATTCTTTTCGAAAGGAGGTTGCGGCGAAGCAGATACTCAGGACGTCAGTCGAGCCGTTCGAATGAGTGTTCACTACACAGGAGGTGTCGCATGCGTCGGTACTATTTGTTGTGGGCTGCGATGGTTTTCGTGTTGTTTGGGGGCGGTTCTTTTGCATTGGCAGGGAATAACTTAATTGCAGGGGGGGGCACTACAGCGGGGTCCTGGGAGAGGCGTAGTGCCAGCGGAGGGTTCCTCAACTCAGGCACCTTGTGGGCGACACGAATAAGTCATTGCGCAGTCCTACTCCCTAACGGAAACACGTTTCTTGCTGGAGGATCTGCATCTGGAGGGACGTGGGAAATTCGAAATGCAACAGGAGGCCATGTCAGTAACGGAACATTATGGACAACGAGAGATTGGGCTTTTACTTGTTCCTTGCTCGGTAATGGCAATGTGCTCATCGTAGGAGGAGGCGCTTCTCCTGCAACCTGGGAAATCCGTAACGGCGCCGGTGGCTTCGTCAGCCAGGGAACGCTTTGGACAAGCAGATACGGTCACAGTGCCTCGGTGCTTTCTAACGGAAACGTCCTGATTACTGGTGGTTATGGCTCATCAGGAACGTGGGAAATTCGAGGTACAAACGGGAGTCTTGTATCCGGCACTAGCACTACGGGTATTTATCTGTGGTCTGGCCGCTCCGGTCACTGTTCCGTTCAATTGAATAATGGCAACATGCTCTTAGTTGGTGGTGGTCCAGGGTATATCAGCTGGGAACTGCGAAATAGCAGCATGACTTTGATTAGTGCCAATTATACTTGGGCCTCTCGAGATGGTTCCACGTGCACCAAACTCCTGAACGGGAACGTCCTTATCGTTGGCGGATCGTGGAGCCCTGGGACATGGGAGATCCGAAGTAGCACGGGGGCTCTTGTTTCCAATGGGAACCTGTGGGTTGGCCGTGACGGACATCAAGCCGAATTACAAACGAATACCGGTAGTGTCTTGATAACGGGAGGAACCGTGAGTCCTGGGACATGGGAACTTCGTTCAGCTAATGGTGCACTCATCGGCAGTGGTAATCTGAACGCATCGCGTTATGGACACACCCAAAATGAGCAGTAGATCTGCCTGAAACTGTAGACGGAAAGCGGGGCAGTCGTTTGTGGACTGCCAAGAATAAGTAGTTATACGAGACCGAATAAGGAGAGTTTATGCAACCACTCGGTCTTCCAATAAGGTCAGTGGCCTGGTGTATGGTGCTCTGCTTGTCGTTCATCCAAGCCGCGTGCACCCAGGATCCGCAGTCCTCATTGGAGTCTCCCGCCGTCACTGCAATCTCATCTGCTTCAACCAATGACGCAATGTTGCCAAATCCTCGTACTGATACAAACGATCTCACCGACCTCCTTGTAGCCAATCAGACGCCTCCAGCGTTTTCTTTGTTCATCGGAGAAACAAACGATGACGGTCTGCAAGAAGAGATATCCATTTGTGAGTTCAACAAGATTTGCGTTACGACGCTTGATACGAGGGACAAACGCGTCTACCAGCATAGCGCTTGGCACAACGTGGAACTCATTGCGGTACAAGATACTGACGGCGAGCCCGGGTCGGAAATCGTTGTGTTAGCCCATACGCATGAAGGGTTGCTTGCGTGTGTTTGTGTCGTTCATGACAAAACCACATCGATCGCATTCTACCGTGGTCTTGGGTGGAGTTCGGTTGACGGGACAACTCTGGCGAATACGGACGCGATAGATGGAGATGAGATTCTTGTCCAGGTACAAACTGAGGAGGGAACATTACGCTGTTTATGTCTCATCCGTGATCGTGATCGGACGGTGAGGGAATATGCGGATCAGTCCTGGGCAACCATACAGATCAAAGAAGTTGTCGATACAGATGGAGCGCTTGGGAAGGAAGTCATTTTTGAAAGTCGGGACGCGAACGATCAGCTCATATGCGTCTGTATCCTCCGAGACCGCGAAAACGAATTGACAACCTACAGCGATTCCAGATGGAGAATGGGGGAAATCCATCTGTTCGCCGATACAGATGGCCAACCAGGCCTAGAAATCGTGGTTGCTTTTAGGAATGGTACGGGCAGTGGAATCACGATCATCCATGATGTTTCACAGACATCCAAAACCTATCTCTTCGAAGAAGAGCATACGATTCAACAAGTCCGGAATTATGATCGCTTCTCAGGGGATGAAATATGTGTGCTCTTGCCAAGCCGTGAGAAGTTCGTATTGATCACCGACCGTGAGGAAGTAGAGGAGGCCATAGACTCATGTGGAGATATCGGAAAGTCAGGGGGTCGTGCCTGAAGAGGCATCACTTAGGGGAGGCATTCGCCCAACCCACCGGAGTGCTCCCTGTACGGTATGGAGGGCAAAATCAGGAGAGTAGCTGACGGAGACATAAACAACGACTTCAACACGGTCGCCCACAGCAAAGTCCGTCATCCGAGGTTTCCCTGCGCGAAACCTCGGTCGACCAGGACCGTGACAGGTCACAAGGTCAAAAATGGAGAGTTCACCGGTGGGGTCGGTGAGGATGAACGCATACCCAGCGTATTGCCCGTGTACGCGACAAGTATCCCCGCCTGGAAACACTTGTAACGTTTTAATGATTCCTTGGAGTCGTACTGCCCGCATATTGAAGGTTTGAGGGTTCGTGATAATCGTTTGGATGGGGATTGGCTCTTCGCGCACCAAATCAGTAGCCGAAATGGTCGGCACGTGCAGAAACAGGACTACACAATAGGCCATCACTACAGTGATATGGTGTCTAAGTTTCATATTAAAAAAGTATACCGCCAAGCCTTGGCAAGTCCAGGCCACAATGATGCCGCTTCCCATTGCTGGGACACTCTGGGCCCCCGCCGAAAATCCATGGCGGTCGACCAGCCAGTGTTCGTTGTACGTGACGAGCCAAGCCGGGAGCGCGTCCCACCGTTCGTCGACCGTCGGGAGCGTTGTCACCCGCGACAGTTGCTCTTTGAGCGTGTGGATAAATCACCTCGTGATTCCAGTGTCTTCCGTGGCTCGAACGGAAGCCCGACTTAGACGTGATTCCGACGAGGTCAAGAAAGTGTGGTTCGTTTGGCTAAGGGTTGTTGCGGTGGTACATTTGAGCCAGGAGGACCATCCATCATGACAAGAATGATGCTCCTACTTCTCGCATCGCCGATGAGTGTGCTTCTTGCCGGATGCCCGAATGGAGGAGGGGGAGGAGGAGGGTTCGAGGGAACAGGATCGACTTCCGCCATCCTCTATACAGCCAATGATGGTTCGAACACTCTCTCAGGTTTCAGAATAGGGGCCGGCGGGGCCCTGACAGCAACAACTCCTGCAAGTTTTTCTACCGGAGGGACAAACACTGAATGGGTAGCCATTTCCCCCAGCGGTCAATTCCTCTATTCGTCAAACCAGAGTTCCGCCAATGTCTCGGCTTTCACGATCAACGCAACCACCGGAAACCTCACTCCGACTGCACCAGCAACGTTTTCCACCGGTGTAGGATCCTCTCCGCGTGGGATAACGATCACGCCAAACGGAGCATTTGTCTATGTCGCCAATAGCGCCTCGAACACCGTTGCCGGTTTTTCGATCGGATCGGGTGGTGTACTGGCTGCGACGTCTCCAGCAACGTTTCCAACGAGTGGGACATTAGCGCGAGGTCTGGCTGTATCACCGAATGGACAATTTCTCTACATCGCAAACTCCGGTACGCACAACGTATCGGGTTTCACCATCGGAGCCAATGGCGTGTTGACCGCGACCAGTCCGGCGACCTTTTCAACTGGTGCCGGCTCTCCGAGCCCCGAGGGGCTTGCCATTTCGCCGAATGGTCTATTTCTGTATGTTGCCAACAGTGGAACGAATGCCATTGCCGTCTTTTCCATTGGAGTGGGAGGCGTGCTGACCCCAACAGTCCCTCCGACGTTCTCCACTGGAGCGCTGGGATCGAGCCCTCAGAGGCTGACAATTTCGCCCAATGGATCGTTCCTGTATGTCACGAATAGTGGCATGAACGAGGTGGCAGCGTTTACCATTGGAGCGGGAGGATTATTAACACCGACGTCTCCGGCGAGTTTTACGACGGGAGCGGCGTCCGCGCCGGTCGGGATTACGATTAATCCAGACGGGCAATTCCTCTATGTCGCGAATTCAGGGTCAACCAGTGTATCCGGTTTCACGATTGGAGCCGGTGGCGTTCTGGTCCCTACCACTCCCGCCACGTTCTCGACCGCTCCACAGGCTCCGATTGGAATTGCCACTCCTGGTCGTCCATAGTGTTACGGTCAAGTCGACTGGCAGTCTGCCAAGGCTCATTCAAGAGAGAACCCTCGAGTGCCGACTTGGACGATGTGCACCAAGAATTCTTCCCAGAATTGCAGGTTGGCTGCAGCCAAGAGACTCATTGATGTTTTCTTGAAGGCGAGGGTATTCACGACACACATCTCCTATCGCCTCTTCGATTCTCGCCAGTGCCATAAGCACACATATGACAACTCCATGATCGGGCGGGGAGGTCCCCCCTTTATCAAGACGGGACTGTCGCAGCACGATGCACCTGGTGCGCGGCTTGTGCTAGCGATACTGTAAGGCTACTTCGTATTGGTCACCCCCAGCGCCGCGGCCATGTTCACCAGCGCATCTAAGGAAAACGCGAGATCCACCTGCGGAGAAAATCATTGATGCGCGGCTGTGTGATTTTCACGACCGACGCGGATCCTAGTTCTCATGACGCAAGGCCTAAAGAGGAAGTCCATCGGGGACAGCTCGCAATACGTAGCACCTTGGTAAATAGTAATAGAGCCGCTCGTGAGCCCTCCGTCTACTGGTCTACCGTGGCTATGAAGTCGACTGTGCAGGCTACTGTGAGTTGTGGTGTCCTCCGGAGCGCCCGGAGTTCGACCTGGCGAAGGAGCGGGGCTACATCGGGGTGGGATTTTGTCCTGGCGAATATGGGAACATGATGAAGAAGGTCGTGGCGTCAGATCATGATGTCGTGAGCGTGACGGATGAGGGTGTGACAATCAACGGGACGCTTCTTCCAGCGAGCCAGCCCAGTGAGGCGGATTCGATGGGGAGACCGCTCCCACGGTTCCGGGGCACCGATCATGTGCTGGCCGCCTCGGAACTTTTGCTGATGTCGGACACCAATAGCCGTTCTTTCGATGCGCGCTACTTTGGTTCCGTGCATCGAGCACACATCCAAAGCCTCATCTATCCTGTGTGGATGTGGGAATGAAGACGGGCGCACCGGGATCTTTCTGGGAGAACCCCTTCTAGAAGAGACCTTGCCTTAGACTTTTATTCTGCGAGACCGACAACACGAAATAGGAACCTACGCCGATTCCCGATGGAGGATGGGTGAAATCAAGCTGTTCGTAGACACGGATGGCCAACCCGGTCTTGAAATTGTACTAGCGTTTGTGAATGTTGCGGACAGTGGAATTAGGATCATCCACGATGTCTCGCGGATATCCAAAACCTATCTATTTGAAGGACGTCACACGATTCAGTAGGTCCGAAATTATGATCGGTCTCAAGAGAAAGCAATTCCCGTACTCTGGCTGAGCCGTGAAGAGTTCGTGTGAATCTCAGACCGTGTGCAGGAGCAGGAAGTCGTAGAATCATGCGGAGACGTAAGACAGTCAACGGGTCGTACCTAGTGCACCTTCACTTACGTAAGGAATACGTTTAACCCATCGGGGTACTCCTTCCAATGTACGGGAGTCGAAGTTGGGAGAATAGATGACGGACACATCAATGACGACTTCGACATGTTCTCCTGCTGAAAATTCTGTCATCAGAGGTTTGACCACTTGTTGCCTAATCCTAGGACCGAGACATTTCCCACGGTCAATAATTGGGAGTTCCCCCGTGTGGTCATCAAGGAGAAACACATAGGCATCATATGCTCCTTGCATTTGACAACCTCCGCCGTCCGGAATCACTTGTAACGATTTGATCGTTCCCTGAAGCCGCACTGCCCGCATGTTGAAGGCTTGCGGGTTGGCGAGAATTGTTTGAACAAGGATTGGCTCTTCGCGCACCAATTCAGTGGCCAATGCTATGGATACGTGGTGCAATGACACAACGAAGCTATAGGCAATTAATACGACGGTGTGGCCTCTCGGTCCCATACACCTGAAGTATACTGCCAAGATTTGGTAAGTCCAGGCCACAATGATGCCGCCTCCCATAGCTTGGACACTCTGGGCCCACGCCGAAAATCCATGGCGGTCGACCAGCCAGTGCTCGATGTACGTGACGAGCCAAGCCCGGAGCGCGTTGGGTGATCTTCCGCTTCGACCACGGCGCACACGCGTGGGTGATCGCGATGATCACGAAAGGGAGACCGAGTTATGAGCATGAAGAACCCGCCACATCCCGGCCTGGTCGTGTTGCAGGAGTGCATTAAGCCGCTCGGCTTGAGCATCACCGCCGCGGCGACGGCTCTAGGGGTCACGCGCAACACGCTATCCGAACTGGTGAACGGAAAACGGGGCATTTCGCCGGAAATGGCCGTGCGGCTGGCTAAGGCGTTTGGCGGGACCGAAGACGGGTGGCTCGTGCAACAAGCGCACTATGAGCTGGCGCAGGTCCGACGCGACCAGATCAACGTCCGACGCCTTCACATCGCGTGAGGGCTGTACCCTCGCCAAGCCCGAACACAGGAACGTCCAGGTACGCTCTTTTAATCACCATCGACTCGGCTTCATTCAACGACACGTGAATGAGGGTAACGGGAGGGACGCTACGATGAGCATCGCACGTCACACGTTGCTCGCGAACGGGCGGTTGTTGACAGCTATACGCAATTAACGTATAGTCATTTGGTGCAGACGGTCATCGAAACTGACGCGTATTTGAGCGATGCGAAGCGAGCCGGTCTTTCGGAGCAGGAACGGATGAGCATCGTCGAGTGTATTGCCAAGGATCCCCAAGCCGGAGACGAAATACAGGGGACAGGCGGAGCCAGAAAAGTACGGTTTGCAGGAAAAGGTAAAGGAAAACGAGGAGGATATCGGGTGATCACGTTTTTCAGTGGAACAGATATCCCAGTGTTTCTCCTCAACGTGTTTGCGAAGAATGAACGGGTTGACCTGACCCAGGTAGAGCGGAACGAGTTCAAGGCCACGTTGGGAGCTCTGGCGGCAGCGTATCGCAGAAAGAGGGCGCGATGAAGAAGCACACACCATCGGCAGGGCGGCGCATGATCGCGAGTGCCAAGCAAGCTCTGGACTGGGTCAATGGACACACGCATCCATACGTGGTCCATGTTCCTCACGAGATTGATGTGGCCCGCATTCGGAAGAAAGTCGGGATGAGTCAGAGCGAATTTTCCAAGCAGTATGGGTTCAGCTTTCGGACCGTACAGCAATGGGAGCAAGGACGAGCCATCCCTAGCGGAGCGACACGCGCCTATCTTCTGGTGATTGATCGTGAGCCGGAAGCGGTCCGGCGGGCGCTCGTGAATTATTGAATACGTCGAACACACATCCCTCCATGGGTCGTGGTCGAAGGGACGTTCACCTGGCGGGGTGTCATCATGGCTCACGCTCCACGCGCATGATTCCCGTCGTTATCTGCCGTTAAATCACAATCCGCTCGACCTCATCCAGCGACACTTGATCGGTGCGTCGATCATAGAGGCCCGTCGTACGGGCACTTTCATGGTTGGCCATCTGCTGAGCAATTTCCAGCTTCCCGCCGTTGCGGAGATATTCGGTAATCCCGGTCGCGCGGAACG
>Ga0268299_1004203_pt1 | contig 11641 bp, 10 predicted proteins | sample NOBtaG_FD_193484 | JGI IMG/M metagenome (GOLD analysis project Ga0268299, IMG submission 193484) | Activated sludge microbial communities from bioreactor in Nijmegen, Gelderland, Netherland - NOB reactor | ecosystem: Engineered > Bioreactor > Aerobic > Activated sludge | place: Netherlands... | reverse complement strand
CCACGACATCTACGTGCGCACCGGGCTGTACCAGACGCTGCCCTTGCCGGGAGTTCCCGGCCTGGAGGCAGTCGGTCTCGTCGAGGCCGTGGGGCCGGGCGTCGAGCAGATCCAGGTGGGAGACCGTGCGGGCTACCTCACCCGTGCGTACGGCGGCTACGCCGAGGCGCGCCTGGTCGATGCCGATCTGCTGATCAAACTGCCCGATGCGGTGGACGATCGCACCGCAGCCGCCACGCTGCTGCGAGGATTGACTGCGCAGATGCTGGCGCATCATGTGCACGAGATCCGGCCCGGACTCACGATCCTGGTGCACGCGGCCTCAGGCGGTGTCGGGCGGCTGTTGTGCCAGTGGGCGCATCACATGGGGGCGAGCGTCATCGGCACGGTGGGCAGCGAGGACAAGGCGCGCAGCGCGCGCGAGAACGGCTGCGATCACGTGATCCTCTATCGCAGCGAAAACTTCGTGGAACGCGTTCAGGCGATCACCGGCGGGCGCGGCGTGGACGTCGCCTACGACGCGGTGGGCAAGGACACCTTCATGGGTTCGATGTCTTGTCTCGCCCGCCTCGGCCACATGGTCAACTTCGGCCAGGCATCGGGTCCGGTTGATCCCGTTCCCATGGCGTTGTTGTTCCAGAAGTCCAACTCGGTGTCTCGGCCCAACCTGTTCCACTACCTCGAGGACCCTGCGCGGCGGGAGCAGATGACGACCTCACTGTTCAGCGCGCTCGCACAGGGCGTCATCACCCCCGGCACGGTGCACGAGTACCGCTTCGAGGACATCGGCCTTGCGCAGCAGGACATGGAAGCGCGCAAGACGGCCGGGGCGGTGATCCTGGTGACTTGATCGACTCCTCGCCAGTGAGCCGATACCGCGACGATCCCGATGCTCTCGCCGCCCTGGTGCAGGACGACCAGGTGCATCGCGACGTCTACATCGACCAGGAGATCTTCGACCTGGAGATGGAGCGGCTATGGGCCGAAACCTGGATCTACGTCGGCCACGATAGTCAGGTGCCCAACGCAGGCGACTACTTCACCACCGACATTGCCGGCAAGCCGGTGATCCTCGTGCGGCAAGAGGACCGCTCCGTGCGCGTGCTGATGAACCGCTGCGCGCACAAGGGCGCGAAACTGGTGACGCTCACGCACGGCAACACTGGGAAGTTCTTCCGCTGTCCCTATCACGCGTGGGCCTACAACGTGGACGGCTCCATTCGCGCCATCCCGCTGCGCGAGGGCTACGAGGGCACGCGCATGCAGGCGTGCGCAGCCGGTGGCGGCATGGTGGCCGTGCGCAACGTTCAGACCTATCGCGGGTTCGTGTTCGTGCGCCTTTCGGAGAACGGACCGGGCTTGCGCGAGTACTTCGGCGAATCGCTGTCCTCCATCGACAACATGGCCGATCGCTCGCCGGTGGGCGAGCTGGAGATCGCCGGCGGCGTGCTGCGCTACCTGCACGATTGCAACTGGAAGATGTTCGTCGAGAACCTCAGCGACACCATGCACCCGATGGTGGCGCACGAGTCCTCGGCCGGCACCGCAAAGCGCTTGTGGGAGGGTCAGCCCCCGGGTACGCCCAAGCCGATGGCGATCGAGCAGTTCGTGCCCTTCGCATCGGACTACGAGTTCTTCGACGAGATGGGTGTGCGCGTGTTCGAGAACGGGCACGGCTACACCGGCGTGAACTTCTCCATCCACTCGAGCTACTCGTCGATCCCAGGCTACGAGGACATGATGGTCGCCGCCTATGGCAAGGAGCGGGCGCACGACATCCTCGCCACCGCGCGCCACAACACCGTCTATTACCCGAGCCTGACGATCAAGGGTGCGATCCAGGCGATCCGCGTTGCGCGCCCGCTGGGACCGGACAAGACGGTGATCGAGTCGTGGACCTTCCGGCTCAAGGGTGCGCCCGAGGAACTCCTGCGCCGCACGATCACCTACTCGCGCCTGATCAATTCTCCGATGTCGGTGGTCGGACACGACGACCTGCACGCCTACCGCAGCATCCAGGAAGGCTTGCGCGCGCAGGGCAACGAATGGGTCAGCCTGCATCGCGGCTTCCGGTCGGAGGAAATCGGACAGAAAGACGCGATCCACCGCGGAAACAGCGAGGTGTCGATGCGCAACCAGTTCCGCGCGTGGCGAAAGTACATGACCTCCGGATCTGCGCATCGATGACGCCCACGCGCGATGACCTCATCGAGTTCGTCTGCCGGGAGGCGCGCCTGATCGACGAGAAGCGCTTCGAGGAGTGGTACGCGTTGTTCGCCGATGACGGCGTGTATTGGGTGCCGCTGTCGGCGGACCAGCCCGACGGCATCGACCACGAATCGCTCGCCTACGAGGACAAGCTGCTGCTGAAGCTGCGCATCGAGCGGCTGAAGAGTCCGCGCGCCTTCTCGCAGCAACCGCCGAGCCGCTGCCTGCACGTGCTGCAGCGCCCGGAGGTCGACGCGATGGATGCGGCGGGCAACCGCTACGTCACGCGCACCGCGTACCTGTACATCGAGACCCGCGGAGAGTCGCAGCAGGTGTATGCCTGCACCGCGCTGCATACCTTGAGCGTGATCGACGGCGCGCTGCGCATACGCGTCAAGCGCGTGAATCTGCTCAATGCCGACGCGGCGTTGCCATCGATCCAGCTGTTTCCCTGATGCCCGCGCCGCTGCCGTTCGCCACCGTTCATGCAGCGTTCCGCGCCACCGCGCAGCGACACGGCGCGCGGCCGTTCCTGTGCGTGCTCCCCGAAGTGGGGGAACGCTACGGCATCCCCGCACGGACGCTGGGTTATGGCCAGGCACTGACGCAGATCGACACGCTGGCGCAGCGTTACCGTGCAGCGGGCTACGGCCACGGCCACCGCGTCGGCCTGCTGCTGGAAAATCGACCGACGTTCTTCCTGCATTGGCTGGCGCTCAACAGCCTGGGCGTATCGGTGGTGCCAATCAACGCGGACCTTCGCTCGGCGGAACTGGAATACTTGATCGCGCACAGCGAGATCTGCCTGGCAGTGACGTTGCCGGAGCGGGCGGAGCGCCTCAGGGCTGCTGCGGCCGCCGGCCGGATTGCGCTGGCGGCGATGGACCCGGAGGACGCCGCCGTGCCCGCAGCCCACTGCGCGCCGCCGCGCACGGACATGCCCGACAGCGACACCGAGTGCGCGCTGCTGTACACCTCGGGCACGACAGGCCGTCCGAAGGGATGTGTCCTGCCCAACGAGTACTACCTCATGGCCGGTGCCTGGTACAACCGCATCGGCGGGCTGTGCCAGATCCAGGAAGGACAGGACAGGCTGATCACGCCGCTTCCCATGGTGCACATGAACGCGATGGCCTACTCGACCATGGCGATGATCATGAGTGGCGGATGCATCGTCCCGCTCGATCGCTTTCACCCGGCGAGCTGGTGGGCGAGCGTGCGCGAATCGCGGGCGACCATCGTGCACTACCTGGGCGTCATGCCAGCGATGCTGCTCGGAGCGCCCGCGTCGCCACAGGATCGCGCGCACGCCGTGCGCTTTGGCTTCGGCGCCGGGGTGGACAAGACCCTGCACGCGCCATTCGAGGCGCGCTTCGGTTTTCCGCTGCTGGAGGCCTGGGCGATGACCGAGACCGGCGCCGGCGCAGTGGTGATCGCCAACCGCGAACCGCGGCACGTCGGCACCGCCTGCTTCGGCGTGCCGGAGCCGGAGGTCGAACTGCGCATCGTCGACGATGCCGGGGCGGCAGTCCCCGCCGGCGTCCCAGGGGAGCTGCTGGTGCGCAGCGCGGGCAGTCGGCCGAGGCGGGGCTTCTTCCGCGAATACCTCAAGGACGAAGCGGCCACGGCTCAGGCTTGGGCCGGAGGCTGGTTCCATACCGGCGACGTGGTGCGCGCGGACGGGCAGGGATCTCTGTACTTCGTCGATCGCAGAAAGAACGTCATCCGGCGCAGCGGCGAGAACATCGCCGCGGTCGAGGTCGAGGCCGTGCTGCGCCAGCATCCGCTGGTGGCGAACGTGGGCGTGGCACCCGTGCCCGATGCGTTGCGCGGGGACGAAGTGGCGGCATGCGTGGTGCTGGTGCATGCAGTGATACCGGGTGAAACGGCGCGCGCGGCGCAAGAACTGGTCGCACACTGCCTGCAGCGCCTGGCCTACTACAAGGCGCCGGGCTGGGTCGCCTTCTGTGGGTCGCTTCCTCTCACCGCGACCCAGAAGATCCAGCGCAGCGAACTCAAGGCGCTCGCGTGCGCACGCGTGGACGCGGGCGATGCGGTGGACACCCGCGCGCTGAAGAAGCGCTAGTCGGCATGACCACGCGTGCCGGTTATGAGGATGTCGCCATCGTCGCCCCGGTGACGGTGCCCTACGAGCGCTATTCGATCCGCAGCGCCCACTGGTGGGCGGCGCGGGCGCTGGCGAAGCTGCTCGATCGCAGCGGCCTGCGCAAGGACGAGGTGGACGGGTTGTGCGTGTCGAGCTTTTTGCTCGCTCCGGACACCGCGGTCGGCCTCACGCAGCACGTTGGCCTGTCGCCGCGCTGGCTCGATCACATTCCGATGGGCGGAGCGGGCGCGGTGGTGGCGTTGCGCCGTGCGGCGCGCGCGGTGCAGAGCGGGGATGCGCAGGTGGTCGCCTGCATCGGCGCGGATACCAATCACGTCGATTCGTTTCGATTCACCGTCGCGAATTTCAGCCAGTTCGCGCGCGATGCGGTCTATCCCTATGGCGCCGGCGGACCGAACGCCAGCTTCGCGTTCCTGACCGCCTTCTACATGCGCGAGTACGGTGCCACGCGCGAGGACTTCGGCAAACTGTGCGTGGCGCAGCGGCACAATGCGCTCGGCTACGCGCATGCGCTGTTCAAGAGGCCGCTGACGCTGGAGGAATACATGCGCGCACGCGCCGTTGCCGAGCCGCTGCATCTGTTCGACTGCGTGATGCCCTGCGCGGGCGCCGAGGCGTTTCTGGTGATGCGTGCCGAGCGCGCGGGCAGCCTCGGGCTGCCGATCGTGCGGGTGCTCAGCACCTGCGAGCGCCACAACGCGTTTCCCGACGACCCCATTCAGATGCGCGGCGGCTGGGCGCTCGAGCGCGACGCGATGTATGCGCAGGCCGGCGTCGGCCCGCAGGATATCGACTTCCTGCAGACCTACGACGACTACCCGGTGATCAGTGCGATGCAGATCGAGGATCTGGGGTTCTGCGCCAAAGGAGAAGCCGCTGCATTCATCCGGGGACACAGCTTCACGAACGAGGGATCGTTTCCCTTGAACACCAGCGGCGGGCAGTTGTCAGTGGGACAGGCCGGTGCGGCCGGCGGGTACCTCGGCATGGTCGAGGCGATTCGCCAGCTCAATGGCGAGGCAGGCGTGCGCGCGGTGCCGGGCGCGCGCATCGGCATGGTGAGCGGGTTCGGCATGATCAACTACGATCGCGGCCTGTGTTCCGGCGCGGCGATCCTGGCGGCGGGGTGAGCTGATGAGCGCACCGCTGAGCAAGCCCCCACGCAAGAACCCGATACTCGCCACGCGCACGGCGAAGCTGCCGCCCAGCGGACGCAGCCGCGTTGCACTGGGACTGACGGCGGCTGCGGCATTGGGCCGCTTCGAACTGCAGACCTGCCGCGACTGCAATGCGGTGCAGTATCCGCCGCGGGAGGCCTGCCATGCCTGCCTGTCGGATCGCCTCGCGTGGCGCGAGCAGGACGGCGGCGGCGAACTGCTGGCCGAGACGACACTGCATCACAGCAACGATCTGTTCTTCCGCGAACGCCTGCCGTGGCGACTGGGCATGGTGCGGCTCGACGCGGGACCGAGCGTGGTCGTGCACCTGCACGGTGACGTGCCGCCTGCGCCGACGCGCGTGCGCGTGGGCAGCCGGCTGGACCGTGCCGGGCAGGCGGTGCTGGTGGGATTTCCGAACGAGGAGACGCCGAACATGGCGGACGATGAACAACTGCGCACGATGACCTGCGATCCCAGGCACCGCAAGATCCTGGTGACCGACGGCAAGAGCCCGCTGGGGCAGGCGCTGGTGGCTGCGTTGGCGAAGGCCGGCGCCGAGTTGATCTGGATCGGCCGCGCGGAGCCCTGGAAGCGCTTTCCCGGCGAGGATGCGCTGGGAGGGATTGCGTGCGCGTCACCTGTGCCGCTCGACCTGACCGATGCACGCTCGGTCCAGTCGCTGGCCGGCGAGATCGGGGGGAAGGTGGACATCGTCATCAACAACGCCGAAGCGCATCGGCCCTACGGGATCGCCTCGCGTCCCGGGACGGACGCCGCGCGCCTCGAGATGGACGTCAATTACTTCGGCCTGCTGCGCCTGGCGCAGGCGTTCGGCCCGGCGCTGCGCGCGCGTGCAGGCGATGGACAGGCATCGGCGTGCGCCTGGGTGAATCTGCTCTCGGTCTACGCGCTGGCGAATTTTCCGGCGCACGGCACTTATTCGGCGTCGAAGGCGGCCGCGCACTCGCTCGCGCAGTGCCTGCGCGCCGAGATGCGCCCCGCCGGCATCCGCGTCGTGAACGTCTACCCCGGACCGATCGACGACGAGTGGAACCAGTCGCTTCCGCCGCCCAAGCTCGCTGCGACGGCGCTGGCGAGCGCAATGGTCAAGGCCCTTCAGGACGGCGTCGAGGACGTGTTTCCGGGTGAGGTCGCGCATGAATGGCTGGCGCGCTGGCGCGACAACCCGAAGGCGCTGGAGCGGGAATTGTCTGGGGGTGCGTCATGCTGATCAACTGCGTTGCCTACCAGGACGGTCGCAAGGTCGCCGACATCGCGGTCGACGACATCAGCGTATGGCTGCACAAGCCCGACTGCTTCGTGTGGGTCGCGCTGCGCGATGCCACGGACACGGAACTGCGGCAGATGCAGGAAGAGTTCGGCCTCCACGATCTTGCAGTCGAGGACGCACGCAACGGCCACCAGCGTCCCAAGATCGAGGAGTACGGCGACACCCTGTTCGTCGTCATGCACCTGCTCGATATGGAAGACGGTGAAGTGACGGCCGGGGAGGTCGCCATCTTCGTCGGCACGAACTTCGTGCTGTCGGTGCGCAACGGCAGCAAGCATGGATTTCTGGGCGTCAGGGAACGCAGCGAGCGGGAGCCTGAACTGCTCCGCCACGGGGCTGGTTTCGTGTTCTACGCGCTCATGGACGCGGTGGTGGACCGGTACTTTCCGCTGCTCGACGTCATCGAGGTCGATCTCGACGAGATCGAGTCGCACATCTTCGATCGCGGGACTGCCCGGACGAACATCCAGCGCCTCTATGCACTCAAGCGCCGCGCCCTGATCCTGCGACACGCGGTTGCGCCGCTGCTGGAAGTGGCCGGCAAGCTGCACGGCGGCCGTGTGCCCTCGGTGTGCGCGACCACGCAGGAGTACTTTCGCGATATCCATGACCATCTTGCACGCATGAACACCGCGATCGACGGCATTCGCGACACCATCGGCACGGCAATCCAGGTGAACTTGTCGATGGTCACCATCGAGGAATCGGAAACCACCAAGCGGCTGGCCGCTTGGGCGGCGATCTTCGCGGTGTCCACGGCGCTCGCCGGAATCTGGGGGATGAATTTCGAATGGATGCCGGAACTGACGTGGCGGTACGGCTACCCGATGGCTCTGGCGATCATCCTGGGAGCCGTTGGGATCCTGTACTGGCGGTTCCGGCGCATCGGCTGGTTGTGACGGATCGGCCTGCTGTCCGAGGACCGATCGTGCGCTGCAGGCGGTCGAGCGTCACTCCTGGGCGACTGCCATCCACGACCCGTCGATGGCCTTGCAGAGCGTGAACACGTGCTGGCTGCGCAGACCACCGGCGCGATTGGTGATCTGCAGGTGACGGCAGGGTTCGCCGGCGGGACCGGCGAAGGTGTCCAGAGGCACCAGGGTCCCGGATGCGCCCGTGGTGGGGTTCTCCCATCCGGCGCGGGACTTGTCGGGGCTCTTCTCCAGCGTTTCCTGGACGGCCGCGTAGAACATGTCCACGTCCTCCTCTGTCATGCGGCTGATCGGTGCGTTGCCCAGAAAGCTCATGTTCGCCGCATGGGTGGAGGCCGCAATGGCAGCGAGCGCGGCCAGAGTGAAGATGCGGATCCGGGCCTTCCCGGCGGAAGCCGGGACCCAGGCAGTAGACTTGACAGTGGAAAGCTTCATGGAGGATGCAGTTCTGCGCGCAAGAGTGAAGAGGCATGCAGCCAGTAGAATACACTGCGCGCAGCCGCGATTCGTCACGGCGTGCCGATAGTTCCTGTGGGAGGGCGCGGTGAGACCGCTGAACGAGATATTCGAAGAGAACGCGCGATGGGTCGCAATGAAGCTCGAAAAGGATCCCGCTTACTTCGACAAGTTGGCGCGGGGACAGAACCCGGACATCCTCTACATCGGCTGTTCGGACAGCCGGGTCACTGCCGAGGAACTGATGGGTGCACAGCCGGGCGAGATCTTCATTCACCGCAACATCGCCAACCTGGTGGTGGCCTGCGACAACAATTTGAATGCGGTCGTGCAGTTCGCCGTGGAGCACTTGAAGGTCGGCCACATCGTCGTATGCGGACATTACGAGTGCGGCGGGGTGAAAGCTGCCATGCATCCCAGTGACATGGGACAGCTGAACAGCTGGCTGCAGGGCTTGCGAGACGTCTACCGCATCCACGCGGAGGAGCTGGATGCAATCCACGACGTGACCAGGCGCTATGACCGGCTGGTGGAGCTCAATGTGCTCGAGCAGTGCCTGAACCTGATCAAGATCGACCATGTGCAGCGCGCCTGGTCCAAGGGCGGCTATCCGAAGATCCACGGCTGGGTGTTCGACGTGCGTACCGGCAAGCTCGTCGATCTCGAACTGAACCTGTCACGCGAGTTCGCGTCGTTGCGACGCATCTACGACCTCAAGCCGATCGGCTAGCACCGCATCAGACCTGGATCAACTGCGCGCGGCGCCGAGAACGGTGCGCGTGTGTCGTGCGATCATCAGTTCTTCGTTGGTCGGTATCACCCAGGCGCTGACACGGCTGCCCGGTGCGCTGATGCGCGGGCCTCCCGCCGCATTCGCCGCGGGCGCCAACTCCACACCCAGCCAGTCCGCATCGCGGCAGATGCGCTCGCGCAGCACGGCAGCGTTCTCGCCGATGCCGGCGGTGAAGACGATGGCGTCCAGGCCGCCGAGCGCGGCGGCCAGCGACCCGAGCTCGCGCCCGATGCGGTAGACATAGAGGTCCACCGCCAGTTTCGCCCGCGGCGCGTCGCTGCCCAGCAGCGTACGCATGTCGCTCGATACGCCCGACACGCCCAGCAGGCCGGACTCGTGGTAGATGAGCTGCTCGAGCTGTCGAGCGTCCATGCCGCGCTGGTCCATCAGGTAGAGCATGACACCTGGATCGAGTGCGCCGCATCTTGTGCCCATCGGCAGCCCGTCCACGGCGGTGAAGCCCATGGTGCTGGCCACGCTCCGGCCGGCGCGGATCGCACACATGCTCGCGCCGTTGCCCAGATGCAGCACGACGCTGCGACCGCGCGCGGCCTGCGCGTCGCACACTGGCAGCACCGATGCCACGTACTCGTAGGACAGCCCGTGGAAGCCGTAGCGCCGCACCCCCTGTTCATGCAGCGCGTGAGGCAAGGCGAACATCTGCGCGAGCTCCGGATTGCTCCGGTGGAACGACGTGTCGAAGCAGGCGACCTGCGGCAGTTGCGGCGCGCGCTCGAGCAACAAGCCGATGGGCGCGAGGTTGTGCGGTTGATGCAGCGGGGCAAGCGGCATGTACTTGCGCAGCGTCTCCAGCACGGCGGCGTCGATCCGCACCGGCTGCGTGTGATCCAGGCCGCCGTGCACGACACGGTGGCCGACGCCCACCAGGTGCGCACCGGCGAGGCGATCGCGCAGGAACGTCATGAGGTGCTCCAGCGCGTGCGCATGCCCGAGTTCAACGCCTTCCGCCCAGGCCTTCTCCGACAGCACGTTCCCCGCGGCGTCCTTGGCGACGAAGTGCGGCGCGGTGAAGATGCCTTCGATCTGGCCGCGGTCGGTCAGCTCGAGTTCGGTCCCGCGCAGCGCGAACAGGGAAAACTTGATGCTGGAGGAACCCGCGTTGAAGACCGCGATCGCATCGGCCATGCGCTTATGCCGTGACCTTGAGCGCCGTGCGCCGAGCCTGCGCCACCATCGATGCGACGGCGCAGGAGGCCAGCCGTGTCATCACCGAGTCTGCGCGGCTGGTGAGAATGATCGGCACGCGTGCGCCGAGCACGATGCCGGCCGCGTCGGCGTCGGCCAGGAAGGACAGGCTTTTGGCCAGCATGTTGCCGGATTCGAGGTCGGGAACGATCAGGACATTGGCGCGGCCGGCGACCGGCGATTCGATGCGCTTGATCCTGGCTGCCTCCAGGCTGATGGCGTTGTCCAGCGCGAGGGGACCGTCCAGGATGCCGCCGGTGATCTGACCGCGGTCGGCCATCTTGCACAACGCCGCTGCCTCGACGGTGGATGGCACCTTCGGATTGACCGTCTCCATCGCCGACAGGATCGCCACACGCACTTCCTCCACGCCCAGTGCGCGGGCGAGGTCGATCGCGTTCTGGACGATGTCCATCTTGTCTTCGAGCGTGGGGGCGATGTTGATCGCCGCGTCCGAAACGATCAGCGCCTGATCGTAGGTGGGCACGTCCATCACGAAGCAGTGGCTGATGCGCCGCTCGGTGCGCAAACCGCTCTCCCTGGAGACGACCGCGCCCATCAGTTCGTCAGTGTGCAGACTGCCCTTCATGAGGCACTCCGCGCGGCCCTCGCGGATCAGCCGCACCGCTTCCGCCGCGGAGGCGTGGCTATGCGGCGTATCGACGATCTCCAGGCCTGCGAGCGAGAGTCCGGCTTGTGCGGCCACGGCCTCGATGCGTGCCCTGGGCCCGACTAGGATCGGCGCGATCAGTCCCATCTTCGCCGCGTCCACCGCGCCCTGCAGGGACGCCTCGTCGCAGGGATGCGCGACGGCGGTGGTGACCGGGGCCAGCGAGGCGGCGTGCGCCAGCAGGCGTTCGTACTTCTCGTGCTTGCGACTCACGGGGGGCACTTCGCTCCTGAAGCGTTGACTGAGCTTGCGCGGGTGGTGGGGTGGACGCAGCAGCCCGTGGCTCCAATACGAGAATTATGGTCGATGACGCCTGCGGCTGTTTGATCTGTCGCAATCGCGGTGCATGCGCTCCCCCACCCGACGGCGACATCGTCATTCCGGCGGACGCCGGAATCCAGAAGTGGAGATCGCCTCCAGTGAATGCATGGATCCCGGCTTTCGCCGGGACGACGGCGACATCGTCATGCCCTGGCCGACGATCAGAAGGGCCAAGTCCAGTCGGCCACTTCCGGTTTGTCAGTCCCGTGCTCGCGCGCATAGGCGAGATTGAGGACGATCTCGTTCTTCATCCGCTCTTTGAGGTGCGCGGCGTTCACCTGCAGGCGCGGGACGCGATCGATGACGTCGATCACGAGGCTGAAGCGATCGACCTGGTTGAGGATGGCCAACTCGAGCGGCGTGTTGATGTTGCCCTTCTCCTTGTAGCCGCGCACGTGCAGGTTGGCATGGTTGGTGCGGCGGTACGCGAGCCGGTGGATCAGCCACGGGTAGCCGTGGAAGTTGAAGATGATCGG
>Ga0268299_1004202_pt1 | contig 11643 bp, 10 predicted proteins | sample NOBtaG_FD_193484 | JGI IMG/M metagenome (GOLD analysis project Ga0268299, IMG submission 193484) | Activated sludge microbial communities from bioreactor in Nijmegen, Gelderland, Netherland - NOB reactor | ecosystem: Engineered > Bioreactor > Aerobic > Activated sludge | place: Netherlands... | reverse complement strand
GGCAGCCACAGCGGCCCCCGGGGAGGACGATCTTGGAAGCGTTATGTGCAGTCGGGATGGCCTACGGCATAGGTGGCTCGCTCGGCTTGAGGCCCTTGCTGCGCATAACGGCGGACTGACCTAAATAGCAGGAAGTGACCTGAAGCCGGTTGTGGCCGAGGACCCGCGCCGCGCGCTGCCGAGCAGCCTGGTCGTGCGGAGGCGGTGTCTCCGCGCCGCGCACCGGGGATGGACCACCGGCGTCAGCCTCGTAGGCGTCGTTGACTCGTTGGTGCCGCAGGCCGTGTGCGACGACGCCCAGCGCCTTCTTCGATATGCCGCACTTGCGGATGACGTAGTAGAAGCGCGACTGCGCCTGAAGGCTCGTGATGCCCGGTCGGCCGACGTACATGCCCGGCGCGACTGCCGCCCTGACGCGTACGAGCAGGGCGCGTTGCGACTCCGCGACTACAGGCACGTCGCGGGGCCGGCCGCCCTTCGCGCCATGGGAGACGCGAACGAAGGTGTTGCATTCCGGGAACGCGGCGGCGTCAATGGGGTTGGCTGCTTCCCGCGGGAGGACCGCGCTGTGCGGGCGGAAGTGCCGCGCTTCCTTGCCGCGCATGCCGAACTCCGCGCACAGCTCGACCTGCAGGCCGACCCACGGATCGAGAGCGTAGATCTCGGCGATCTTCGCCGCGATGTCGACGTTGCGTGCCGACCAGCTGCGGTCGCGCGTGGCCACCTGCGTGCGGTGGGCGTGCTCGGACTCGGTGCCGACGTAGTACTGCGGCTCACGCACCATGCCAGGCTTGCCGATCCAGCCGGCGAACGTCCGAAGGAAGCTCAGGTAGTTGTGGATCGTGGCCGTCGCCAGGCCCCGCTCGATCCAGCGGCCAACCATCACCTCGATGTGGCGGTTGGCGAGCTGACGGGGGTCGAGGTTGCTGAAGCGGGTGTGCCGCCGCAGCTCGCGGAAGAAGCTCACCAGGAATCGGTGACGGTCGACCATCGTCTTGAACGACACGCCCTTGTGTTTCGCGCTGTGCTCGTGGTTGTGCTTCTTGAGGATCGCGCCGAGGACGCGGATGTAGTCGCGCGTGCCAATTGGCAGACGCTCGAGGATGGCGTCGGGGTCGTCTGCCGACGCAGGCGCACGGCGCGCCGCGTGGCCAGGTGATGAAGGAAGCGCACGGTCAGTGCCGGGCCGAGGCACTCTTTTCGCAGACATGGGCATCTCCAGGTCAGGGCCGCTTGAGCCAGGGCGGCCGTTGAACGGGGCGGAACGCGAAAGCCTTGCAGCCGCGCACAGGCGTTCCCGTTCAGCGCGCGGCTTGAGGTCGTGAGAAACCATCTGCGCGGCAGACCTCGATGCCACGGAGACGCGTCCAGGGTTCGCAGCCGCGAGCGGCCGCCGGTGGGGCGTAAAAAAATCGACGCTGGGTAGATCGCGCGCATTTCGGCGCGAGATCCCCGTGCACCCTACGGTGCGGGCGGCGACGCCTCAGTGGGTGTCGCCCGCCGTCCCAGGCACTGCTCGCCTGGGCTCATCAGGTTGTTCGTGAATCCCGGTGCTTCCCGTTGGACGCTCGCCCTACCACCAGGCGAGAACGGGGCCACGTCTGCATGCGCGCGGCGCACCTCAGCGGGGTGACGACGCGCGTTCGCCCTCTAGGGACGGTCGACGAAAGCTCGGGAGTGTCAGCGCGCTGCTCCATGGCAGCGCGGTGCGAAGGCCGGCGCGCTCGGACGGCGGCGCCAGCGGCATCAAAGGTTAGGTCCGAAGAACGGATCGATGGGAAGGGGGAAGGTCACCGCGTCGGGCGCGGCGGGCTCTCGAAGGAGCAGGATGCCTGTGCGGGTCACGACCGCTAACGGCTGCTTCGCGGCTCAGAGGCCACCGGACACAGCGTCCGGCCTGCTTGCGATGCTTCGATCTTGTGGCAGGCACACAAGGCTCGGGATGCAGTTGACACCATCGCCTTCGATGCTGTCAAGAGACGTCGTGTGCGCCCAATGCGTTGACACACACGAATTAGTTGCTAAACGGCATCCACGGCCCGATCTCCCAGAGGTGTTGACAACGTCTTTGCTAGACCTCTCGTTTGGCATCCGGCGTTGGATGGGCGCTTTGCACGCGCTGCCGGCCTGCGATGTGGCTCGCTCTCATGGGGCTCTGGCACCTTCAAGGTCCTCTACCGAGGACCTTGCGCCGAAAGGATCTGAGGCGAGGGTCCTTTGCTGGTCCTCGTGAGCGGACTCCGAGCGGACAAAGCAGCCCGATTCTCGGGGCGAGTTCGGGCGGATTTCCGCTATGCACCTCGCGCCAGTCGCAGCGATGCTTCGGGCGTCATCCGCACCGAGAAGGGTAGTCAGCATGGGACCGACCGTCAGAGCCATCGACGTGGGCTTCGGCAATACGAAGTACGTCGTCTCGTCATCCACAGGGAAGCTTGAATGCAACCACTTCCCGTCGATCGCGTACTTCAGCATCGACGACAAGGCGCTGGACTCGATGGGCACCCGGCGGCGGACCGTCGCACCGCTGGTCAACGGCCTCTACTACGAGGTGGGTCAGGACGTCGAGCTGGCCTCCGATCGTTTCCGGTCGCGCAACCTGCATGACGGGTTCATCGAGACGCCCGAGTACCGTGCGTTGATGGCCGGTGCGCTGCACTACATGAAGGTCGACAAGGTCGACCTGCTGGTCCTTGGCCTGCCAGTCGCTCAGTACCTGGCCAAGAAGTCTGCGCTGGAGCGCATCGCGGGCGATTCCATCGACGTCGGCAAGAAGCGGAAGGTGAAGATTGGCCGCGTGCTCGTCGTGGCCCAACCCCAAGGCGCGCTCTACGCCTACGCGACGCAGATTGGAAGCGCTGCCTCGATCGCTCAGGGCCGCAGCTTGGTGGTCGATGTCGGGTCGAGGACCTTCGACTGGCTGGTCACCCGCGGCATGAAGGTGGTGACGAAGATGAGCAACTCGGTGACCCGTGGCGTCTCCGACGTCCTGATCGGAATAGCGGCGCAGATCGGAGCCGAGATCAAAGAAGACTACAGGGACTTGGAGGCGATCGACCTCGCCCTTCGCACCGGCAAGTGCCTGCGCGTCTACCAGAAGGAGTACCACCTGAAGCGCTACGACACGCTGGTGCAGAAGATCGCCGATCAAGCCGTGATCTCGATGGTGCAGAGCATGGACGGCACGTACGACGTCGAGAACATCGTGCTGGTTGGCGGCGGCGCGCACTTGTTCCGGAAGGCGATCAAGAAGCACTTCCCGCGCCACACGATCCACGAAGTCGCCGACCCGATCTATGCGAACGTTCGAGGCTTTCAGCTGCTGGGCGAGCAGCACGTGCGCGAGAAGCCGGAGCACTTTGCCGAATCAGCCCCAACTGCCGGCGGCGCTCAGGAGGCGGTGCAACCATGAACGCGGGCAGCGACAACAAGCTGCTGATGAAGCTCACCATCGCGGCCGACGAAACGCCCGAGCTCTTCCGGGCCCTCGCAAGCGTGAAGGATGCGCGACGCAGGACCGGGCGCCTGAAGGATCTGGCGAGCAAGGGCTTCATGGTTGAGCGGTCCGGCATTGGCATCTCGGCCAGCGAACCGGCACCACGGGTTGCCGGCTCGACCGCTGAAGGCCTCAGGCATCTGCCACCCGGCGACACCGTGGCGTCAATGCTCGATTGGGAGCACAGCTAGACATTCACAGAGGGCGCCGGTCGTGGTCAGGAAGCCAGACGACAAGTTCGTGAGCGCGAGCGAGATCGCCAGGCTGGCGTACTGCGAGCGGCAAGTCGCATTCGACGCCGCGTTCGGCCGCCGGCCAACGCTGCATCAGCGCCGCGCGCAGGAGCGCGGCCGAGGCGCACACGAGGAGTTCTATCGTGAGAGCCGGCGCATCGCAAAGGCCAGCGAGCGAAAGGGGCGGTGCTTCGTCGCCACCCTGGCGCTGGGTGACTGTCCGGAGACGCGCGCCTTGCGAGCGTTTCGGGACCTGCATCTGCGCAGATCCGTTGCCGGGAGGTGGCTCATCGCCGTGTACTACAGGTTCTCGCCGCACCTCTGTCGCTGGATGGAGACGAGGCCGACGCTGGTGCGCGCATCTCGGCCGCCGCTGCGTGCATTGGCTCGGGTCGCCGCCGCCCTGGTCGACAGGACTGCGAGGTAGTGTGAGGTAGAGGATGCAGGAAGGCTGGAGCGCCATCGTCGTCGTACTGCTGTTCGTCGGATCGGCGGTACTGTTCGTTCGGCTGCGGCAGGGATCGGCTACCAGCGACGACGAACGAGGTCTGCCTCGCGCACTGATCGGGGCGGAGATCGCCTATGCCGAACGCACATTCAGGTCGGTCCGCACAAGGCTGGTCGCGCGGCTCGATCGCGCCTACCGTGTCGATGGCGAACTGAAGCTCGTCGAGCTCAAGACCAGGGCACGCGACGTCGTGTACATGTCCGACATCGTCGAGATGTCGGTACAGCGAATCGCGGTCCAGGACGAAGCCGGCGAAGCGGTCTCGTCCGACGCCTGGGTCGTCGTTCAGAACGGCGACACCGGATCTCGTCGACCTCACAAGGTCCGCCTGCTCGACCGCGACGAGATCGCGAGGTTGGCGGAGCGCTATCGGGACGTCGCCGGCGGCCGAGTCACCGCACCGCATCCCGCTCGATCGCTGTCGCAGTGCCGGCAATGCACGCACTGCGACCGTTGCTCGGCCACCTTCCGCGACCGGGGCTGAGGCCGACGGCGCTATTCGCGCAGACGCGCACGCCGCCTGCGCTCCAGGGCAACGTGGCGGCCGATGACGAGCATGACGGCCAATGCCCAGACGGAGCGACCGACCAGGAGGTAAACGCCGATCCGGGACGGAAGCAGCGCCGCGGCGACGAGCAGGCCGGGCGTCGAGTCCCACAGGATGAAGCGGTCACACGAGCGCGTGATCCGGTTGAAGTGTTCTTCGTCGAGCTGGCGCAGGTAGTGACGACGCGACCTGGCTACAAGGAAGGCCGCAAGCAGTGGGACGGCCCATCTTGGAGCTGGTCGCGGCCGTCGACATCGGTCCCACCGGGAGCGCGGCGCCTGCTCAGCGCACTTCGGGGACCGAGCCCCACAGTCGCTGGACGGAGCCAACGATCACGTCCTGTAGCGTGCGGCCCAACAGCGGCAGGCTCTGAGCGTTCGGACCGAAGTCGTAAGTGCGGAGGCCCCACGTCGCGCTAACGTACTCGTCGATGGTCCCGACGACATCAATCAGGCCAAGGTCCTTGGCTTCAGGGCCAGGCCAGACTTCGCCGGTCGCCACGTCCACACCCTGCTTCAAGCGGGAACCGCGCCGTGCCTTGACCTCTTCCAGGAAGGCCACGCCGAGCTGATCGACCAAGCGCTGCGCCTTCGCGTCAACCTCCGGCGTGACGGGCGTGAAGGGGTTGAGGAAGGCTTTGAGCTTTCCGGAGGCATAGACCCGCTGGCTGATATCGACCTTGGCGATGGCGCGATCGAACTGCCACGGGGCCATGATCGCGCCGATCGAGCCGACGAGCGAGTACCTGCCGGCGACGATCTTGTCGGCATGCAGCGCGATCATGAACGCCGCGCTCGCGCCGATGTTGCTGATGACCGCGACCACCGGCTTGGAGTGCTTCTTCTTCAAGGTGCCGATCGAGGTGGAGATGCGTTCCGACTCGACGGGCGCGCCGCCAGGGCTGTCGATGGACAGGACGACAGCCTTGACGTTCGGGTTGGCGAAGGCCTTTTCCAGGAGCGGAACGATGGACTCCGCGGATGCCCGTTCGTTCGATGCGATCGGACCCTCGATCCTGACGACGCCGACAACGTCACCGAACGGCCCCCAGCGGAAGCCGGTCGAGCTGAGGAAGAACAGCAGGTACACGACGCCGAGAACCACCGGGAAGCAGAAGACCAGCGCCTGGAAGAGCATGCGCCAGCGACGCTCGGACCTACGCTCGGCCGCGGCGAGTTTCTGGGCCTCGTCGAAGGACTCGCGCTGGCCACGCATCTCGCGGACGAGTTCCAGAAGCACACCGGCCTGCGACCGTTCTCCGCGGGATGAAACGGAGGTCCCGGGCGATCGCTTGAGCTCGTCGTACAGGTCGGCAGGCTGAGCGGATTCAGAGGGTCTGTCGGGCGAAACGGAAGATGACTGCTCGTCCTGCTGCATGGTAGGTCTCCGGCTGAGGCAACGTTGGCGGAAGCGAGCACCACAATAGGAGAGCGCGCTCCGCGCTGCCACCGGAAATGCTGGGGTCAAATGCCCGAGAAGAGGGACCTGCCCCGGCGACCGGATGGAACCGAAGGTTCCTGACGTAGAGGACCGGCGGAGTACCGGCTACTTCTTGCAGCCACCGCCCTGGAGCAAGAATGAGAGGTTGACCTGGCCGCAGTCTTTCTTCTGCTCCGCCGAGGAACCAGAAGCTCGTGCGGTGGAACCGGGGTCGCGAGCGGCGGCGGCAAGGCGTGCTTTCAGGGACTCCATGGGGTCAGCACGCTCGAGCTCAGCGAGCTTCGCGGCGAGTTCTTCGCGCTTGGAGATCACACATCGAAGCTCGAAGCCAGGCTCTGCTTGACCAGCGAGTGGAACAGAAACTTCGCTTCGCTTGACCCCGGCAGAGGCGCAAGCAGAGTTGGCCACCTGGGTCAATGATGGGGGATCGACGCTGACCGTTGCCAATCCTTGCAGGATGAGAAGTTGGCCATTCGAGCACTTGGAAGCGACGAACAGGGCGGCAAGGCGAAAGAACGCGTCTATCTGATCCTTTGGATCGGCTCCGGCGGGAATGAGGAGAACCGAGCCGAGGTAGCCGGTAGTGTTGTGGGTGAGGTCGCAGACAGAGTCATCGGTCGCCTTGTTTGGCCGCATTGACACGGCTTGAGCGGCTGTGTGGATCCCAACGGCGATGGTTAGAGAAAGGGCGAGCAGACGGAGGCGATCAAGACACATGTCGATCCCCTTGACGGGCTGGGAAGAACAGTATAGAGATGCGCAGTTGAGGGTGGCTAAACTTGTTGGTGAGAGGGCGAAACACCACCTGGAGAGAACGATGGGTAGAGGCGGTAGAGCGATCGTGGCGTTCGTAGTGTCTGGTGCACTGGCCGCAGTGTCGGTCACGTCGCGTGGCGCGTTCGTTGTTGGCTTCTTCTTCCTGTTCTTCGGATCGATTGTGGGTCTTCTTGTGTGGCTCGCAGGTGGTCGGTGGAACAGCGCAGGAAGCACGTTGCTCGAAGAGGACATGGAGCCGAAAGCGATTGACCATCGAGATCCGTTTGTTGACGAGTTAGGCGTTCATCGTTATCCGGGAGACGTGTTTGACCTAGAGAACCATCCGACGCCAGGGGCGCACGGAAAGTTCTAAGGGAACCTCAACTACTTCATCTTTCGCTTGCCATCCACCGGACGCATGGTTGGAACTTCGGGCGTAGCTTCAATATCGCGAGCGCGTTGAGCCCCAGCGTTTCGAGCACGGGCCTGTGCGGCCGCAGCGGCAGCTCGATCGGGAGCGCCGTTGACGAGTTCACCGACGTTGTCGGCCAAGTTGGACACATCGTCGCGAAGCTGCCTCGCGTTGCCAAGAACCTGAGAACGTTTTGTGCTGACGGTTCCATCAGGGTTACGAGTGATCTCATTTCGAGCGTCAAACGTGGCGGCGGCTGAAGGAGCAGTGCCTGCAACAGCATTGCGCGACGAAACGTCGTCTCGCAAGCCACGTAGGGCTTCAGGGACATCAGGGGCTTGCAGCGCGTGGGTGCTGATTCCGGGCGCAGCGGAGCGATCGTTGGATTTGTCGGCGGCGCTGACCCTGGAGCGCGAGAACAACGGATCAGCCAAATCAACTTGGCGCGAAGCCTTGATATCGGAAAAGGAAGCCGGCAGCGCGGAGGCAGACGAAGGGTCGCGAATAGGGGGCAGCGCCCGGGTAGCAAGCTCGCTAGTCATTGCCGCCTGAAGCGCGAGGCTGTCGGAACCGTACTCAGAGGCCAGACGCTGATAGCGCCGCATGAAGTCTGAGTTGGCTGGAAGTTGCGCGAGATCGATGGACAGAGTCTCACCACGTTCGTAGGCCGTCGACAGACGCTCGGCAACGGCCTGCCGCTCAGCGTATGTGGACTGAGCGGACTCGACTCGAGATGTCGCACTGGAGAGTCGTGACGCGAGCTCCTGACCATCACGGCTGTCAGCGCCGAGGGAACGAACGAAGGACTGGTCACGGCTCGCACGATCGTGAAAGGATCGGAACTCTCTTAGCTGGTCGGTCGTAAGCTCGTTGGCTACCTTTTGTTCTGCCTCACTGAGTGAATTGCTATATGACTTGCCTGCGGAGCCCATCGCGCTACCCTTGATCGGGCTGATACCAGGTGTGCCAACGCCCCCTGAAAGCTGGAATCCGATCTGTTGGACTTGCTGCGCGCTCAGGCCGGTCGCCCTTGCGATGCCCTCGGAAATCGTTCGGATCCGATCAGCTGACTGGCCAAGCTCCTCGCTGGTGGAAAGGGATTGAGCACTCGAAGTGTTGGAAGACTGAAACCGTCCAGACGCGCGGGATACGGTGTCGGCGAGCATGGACGAAAGTTCGCTGCTTGCAGAAACAACATCCGAGCGCGCGGCTTCCGCAGCACGCGACGCTTCGGTAACGTTGCTCTGGCTGACCCTCGATGAGACGACGCGCGACGTGGCACCTTCGTTCCGGAGGAACGAAATCGCTTGCGCGCCGTTGCCAGTCGTGGTGGTCCAGTTGCCATCGAGATCCTGCTCACGCGAAACCCAAGGGTTCGAGGCCGACGGGCTGATGACGCGCTGGTCCATCGTGACGTTGCCCATGTTGGAGTTACCTAGCGCAGCCGCGGCGCTGGGGCTGGCAGAAAGCGATGCGGACTGAAGGCCTTGAAGGCCGCCGACCATTGCCGAGCCGAAGTTGACGAGGCGATTGGCCAACGAGTAGGCGAGCATCGGAATGCCGATGATGAGGTAGGAAACGACCGCCTGGGCAGAGACGGCGTTGGAGTAGATCGGCGAGGCTGACTGCAACGCGAGCGCCTTGACGCCACCGCCAACTTCAGCGGCTGCAGCCTGATCTAGTTGGGAGTAGATCGACGCCATGTAGTTCAGGATGGCGAACAGCGGGGGCCAAAGCTGAATGGAAATCAGCGCAGCCACATAGCCGGTGAGGATGAGCAACGTCGTGCGACCCGTCGAGAGAAACAGCAGCAGAACGATGAGGGGAAAGACCGCGTAGCACATCGCCTCGGCCACGTTGCGAACAACAGGCAGTGCCTGCTCCGCGATCTTGGCGCCGTTGATCCAGGCGGCGTTCTGCGAAGCGACGGCAGAGGCGCGGCCGGTGGCCAGCATCATGCAGGACGGATCGTTGATCTTCTGGCAGCCCATCTCGCCGGCGTCGTTGATCGCGTTGATCATCGCGTTCTGGCGGATCAGGTCGGCCGCCGTGGAAGCGGCCGTCGCGATCTGGCCGCGGATGTAGGCCTGCGGGATCTGGTTGACGACTGCGGCCTGTGCCGCGAGCGAGGAAAGCGACGGGTTCAAGCGCTGACCGAGGCGAGTGGTGAGGTCCGTGATCTGCGCCGGGAGACGACCGTTGATCGAGGTGTACACGGCATCGCACGTGTTGGTGGTCACGCCGGTTGCCGTGGTGACGATGCTGAAACGCGCTGGGTTGGTGGCGCCCATCGTTGTCCAGAGGTCGGCAGACGTGGAGAAGGCGGTCGGAGAGATGGTGCCGTCGGCGATGTCGTAGGCGGTGCAGTTGCTGACGAAGTTGACGAGGTCGGTGCGCACTGCGGGGTCCGGGATGGACGTGCGACGAGTCTCCTGGATGAGTCGACTGCCGAACATCAGGCCGTTCTGCTGATAGGCGAGCTCGGCCGGAAGAGCGGCGGGTCCGGGAAGGACCTGAAACGCGGTCTCGAAGAGTTCGGTAATGGTGTTGCCGATGGTGCTTGTCAAGCCACCGAGTGCGGCCATGCCGAAGGGCACGTTGGCGATGATGCGGTTGGGCGTGCCGCCAGTCTTGTCGACGATGCCCACGGTCACCCTGGGCACGAACAGCACGCCATAAACGAGCACGACGGTGATGAGCCACTTCCACCCCTGAAGCTTCTCGGGTTGGAACATGTAGGCGATCATGGCCGCGACGAACCCGCAGAACGCCACGGCAGCGATGGCGCTCAGGTAGGTATTGGACGCCATGATCGCGGCGATCGCGTTGAAGATGCCGGATAGCGCCTCCGTGTTGTGATAGGCGTAGATCTCCCACACGGCCGTGTCCTCGGAGTGGTGTTGGGCTAGCGAACGCGGTGGGCGTGGCCGAGCATGTCGAGAACATGCGAGGACATGTTGGCCCGGAGGTTGCGCTCGAGTCGCTCGAGGTCCGTGGCCACCGTCGAGACCGAGGTCACCTTCCTGTACGTGTTCGCCTGTTCCTGCTGAAGGCGCGTCATGAACTTGTGGACGTCGTCTCGCTGACGATTGGCGAGCAACTGCTGTTGGGGGTTCAGAAGGTGTTGCTTCGTCAAGGCAGACAAAGCGACGTTGAGGAACTGATTCAGGAACGTAAAGGCGTAGTCGGCGGCGATCACCTCGCGGTAGGTGCCGATCATCATGTCGGCCAGCCCAGACCCAGGGATCGTGTTGCCGATGGAAAGCATGCGCCAAACAGGGATGCTGGTGCTGTTGACGAAGCCGACAGCTACCGAGTTGTTTGGAATGGCCGTCCGCGTGCGAATGTTGTCGGAGATCAAGCGCATCAGGTCCTCGACCCTCTTGGTCAACGGCTCGTGAACATTGGTATTCGTACGAGAGACAACGTCGCAGTCGGTGTAGTTGTTGCACCGGAGCAGTTGCACGTTCACATTGCCACCACCGGCATCGGACTGGCCATACAGGAGCTGAGCAACGGTAGTGATGCTGGGACCGATGTACTCAGGGTCCCGGTTGCTCTCCTGAGCGTGGAAGATGAGAGCGCCAACGACGCTCATCACCATCTCGCGAGCTTGGTCGTCGAGAGTGTCGATGTTCTTCAGCGCCTTCCAAGTGAAGTTCCCAACGAACGGAGCTTGAGCACGTATGTTTGGGTCTGCACTGCTGCGAGCCGACGCGAGGATGCTCGTGCTGTCGGAAGCACAGCGACGCATCGCTGCGTCGATGTCCGTCTCGAGCCCCATCTGCATGGCGAGCTTCGAGCAGGCGCGCTGAGAGTCGTAGCCGACGGCATCGGCAGCAGACGCCACCAGAGCCGTCGCGGTCTCGCAGGAGTTGACACGCGCGTTGTTGATCCAGGTCTCCAGGCCCTTGGCCCACTTGGTCAGGCCACCGAGGAGTGGAGAGACGGCCTCGAGCGCGAGCTGGAACGCGATGCCCGGCAATGCGGCCGTGATATTCCTCAGCATGTTGCGAAACTCGGCCGCCGAGATGTGGGAGAACGACCCGCCGAAGAGATCGATGCCGCCGCAGCCGCCCTTCGCGGACGGGAACTGGATGGCAGCCAGTTGGTAGGTCTTGTTGGGCGAACGAAGGTAGAGGTTGCCGCCGGCATAGGTGTTGAAGGTCTGCCCCTTGAACGCCCCTGGCGCGGTGTAGTTGCCGATCGCGCCGAGGTTGTTGAACATGTTGGTGACCTCGCCATTGAGGTCTG